>BFBZ01000037.1_pt39 | contig 11547 bp, 15 predicted proteins | sample 1888401 | NCBI WGS metagenome assembly BFBZ01 (sample SAMD00112614, study PRJDB3348) | symbiont metagenome | host: Chara braunii | reverse complement strand
GCGCAATGACCAACGCCACCGCAAGCAACCCCGCACGGACGAGCCGCCACCCACGCAATGGCGCACCGGCGCGTAGAGAAACCCGCAACGTTCGCGTATCCGTTGTCCGACGCCTCAAACGGCTCCCCTTCTTCGGAGCTGTTGAAGCATTAACAGGCCGACGTCACAAGATCATGCGCGGACGGAAGAAGCGTCGCGGGAACGGATGGCGCGACGGTTTGGGCCCGCGCCCTAGATCGATGCCTTGGCCGGAACCGGCGCGGTGCGCGCGAGGTTGAGCGTGTTGCCCGCAAGAATGACCGCGGCACCGATGACGGTATAGAGATCGAGGTTCTCGGAATAGACCAGCCACCCCACCGCGGCACTAAGCGGCACCCGCAGGAAGTCCATCGGCACCACGATGGTCGCATCCGCATAACGCATCGCATTGGTCATGCAGTAGTGCGAGAAGGTCCCGCAAAACGCCACCACGCCGATCCAGGGCCAAACATGCGCCGACGGCCAGGTCCAGGTATAAAGCGCCGGCCCGAAGCCAATGACAGACTGGATGACCAGCATCCAGAAGATGATGACGACCACAGGATCGGTGCGTGTCAGCGATTTCATCATCACGATCGAGCTGCCGAAGCCGACCGCGGCCACCAGCATGATCAACTGACCGACGTTGCTTTCGCCGACCCCGGGCCGGACGATGACGGCAACGCCGATTACGCCGAGCGCGATGGCCACGCTTTTGCGAAGGGTGATCCGCTCGCCGAGGAACAGCGCGGCAAGAATCGCCGTCCAAATCGGCATGGTGAATTCGATCGACACCACCTGCGCCACCGGAATCAATGTCAGCGCCAGGAACCAGAGATACTGCGCGATATAATGCACCGCATTGCGGCCGATATGTTGCAGCGGCCGCGCCGTGGCCATTCCGCGAAGGCCGCCATTCATGCGCACCAGGGGATAGAACAGGCAGATCCCGATCAGCGAGCGCATCTCGGTCACCTGGAATACGCTGAGTTCACGGGTGCTCTCGCGGCCGGCCACCAGCAGGAGCAGCATCAATGCAAGCCAACCGGCCATCCACAGGGCGGCCTTGAGGTAGGACTGCTGAACGTGAAGCGATGACGTCAAGGCGGCTGTCTTTAACTGTCGTTTGCTTTTGCTTGCCTGATCGCGCGAGCGATCCTCCCGTCCGCACCTATGCCTCAAAACACGCGCGCCAGCTACACCCCATTTCTCAAGGCAGCTCCGCGCCGACCGTCCATCGCGACGATCCTCCAACCGCCGCGATGGTGTCCTGCGCCGGCCTCAGGCCTTACTCGCCGTGACGCGTGTCGAGCAGGGTCCAGCGACCGCCCTTTGCTTCGATCACATAGATCGGCTTGATCGAGTCGCGGTCCTCGCCGAAGGAAATCTCGCCCTCCAGCGCCGCATACCCCTTGAGCTTGGCCAGTGCATCACGCACCGAGGTTCGCTCGGCCGCAACCTTGTCGGCGTCACCCGTCACGGCAGCGCGCTTGAGGGCTTCCGCGTAGAGGTAGACGATGTCGTAGGCTGAGGCGTCCTGCTGGTTCGGCTCATGGCGCGCAATCCCCGCCTTGGTGGCGCGGACACCGAACTCCTTGGCGAAGGCGCGGGTGCGATCGTTCAGATCGGCAAAGAACGTGGTGCCGATGGTCATGGAATCGCCCGCGCCTTCCATCCGCGCCGGCAGATCCGGATCGGCGACGGTCGTACCGCCGATCACGCGCGCCACCACGCCCTGGCGCTTGAGCTCCTTGGCGAGGTTGATGGCGGCTTCCGGCGGCGCGCCGAGGCCGATGATGTCGGGCTTGATCTGGGCCAGCTGCGACACCTGGGGCGACAGATCGAACGCGTTGTACTGGAAGTCGACGGCGCCCTTCTGGGTCAGGCCGTATTTCGTGAACAGACCCGGCAGCACGATGGTGCCGACCGACTTGGAGACGGTGTCGTCGGTCGCGTAGGCGGTAGCCGCGGTTGCGAACGGCAGCTTCTTGTCCTTGAGCGCCGCCAGCACCTGGTCGATCACGATGCGCTCGTCGCGGGTGTTGCGGAACGCATAGGAGAAATCCTTGGTCAGCGCCGGCGCCGACGACGACATCGACATCTGCACGATGCCGAGCCGCTCGCCGGCCGGGAAAGCGACACGCACCTCGCCGGAGCTGAACGGGCCGATCACCGCGAGCGCCTTGTTGTCTTCGGCGAACTGGCGCACCGCGAGCGCCGCCTGCTTCGGATCGCCGCCGGTATCGAATTTCACAAGCTTGATCGGCTTGCCGCCGATGCCACCCTTGGCATTGATTTCATCGACGGCGAGATCGACCGCGATCTCGTTGGTGTTGGCGAGGCTGACATACGGCCCGGTCTTGGCCATCGAGAATCCGAGAACCAGATCCTGTGCATGCGCACGGCTTGCCACCACCTGCCCCGCGACCGCGAGAGCGAGACTCGACATCAACCCCGTCAGGAAAAACTTGTTTCGCTTCATAGCCTCACCCCTTTGTTGTGATTAGGACATCGCTTGTCTGGCCACCCGCGTGTCGGCCGGCGGCTCGGCGCTGCGGCCAAGATAGGCCTCCTGCAGCCGCGGATCGGCCTGCAACACCTTGGGATCGCCCGCCATCACCACGCGGCCGAGCTCGATCACGGTGGCGTGGTGCGCCACCGACAGCGCCTTCGCGGTGTTCTGCTCAACCAGCAGGATGGTCAGCCCGTCGCGGTTCAATTCCCGGATCAGGTCGAACAGCCGCGCGACGAACAACGGCGACAGGCCGAGCGAAGGCTCGTCCAGCATCATCAGCCGAGGCCGGGCCACCATGGCGCGGCCGATCGCCAGCATCTGCTGCTCGCCGCCCGAAAGGCACGACGCCGCCATGTGGCGACGGGTCGCGAGATTCGGAAAGCGCTCATAGATCGCGGCGATATCGCGCCTGATACCCTCGCTGTCGCGGCGCAGATGCGCACCGACCAGAAGATTCTCCTCGATGGTGAGCGAGATCAGGATGCGGCGGCCCTCCGGCACCAGCACGATGCCCTGCGCCAGACGCCTGTGAACCGGCTCGGCGGTGACATCCCGTCCGTCGAAGCGAACAGCGCCGCCCGCGGGCTTTTCCGCCCCCATGATGGTGCGCAACAAAGTCGACTTGCCGGCGCCATTGGCGCCCAGCACAGTCGCGATCTCACCCTCGCGCACCGACAACGAGATCGTGTCGAGCGCCGTCACCCGCCCGTACATCACCGACAGATCGGAAACCGAAAGCAGTGTCATTAGGCCGCCTCCTCGTAACCGAGATAGGCCGCCCGGACCTGGGCATCCTGTTGCACGGCGGACAGCGTGCCCTCCGCGATTTTCTCACCGAAGTTCAGCACCACCACGTGATCACAGACCTGGCCGATGAAATGCATATCGTGCTCGACCACCAGCAGGGTGACGCCGCGCGCTTTCAGCAATTCAAGATGCCCGCGCAACGCCTCGGTCTCGGTCGGATTGAGGCCGGCGGCCGGCTCATCGAGCATCAGCAGCGACGCCCCGGCGAGCGTCGCGCGGACCAGGTCAATCCGCTTGCGGATGCCGTAGGGCAGTTCGCCGACCATGGCGTCCGCATGGCTTGCGAGTCCTGCTTCCGCGAGCGCGTCGATCGCCTGTCGTCGCCAGCGGTGGTTCGGCATGAACCGAAACGGCGTCAGCAGGTTGAGCAGACCGGTGGCGCGGACGTGCTGGCCGACGATCAGGTTCTCGCACACCGAGAGATGCGGCATCAGCCGAACGTTCTGGAAACTGCGCGCGATGCCATGGCCGATCCGCCGGCGTGACGGGACGGACGTGATGTCCTGTTCATCCAGCACAATCCGGCCCGATGTCGGCTGATAAACCCCGCTGATGATGTTGAACACCGTGGTCTTGCCGGCGCCGTTGGGGCCGATCAGCGCGGTGGCTTCGCCGCGCCGGACCGAAAATGAGAGATCGCGGATGACCTGCAGTCCGCCGAACGACTTGCTGACCCGGTCGAGGGTCAGGATGGGTGCTTCAGCCGTCATGGCCGCACCTGCTGCGTGCGACCGGCACGCCAGATCAGCCGCCCGAGCGCCGATGTCACCAGGCCCTGCGGACGCAGCGCCATGAAGCCGATGATGAACAGCGCGAACAGCGCGTAGCGCCAGCCGCCGCCTGCTCGCAGTAGTTCGGGCACCAGGGTGAAGAAGGCCGCGCCGACCAGCGGGCCCCACACCGTCTGGGTGCCGCCCAGCAGTACATACAGCACTGTATACACACTGAGCGCCACGTTGAAATGCTGCGCCTCGACAAAGCTGAAATGATGCCCGTAGAGCCCGCCGCCGATCCCGGCGATGACGGCGCCGATGCTGAATGCCGCGACCTGAAGGGCGCGCACGTTCAGCCCCAGCAGGTCGGACACGACCACGTCGTTCTTGATCGCGGTCAGGTACAGGGCGAACCGCGTCCGCGACAAAATGACCACGAACAGCACCACCGCGACGGTGACCGCGATGACCACGGCCGGCTGCGCATAGGCGATGACCTGGTAGCCAGCGGCGGCGCCGACGACTTCGAGGTTGAGGAATACCGCTGAAATCACCTGCCCCAGCGCAAAGGTGGCGAGCGCCAGATAAATGCCGTGGGTGCGCAGGATCGGAATCGCCACGACCAGTGCAAGCACCCCGGCGGCGACACCGCCGGCGGGAATCGCTGTGCTCAATCCCCAGCCCATCTCGTTGGTAAGATAGGCCGCCGTATAGGCGCCCATCGCCATGAAGCCGGCGATGCCGAGATTGAGCTGGCCCGCCGCCAGCGGCAGATACACCGCATAGGCTGCGATCACATTGAAGCAGAGGATGACCAGGAGGCCGAGCTGATAGCCGCTCATCACAGCTTCTCCCGGGCCGGCGGGCGGCCGAACAGGCCCTGCGGCCGCAGGATCAGCAGCACCAGCAGCGCGCCGTAGACGGCGATGTTGACCATGTCGGCGCCGAGGAAGCGGATCGACAGCACCTCGGCGAGGCCGATCAGCAGGCCGCCGATCACCGCCCCCCACACGCTGCCCATGCCGCCGATGATCATGGCGGCGATGCCCTTGAAGCCGACGCCCTCGCCCATGAAGGGCGACACCTGCAGATAGTTCAGCGCGAACAGGATGCCGCCGAGCGCCGTGAACAGCGCGCTGAACACGAACACCTGGGGAATCAGCCGGTCGACATTGATCCCCAGCAGAATCGCCGTGTCGCGGCTCTCCGCGATGCTGCGGATCTGCCGGCCGAGACTGGTCCGGCGCAGCATGACGGACAGCCAGACCACCAGCAGCAGCGCCACCACCAGGCTGATGATCTGCGCCGTGCCGATGACGAGATCGCCGAAACGAATATTGAAATCGGCGATCAGCGCCGGAAACGCCTGCTGGTCGGAACCGACGGTGACCAAAGCGAGGTTCTCCAGCAGCACCAGGAAGCCGAGTGACGACACCAGCGGCACCTCGGGGTCGCTGTTGCGGCTGCGCCGGTAGGACAGCCGCTCGACCAGCAGCGCGATCAGCGCCGCGGCGAACAGCGCGCCGCCCATCGCGAGGCTCCAGTGCCAGCCGCCCTTCAGCAGCACCCAGGTCACCATGCCCCCGACCATGAACAGGCCGGGGATGGAGAAGTTGAGGAAGTTGAGGATGCCGATCGCCAGCGTGAACGACACCCCGACCAGGACATAGATTGCGCCCAGCATGACGCCGTTGATGACCTGCTGCGCAATCATGCCGAAACTCCGTTTGCTGTCGCTCAGACCGGATCGAAGTAGTGCAGCTCGAACAGGATGCAGCCCTTCTCGGACTTGAACGGACCATGCACCGCGCCCGGCGGGCGGCAGGCATAGGTGAAGGGCTGATAGCTCTCGCCGCCACGACCGGCGTCGTCATTGCCGACCGTCAGGTCGCCGGACACCAGAAACACCTCCTCCCAGTACTCGTGGACGAAGGGTTTTGTGGTGAACACGCCGGGTTCAAACCGCAGCAGCCGGCTGCGGCTGCCGCGCCGGTTCGTCTCGTCCAGCGCACCAGACAGGATCTTCTGCTGGATGCCGCTCGGGTAACCCGCGGGCACCTCCCACCCCGAGGACATGTCGAGGGTATGGAATTCGTCGTGGATCTTGTTCACGGGCATGTGGGACACTCCTGTCTGTCGGATTCAGGCGGCCGCCTGCGGCCGTGCGAGTTCGTCGGCGAGGTCGTAGCCCGCGAGCATGTCGTTCACGAGCGTCGAAGCCGCATTCCAGTCGTAGCAGCGGAACGAATGCCCCTTGGTGACGAAGGTCGCCCCGAGGAGTGGCCCTTGGTCACGAAGGTCGCGCCGGCATAGAACATCTCGTACTGGTGGTGGCGCGAGCCGAATTCGGAGCCGACCGCGTCCCAGGCGAGCTTGTAGAACTTCACCTTCTCGAGCGAAGAGGCCGCGGGCGACTGCTGGGTACGCTCGATCAGCGCCGCAATCTCCGGATTGCGGAAATCCTCCGTCGACGACGGCAGCATGATCAGGCCGCCGCCCGACAACTCCCGAATGGTGTTGAGGATCTTCGAATAAAGCTGCTGGGTCAGCGTCTGCGCTGCGTAGAGCGTGTGCCGGTCCGGCACGAAATAGCGGCCGTGCTGGTACCCCTTCGCTTCCATCGCCGCCACCAGCGCGTCGATCATGCCGCCTTCGGCCGCCAATTGCCCGAGCGTCTCGCGCACCTGGGGGAAGTTCAGCACGCCGTTGATCTCGGCCGCGCGGCGCGCCAGCCCGATCAGGAAGCGCACCTTCACCGACAGGCGGATCATGGCCTGGTAGTTCTGATAGACGTGCGCCGGCGTGGCGTGGAACTGCTTCTGGCACATCTCCAGGTTCTTGAAGACGAAGATCCGCTCCCACGGCACCTTGACGTCGTCGAAATAGAGCACAGCGTCGTTCTCGTCGAACCGGCTCGCCAGCGGATTGTCGAACACCGATGGCGCCGCGGCCTCGTAGGACTTGCGCGACAGCATGGTCAGGCCCTTGGTGTTCATCGGGATCGCGAACGACAAGGCGTAGTTCTCATCGCCGGGCTGCAACGGCTGGATGCAGGTGACGAAGACTTCATCGGCCATGATGCCGCCGGTCGCCAGCATCTTGGCGCCGCGCACCGTAATGCCCTCTGCATCCTGATCCACCACGCCGGTGGTCAGGAACGCATCCTTCTGCTGCGCCGCGCCCTTGGAGCGGTCGGCCTGCGGGTTGATGATGACGTAGGTGAGATAGCTGTCTCTTATACACATCTAGATGTGTATAAGAGACAGTCTTGGCGCCGCGGATGGTGATGCCCTCGGCATCGCGGTCGACCACGCCGGCGGTCAGGAAGGGATCGGCCTGTTCGGCGGCGTTCTTGGAGCGGTCGGCCTGCGGATTGATGATGACATAGGTCAGATAGAGATCGTTGTCCCGCGCATAGGCGTAGTAGTCGGAGAGCGCCTTGGCGCGGTCCTTGTCGTGAGCCTCGAACACATCGAGGCCCATATACATGCCGGCGATGCAGGAGGCGACGTGGTCGGGCGCGCGGCCCAGGAACCCGGCATGCAGGCCGTCCCAGGCCTCCAGCGCGCGGCGGCGCACGATCAGGTCGTCGAAGGTTTCCGGCAACTGCCAGATCCGGTTGGCGCGTCCGCCCGACGGCGTCGCGAACGTCATCAGGTCGCGGTTCTCAGAAGCGGCGGCGAAATCGAACAGCTTGCCGACCGACTGCACCGCGCGCGCGAACGCTGGATGGCGCGTCACGTCATCGGCGCGGCCGCCGTTGATGAACACGGTTCGTCCGTCGCGAAGCCCTGCAATGTGCGTGTCACCGGTTTTCATGATCGGCATGCTCCCTGTTGTGTCGTCTGCCTGTTCAGTAGTGGATCGGAAGCGGCCACATCGGCTCGCTCGGGTTGTGCTGGCTGAGGCTGTGATACTTGCCACGGAAGAACATCAGCGGATCGCTGTCCTCGCTGGACGTGAACCGGATGACCCGTCCGATGAAGATGACGTGATCGCCACCGTCATGGTGCGCGTAAGGCTCGCATTCGAAGTGCGCCAGCGCGCCATGCAGCAGCGGCGCCTGCGCGTGACCGAGCGAATGCGCGACATTGCTCCATTTATCGCCGAGCGACCTGGCGAACTGGTTCGACAGCGCTTCCTGCTCGCGGCTCAGGATATTCACCGCATACCCCTTCGCCGCCAGCATCGCCGGCAGGCTGAAGGCGCGCCGGTCGACGCTGAACAGCACCAGCGGCGGCTCCAGTGACACCGAGTTGAACGAACTCATGGTCAGGCCGATCGCCTCGTCGGCCTCGCCGCGCGCCGTGATCACGGCGACGCCGGTCGCGAACTGCGACAGGGCCCTGCGAAAGCTGCGCTGATCGATCACCATGATCGGCCTCCGAATTAATAGCTTTGATTGAAAGCTATTATTGAAAGGCAGTCAAGCGCAAACGTGCGGCAGCGCCTGCCGACTTATGCGGCAGCGCAAAAAAATGAAAACCCCGATGGATCGAGCGGAACGCTCAGGCTTTCCGCACGGATTTGCGCGCGGCCCGAGTAGGCGCCACCGCTTCAGACGAACGGGCGGGATCGGCATCCGCAGACTTTTTCGTCATGAATGTCATCAACGAAATGGCCTGGTCGCCGCATGGCACCAGCCGCGCCATGATCGAGGACAGTTGCTCGAATTCCGCGGCACTCAGGCAGTCGAACAACGCATCGTTGATCGGTGCCTGCACCGTGACCAGGCCGTCGAGCAGCTTGCGGCCTTTCGGCGTGACGGTCAGCAGCACCCGCCGCCGGTCGGTTTTGTTGGTCCGCTTCCTGACCAGGTCCGCCTTGACCAGCTTGGAAACCTCGATGGTCACGAACGCACCGGACAGATGCAGGTGTTCCGCAATGCGGCTGACGCCCACGCCCTCTTCATCCTGGAGGTGGGCGATGGAAATCAGCGTCGTATAGGCAATTCCCGAGATCCCGAGTTGTTCGCCGAAGCCGCTCCTGCACTGATCAACCCGCGCGCTGAAAGCGAGGAAATTGTGGATGAAGCTGCGAAACCTGGAATCGGTGCCTCCGGGCATCAGTTCCGGTTTCGTGACGGTGGACGACGGCACTGGGATCGGCTCCTTAGGTCTAGCGCGGCGCATACGGGCGCCGGCCGACCTACAATCATCCCTGCTCCGGATTTTACAAGAGCGATCTTGGCCCGGCCAGTTTCGGCCTGGCGATCGTCCGCACGCCCCGATTACGCTGAAACTCGTTCTCGGAAGGATTATGAGCGAGAAACGTGGCGCATCGTCACTTTCGCCGACGTGCAATTTCAACACCAAGAACCGCGCGCCCGGCAACGTGAAAGGCAGCCTCAATCCCCCGAACCAGCGCGCCACCATTCGGCGCCAGCAACCGCATCGCGAGCCCGGCACCGTTCTGCGCCGCACTTGCACCGGCAAGGCATCCGCATCGATCGGATGCAGCCTCGATCTCTCTCGAATCCGGCAATCGATCCGGAGGCGCGATGATGAAGACCGTCCCGGCTGCCATCATACCGCCTAACGCGCCAAAATCGCTCGATAGCTCCTTCCCGGATATGCTCCCGCTGTCACAGAGAAGGCGTGTGCCGTCGGGCCTCAGGATCCGCGTGCGGACTGAAAAGCGCTCGAACCATCTGGCTTGCTGCCGCGGATCGTGAACGGCAAAGCCATCTGCCAAGATCAGGACTCCATTGCCTGCCACATCGGCAACAGTTTCGATCGTTAACTCTGCGCCTGGAAACAGCACATAGGGGTCGGTCACAATCGCGCAAAACGCGCCATCCTTGACGGTTATGGATTGGTGCTGAACCGTGCCGACCCCTCGCCCATCATGAACCACCGTCGAGGCCTGTGTCGTGAGGTTGAGCGCTGCGTTGGCGCCGACCACCAGATCGAGCTTGAGTCGATCGCCGGCATACAGCCCCCCGGACGCTGATTGAAGATAAAGCGTCGCCAGATCGGGCCGCATCCGATCGAGCTGGAACGGCCGTGTGACATGGAACGGATAGCCGACGTGCTGGCGGCGAAGCACGGTTCTTCCACCGGCAAACTCGGCAACCAGCAGCGCCTCCGCCTCGCGGCCGGCGTCAAACCCGGAACAGGACAGCGGCAAGGATCGCATCGGTGATCGCCTCGATTCCGACGCCCGATCGGGCGTTTGTCGCAATCACGGGACGTGCCTCGCGAACCCGCCTCGCTTCCGCAAGCATGGGCTCGAGATCGACGCCGACATAGGGCGCGAGGTCGATTTTGTTGACCACCAGCAGATCGCACCGCAGGAGCCCCGGCCCCTTCTTGCGCGGGATATCGTCGCCGCCCGCGACGTCAATCACGAAGATCCACCAGTCGACGAGATCGAGTGAGAACGTTGACGCGAGATTGTCTCCGCCGGACTCAAACAAGATCAGCTCCAGGCCCGGGAATCTGGTCTCGAGGTCATCGCCCGCCGCAATGTTGAGCGTCGGATCCTCTCGAATGACAGTGTGCGGACAGGCCCCGGCCTCGACCGCCGACACGCGCGCCGGATCGATCAGGCCCGAGCGCCGCAAGCGTTCGGCATCCTCCTTGGTCACAAGGTCGTTGGTGACCACCGCGAAATCCACCCCGCGACGCTGCAACTCCGGGATCAGCGCCTCGATCAATGCGGTCTTGCCCGAACCGACGGGGCCGCCGATGCCCACCCGGGCCGCCGGCGATGCGGTCACGGACGTCGTCGTCGCGTACGTTGGATCATGCAGCATCGTTCTACCTCAGCATGTAACGTCTGGCCAACGGCACTTCGCGGGCTGGTTCACAGGTGGCAAGCACGCCGTCAACGAAAACATCGAACGTCTCGGGATCGACGGTGACCTTGGGACACGCGTCGTTCCAAAGCATGTCGCGCTTGGACAACCGCCGCGTGCCGCGGACCGGCAGCAGCGTCTTGGACAGACCGAGCGTGCCGGCGAGATCGCGCTCGATCGCGAGCGGATGGACAAAGCACGCCGACAACGCCGCGGGAGCCCGGCCGAAAGCGCCCCATTGCGGGCGCATCAAGATCGGTTCGCAGGTCATCAGCGACGCCGCGCTGTCGCCCATGGCGCCCCACGCAATGAAGCCGCTCTTGATCACGAGTTCGGGCTTGATTCCGAAAAACGCCGGGCGCCAGACCACAATATCCGCGATTTTGCCGTCTTCCAGCGAACCAATGTGATCCGCAATGCCGAATGTCCGCGCGGCGTTGATGGTGTATTTCGCGATATAGCGGCGGATCCTGGCGTTATCGCCAAGGCCGGGGCGATCCTCCGGCAGCAAGCCACGCTGCAGCTTCATCTTCGAGGCGAGCTGCCAGGTCCGGCAGATCACCTCGTGGATGCGGCCCATGCCCTGGCTGTCGGACCCAAGCATCGAGATCGCACCGATGTCGTGCAGCACGTCCTCCGCGGCGATTGTCTGGGCGCGAATCCGGCTCTCGGCGAACGCCACGTCTTCGGGAATG
>BFBZ01002091.1_pt1 | contig 11548 bp, 9 predicted proteins | sample 1888401 | NCBI WGS metagenome assembly BFBZ01 (sample SAMD00112614, study PRJDB3348) | symbiont metagenome | host: Chara braunii | reverse complement strand
TTCCCGCCACGCCGTATGGCGCCATTGAAACCGCGGCATTTGAGAATATGGCATCGGGTCTTATTCCGTTTGTGTTAGCCCAGCTTTGAAGCGTGGCACAGGGTGTGTTGGCATAATCGTCTGACAAATAAAAAAGGACCTGGCCAGGGTTGGAGCTGGCAAAATTTTGAGCGGCCGTGAAGGCAGACAAAGCCCCGCTAATACAATTAGAGCAAGGCATGACCCAGGCAATCACAATAACTTTTCCCGAGTTCAACTCAGTGAACAGATCGTGATTGTTGCCGGAACAATCATTGCATGTGAAATTTGATGCTGTCTGGGCCGTTCCTAATTTAAACAGCAGGCCCATTAATATAAAGCATAATGATCTTTTCATGTTTTTGTATTAAAGAATTAACAATCAACTAAAAGCATGAAGCGAACGTACGAAATTTTGTATACAAACGCTTGTACTATAACCCATAAATCCTGTAGGTTTATAGTAATAGATCAAAAAAACTCGCTTGAATGCAGAGCTGTCAGCTTTGTTACAGGATCATTTCAGCGGCAGGTTTTGATCGTGGTTGAATAACAGGTGTAAAGATTTGAGATCATAGGTTTTGTCAAGAAACCGGTAGAGCCCGCTGCTGTGGTCCAGTTTAGCCAGGTTGAGATCACCGGTAAAAAGAATTTTCTTCTCCATGCCCGCATCAAACAACACCATGGCATGGCCCTTTGTATGCTCACCGGTTCTGATGTAAGTAAGGCTCTCGTTCAGTTTTTCTGCCTGCCCGTATTTCAGCCTCATCCCTTCTACCCGCCCGTAGCCGATCACCCGGGCAGTTTGTTTCTGGTAGCCTGCCATTTGACCCCAGCGCCGTACCTGTTTCTTTTCCTTAGCCGACATGATCACTTTCGTTTTACTGAAAACAGGCAGGTAACCGATATGGTCAAAATGAGCATGTGTGAGAACGATCGCACGTAAATTGGTTTCATTCACACCGAGCTTTTCCAGCTGGATAGACAGGTCATTGGCTTGGTAGAGGTAACATTGGAATTGTTTTTTGAAGAAGCGTTTACTGATCCCCCGGAAATAACCGGGCTCATTTATGCCCGGTGACAGGCCCGCATCTATTAAATAATTGCCGGCGGGGGKTTTGATCAGCCACACAAACACAGGTTCTGGCAGCTGGCCGTTTGTACTGATATAGCCCGTGCAGATGCCATAAACCATTGAGCTCCCATATTGATACGCTACAGGTGTATTGTATCTCTCAAGGTATTTCCATGCCTGGGGCAGGGGATTTTCCGTGCTGATATGTTGAGACTTCATGTAGATGTGAATAGCAAGAAAAGAAAATATAAGCAGGTGTTTACGCATATGGTTGGGTAAATTTAATATAATCCTGTCCCTCTGCTATCATGAAATCGATATCCTCTATAAATTGTGCTGTATTGCGATCCGTATTTATACCTAATTTAATAGGTATAAATACCTATTTTCAGGCACCTGCGTATTTCCCCGGTTAAAAATTACATATTTTTAGCTATCACCTGCTTAATATTTTCACATTTATGAATCATCAAACGTTCCTTTTGAAGGGTACCAGGTATTTGATCCTGGTGATGACGGCAGCAGGCATTAGTAGTTGCCGCTGCCCGAAAGAGATCAATAATTTTACTGTATCACCGGCTTCACAAAGTGTAGTCCCCGGCGGACAGATCAGTCTCTATGCATCTGGCACCATCAGGGATGGAGAGATCCACTGGAAGGGCCCCGATAAGGATACGGTCTGCAACAGCTGGGTAAGGAAAAACGCAAATGCCTCGATGGGAGGCGTCTATTATGCTTACCAGGCTAATGGAAAATGTCAGTCGTCGTCTAAACAGGTGAATGTATCTGTGACAGGTGGCCCGGTAGATTCTACAGGTGCGCCACCCGGCACAATGGAGTTGAGCTGGCTCGACGATTTTAACCCACCTGTTGAAGCGCCGCTCATAGAGGTGCCGAGGGATAGTGCTGGTAATTTCCCATTGACAGGTGGATTGTTCAGTTACGATGCGGTTTCCTATTGCCTGAACCCTTATAGCGGGAGCCCCGGGCAGGGAGATGCTTACACGTATTCGGATTTTCCGCCGCCTTTTGGTGCGCTGGAGCAGGCAGTTGTCCAGAAATCTGCCATTTATCCTGATGTTAATACGCCCTCTGTTCAGGTACTCCTATGGTCTATTGCCAACTGCGAATCTTTCGACCAGCTGGATTCTGCTACCCGGCAGGCGGCATTGCGGCTCATGACCGCTGCCCAAATTGCCCAGATGAATCAAAATGCCCTCCACTGCCCTGTCCAGGCCAATAAATCTTCGAAGGCTTCGCTGCAAACAATAGATAAATTAAAAGGTGTTGCGCCTGCCATGGCAGGCGCTGCTAAAAAAGTACCTGGCCGAAAAAACAGTATGAAAAGATTAACAAGAGACTCTGTATCAGTTGGCAGGTGGGTATATGCCCCCGGTGGTTATTTTGTGCGTTACTTCAACGAGGGTTATAAGCAGGTGCATGTTGACCTGTATTCGCCGGAACAATACACCGTGAAACGTGATCCTGCGGGAAGGCTTACGCAACTCAATATTGCCAGTGGCGAGTGGATCTCGCTGTCTTATGATAACACAAAGCCGCGTGTGGCTATACCGGGAGACACGGGCGTAAAGGTATCTGCTTTAAGTGCTGTATCTATCCATGTGAGGGATTCATTGAATCCCCTTTCTTTCCGTGAGAAGACATTTACCTCTCCTGCCTATATACTCTCCGGCATCCCAACAGGGAAGGGCAAACCAGGCAGCATAACGGGGTATCCAAACATACAACAACGCTATGATGCTACAAGCACTGTCTGGGCACAGCTTGCCCCCGGAGGCGCGGTTGGTAGTGAAGTGATGAATATAGTTCACCTTGCAGAAACCATGAAAAGTACTACGGCCAGTGACTCTTCGGCCACGTCTGTGATGTCGGTGACGTACCGGGCTTTTATGTCTGCCCTCACTTCAGCCCATACCAATGCCAGGCTGAGCAGAACAGCCGCCACTTCAAAAACATATAACGGCGGTTACGCAAATTCTGCCAAAAAGGGCAAGCAGAACCTTGGCGTGAGTAACAAATCAGGCGATGGTTCTAATGACTACGTTGTGCTCGACAACGAGGTCAACGCGCTGAAGGCGTATAACAGGTTTAGCCAGGTCAAGGATTTTACAACCGGGTCAACCCCCCAAAGGGTTGGCACAGTTGCCGGGTGGTTTGGTGAAGTGATCGGCATTGATCTGCCGCCTTCAAACCCGGTTGAAATGCTTGAGAAGATATTAGATATGGATAATGGATTGTTCCACTACATCCATGAAAACCTTCGCCAGGATCCGCCGCGTACAGATTATACGGTGATCGCCATCCCAAGTCCTTTATCTGTACCTGTGATCCCGCCGAAAGATGTGATCAGTGCGCACCGCGCAAAAATACTGAATATGCTGATGACCCACCATTCGAGCTATGGGGGCATTTTAAACGCGGCTGCTATAACAATGGACAGGTTGGGAGGCGCACGCCAGGCGGGAGACAATACCTGGGCATCAAAACAACTCTCGGCGCTGCTCGAATTGAAACGGGAAGCCGGGGTAGCCATGCTGGCCGAAGCAGACGATATAGATTCTCTCCTGATGGATGTGCAGCTAACCAATACTCCCGACGTGAGGGCCGACACCAACGAGGTAATAGCCTACCAGAACAACCTTCGCCAGAACGGGTTTTCAGCCGGCTATACCAGCTTCGCAAAACAACGGGGTTATACAGACGGGCAGCTCGCAGACATGAAACAGGCTATCCTGGCAGAAAAACCATACGACATAGCCTATTATAGCCTGTCGGAATTATTATCAAGCCTGCGCGATACCATGCGGGATCTTGGCATGAGATGGATCTGCCTGCCGGGCGCCAGCCTCGCAGAGCTGAAGTCGCGTTGAGGACGCTACAGGACTTCTTAAATTGCCGGTGTCACTTTTGTGATGGTGCGCTTAGCTATAATACAAACATAGCCGCCGCGGCCATGGTCATGATAAGAAGGGTTAAGCCGCCCAGGATATTGGAGCGGCGACCGTTCGTAAAGTTTCCCATGATCTTTTTATTATTGCAGATGTGCAGAATGATCAGGATCATGACCGGGGCCGTTACACCATAGGCAATACCCGACAGCACCAGGGCTTTAATGGGATCGATACCGGCTATATTGATCACAAAGCCGGTAACGATAGACAGGGCAATGACAACATAAAATCCTTTGGCCTCGTGCCATTTTTTATCCAGGCCTTCCTCCCAGTTAAATGTTTCGGCCAGCATATACGACAGCGAGCCTGCCAGCACCGGGATGGCCAGGAAGCCGGTACCGATGATCCCCAGGGCAAACAATACATACGCCAGTTCTCCGGCCAGTGGCTTCAGCGCATCCGCGGCTTCCTGCACAGTGTAAATTTTGGTGATGCCGTTCCTGAACAGCACGGAGCCCGTGGTGAGAATGATGAAATACATTACCACGTTCGAAAAGAACATGCCGATGTTCACATCCAGCCGCATCTCATTGATATGCGCCTTGTCTATGATCAGTTGCGGTTTTTTTGCCCGCTCTTCTCCTTCCATAGAAGCCTGCCAGAAAAAAAGATAAGGAGAAATAGTGGTACCAAGGATAGCCACCAGGATAGAGAGATACTGGCTGTTCCATTTTAGCTGCGGAATAAAGGTTGCCTTGAAAATAAGCCATCCATCCTGCCGGATGAGGAAAGGCACCACCGTGTATACCAGCAGGATCAGGCAAAGCCATTTCATCACATTGGCAATACGGCGGTAGGGAAAATAAATGAGGCACACAATGAGGATCGCGACAAATGCCAGCGAATAGGCATTGACCGGGATAGCAGGATACAGCAGCTTCGATACCGCGCCCATGCCGGCAATATCGGCGCCGATATTGAGCACAATGGCCGGGAACGAGAAAAGGATCATGGCATACAGCACCGCCTTAGGATAATGTTTTTTGAGTGTGCGGGTAAGGCCCGATGAAGTAACAATGCCTATCCTCGCGCACATTTCCTGGATCGAGGCCATGAGCGGGAAGGTGAAAAAGGCTGTCCAGAGCATGCCGAAGCCAAAGCCTGCGCCCGCCTGCGAATAGGTGGCAATGCCCGAAGGGTCGTCGTCGCTGGCACCTGTGATGAAGCCGGGTCCCAGCGATTTCCAGATACTTTGCTTCCGGCGGAGACGTATTTTCTTGTTCACCTTCATTGGCGGCGGATGATACGACAAAGAACAGTAAATGTAGACAAACAGCACATGAGCTGGCGCAGCATCCGGGCCAAAAGGACCTGACCGTGGTCATGCATACCAATCCGCCGGGCTGTCGCGACAATTTACTGGATAATGACTTTCCTGTTGGCTACCTGGTTGCCGGAGCTGACCTCGAGGATATACACGCCGGCGCTGAGACCACCAATGTATAAGGACGTTTCAGTATCTGGCGCGTGGCTTGTCAGCAAAACATTACCCAGCAGATCGTACAACCTGATATTCCTGCTGGCGGTATTGCTGAATGTGATATTCAATAGCTGGCTGGCCGGGTTCGGGAACACCATCATGTCGCCTGCGCCGGTACCAAGGTTCTGAACATCGGCTGTGTTCATGCAGGTAAACGCCCTGAAGCCATCGAGCTTGCCGTAGCCCCAGCGATAGTTTGGCAGGGAAGCGCCTGTATAAGTATCTGTATAGGTACAATTGATAATAGCCTGCCTGATCTGGCGGTTGGTAGCATTAGGGTTGGCCTGCAGGTATAAGGCCGCCCAGCCCGCCACCACGGGGCAGGAAGAAGAAGTTCCTCCATCCACCACATGGTAGCCGCCCTGCGCCACCACATTAGGGGCATTGGCCACAAGGTTTGGCGCCAACGACAACACAATACACGAAATGCTGGTAGCGCCCGAAGCCGCCACATCCGGTTTCACACGGTGGTCTCTTGTGGGGCCGGTGCTGCTGCTGGCGGCGATCTGCCCGGTGGTTTCGCCGGTATGCCGCAGGGTGCCGCTCACGTCTGTATATTGGTTCCGGTTCACATAATTGCCCACAGTGATGATCTCGTCGCTGCACTGGAAGCTGCTGACCAATGTTTGCAGGGTATCGGCAGCCTTATAATAGATTATCCTGGGGTATTGCAGCATGGTAGGCAGGCCGGTGGTCACAAAATCAAAGTTCCAGGCATCGAATTTGCCGGTGCCGGTGGTCTCTATACGCCAGTTGTAGCTGGTGCTGTCGGGTTTCACCGACATATAAAGCTCATACACACCAAAAGAATTGATGCTGGCAGAACTGGCCACTACGCCTATCCTGCTGCCATTGTGGAAAATAGTATCATATTTTGTTGTGCCCAGTGCGGCATTGTAGCCCCTGAAAGGAATGCGGCCCAGGTTATTGAAATTCGGGCTGTTAACACCCATGCTGTATCTCACCTGTTTGATGTCGTTGGTATCCGCATACAGCCAGTAATCCAGCTGGTTGGTGTTGTTATTGATCCATGTAAAATTGGTATCTGTTGCCGATACGTTATAGCCTACATGGTAGCGCACGCTGCCGCCATTGCCGGCCGCTCCCACCAGCACCCTGCCAGGGATATTGGTTACCAGCGCATTGATGAGCTGCGCCTGGAGATCGGTGCCGTCGTGGCTCCCGTAGTAATCACCCACGCTGGCGTTGATTGCGCAGGGTTTGCCCAGCGCCTGGGCTTTGTTCAGGATATAATGAACGGCATCGGCAATAGTGGGTCCCGGGCGGTAAAAATCGAGTGCCACCATAATGATGTCAGCCTTGGGCGCTACGCCTTCAAAATGGCTGATGGCGCGACCGTTACCTGCTGCAATGCCTGTAACATGTGTGCCGTGCCCAAACTCGGCGGTGCCTGTATGGGTGCAGTTGCCCGCATCAATATCGGTGTGGCTCCACTCCTGCCCGTAATTGAATGGCGATGGTGATACGGTAGGTGTGGATATGGTCATATCCCAGATATACTGGATGCGGGTATTGCCTGCTGCGTCTTTAAAATCAGGATGGTGATAATCGATCCCTGAGTCGATAAAACCCAGTACCACGCCGGAACCATCGTAGGCCTGCGCCAGGGGTGCCATACCCGTTTTCACCGCGCTGATGCGGTTGATCACCACCATAGAATCGTTCATTTTACGGAAATGCGGCTGCGGGTATTCCATATAGATCACCGTTGGGTCGGCGGCCAGTTTCAGCACAGCAGCTCTGCTGGCTGTAACGGAGGCAATGTTCCCGGCTGTATATTTTACAATGAGGCCCGGTATATTCTTCAGGGCCTGCTCCTGCCCTGCCTTGTATTGAACCAGGATGTTTATCGGCTGCGTGGCGCCCTGCTCTTTACTGATCTCGCTGATGAGGGCGGTATTGCACTTGCGCTGGCTGTATGAAGATCCCGCGATGCAGAGCAGGATGAAAAAAAATGTAAAATGCTTCAACATTGGCATATAAATTATAGCATTAAATTACTAAAAAAACAGATATTTGCCTAATGTGGAGAGCAGGTGTTATAGCATTGGTGTGGGTTTTCTTAACATTGGCGGCCAGGGCACAGGATTCTGTGGCATATTCGGCCGATTTTCGCCTGTATGAGGGGCTTTACCTCAATTACCAGGACCTTCGCTACAACTGGCCCATTCCGAAGGAAAAGATCATCACAAAGATCAATAAGGACCAGCTCGATTTTTACAGCAAACTGGTGGAAGAACAGGAAGAGATCGAGTACATTGAGCGCGACAGCTCGGTGAGAAAAATAAAATCGGAAAATGTCTATGGTTACTGCCAGAACAATGTGATCTTTATCAATTACGACAAGAGCTTTTACCGCATCCCGATATTCGGCAACATCAGTTATTTTTTAGGGACGATCTCGGTGCAGGTGTATTCCAACAATATCAGCCCTTTTATGAACGCGCCAATGAACAGCACCAACTTCAAAGCACGCGAGATCAAGGAATTTCTACTGGATTTTTACAGCGGGGACCTGAGTCTTTTCAGTCTGGAAAAAGCTGAAGAATATCTTCAACGGGATAAGGAAATCTATCAGGAATTCAATAAGTTAAGAAGCAAGAAAAAGAAAGAATTCATTTCGCGGTACATCCGCATGTATAACGAAAAGCACCCGGTTTATTTTCCGGCCGGCTGATCCTTACTTCATTATTTCAGCATCGATCTGAAATGCGCGCAACTGGCGCTTACCGGGCACTCGGCGTGCTTTGGGTTTTTGGGCCGGCAGGTCTCACGCCCTAAGAACGACAAGGCCATACCTGTTTCTCCCCAGTCTTTCTGTGGCATGGCTGCCATGATCTGCTGCTCGATCTTTTTTGGATCTGTGCCCGTGGCTATACCAAGCCTCGGCGCTACCCGCAGCACGTGCAGGTCTACCATCACCCCGGCGGGCTTTGCCCCTGCTTCCCGCATGATCACGTTGGCCGATTTGCGACCGATACCGGGCAGCACGGTCAGTTCATCCATGGTAAGCGGGATGTTCTTATCTGTTTTCACCTGGCCGGCAATGCTGATCAGCCATTTGGCCTTGTTACTGAAATTGATCACTTTGCCTATGTATGGTCTCAGCGTATCCTCATCGGCTTTTGCCAGCGCTTTCATATTCGGGAAGGCCTTGAACAGGGCCGGCGCCAGGCCGTTGATGTGCTTGTCTGAATCGCGGGCTGACAGTACCACCATCACCACAAGCTGGTAGATGTTCTTGTATTCGAGCGGGTGCTTCTGCCCTTTGTATTTTTTGAGAAGCGGCTTCAGGGCTGCGGGCCATGCGGTTGCTGCCATATAATTGTATTTTAAGAGTTAAACGATCAGGTTGCCAGGGCTTTCAAATAATCATCAATATACTTATTTTTTTGCCTGCTTTTATACTGCATGACATAACGCGGGTGTTCGAGCGGCACGATCTTCTCAAAGAAATGTTCGGTGCGGTTGAGTGCATCCAGGTAAACAAAATTCTGGCCCCGGCCCAGGCAGTAACACACATCTTTTTTCACCCCCATGGTCAGCTGTTGCCTGATATTAGTCACAATAGGATCGTGCAGCAGGTTCGTAAGCGCTTTGCTGTCGTAATAGTTATAATTGAGGTCTTTGCCTGAAACGGATGTTTTTGTGAGTGCCAGCGGAAATACGGCGTTGATATAGACGTCGCCGTAAAATTTTTCCGGGCCGCCGTAGGCTTTTATCACATCATACACAAATACCGACGAGGGCTCATGGCTTACAGGACCATTGTAGGGAATGCCGCACACTTCCAGCAGCCGCTTGGGGTCTGTGAACATCACGCCTGTGACMCCCGCCCCGAAACGCCCCGGGTTGATCCCCAGCCAAAGCTTCCGCGGTTTTGTATCGTTATAAAATTTGTGGTAGAACAAACGGATGATCCGCTGTACCTCCTTGTCTTCGTAAGGGTTCATCACGCTGATGCCGGGTGGCAGGGTACCTGTGTAATGCAGCTGTTTATAAAAGCGGAGCACACGGGTGGCGAACATGTCCATAGCTGCTGCCATTAGTGATTGATGAACACCGGGTGCACCATGTTCTCTGCAGAAAAAATCTCATCCCATTTTTGCTGGGAGATCAGCTTACGCTGTACCACCGCGATGTCGTGCACCGATTTGCCAGTGGCCAGGGCTTCTTTGGCAATGTCAGCGGAGATCTCGTACCCAACGATCGGGTTCAGGAAAGTGACGATCCCCACGCTGTTCATTACGTAATGTGCACAGGTCTCCACGTTGGCCGTGATGCCATCCACGCATTTGGTGCGGAGTGTATGAAGGGCATTGCTCATGTAGCTGAGCGAAGTAAACAGGCTGAAGCCGATCACAGGTTCCATCACGTTAAGCTGCAACTGCCCCGCTTCCGCGGCCATAGAGATGGTGACATCGGCGCCGATCACGTAAAAAGCGGTCTGGTTCACCACCTCCGGGATCACCGGGTTTACCTTGCCGGGCATGATGGAAGAGCCGGGCTGCATTTTAGGCAGGTTGATCTCGCTGAGCCCGCTGCGTGGCCCTGACGAGAGGAGGCGTAGGTCGTTACAGATCTTGGAGATCTTGAGCACGCTGCGTTTCAGTGCGCCGGAAAGCTGCACATAATCGCCCGTATCGGAGCTGGCATCGATCAGGTCGGGCGACAGGGTGAGCGGGATGCCCGACAGGTCTGCAAGGTATTGCGTTACCAGCGCCGGGTAGCCTTTTGGGGTGTTCACCATGGTGCCAATAGCAGTGCCGCCCATATTGCAGCTGGTAAGCTGCGCCTGGGCCTCTTTGAGCCGCCTGATGTCGTCGGCCACGGCGCTTGCAAAACCGTGGAACTCCTGGCCCAGCAGCATGGGCACCGCGTCCTGCAATTGTGTACGGCCCATTTTCAACACCTTGCCAAATTCTTCACCTTTCTTTACAAACGACTGGCGCAGCAGCTCGGCCGCTTCTATATAGGTATCTATCTTGCGGTACAGGGCCATTTTAAGGGCCGTAGGATACGCATCGTTGGTAGATTGCGAGCAATTGACATGGTTGTTGGGATGGAGATGATCGTATTGCCCCTTCTGGTAGCCAAGGTATTCGAGCCCAATGTTAGCGACCACCTCGTTGGCATTCATATTCACGGACGTGCCCGCCCCACCCTGTATGAGATCGGTGATGAACTGATCCTGGTATTCTCCTGCAATGAGCTTATCGCAGGCAAATACAATGGCGTCGGCCAGCTTGGGTTCCAGTATACCACAATCGCGGTTGGCCAGGGCCGCCGCTTTTTTCACATAGCCGAATGCCTGGATGAACAAAGGCTCTTTCGACATGGTGATGCCGGTAATGTTAAAGTTTTCGAGGGCACGGGCAGTTTGTACGCCATAGTAAGCGCTGGCCGGGATGTCTTTTTCACCGATAAAATCGTGCTCGGTCCTGGAGGTGGGTTGGTTTGGCATATCCGGAATTTTTATGGGTTCATGAGAAGCGCATGCATGATGAGTTAAATGATCCTGCCGAGATAGAAGACCAGCAACTCCCAGGCTTTTTCGTATTCCCGTTTGTAGCCTGCCGTAGCAGCCTCTGCGGGGCTGGCATCGCTCAGGGCCTCAAAATCATGCAGCAGCCTGTTCAGCACATCATGGTCCATTTTCTGCCCGAACAGGGCTTTGTTATTGTTGAGCAGGCGATACACATCTAAGGCTGCCTTATGGCCGGTTTCCATTTTCAGTTCCCGGATCTCCTGTATCAGCGCATTCAGCCGCATCACTTCTTTTTCTTATACTTAGCCGATGGATCAAAAATAACGGGTATAGTATAGTAAACAGACACTTTTTTACAACATTGTTCGCCAGGAATGAAAGGTGCTATTTCTTTTGTTGCTCTTATCGCTTCTTGATCAAGATCATCTCTTACACTTTTTAGTACTTAAAAATTTGACCCCCCCCCAAAACTATAAATTAAAATTTTTAAAATC
>BFBZ01002111.1_pt1 | contig 11552 bp, 12 predicted proteins | sample 1888401 | NCBI WGS metagenome assembly BFBZ01 (sample SAMD00112614, study PRJDB3348) | symbiont metagenome | host: Chara braunii | reverse complement strand
CCCGCCCGGCAGCACTGTGTCCGGAGAAGCCGAGACTGCAACTGAGGTAGCCGCCACTGTTGAGGAGGCTGCGCCCACCAGAGGCAGCAGAAAATGCCCCACTGGGCCACCGTTCTTCCCGGATTTCTTTTCGACGGTGACTTTCACCGCAGGCACGTAGCTAGAGTTGGCAGGCGGGGTGAACGGCAGGGTCTTGAATGCACTCGAGCAGGGCGTGGCAGGTGATGGCCCGCATTTGCCATCCCAATAGCCAGTGATGGCGTCAGCATCGACAAGCAAGGGGCCGTTGGCGGCGTTCTTCTTTACCGCCAGAACTGCATTCGACTGGGCACTGCTCCAGTCATAGGAACTTCCAGGAGACACCCCGGGGCGGTAAAGGTAGTTCGCTCCCGCCAAAGACCCGGAATCCGCGGCATTCTGAAGCTCGTTCCGGGCAACAAAAAGATGTCCGATATCGATCGCCAGTCCTGCAAAGGCAAGCAGTACCACCATCGACACGATCGTCAAGACTGCGATCCCACCGCGCTGCCTTTCGCGTGAACGCGCGCCGCAGGGCGTCAGTCGGTTGTGAAGAAGCGTTCTGGTTCGACGATTCTGCATGACGAACTCCCGCAAATTCATTCATGGACCATGATCGTCCTGGCCGATAGATTGAACGGCCCCATGACTACACCAAGTAGAGCCCCCCATCCGAGGCCGGTATACCGATAGGAAACGTTGACGGTAAGAGAGCTTCCGAAAGCGCCCCCCGCCCCCGTCGAAGTGGTAGTTACGGGAGAAGGCCCTCCAAAGGCAATCAGGTAGCGATCGCAATATTGCGTAACGATCGCTTGAAGGTCAGTGGAGCTGAGCTTCGGGCTCCTCAGGACAACTCCCGCTCTCGCGGCCTCTCGGCTGGCGTTGGTGATCACGGCCTTGTCGTAGAAGGCAAGGCTCAAGTCCACAATCATGGAGAAAACCAAAAGAAAGAACGGCAGGACAAGCGCGAATTCGACCGCAGCTGCACCACTTTCGCGTTTTGATTTCATGGCACCTCCAAGGATGAATGTCGTATCAATCTTGTGATTTCGCTCCCAGCCAGACTCCATGAACCTGTGCTGGGTTGCGCAGCCCCGAAGCAAAACTTTCCCATTACTTTGTCTAACTCATCGTAATGAGCGCTGATCGTGGTCGGGATTTTTGGTTTCAATTTATTACATACTTAACGAATCGCGGCTCATCGAATGGATGTAGCACTTGCGCGGAAGCTGTGCATCCGCAACGTGCCGGGCACCGGCGGTCAGGCATCGTTCCCGCTGATCGGCGCCATTGGCGCCTACCAGTCCCCGCCAGCTTCAGGCCGGTGGATACCAGCGGCAGCGGGGTCGTCTTCGAGGATGGCACTTCGGCGAACCTGGCCAGCGGCCAGCGCGTGACCGCCGTGGGAGACCACGTGGTCGACGGCGTGCTCATCAATCTCCATGGAAATTCCGTGCGCAGTTCACGGACGCGCGAGCGTGCCCTATCGACAAGGGCATGCCGTTGATGTAAAACAAAATAGCTAAAGTGAAAAAATCACATCCCAACCAAAAATGGCTACCGAACCTCGTGACGAACAGGATCCGTGCCGTCGCGGCTTACAGCCGGCGGTGTCGTCACGCGCCCTGAACGGGCGTCCTGGAGGCAGTGCAAAGCAGGTTTCCCGGTGCGGACTTTCGCCCGCCTTTTCTCCCTCATGGTTCGACATGCACAGAAGGTGCAGATAGGAGCATGTATGCCGCTCGCCCTCCTCCTCAGGCTCTTGCACGAGAAACTTCCGGTGACGCTCACGGCTGAGCCGGACATCAGGCACGCTTCCGTTCTGCTGGCAACCGGACTTGTCGAAGCCGAGTTCCATCTCGATCACTTTGGCTACCAGCAGTACGAGCGCGCGGTGGTCTTCGACATCACGGACGAAGGACACGCGGAAATCGCCGGCCTGCACACGGATGCTGACGCAGCGGCCGCCGAGGGCCAGCAGTGGCCCCTGATGCCGCTCGACTACCTGCGCAAGATAGGCAAATCGGCCTTCCCCCTGCGCATCTCCGATCCGGTGGAGATCAACTCCGTCGCCGTGCTGAACGCCGCGGGCCTGGTGGAGGCCATGCTGCCTCCGGCTTCCCGAACCGGGCAGAGCCCGCAGAAGTTCAGGCAAGCGGTCATCTTGCGCGTCACGCCCTTGGGACGGACGGCGCTGGTCGAGCGCCGCGCCTGATTCATGGAATTAGGTTCCAATTTTCGAACGAAGCGGGTACCCGCAAATGACGCGTTCTTCGCCATCGGAAGGATGGCTTCCCTCCTCGACAGGCGCCTCTAAAATCTCGCGCCCCAAACGGATGCAACTGAATGAAACATAAGTCACCAAATGAGATTGCGCTTCCATAGCCATTGTTTTCGACTACCAAAGTAGTAATGTGAAACCTTCACATACATCGCTTGCAGGTGCGAAGAATGAATTCCAAATTGACACCGCGAAGCTTCGTTGTTCGTCACCCAGCGGCTTGCCTGGCGTGACACGCCTCATGCAGGGGAACCTTCTCCATGCTGGCCCGCACCACAGCTGCCCCCGACGTCGACGCGAGCGTCGCTGCGGACGCCCTCATGGTGGCCCGCATGCGGCTGGTGCTGTCGGTTTCCGCCCTGCTGGCGGTAGTCGTTGATGCCGGAGACAACCGGCAGCAGGTTCAGGGCGCCGTCTGGCTGGCCTTCTCCGGATACACCCTCCACAGCCTGCTGGTCTATGCCTGCACGCGAATGGGCCGCCCATATTTCCAAGGCAAGGTCATCCATTGGTCCGACGTGCTGTGGTTCACGCTGATCATCTTCGTGACCGAAGGCGTACAGAGCCTCTTCTTCCTCTTCTACTTCTTCGCGATCCTCACCTCGTCGTTTCGCTGGGGTTTCGAGGAAGGCGCCCGCGTCACGGTTGCCTCGGTCGCCTCGTTTGCGGCCTGCGGCCTCGCCACGAGCACCGGTGACGAAGCACCACAGCTGCTGATGCGCAGCACCTTCCTGCTGGCGCTGGGGCACATGATCGTGCACTGGGGCGGCTCGAAGCTGGGCCTGCAACGGCGCCTGGCGCTGCTCGGCGACGTCAGCCAGCTGTCGAACCCCCGTTTCGGCGCCGGCCGCACCATCGCCCGCACGATGGAAAAGACACTGGCCTTCTTCAGGGCCAGCCACTGCATCCTGCTCACGCATGACACCTCCACGGGCAACTGGACCCTGCGCACGCTGCGCAAGGACGACACCTGCGAGCACGTCAGCATCGAAACGATCGGCCGCATCGCCGAGTCCCCACTGATGGCGCTGCCGGCGGACTGCACCGTGCTCAGCAACCACCTGCCCTGGCCCCTGAGCCAGCTGTACGCCCAGAGCCATGTCTTCAAGGCAGCCGCCAACGGCTGGCACGCGGAGGACGAGGAAGGCACGCAGCGTTGCGAGGCCATCACCGACATGCTGGAAGCCCGAGCCTTCATCAGTGCCCCGCTGCCGATGCGGCTGGGCGAAGGACGGGTCTTCGTGTCGTCGCGCGACGGCCTCTTCAACAAGGCCGACGCCCTGTTCCTTTCGCACCTCATGGAACAGATCTTCCCGACCATCGAGACCATCGAGGTGCTCGACCGGATGGCTTCCGAGGCCGCTTCCGCGGAACGCCTGAAGTTCGCGCTCGACCTGCACGACACGGCCGTGCAGCCGTACATCGGCCTGCGCATGGGCCTGTGCGCGCTGCGCAGGAAGGCTGCCGCCGACAACCCGCTGAGCGAAGACATCGACAAGCTCGCGAGCGTGGCCGAAGGCGTCATCGCCGACCTGCGCCGCTACGCCGGCGAGGTCCGGCAAAGCGCGAACAGCTCCAGCGGCCTAGTGCTGCCGCAGCTGCACCGCCAGGCCGCACGGATCAAGGGGCTCTACGGCATCGACATCGCCGTGGCCGTCGACGGCCCGCTCCAAGTGGACGACCGGGTGGGCGCGGAAGTCCTCCAGATGGTCGGCGAAGGCCTCAACAACATCTGCAAGCACACTCATGCACGCCACGGCAGCGTTCGCATCGCCTGCAGGAACGGATGGCTGCAGCTGAGCATCGAGAACGAGGCCTGCGATGAGAGCTTCACACAGTTCCGTCCGCGCTCCATCACCGAGCGCGCCACGGCCCTCGGAGGGCGGGCGCAGGTCCGCCAGTGCGAGAGCGGCGGCACCGCGGTGCTGGTCGAAATTCCCATCTGATGAAGAACAACACCCCTCGGCAGCAAGCACTGCGTCGACGAAAAGACAAGTCAAGGAGCCCGCCATGCAACCAGTTGCCCACCCCATCGGCGTCCTGCTCGTGGACGACCATCAGACCATGTTGTGGGGCCTGTCCAGGCTGATCGATGGCGAGCACCCGCGCATGAAGGTGGTGGGCACGGCCCGTTGCTGCGAGGACGCGGTGGCGACGTCGGAAAGTCTCGCGCCCGACGTCATCGTGCTCGACCTGGACCTCGACGGACATTGCGCCCTCGACATCCTGCCCAGGCTCGTGTCGAACGAAGTGTCGCGCGTCATGGTGCTCACCGCGGAGCGCGAGCAGCGCACGCTCGACCTCGCGGTGCTGCATGGCGCGCGTGGCGTGATGAGCAAGGATGCCCCGGCACAGCAGGTGATCGATTCCATCGAACGCGTCTACAACGGCGAACTCTGCGTCGACGCCCAGTCCATCGGCCGCGTCTTCTACGAACTCACCGCGGTGAAGAAGCCGCAGAAGGCCGACCCCGAGGCGGCAAAGCGGGCCAGCCTGACGCTGAAGGAGCGGGAGATCATCAACACCGTCGTCGCCGGCAGCGGCGCCTCCAACAAGGCGCTGGCCGCAAAGCTCTTCGTCACCGAGCACACGCTGCGCAACCACCTCACGTCGATCTACCAGAAGCTCGGCGTATCGAACCGCCTCGAGCTGTACATCTACGCGGTGAAGCACCAGCTCGACGCGGTGCAGCACTGAAGCGGAAACAGAAACGCCGCGCCGGATGCCGGCGCGGCGTGATGAACCCGGAAAGCTCCGGGGCTACGCTCAAGTCCCGCTCAGCATTGGCATGATCATCCGGATGATGCGGATCACCGCCGGCGTCAGGATGACCAGCGAGATACACGGGAAGATGCACAGCACCAGCGGCAGCAGCATCTTGGTTGGCACCTTCGCAGCCAGCTCTTCGGCGCGCACATGACGCTTGTGGCGCAGGTCATCGGAGAACACGCGCAGCGATTCGCCGATGCTCGTGCCGAAGCGGTCCGCCTGGGTCAGCATGGTGGCGAAGGTGCCGATCTCTTCCACGCCCGTGCGCAGCGCCAGATTGCGCAGCGATTTCTCGCGCGTGCCGCCGGCGCGCATCTCCAGGTTGGTCCAGTGCAGCTCCTGGGCCAGCGCCGTGCTCTTGACCTGGATTTCCTCCGTGACCTTGGCCAGCCCGGCGTCCAGGCCGAGGCCGGCCTCGACGCACACGAGCATCAGGTCGGCTGCATCGGGAAAGTTCTCGAAGATCTCGCGCCGACGCGAACGGATGAGCAGGAGAAGCACCAGGTTGGGCAGATAGCAGCCGGCCAGCGCCGCCAGCGCCAGCCATAGCAGCATCACCGTGCTGTCGTCCGCCGCACCCGTCGCGCGCAACACGACGAACGCGAGCGCGGCAAAGCCCAGCGGCAGCAGAGTCTTCAGGCCGAAGTAGACGAGATAGGCCTCCGGATAGCGGATGCCAGCGTTCAGGAAGCGCACGCGCAGCGGCGACAGATCGGCCTCGCTGGTGGGCGAGGAAAGCTGCGCGAAGGGCCCGACAATTCTGACGGCGGTCTCGGTCCAGGCCGACTTGCCGGCCGGCTGCGTCATCGCCTGAAGGCGTTGCTTGGCGCGCGAGGGAGACAACCAGGCCGCCAGGCCGATGATCGCCAGCGACACGGCCAGGAAGACGAGGATGGGAAACAGGATGGTCATGGCCTTCTCCTTCAGACGCGGATCTTCACGATCTTGCGCAGCAGCACGATGCCCACGAGCATCAGCACCAGCATGTACTTGAGCACCGTCTGCCCGATCGGGTCCGTCCATAGCGGCGCCATGAATTCGGGATTGAAGATATTCACGAGCGCCGCCAGCGCGAACGGCATGAGTCCCAGGATCCAGGCCGACAGCCGTCCCTCGGACGACAGCACCCGCACCTGCGCGAGCAGCTTCAGCCTGCCGCGGATCAACCGGCTGAGGTTGCCCAGCACCTCCGTCAGGTTGCCTCCCGAGTCGCGCTGGATCAGCACCGACACCACGAAGTAGCGCAGGTCGGTGAGCGGCACGCGCTCGCTGAGGTTGGTCAGGGCCTGCTGCAGCGAGACGCCGAAATTCACCTCGTCGGCGACCATGCGGAACTCGCTGGCGATCGGGTCGGTCATTTCCTCGCCGATCATCTGCACGCCGCTGGCGAACGAATGCCCCGCGCGCAGGGCCCGCGTCACCAGGTCCAGCGCCTCGGGAAGCTGCTTTTCCATGCGGGTCAGCCGTCGGCTGCGCTGGCGCTGCAGGTAGATCGCAGGAAGCATTGCCACGCTGCCACCTGCCATGAGCGCGAACAGCGGCGACTCGCGCGCCACCAGCAGCACCGCGAAGAACACGAACACGCCCAGCACGCAGGACACCAGAAGGAAGCTGGAAACCGTCCAGTCCAGCCCGGCCTGCAGGATGAAGCGATCCAGCCGGTGCGCCCGCGGCAGCGTCAACAGAGCGCGTTGCATCCACGGTACCTCGCTGAGCATGCGCTCCTTGGCCAGGTGGGCCTGCGGCGTGCGGTCGATCGCCGCGGAAAACGCCTGCAGCCGCTTCTCGATCTTGCGCGCTTCGGGCCCCTTGTAGGACCGCCAGAGCATGTACAGGCCCTCCAGCATGAGCAGCACGGTCACGAACACCAGCACGGTGACGGTGATGAGGGTATTGCCCCCCAGGTTGTTGAGCATGGCGGCCTCCTGTTCGCTCTCTGGCTATTCGTAGTGCCTGTCGGGGTCGAAGATCGAGTCCGGCAGGTCCACGCCGTAGGCATGCAGCCGCTCCGTGAATTTAGGCCTGACGCCCGTCGCGTGGAAATGACCGCGCACATAGCCGTCAGGGCCCATGCCGGTCTGGTGGAAACAGAAGATCTCCTGCATGGTCACCACCTCGCCTTCCATGCCGGTGATCTCCTGGATGCTGGTGACCTTGCGCCGCCCGTCCACCAGCCGCAGCACCTGCACGATCACCGTGATGGCCGACGCGATCTGCTGGCGCACCGTGCGGTGCGGCAGGTTCAGGTTGGCCATGCCGATCATGTTCTCCAGCCGCGCCAGCGCGTCGCGCGGCGTGTTGGCGTGGATGGTGGTGAGCGAGCCTTCGTGGCCGGTGTTCATGGCTTGAAGCATGTCGACCGCCTCGGCGCCGCGCACTTCGCCGATCACGATGCGGTCGGGCCGCATGCGCAGCGCGTTGCGCACCAGCGCGCGCTGCGTGATCTCGCCCTTGCCCTCGATGTTCATCGGTCGCGTCTCCATGCGCGCCACGTGCGGCTGCTGCAGCTGCAGTTCCGCCGCGTCCTCGATGGTGATGATGCGTTCGCTGGGCGGAATGAAGCCCGACAGGATGTTCAGCAGCGTGGTCTTTCCTGCGCCCGTGCCGCCGGAGATCAGCATGTTGACCTTCGCCTGCGCCAGCCCCTCGAGCATCTGCGCCATCTGCGGCGTCAGCGTCTTGAGCTCGTTCACCAGGTTCTCCATGTGCAGCGGGATCTTCGCGAAACGGCGGATCGACATCATCGGCCCGTCCAGCGCCACCGGCGCGATGACCGCGTTGACGCGCGAGCCGTCTGGCAGCCGCGCGTCGACCATCGGGCTCGACTCGTCGATGCGCCGCCCCACCAGCGAGACGATCTTGTCGATGATGCGCAGCAGGTGCTTCTCGTCGGTGAAGCTGACGTTGGTCAGCTCCAGCCGGCCCCGGCGCTCCACGTAGATCTTCTCGTGCGAGTTGACCAGGATGTCCGACACCGACGGGTCGGCCATCAGCAGCTCGATCGGTCCGAAGCCGAGCATCTCGTGCTGGATGTCGCGGATGAGCGTGCGCCGCTCGATGTCGTTGAGCGCCTCGGGCTCCTCCTGCAAGAGCCGCGTGGTCATGGTGGAGATTTCCTGGCGCAGCACGTCGGGCTTCAGGGTTTCGAGCGCCGCGAGATCGAAGCGTTCGAGCAGCCTCAGGTGCATGCGCTCCTTCAGCAACTTGTAGGCGTCCGAGGCGTAGGGCGACACGGCCTGCTCGACGGCCTGGCCTCCCGGCCGCTCGGTGGTGTCGGCTTCGATGGCATTGAGCTGTTCTCTGAATGACATGGGGAACCTGCCTTGCTGTTGAATGGGTTGATCCGGTGCCTGCTCACGCGCGGCGGAACAGCCGCCCGATGAAGCCTGGCGCCGCTTCCTGATGCGGACTGAGCGTGTGCGCGATTTCGGCGAGGCGCCTGGCGAGCGCGCTGCCGCGCGACATCTCCGCCAGCGGCACGCCGCGGTTGATGGACGCATCCACGTCCTTGCCGCCGTCGGGCACGATCGTGAGCGTCGCGCCCACCAGCGAGCGGCGCATGTCCGACAGGCCGATCTCGCCGCCGCCGGCGCTGCGGTTCACCAGCAGCTCGACCTTGCCGGGCGGATAGCCCAGCGACTTGAACACCTGCATCAGCCGCGTCACGTTGCGGATGTGTGGCAGGCTCGGCTGCAGCACGGGGAAGATGCGGTCGGCTCGGTCGAGCACGCGGATCGAGAGCGTGTCGATGCGCGTGCCGAGATCGAACAGCACGAAGTCGTACACGCCCAGCGCAACCTGCAGGATCGCGTCGATGTGCTCGGCCTTCACGTCCATCGCGCGCGAAAGATCCTCCGGCGCCGGAAGAATGCTGAAGCCCGGCGATACCGCCACCACGCTCGCCGCGAGCAGCGAGGCATCCAGGCGGCCGATGTCGCGGGCAACGTCCGCCATCGTGGAACTCGGCCGCAGGTCGCTCACATACGAGAGCGCATCTCCGAACTGCAGATTCAGGTCTATCAACAGCACGGAGCGCTCCCTGGAGAGCTGGTAGGCGATGTTCGTCGCGAGAAAGGTCGATCCGCTTCCTCCCTTGCAGGGCATGAACGCCACTACCTGCCCGGGGCTGCGCGCCTGGGTTCCAGCCATCTTGAGGGCGATACGCTCGATGGCGGCCTCCAGCGCGGAGGCCTCCGCGGGCGACGGCAAGACCTCGCGCACGCCGGCGCGCATCGCGTGGATCAGGAATTCCGGCGTCTGCATCACGCACAGCAACACCACCGCGATCGTCGGATGCCGCAGCGTGAGCTTCTCGATCAGCACCAGCTCCTGGGGGTCGCAGCACATGCCGTCGACCAGCAAAAGGTCGGGCGAGGCTTTCTCGACGGCCCATTGCATCCGGCTCTTTCCACCTTCGAACTGCGACACGGTGTGCGAGCGCGCCTCCAGCACCTTGCGCATGTCCTGCAGGTGGTTGGGGTTGGGGGAAATGATGGCTATCTTCATGGTCGTGTCCGTTGCGTTGAGTGGCTAGAAGCAGATGGCCGCGCTGTTCGGGTCCTTGCGCATGACCTCGTGCGTGGAGAAACCCGGCATCGGGATCAGCGGGGCGGTCACGCTCGCGATCGGAGAGATCCATCGGTATCTGAGCCCGGTGATCGATTCGCAGCTGTTCACGCCTTTCACCTTCGTGCCGATGCCGGCGTACGACGCGAACGTTGCGCGCTTGGTCATGAAGTTCTGCGCGCTCGCGGGTACGCCTGTCGTGTCGCCTACTTTGGCGCTGCGGCGGCCGTTGCGTTCGGCCTCGGTATCAGAAGCACTCTTGCTGCCGTCGAGGTTGGCCCAGCCGATCTGGCCGCCCTGGGCCGTGTTCTGCATCTGGAAGAGCCTCACCCATTCGCCAGCTGCGAAGCCGCAGTTCGGCGCCGTGCCACCCGCCTCGGGCTTCGCCGCAACCGAAATGGGGCACGCGGTCTGTGCGCTCGCACGAGTGGCAACGGCTCTCGCGGAGACGCTGTGCGTCGCCGGATTACCGGCCGTGTCGCCCAGGAAGGCGCCCATCGCCTTCATGAGCCAAATGTTGGCGTTGGCCTGCGTATGCACGCATCGGGCATGGCACGCCGCCGTGGCCGAAGTGGTGGCGGCATGCGAGGCCTCGCGGAAGGTGAAGCCGGTTGCGGCGGCCCGGCCCTGGCCGCTCCAGGTGCTCGACTGCATGTTCACGCGGTTCGTGTTGCCGGCGCTCCGGCCCGCGCTCACCGCGCGGGTGATAGCCGCGCCCTGCCCGTCGAACTCTCGCGCGGCGGACAGGGCGCAGCTGTCGACTGCGGTCTGCGGCTCGGTCTTGACCATCAACAGGTGCCTGAGGTCCGGGGCGATGCCCATGAACCCCATCAGGAACAGCAGGATCAGCGTGACTGTGACAATCATCGCGCCGCGCCGGCGGCGGTGAGGACGGTGGACACGCATGATCGGCTCCTGTGCAACCGCGGTGGTCCGGCAGGCGCGAGCTCAGGAACAGCTCGTGCCACCGAGGCAGGTGGCGACGCGGGAGATGAACGAGCTGAAGCTGGTGCCCGTCGTGAGCACCTGCAGCGCGATCACCAGCGCGATGGAGATGACAGCGATGATCAGTGCGTACTCGACGACCTGGGCACCGCTTTCGTCTTTCAGAAATGACTTGAACATGGGTTGCTCCTTTTCCGTGTCAGGAAGAACGCAGACGCGGCGGCGTCTGGCAGGCGAACCGAGGCCAGGCCCGGCTCGCCTGCCAAGCCGCTCACGTGCAGGTCGACGTGGTCAGGCAGTTGCTTACACGGGTGATGAAGCTCGAGAAGCCGCCGCCGCTGGCGGTGAGCGCCTTCAGCGCAACGACCAGCGCGATCGAGACGACAGCGATGATCAGTGCGTACTCGACGACCTGGGCGCCCTCTTCTTCGCGCAGGAAGCCTTGGGTCGATTGGCCGATGGCCTTGAGAAAGTTCTTCATGGTTCGTTCCTTTCGAGGTTTGAACGGTTGGAGATCGGGTTCGAGAAAACATGGATGAGGGAAGAAAGTTCGTTTCGATTCGTGTCACTCTCCTTTCCGCTGAGTCCCGAGGAAGCGGGCTTGGCTAAACGCAATGCGCGAGCGCATCACTTCGAGTTGCCGGCACCCTGGCCACCGATCTGGCCGCCGATGTTGATGACGTTGACCGCCGGTGGTGGTGCCTTGTAAGAATCCTGGTACTGATGCATTGCCTCGCGCGAGGCGCGGCCGTCCATGCCCGCGACCGGGTCGCCGTTCTTGCCGGCGTTGGGGTTCAGAGTCATCTTTTTCCTGGCGTCGCGCACCGCGTCGCCGAAGCGCGCGTCGTAGTTCGGCGTGACGGTCGAGCAGCTGGAGCCAAGAAGGCAGATGAGCGCAACGGTGGTCGATCTGATGATGAACATGACGGTGCTCCTCACGGGGTTTCGCTGGCGGGGGCGGCCGGGGCCGGGG
>BFBZ01000019.1_pt4 | contig 11557 bp, 11 predicted proteins | sample 1888401 | NCBI WGS metagenome assembly BFBZ01 (sample SAMD00112614, study PRJDB3348) | symbiont metagenome | host: Chara braunii | reverse complement strand
TKGSCMRKKGSSGSMAWTTCGGRGCGAGGGCGGCYCCACAGAAACAATCCAGAAACAAAATTCTACAATCGGGAAAAACTTGTGAAAAATTGCAAGGGCATACCGGTGCCGTGGCGGTCAGGTCATCGGCTGCGACGCAAGTCTCCGGGGTAGCGGACGAGTCCAATGCAGAGGTTCTGGATCAGCGTGATGGGTGCCTTGCTCAGCATGTCCCTCGTCACAGCCGCGGCCGGCGCCTCGACGGCAAAGGCAGCGCCGCTCACCCGGACCGAGCGCTGCACCAATCTCAGCCGTCAAGTCGACGAAGCTATCGAAACCCATGCCGCGGCAACGCAGGTCACCGCGGCGAAGGCACTTCAAAGAAAGGGAAACCGGTTCTGCGCCAACAAGAAGCAGGCACAGGGAATCCGGATGCTCGCGAACGCTTTGAAGCTGCTTGGAGTGACGCCGGTCGACCCGGACCAGTGACACTCAACTCCCGACCCGCACAAAAAGGAAATGAAGCCATGAAAAAGTCCCTCCTCTCCGTCCTCGGCCTCTCTGTCGCCCTGGCCTTCTCGATGCCGGCTCTCGGCAACGCCCAGACGACGACCACCGCTCCGGCTGCCACCACCACGACCACGACCACTGCGCCGGCCGCGACCACGCCTGCGAAGCCGGCTGCGAAGAAGGCAGCGGCCAAGAAGGAATGCAAGCCGACCAAGAAGCACAAGTGCCCGGTCAAGAAGGCGCCGAAGGCGAAGTCGAAGCCGGCGGCCGCCGCTGCGAAGCCGGCTGCCAAGAAGCCCTGATCCAGATTCAGAGCGGTTCACCGTTCTACGGAAACGGCGAACCGCTCCCTCTCTTGTTTTGACGCAATTCCGGACGGAAAACCGCTGGAATTGCTCCAGCACCACGTTTCGAAGAAAGTCGCTTCATCCGGTTTGGGCTGGAGCGGCTTCTTGGCGACGGAAGCCCGACGCCGGCAGCTCCCGCCGTGGCGACTTGATCTTTAACTTGATTGCAATGCCGGTGCTGTAGGACAATCCGCATGAAGAAGCGGCTTTCGTCCCTGATGCGTTCGCTGACCCTTGGCGGTCTGGTTGCCACCGCGGCGGCGAGAGCGCTGATCATCTTCACGGCCAGCCCGGTGCCGGACCCCGCCAGCGGCAGGACCGAGCCGGAGCTTTTCGCGCCGGTGATCTCATCGAGTTGGAACTATATCACGCCGGCGCAGTCCTGGGTGCTGATCGCGCTGACCGGCGCAACGCTGATCGGCCTTGTCGCGTGGATGCTGTTCGCGTTTCTGGAGCGCGGGTCGGGCACCAGCGACGGCGAATCCGGCCGCCGCACGATCGGACGCCAGGGCCGTTGAACGGCAGCCCCCGCTTTCCCACATAGTTGCTGTTGCCAACGACCCGCCGGTTCGGAGCGGGGAAATGGATTTTTGCTTCCCGGCATGAGAGAGTGGAAGCCAAACCAGAGTTGTTTTCGCGCAATTCCGGACGGGAAGGTCGTCAACTGCTTTTCCTGGAATTGCTTGGCTCTAAATCATAGAGATAGAGCATGACGTCGCCCGAAAGCCGCTTCACACTTTTCGGCATCATGCTCTAATGGATTCCGATGCCCGAAACCGTCCTCAAACCCCGCGTCAAGACGCAGCCGAAGACCGAACGGCCGAAACTCTACAAGGTCATCCTGGTCAATGACGATTTCACGCCGCGCGAGTTCGTGGTGACGGTTCTCAAGGGTGAATTCAAGCTCAGCGAGGACCAGGCGCATCGCGTCATGATCACCGCGCACACACGTGGTGTTTGCGTCGTCGCCGTCTTCACGCGGGACGTCGCCGAGACCAAGGCCGCGCGCGCSACCGACGCCGGYAAGGCCAAGGGCTACCCGCTGCTTTTCACGACCGAGCCGGAAGAATAGGGACGCCTTCCTTCCCCCTTTACAAGCGGAGAGGTAAAAGAGGGCTACCTCCCTTCGCGGTACCACATGGAACCCATCGCCAGCAGCAGCAGGCCAAGGCCGAGGAAACCGCCGAACAGCGGCACGCGCGAAACCGCCTTGAGCGCGCTGTCGTCGGTGGTGCGCAGCCCGATCCAGTCGTCGCCCGAGGCGGCGCCGGAGGAGCGGACGGGCACGATCGAGGGCAGGGTCACGCCGCCGGCGAGGCTGCCCAGCGCCGATGACGGCGCGAGCCGCCGCACGCTGCCGCCGCTCGCCTCCGCCGGCGCCTTCAACCTGTCTTCCGTCGATACGACATCGGCGAACTCCGGCGCGTTGATCGGGCCGACATGGGCGAGGGCGGTGAGGTCGCCATTGCCGACCTGGTAAAGCCCGATCTCGCTGGTCTGCAGGCTGCCCGTGAAAATGCCCGGCTCGGCCTTGTCGAGCTTGACCGTCAGCGCCTTGCCGGAGGGCGTGATGACCCGGGCGGGGCCGGGATCGTCGCTCATCGTCTGGCGGCGTATTTCCAGCACCATGCCGCGCCCGTCGGCGGTCAGCCGCTCCTCTTCCAGCTCCGGCTCCTTCATCAGCCAGTGGGCGATGCGGCGGTAGAGCTGGACATGCGGTCCGCCGCCCTCGAAGCCGCGCGCCCACAGCCAGCCCTGGTCCGAGAGCAGCATGCCGACGCGGCCTTCGCCCTTGCGGTCGAGCACCAGCAGCGGCCGGTCGTCGGCGCCCTTCATCACCACCTCGCCCTCGGGGTTCTTGACGCCGATGGTGCGGAACCAGCGGCTCCAATGCGGCGGTTCGGTGGAGGAGCCGTCGAGCCCTCGTGTCACCGGATGGCGCTGGCCGAGGTCTGTCAGGCGCGGGTAGAAGGCCTTTTCCACCACCTCGCCGCTGGGCATTGCCGGCAGGGCCGACATCAGCGGTGTGCGGGCAATCGAGCTTGTGCCGGCATATTCGGGTCCGGCGGCAATCAGCAGCGCCCCGCCTTTTTCGACATATTCGGAGATGTAATCGTAATAGAGGATCGGCAGCACGTCGCGATGCTGGTAGCGGTCGAAGATGATGAGGTCGAAATCCTTGATCTTCTCGACAAACAGCTCGCGCGTCGGGAAGGCGATCAGCGACAGTTCGTTGATCGGCGTGCCGTCCTGCTTTTCCGGCGGCCGCAAAATGGTGAAATGGACGAGATCGACCGACGCGTCCGATTTCAACAGGTTGCGCCAGGTGCGCTCGCCGGCATGCGGCTCGCCCGAGACCAGCAGCACGCGCAGGTTTTCGCGGATGCCGTCGACAAGCGCGATCGCGCGGTTGTTGGCGTCCGTCAACTCGCCGGGCTCGTGGTCGATGGCAAGCTGGACAATGTTGCGTCCGGCGTTCGGGATGGTGACCTGGAGCTTCATCGGCTGGCCGATCGTCGCGCGCTCGACCGAGACCTGCTCGCCATTGACCGAAACCCGCACGTCGACGGAGCCGCCTTGGCCTTCGGTGGAAATGACGCGGTAAGTCATGTCGAGCGGCTTGCCGACAAGCGCGAAGCGCGGCGCGTTCTCGAACCTGATGCGGCGGTCCTTCTCATGCTCATGGCCGGTGATCATCGCATGCAGCGGCGCATGGAAATCCGAAGGGCCGGAAGGCGCGTCATGCACCTGGCCGTCGGTGATCATGATCGCGCCGCCGACGCGCGACGGCGGCACGTCGCGGAAGGTGCTTTCCAGCGCGCTGAACAGCCTGGTCTCGGTGCGCTCGTCGGCTGCCTCCGACTTGCCGGCCTCGACGACGCGCACGTCGAACTGCTTGAAGCGTCCGAGGCGTTGCTGAAGGCCAGCCAACGCTTCGTCGGTCTGCTTGGTGCGGTCGCCGATGTCCTGGCTCGGGCTGCGATCGACGATGACGGCGACCACGCTCTTCAGCGCCTCGCGTTCCTCGTCGAGGAAGACAGGATTGAGCAGCGCGGCGCCGAGCGCCAGCAGGGCGATGAAGCGCAACAGCGAGCCACGCTGGCGGAACCACAGCCCGGCCAGCGCAAGCAAAAGCAACGGCACGAAGACGAGGCCGAACAGCGGCCAGGAAACAAGCGGTTCGAGCGAGATGGACCAGTTCATGGCTTACTGTCCCAGCCGTTCGAGCAGGACGGGCACATGGACCTGATCGGATTTGTAGTTGCCGGTCAGCATGTACATCATGATGTTGACGCCGGCACGCAGCGCATAGATGCGCTGCATCGGGTCGTTGGGAACCGTCGGCAGCAAAGGGTCGCCATTTTCGTCGACCGCCCAGGCGCCGGCGAAGTCATTGGCGGTGATCATGATCGGCGACACGCCGTCGCCGACGCGCACCGGGCGGTTCTCGGTGTTGCTGGCATCGAGCGATGCCTCGACCCACAGCGGGCTGCCGTTGAAGCGGCCCGGAAACTCGGGAAGGATGAAGAACGATTTCGTCAGCACATGGTCCGACGGCACCGGCTCCAGCGGCGGCACGTTTAGGTTGGCGAGGATGTCGCGCAGCCGCTCCGTCGCGGGGCTCGCCGAGCCGGCGCCGATGCCGGTGGAGAACTGGTCGCGTGTGTCGAACAGGACGGTGCCGCCCTGCTGCATGTAAGCGTCGATGCGGGCGATCGCAGCCTGGCTGGGCATCGGCGCGGTCGCGTCGATCGGCCAATAGATCAGCGGGTAGAAGGACAGCTCATCCTTTGAGATGTCGACGCCGGCCGGCGGGCCGGGCTCCAGCGCGGTCTTCTCGATCAGGAAGCGGGTAAGTCCCTCCAGGCCTGCCCGGCTGATCGCATCGACGCCGGGCTCGCCGGTGATCACATAGGCGATGCGGGTCTTGGAAATGGCCTCGATCGCATGGGTATCGTCGGGCTTCGAATCATCCGCGCGGGCAAAGTCGGCCTGACCGGAGAGCCCGCCCAGCACGATCAGCACGGCGGCGGCAGCGGCTGCCGCGGCGCGGCGCGGCCGTCGCGACAACAGCCCGCCCATCCAGAACACGGCAAGTGTGTCCAGCACCATCAGCAGGAGTGCCGCGGTCACCAACGGACCTTTCAGATTCTTCGATTCGTCGAACGCATAGGGGATAGCGGCTACCGGCAGCGGCACCTGCGGGCGCGCAAGCGGCGCGAAGCTGCTCGAAGCGTTGAGCAGGTTGTGCGCGAAGACGCCCGCCTCCGAGCCATAGAGGCCGGGCGGGTTCTCCAGCGTCACCGGCAGCGGACYGGCGCCAGGCACCAGCGGCCGTGCATCGGGCGAGGGCGGCGCCAGAATGCCGTCGGCGCCGATCATGCGGTAGGGCGCGAGCGAGGTGGCGGCGGCCTCGGCATTGGCGACGGCGGCACCCTGGTTGCGCGACAGTTGCACAACCCGCCTCAACATCTCGACGAAGCTGCCGGAGATCGGTAGGTTCGACCAGGTCGCTTCCGGCGTGACATGGAAGAGGACCAGCGTGCCCTTGTCTTTCTTCATGCCCGTCACGAGCGGCGTGCCGTCGGCCAGGGTCGCCCAGGTGCGCTCGACGATGTCGGGCGTCGGCTCGGCCAGCACCTGCCGGCTCACCGTCACCTCGGTCGGCGGCGCGAGGTCGGCGAAGGGACCGGTCTTCGGGAATTCGGTRACCGGCTGCGGCACCGTCCAGGACAGCGACCCGCCCAGCGCGCGCTCGCCGCTGCGCAGCCGGACCGGCAAGAGTTCGTCGTCGTTGCCGGCAGCGGCCAGTCGGGGGCCGGCAAAGCGCACCAGCGTGCCGCCCTTGTCGACCCAGTCGACAAGCCGCTGCCTGACCTGCTCGGGGATGGTGCCGACATCGGCCATGATGATCATCGCCGGCTTCTGGTCGAGAAGCTGCGGAATGGCGTCGGCAAGGTCGGCGCTCGACGGCTCAACCAGATCGGCAAAGGGCTGCAGGGCGCGGCGGATATAATAGAGAGACGACAGAAGCGGCTGCGCCTGGTCGGCCTCGGATTGCGACAGCAATCCCACCCGGCGGCGCTTGGAGTTTTCGTCGAGCACGCGCACGGCGCCGGCCTGGCGCTCGCCGTCGAGCGCTATCGAGGCGAAGTCGTTGCGCAAYTCGAACGGCACCRCCATCGTGCCGGTGGCGGTGCTCTCGCCCGGCGCGAACGTCAGTGTCGCGTCTGCAATGCGGCGTCCCTTGTCGTCGAAGGCGCCCGCGGTGACYTGCGCCGGCGCCGGGTCGCCAGGCGCTCGGATGGCGGTCAGCGCAAAGCCGTCGACCTGGTTGTCGGCGCTGGACAGGCCGATCAACGAAAGGCGGTCGGGAGCGGCCCAGACCAGCCGCGAGGCATTCTTTTCCAGAAGCGTCTTGAAAGCTGCCTCGTCGCCCTTGGCCGCAAGCCCGTCGGCGAGGACCGCGACGCTGGCGCCGGGCAGGCGTTCCAAGGCGGCAGCGACCCGGGCGTAGACGGCGGGGCGGTCGGTCGGGATCGGGCGCGGCTTTGCCGCACGCAACCGGTCGAGCGCTGCCGAGGCATCGAAGGGGCCGATCTCGGCATTGGGCTTTTCGGAGGTGAAGGCGATGACGATGGGCACGCCGTTCGACCCGGCGTCGGCGATCAGCCGCTCGGCGGTGGCGACGCGCTTCGGCCAATCGGACGCGCTTGCCCAGTCATTGTCGATGACCAGCGCAAGCGCCGAACCTTCCGCCGGCAGTTTTTCGCGCGGGTTGAAGACCGGCTCGGCGAGCGCGATCACCACAAGCGCGGCCATCAGCAGCCTCAGCAGGGTCAGCCACCAGGGGCTTTGCTGCGGCGTCTCCTCGCGCCTCAGGACGCGGGCGAGGATCCTCAGCGGCGGAAAGACTTCCGTCTGCGGCTTGGGCGGAGTGAGCCTCAGCAGCCACCAGATGACGGGCAGCGCCAAAAGGCCCCACAACACCATGGGCGCGCCGAAGGAAAGCGGCAGCCAGCTCATGCGACGGACTTTCCGGGCTGACTTCCGCCGGAAGTCAGCCCTGTATAGCTGCCATCGGCGGTCATCGCCAGATGGACGCGCACGAGCGCCTCGGAGGCGAGGCGGTCGGTGTGGTTGACGGTGAAGCTCCAGCCAAGGCGCTTGCACCAACCGGCCAGTTCCTCGCGGCGGGCGGTGTAGAGCCGGCGGTAGTCCTCAGCCAGCATCTCGGCGCGGCCGGCGGTCAGCTTGTCGCCCGTCTCCGGATCGGTGAACTCCGTGCGCCCTGCATAGGGGAAGTTCTCCTCGGCCGGATCGGCGACCTCGATCAAATGCGCTCGCACGCCGTGGCGGGCGAGCACGTCGAGCCAGGCCACGGTTTCCTCGACCGGATCGATGAAATCGCTGACGATGACGATGTCGCAGAAGCGGCGGATGCCCGACAGGTCGGGCTTGGCCGGCAGCGCGCCGGCGTGGCTGAGCTGGGCCGCGATACGTTCGGCGCCGTTGCGGGCGGTGAAGGGATCGGTAAGACCAGGCCACGCAATGCGCTCGCCGCTGCGCGACAGAAGCTCGGCCATCGCAAGCGCCAGCACCAGGGCGCGCGACTCCTTGGAGGTGCCGGCTCCCGCCGATTTGTAGAGCATGGACGGTGAGGGGTCCGCCCACAGCCACACGGTGTGGGCGGCTTCCCACTCGCGGTCGCGCACATAGGTGTGGTCGTCGCGGGCCGAGCGACGCCAGTCGATGCGCGAGGAATCGCCTTCGACATAGGGCCGGAACTGCCAGAAATTCTCGCCGATGCCGCGCTTGCGGCGGCCGTGCCAGCCGGCGATCACCGTGTTGACGATGCGGCGCGCCTCGACCAGCAGATCCGGCACCAAAGAGGCCCGCAACCGGCCACGGGCGAGCGCGTCACGCGTCGCGACCGGTGCCTGGACCTCGCCTATTCGACCCATCAGATGCCTTTTGCCAGTTTCGCCACTACGTCGCGCACCGAGGTGCCCTCGGCGCGGGCGGCGAAAGTCAGCGCCATGCGGTGCTGCAGCACCGGCTCGGCCAGCGCGCGGATGTCGTCGATCGACGGCGCCAGCCTTCCATCATAGAGCGCGCGCGCGCGGGCGCACAGGGTCAGCGCCTGGCTGGCGCGTGGGCCTGGGCCCCAGGCGACATGCTTGTCGGTCTCGGCGTTGCCYTGGCCSGGACGGGCCGAACGCACCAGCTTGAGGATCGCCTCGACGACGCTTTCCGGCACCGGCATGCGGCGGATCAGCATCTGGATCGCCTTCAGCCGCGCCGCCTGCAGCACATTGTCGGCCTTGGCCTCCTCGACGCCGGTGGTTTCGAGCAGAATGCGGCGCTCGGCTTCGATCTCGGGATAGAGGATGTCGACCTGCATCAGGAAGCGGTCGAGCTGCGCCTCGGGCAGCGGATAGGTGCCTTCCTGCTCGAKCGGGTTCTGGGTCGCCAGCACATGGAAGGGGGCGGGCAGGTCGTGGCGAGCGCCGGCAATGGTGACGTGGTATTCCTGCATCGCCTGCAGCAGTGCCGACTGGGTGCGCGGCGAGGCGCGGTTGATCTCGTCGGCCATCAGAAGCTGCGTGAAGATCGGCCCGGAGATGAAGCGGAAGGAACGCTTGCCGAATTCGTCCTGCTCCATCACTTCGGAGCCGAGGATATCGGACGGCATCAGGTCGGGCGTGAACTGGACACGGCGGGAATCGAGGCCGAGCACGATGCCGAGCGTCTCGACCAGCTTGGTCTTGGCAAGGCCCGGAACGCCGACCAGCAAGGCATGGCCGCCGGCAAGCAGCGCCACCAGCGTGCGCTCGACCACGGCTTCCTGACCGAAGATCACCCGGCCGACGGCGTCGCGGACCTTCGAGATGTCGGCCAGCGCCTTCTCGGCTTCCTCGACCATCGCCTTTTCGCTGATCGGGCTTTCCTTGATCATCACGCTCATGCCGYTCGATCCTTGTGGTTGGAAATACCGGCCTGCATTCTCAAAGTCGCAGGATGCCGCGATTCGCCCTCGCGTGGCGCCCGCATTCGAACTTAAATCACAGACTTAGGCTGACAAGCGGAACAACAGTGACTATTTCGTGGCAATGACGGAACATGCCGAACTTCGCGAACAGAGCCTGACCGGCGCCACCGAGGCGCGCGGCCTGGAGGCGTTGATCTCGCGCGCCGCGCGCGCCGGCAAGGGGCCCGCGCCGGTGGAGCGCTGGAATCCGGATTTCTGCGGTGATCTCGACATGGAGATCAAGGCCGACGGCACCTGGTTCTACCTCGGCACGCCGATCGGGCGCATGCCGCTGGTGCAGCTCTTTTCCAGCGTTCTGCGCAAGGACGCCGACGGCAAGACCTATCTGGTGACGCCGGTCGAGCGCGTCGGCATCCGTGTCGCCGATGCGCCCTTCATCGCCGTCGAGATGAATGTCTCGGGCATCGGTAAGGAACAGGTCATCACCTTCCGCACCAATGTCGGCGACGTGGTCGCGGCCGGCCCCGGCCATCCGCTGCGCTTCGTCGACGAGGACGCCACCGGCGGGCTGAAGCCTTATGTGCTGGTGCGCGGACGGCTGGAGGCGCTGGTGGCGCGGCCGGTCATGTACGAACTGGTCGGGCACGGCGAGGAGATCGACATCGACGGCAAAGCCATGTTTGCCGTGCGCTCCGGCGGCGAGGTCTATCCGATCATGCCGGCCGAGAAACTCAGGCGGTTGAGCGCGTGATGGATCAGGTGACACCGGCGCCGTTCTCGATCGCGGATTTCCGCGCGCGCGCCGCGGCGCAGGCCAAGATGCGGCCCGGCGAGGACTTCGGCGATCATCGCTTCAATCCAGGGCATCCGAGGCTGAAACATGTAGAGCCGCTGCGCGACGCCGCCGTGCTGATCCCGGTGATCGACCATGCGGAGGGCGCCACCGTGCTGCTCACCAAGCGGGCCGAGAGGCTGCGCAGCCATTCCGGCCAGGTGGCCTTTCCGGGCGGCACCATCGATCCGACCGATCCGGGGCCCGAAGCTACCGCGCTGCGCGAAACCTTCGAGGAGATCGGCCTCGACCGCGACCACATCGAGATCATCGGCCGCCTGCCGGATTATGTTGCCGGCAGCGGCTACCGCATCGTGCCGGTGCTTGCGGTGGTGCGGCCGGGCTTTTCGCTGACGCTCAATGCCGACGAGGTCGACGCCGCCTTCGAGGTGCCGTTGAGCTTCCTGATGAACCCTGCCAATCACGCCCGCGACAGCCGCATGTGGAACGATCTCGAATGGTTCTTCTATGAGATGCCCTACGGCGGCCAGCGCATCTGGGGCGTCACCGCGGGCATCATCCGCACGCTCTATGAAAGGCTCTACCCATGAGCGCGGCGGTGTCTCTCTCCGGCAGGGCCGAYTGGCTCGGCGARAAGCATCTGCARCGGCTGCTCACCGCGCTGAAGGAGGGCGGCGAGGAWGCGCGCGTGGCCGGYGGCGCCGTCCGCAACACCTTGCTCGGCCAGCCSGTGGCCGATATCGACATTGCCGCGACGACCTTGCCGCAAGAAACCATCCGCCGCGCCGAGGCGGCCGGTTTCAAGACGGCGCCGACCGGTATCGAACACGGCACCGTCACAGTGATCGCCGGAGGCAAGGCTTACGAGGTCACGACGCTCAGGGCCGATATCGAGACCGACGGTCGCCGGGCGAAAGTGATTTTCGGGCGCGACTGGAAGCTGGACGCTGAGCGGCGCGATTTCACCATCAACGCGCTTTATGTCGAAGCGGACGGGACGGTCATCGACTTCGTCGGCGGTGTCGCCGACATCGAGGCGCGCCGGCTGCGCTTCATAGGTGAGGCGGAAGCCCGCATCCGCGAGGATTATCTGCGCATCCTGCGTTTCTTCCGTTTCTTTGCCTGGTATGGCGACGGCCGACCTGACGCCGAAGGACTGAAGGCCTGCGCCAGACTGAAGGACGGGCTTGGCCAGCTTTCGGCCGAACGCGTCTGGTCCGAGTTGAAGAAACTGCTTTCGGCCATCGATCCTTCGCGCGCCCTGCTCTGGATGCGCCAGGCCGGCGTTCTCTCCGCCGTGCTGCCGGAGAGCGAGAAATGGGGTATCGACGCCATTCACGGGTTGGCCAGGACCGAGCGGGATCTCGGCTGGGCCGCCGATCCGCTGCTCAGGCTGGAAGCCATCGTCCCGCCCGACGCGGCACGCATGAAGACGCTGGCCGAGAGGTTGCGATTTTCGAACGGAGAGGCCGCCCGCCTGCGGCAATGGGCACTGACCATTGCACCGGAATCCAGGACGACGGAGACGGAGTTGGCCAAGAAACTCTATTTCGGCGACCGCGACGGTTTCCTCGATCGGCTCCGGCTCGCTCTCGCCGCCACGCGGGCGCGCGCCGTCGAGGACGATCAGGCGATGATGGAGGCCGGCGGCTTTTCGCGCCTGCTCAATTTCGCCTTGAAATGGGAAAGGCCGGTGTTTCCGGTCAAGGGGGCGGACCTTACCGAACTCGGCGCGTCTCCCGGCCCGAAGCTAGGCGCCACGCTGAGAAATCTCGAAAAGGAATGGGTCGAGTCCGGGTTCACGACGGATCGCAGCGCGTTGCTGGAACGCGCCGCGAAAGCTCTCGAGGCCTAAGCCTTTCACCGTTTCATCGAAACGGTGAAACGCTCTATCTCTTTGTTTTTACGCAATTCCGGACGGAAAGCTACGGCGAA
>BFBZ01002110.1_pt1 | contig 11563 bp, 9 predicted proteins | sample 1888401 | NCBI WGS metagenome assembly BFBZ01 (sample SAMD00112614, study PRJDB3348) | symbiont metagenome | host: Chara braunii | reverse complement strand
GAACTCATACGATGCTATCGCCGCTGGTGATACCGCCAAGGCCAAGGACGCAGCCTTCGTGAAGGCGGTCAACATGTCGTTGCAGGACGGTGGCTATCCGTTGAAGCGAGCCGCGGTCAAGGTTCCCGACCAGAAGCTGGAAGCCTTCATTGCCGCCAATCCTGAGCTGAAGCTCGATGCCGCCGCCATCCGCGCCGGCGAAAAGACGGCGGTTCCGACCGAACAGGCGATCACGGACAAGCTTCTTAGCAAGGATGAGGCGGCAGGGGCGCCCGAGATCACCGTCTACAACATACCGGGTGGCGGTGCTTTCGTGATGTTTGCCGATCCGGCGGCGGTCAACTGGCCGATGACGATCGGCATCCTGTTCGTCCTGGTCCTGTTCGTGACCATGGTCTACGGCCCGATCGCCGCGATCCTGGTCGAGATGTTCCCGACCCGTATCCGCTACACCGGTATGTCGTTGCCCTATCATATCGGCAATGGCTGGTTCGGCGGATTGCTGCCGGCAACCGTGTTCGCGCTCAGCGCCTACAAGGGCGATATCTACTATGGCCTCTGGTATCCGGTGATCATCGCGGCGATGTCGCTCATCATCGGCATGATCTTCGTCAAGGACACGCTGGGAACCGACCTCCACACCAAATAGTAACCGAGGGTTTCCTCCGCATCAAAAAGCCCGGCGCGAGCGATCGCGCCGGGCTTTTTGATGCGGAGGGCTCCTGTCGGTTCAGCTCTTCCGGGGCCGGTTTTCATCCTCGACTGCCGCTTCGTGATACCAGCCGTCAAAATCGGCGTGCGTGGTGCGCAAAGATGCGAGCTCTGCCGCGAATTTGGCCTTTGCGCCTAAATTTGAGGCAGGCTTGCGTGCTGCCAGGGGGAACAGCAGGATTTTGGCTGTTGGCCGGGGTGCGATGACTTCCATGATCAAAATCCCTCCTTTTCGAGGAGCCTGTCGATTCATCTTTCCATCAAGATAGGTTCTGCGATTCCTTTAGGCAATATGCCTATGAAAAGATCAGTATTTGCCTATCATTTGTGCATAATGCGCCTCTGATTGATCCGAGCGCATTGATCAATCGGCTCAGCACATTCCGTGCTTTGTCGCGACCATTTTGCCGCACCCATCAGCTGAAGAGTGGCACACGATTTGCGTTTTCATGATCGGCAGGTCGGCTCGGCCCGGCCATGCGTTGATACCGCCGGTTTGCGGTGTCCAAGCAACGAGAGGCTAGAATGACGAAATACAAGCTCGAGTACATTTGGCTCGATGGTTACACCCCGGTCCCCAATCTTCGCGGCAAGACGCAGGTCAAGGAATTCGCCGAATTCCCGACGCTCGAACAACTGCCACTTTGGGGTTTCGATGGCTCCTCGACGATGCAGGCGGAGGGCCGCAGTTCCGATTGCGTGCTAAAGCCGGTGGCGCTTTATCCGGATCCGGCCCGCACCAACGGCATCCTCGTCATGTGCGAAGTCATGATGCCCGACGGTGTCACGCCTCATGAATCGAATAGCCGCGCTACCATTCTCGACGATGAGGGCGCCTGGTTCGGCTTCGAGCAGGAATATTTCTTCTACAAGGACGGCCGTCCGCTCGGCTTCCCGGAGAGCGGCTATCCCGCGCCGCAGGGCCCGTACTACACTGGCGTCGGCTACAAGAACGTTGGCGATGTCGCGCGCCAGATCGTCGAGGAGCATCTCGACCTCTGCCTCGCCGCCGGCATCAACCATGAAGGCATCAATGCCGAAGTGGCCAAGGGTCAGTGGGAATTCCAGGTTTTCGGCAAGGGCTCCAAGAAGGCCGCCGACCAGATCTGGATGGCGCGCTACCTGCTTCTGCGTCTGACCGAGAAATATGGCATCGACATCGAATTCCACTGCAAGCCGCTCGGCGACACCGACTGGAACGGCTCGGGCATGCATTGCAACTTCTCGACCAAGTACATGCGCGAAGTCGGCGGCAAGGCCTATTTCGAGGCGTTGATGGCGCAGTTCGACAAGAACCTCATGGACCACATCGCGGTCTATGGCCCGGACAATGACAAGCGCCTCACCGGCAAGCACGAAACCGCGCCGTGGAACAAGTTCAGCTACGGCGTCGCCGATCGTGGCGCCTCGATCCGCGTGCCGCATTCCTTCATCAAGAACGACTACAAGGGCTATCTGGAAGACCGTCGCCCGAATTCGCAGGGCGACCCCTACCAGATCGCGTCGCAGGTCCTGAAGACGATTTCGGAGGTTTCGACCGACGCGTCGGTTTCGGCCGCCGCTTGATCCTTCCGCCAGCGAGGACGACAAGGTCCTCGCTGCTGTCTAAGGGCCCAATAGCGAAAAAGCCCCGGCCGCAATGAACTGTCCAACTCTCGGGGCATTCAAGACGCCGGGGCTTTTTTCGTGATGCCCGTGAGATGTGGCTACGCCTGCGGTGTTTGGCCGGCGACAGCCCCGCGCGCTTTCAGTGCCGTCACGACTTTTGCATGGGGCAAGGCGGGAGTCCGGTTGCCATCACGGCCGACCATGTCGCTGTTGGCGATGAGCGCGTTGAGTACGGCCTCCTCGGTCGCTTGCACGACGGCGGCGTAGAAAACGTCCATCCGCCCCCACGGGATGAAGTCCATATGGCTGTAGCTTTCCGCTGTGGCTGGGCCCTTGGGAAAGCGACCGTTGAGCGCGTCGGGGTTTGCGGTCGAGAAGGCGAGAAAGATGTCGCCGGAAAAGTGCGAGCCGCTGGTGCCGGTTCGTGCCAGGCCGAGCGGTGCGCGTCGGGCCAGGGCCTTGCATTGGCCCGGCAGCAACGGCGCATCCGTGGCGACGATTCCGATGCAGGAACCGGCCCCCGTCGGGCCGCCTCTGAAATAGGCCTCCATCGGATTGTCGCCGGCCAATTCGTCCCCAAGCGGTACGCCTGCGATGTTGAGCTCATGGCGCGAGCCGAAATTGGCCTGCAGGAATACCCCAACCGTGTAATTGCGGTGGCCGTAGTCGACGATCCGTGAAGCCGTACCTGAGCCGCCCTTGAAGGCATAGCAGTTCATCCCGGTGCCGCCGCCGACCGAACCTTCCTCGATGGCGCCGCCCGTCGCCGCATCGATCGCTGCCATGGCGTGGTCGACCGTGACGTGCGAGCCGTTGATATCGTTGAGATAGCCGTCCCAGGTCTCGGCCACCACCGGCAGCAGCCACTGGTTTGCGATATCGGGCTTGTGGCGCGCCACCCAGTCGATGACGCCGCGGTGGCAGGGGCCGACCGCATGGGTGTTGGTGATCAGGATCGGCAGGCTGATGCTACCGGCCTCCTCGATCCAGGATGCGCCGGTCATCTCGCCATTGCCGTTGAAGGAATGATAGCCGGTGGCGCAGGCGACGCCGACGCCGTCGTGGCCGAGCGGCAGGATTGCGGTTACGCCGGTGCGTATCGGTCCGCCACCGAGGTTGAGCTTGCCGTCTCCTTCGATGATCGTCGAATAGCCGACCAGCACGCCCTCGACGTCGGTGATGGCATTGGCCGATCCTGGCGTGCCCTGCAAGGGGATGCCGAGCGCCCGGGCCCGTGGTTTGCCGGTGGGTGTCGTGTTGACGGTCGCCCGCAGATTCATATTCAGTTCACTCCATTGATGTGTCGCTTCAGCGCAGACTGCAGCCTGTCGCTAGCTCGGCGTAGCTGGTCAGGATCGCGAGCGCCGAGGGTTGATCGACCGCCGGGACGACGTTGACGAGATGCAGTCCCAACCCGTCCTCGAGCACAACCAGGCTGCGAGCGATCGTCTCGCTGCTTGCATGCAGTTTGAAAATGCCGGTGGCAGCMCCCGCTTCGAGAATGCCGACATAGATCGACACCTGCCGTTCGAACAGCGTGATGTGGCGGGCCGCATAGCTTGCGTCCGAGCGCGAATAGGCGCCGAGTTCGAGCAGGAGCCGGCAGAGCTGGTCGTCCGCATCGGTCGGCAGCCCGCTCTCGATCATCGCCTTCAGTCGCGACCGGGGATCAGCGATCGCGGCGACCGACGCCGCGCGTATCGTGCAGAACCGCTCGACCGCCTTCCTCTGCACATCGTCCAGGAGGTCCTTCAACCCGGGATAGTAATAGAGCAGGGCGCTCGAACTCATCCCTGCCTCGTTGGCAACGTCGCGCAGTGTGACGTCGGCAAGCCCGCGCCTGGCGATTATCGATTCGGCGGCCGCGACCAAAGTCAGGCGGCGGTCGGTCTGTGTTTTGGGTCTGCCCATTTCGATTTCCTGAATTGAATTCAATTTAAAACTGGCGCACGAAAATTTGCAAGCAAACATACACCATATTCGTTGACGATTTCAGGTCGTGCCGATAGGTTCCGCTGCGGAGGATAATTTTTATACAATTAAAAAAAGGGGAGGACTATGTCTACAAACGAAGCCACAACTGCGTCCGCGGACAAGGCCGCAACCAGCGCCAAGGGGCTCGACCGAGCCCTCAATGCGCTTGGCACGCTCATGATCGTGCTGTCGGCGGTGACGCCGGCGTCTTCAGTGTTCATCATCGTTCCCGGTGTCATCGCGCTGGCTGGTACCGGTTCCTTTCTCAGTTTCGTCATTGCCGCCGTCATCGGGCTGTTCATGGCTTTCGTCTATGCCGAACTGTCGTCGGCCTACCCCATGGCCGGCGGCGAATACACCATGATCGGTCGCACGCTTGGCCGCTTCTGGGGATTTGTCACGCTGGTCCTGGTCTTCGTTTCGATCGTGCTGATCGTCGCGGTCATCGCGCTCGGCGTCGGCACCTATCTCGGCGTCCTCATTCCCAATCTCAGCCCGCAACTGGTCGGCGTCGTGACGATCGCGCTCGCCGGCACGGTCGCGGCAATGCGCATCAAGCTCAACGCCTTCGTCACCGGTATCTTCCTCGGCATCGAAATGCTGGCGCTGCTGATCCTGATGTGGCTGGGATTCACCCATATCGAGCGGCCGCTCTCCAGCCTGTTCACGGCGCCGCAACTGCTCGATCCCGCCACCAACGCCCTGGTTCCGGCATCGGCGGGCATCGTGATGGCTGCGACCGCCGTCGCGCTGTTTGCTTACAATGGTTATGGGGCCGCCGCCTATTTCGGTGAAGAGACGCAGGACGCCAAACACAATATCGGCAAGGTCGTGCTGTGGGCTCTGGTCATCACCGTTGCAGCCGAACTCATCCCGCTGACGGCGGTACTGCTGGGATCGCCGGATCTCGGTGCCTTGCTCGCCGCGCCGCAGAAGATCGAGTACTTCCTCGAGGCGCGTGGCGGTCACACGCTGACGGTGTTGATCAGCCTTGCCATCGCTGTTGCCATCTTCAATGCGGTGATCGCCATCATCCTGCAGGCGGCCCGGCTGCTGTTCAGTTCCGGCCGCGACAAGACCTGGTTCGATCCGATCAACGCCGCAGTCGCCTCGGTTCACGGCAGCTACGCCTCGCCATGGATCGCCACCATCGTGGTATCGATTCTGGCTGCCATCGCGTGTTTCATCGACATAAACCTGCTGCTGGTCGTCAGCGGCACGTCGCTGGTGGTGATCTATGCCTTGCTGTGCGTGGCGGTCTTCGTTGGTCGCCGCAGCGGCACCACAGATGGCGGGCACTATCGCATGCCGCTGTTCCCGGTTCCGGCCATCCTCGCTTTCCTGGCGCTGATCTATGTCGCCTACCAGAACTATCTCGACGTCGCGTTCGGCCGCCCGAGCTTGATCGCAACGGGCCTGATCATGGTCGTGGCTGCTGTCTATTACCTGCTGGTGCTGGCCAGGCGAAAGGACTGGAATCTGCACGGTCCCGACGAACTTGCCGGATAGGGCTCAATCCCTCCTTGGGTCTTTCCGAGCAGGAGCCCCGGCTAGCGTCGGGGTTTCTTTTTGAGCTGTGCCTGGGCCAAACAGCCAGCCGGGAAACATACCCAGAAAAAGTCAGGTTGATCGAGCTGGTGCATCCTCGGTCGATATGCGGTTCGCCTCGTTGCCACGATTGACGGGGCCTAACCTGAAAAGCCCGCAAATCCGCCTTTTGCCGGACTTTCTGTGACGGTGTGGCTCGCGCCGGAGCCTGTCTTAGCGCCGAAATCGATCTCCGAACGTCGCAGTTGGCCGCGTTGACAGATCTCGGTGCGGCATGCGTATTCGAGGGGCTTGGGGTTACGCCATTGCAGTGTTGTCGAGACGGGGCGGGGGCTTCGTTAACGATAGCATGGCGCGGGCGCCGGACGAGCGGACACTGCAGCCTGAGGCAGTGCGCCGCTCGCTCTGGGCTTGTTCCAGGGGCGAACGCTTGCCGGCCCGATTGCCGCCGCCACCCACTCAACCTTGGCGAACTTAACAACCAGACAGACAAAGACGATGTGCTGGATGCCGGATGGCAATAAAAAGCCCCTGAAAGGCTCAACCTTTCAGGGGCTCTGATATCAGCCTGACACTCAGACCGAATAATACATGTCGTATTCGACCGGATGCGGGGTCATTTCGAAGCGCATCACCTCGGCCATCTTGAGCTCGATATAGCTGTCGATCTGGTCGTCGTCGAATACGCCGCCGGCCTTCAAGAAGCCGCGATCCTTGTCGAGGCTCTGCAGCGCTTCGCGCAGCGAACCACAGACGGTCGGGATCTTCTTGAGCTCCTTCGGTGGCAGGTCATAGAGATCCTTGTCCATCGGCTGTCCGGGATGGATCTTGTTCTTGATACCATCGAGACCGGCCATCAGCAGCGCTGCGAAGCCGAGGTAGGGGTTCGCGCCCGGATCGGGGAAGCGGACCTCGACGCGCTTGGCCTTGGGCGAAGAGCCGAATGGAATACGGCAGGATGCCGAGCGGTTGCGCGCCGAATAAGCCAGCAGCACCGGCGCTTCATAGCCGGGCACCAAGCGCTTGTAGGAGTTGGTGAGCGGATTGGTGAAGGCGTTGATCGCCTTGGCGTGCTTGATGATACCGCCAATAAAGAACAGGCAGCTTTCCGACAGGCCGGCATATTCATTACCGGCGAAGGTCGGCTTGCCGTTCTTCCAGATCGACATGTGGACGTGCATGCCAGAGCCGTTGTCGCCGAAGATCGGCTTCGGCATGAAGGTGGCCGTCTTGCCATAGGCATTGGCTACCTGGTGCACGACGTATTTGTAGATCAGCATCTTGTCGGCGTTACGCACCAGCGCGTCGAACTTGATGCCAAGTTCGTGCTGGGCGGCAGCCACTTCGTGGTGGTGCTTTTCGACGCGCACGCCCATTTCGGCAAGCACGGTGAGCATTTCCGAGCGCATGTCCTGGGCGGAGTCGACCGGCGGCACAGGGAAATAACCGCCCTTGATGCGAGGACGGTGACCGAGGTTGCCGGTCTCGTAGTCGGTGTCGTCGTTGGACGGCAGCTCGGTGGAGTCGAGCCTGAAGCCAGTGTTGTAGGGGTCGGCCTTGTACTTGACGTCGTCAAACACGAAGAACTCGGCCTCCGGGCCGACATAGACAGTGTCGCCGATACCTTCAGCCTTCATGTAAGCTTCGGCCTTCTTGGCGGTGCCGCGCGGATCGCGGTTGTAGGATTCGCCCGAGACCGGATCGAGGATGTCGCACAGAATGACCATGGTCGACTGGGCGAAGAACGGGTCCATATGCACGGTGTCGGTGTCGGGCATCAGCACCATGTCGGACTCGTTGATGGCCTTCCAGCCGGCTATCGACGAGCCGTCGAACATGACGCCATCGGCGAACATGTCTTCCTCGACCTCGATGACATCCATCGTCACGTGCTGCAGTTTGCCCTTCGGGTCGGTGAAGCGCAGGTCAACGAACTTAACGTCGTTGTCCTTGATCTGCTTCATGATGTCTTTGGCTGTCGTCATGTCATTTTTCCCTGTGTGATGACGCTTGTAGAGTTGATCTGAAATCAGAAACGTCAGACGGCGTCCATCCCCGTTTCGCCGGTGCGGATGCGCACGACTTCCTCGATGTTGGAGACGAAGATCTTGCCGTCGCCGATGCGACCGGTTTGTGCGGCCTTGCGGATGGCTTCGATTGCACCTTCGACCGCGTCATCGCCGAGCACGACCTCGATTTTCACCTTGGGCAGAAAATCGACGACGTATTCGGCGCCACGGTAAAGTTCGGTATGACCCTTCTGGCGGCCAAAACCCTTGGCCTCGGTAACCGTGATGCCTTGCAGTCCGGCCTCCTGAAGCGCTTCCTTCACTTCGTCCAGCTTGAATGGCTTGATGATCGCTTCGATCTTTTTCATGTAAAAAGTGGCCTCCACTGCCAAAGACGGGTTGTGAATACCCCGCTTGCGCCTGCTTCAAGCACGAACTGTGCCAAATTCAACCTATTCCGACCGGTATCACATGATTTCAAGGCCATGCCATCCCGGGCTATGCATTCGCTTCATTCATTGCATCGGATGCAGCATGTGCGCTCGAAACCTATTCATTGCCTGCGCTCTTATTCGCACAATTATTAGGCAAACTGCGCACCAGATGGGCAGTTGTGCCGCTGTCCTGTCGTCCCGAACGACGCGCTTGCACGCTATGCCATCTCTTCATCATTTGCGTCGAACTGAAAACTGGACAATGCTCGATTGAAGTGCGGACGGCAATCCATGAGCAACGAACTTCTATCTCCGGCAGAGATGACCGAGGCTGACCGGTCGGCGATCGCTGCTGGCCCGTATGACGGCATCGGCCTGATGCGCAACGCTGGCGCCGCGGTCGCTGGTGTCGTGCTGGAACGCTATCCGGCAGCGATGCGCGTCCACGTGCTCTGCGGTCCCGGCAACAATGGCGGCGATGGCTATGTCGTGGCCCGGTTGCTGGTGAATAGCGGCGTCGACACGAGACTCTGGGCAGCCGACGCGCCGAGGCCGGGAACCGACGCGGCACTCGCCGCGGCCGAATGTTCGATCGAAGCACTTCCGCTGTCGGAATTCCACGCTGAGGCCGGCTCGATCGTGGTCGACGCGCTCTATGGGGCAGGGCTGTCCAAGCCGTTATCGGGCGATGCAGCCAGGGCGGTCGATCTCGCGGCCGCTCTCAATCTGCCTGTCATCGCTGTCGATCTGCCGTCGGGCCTCTCCGGTGAGAGTGGTGACAGTCTCGGCAAGGCATTTCGCGCGGAGGTCACCGTGACATTCGTGCGCAAGAAACCCGGCCATCTGCTTTTGCCAGGACGCGAACTTTGCGGCGAGGTCGTGCTCGCCGATATCGGCATGACCAACGACGTTATTGCGCGCTTGGACGTGCGGACTTTCGAGAACAGCCCGACCTTGTGGCGGTGTGAATTCCCCATGCCAGCCATCGATGCCCATAAATACAAACGCGGCCATGCCGGCGTCTTTTCCGGCGGGCCGTCGGCGACGGGTGCGGCGCGGCTGTCGGCACTGGCCGCTGCAAGAAGCGGAGCAGGGGCCGTAACCGTATTGTCGCCAGCAAACGCCATGCAAGTGAACGCCGCACACCTGACCTCGGTCATGCTGCGCAAGGCCGACAATGTCGTGGATGTTCACGAGTTCATCAGCGAACGCCGGCCATCCGCCTTTGTTCTCGGCCCAGGTTTCGGCGTCGGTGAAAAGGCGCGCGACCTTGTCCTCGCCATATTGGGCAGCAGCCAGCCGCAAGGCACAGGGATCGATGGGTTGGTGCTGGACGCTGATGGGATCACCTCATTCCGTGAAGCGCCTGAAGCATTGTTCGACGCCGCTCATCAGCCGAATACTCCGGCCTTGGTGATGACACCGCATGAGGGCGAGTTCAGCCGGCTGTTTCCCGATGTCGCTGGGGATAAAAGCCTTTCCAAACTGGCCAAGGCGCGCGCGGCTGCCGAACGCGCCAATGCCGTCATTGTCTATAAGGGCGCTGACACGGTGATCGCGGCGCCGACCGGTTTGGCGGCGATCAACAGCAACGGCGCACCCTGGCTCGCCACCGCAGGATCAGGAGACGTGCTGTCGGGCATCATTGCCGGGCTGATGGCGCAAGGCATGCCGCCTTTCGAAGCGGCTTGCGCTGCGGTCTGGATTCATGCCGAGGCCGGTAGCCGCTTTGGGCCTGGGCTCATCGCTGAGGATTTGCTGCTGGCGTTGGTGCCGGTGCTGCGCGAGCTTGTCGGAGGTCGTGACCAGCGCTGAACAGCTCGCAGCGGACGCGGCACACCGCGCGTAGTCCGGTCAGCCGCCTGGCGGGAGACCCTTCTCCGCAATAAGGCGCGCCAAGGCGTCACGCGCTTGCTCTTCGCTGACGCCACGCGTGCCCTGGATTGCGCTTGGTGTAGCGATGGGGGCTTCCAGAATCTGGACGCCACGGTTGATCGGTCCATCCTTGAAGGCCCAGTTGGGCCTGAAGATTACGGCACAAGGCACATTCAGGGCGGCGGCGGCGTGGGCAAGGCCACCATCCACGCCAAGGAACAGCGTCGACGCCGCGATCTGGCACATGGCGTCGGTGATGCGCGAACTCGTGGTAAAATCGACGACTTGCGGCAGGGCGGCCTTGATTGCGGCGGCGGCGGAATGCTCGCGTGAGGCGCCAACGATCCAGATCGACCAGCCGCGACGGGAATAATCCCTGGCAATGGATATAAAGCGTTCGATGGGCCACGTTCGCCGGTCATCGATGCCGGACGTGTAGAAAGCGAGCACCGGCTTTGTCAGGTCGACACTGTTTCGCCGGCGCCAATCGTCCATCTGTTCGGGCGGGATGACAAGCTGGGGGGCTGGCCATCCCTCGAGTGGAGCCGGCTCCTTGGCAAGCGTGGCAATCTCGCAAATCTCTTCGTAGAAGCGCAGGTGCTGCCTGCCCAGTGTCAGCATCTGCCACAGCCAGTCGGCTGGAAAGCGGTTGACCAGGCCGAACTGGAACTCGCGCGGATAGCCGATGCGCTCGGGTATGCCGGCCAACCACGGCACCAGCCCGGCCTTGGTGGCACTGGTCAGGAGATAGGCGGTCCGGTAGTTCTCGGGGCGGAGTTGGCGGGCGAGGCGATAGCGATCGACAAAACCCAGTCGCCTTGGCTTCTTGTCCAATCCCCAACCCCTTCGAACGCCTGGCATAAGGCCGGCCAGGGGCGCGGCTACCGACGAGGTGACGACGTCGATGGGACGTCCGGGACATCTCTGAGCGATGAGCTGAATGGCCGAATGGCTGCGCACGAAATCGCCCACCGCCGGAAAGCTGACAACAAGGATGGGGTCCAATACGCGATACCTCTAAATCGAAAATGCCTTGGCGGCCAACGAGCCGCATATCCCTCCAGATGATTCTCAAAGTGGGATGTTGTCGTGCTTCTTCCAGGGGTTCTGCATATCCTTGTTGCGCAGCATCCTGAGCGCGCGCGCGATGCGACGGCGGGTTGAGTGCGGCATGATCACCTCGTCGATATAGCCGCGTTCCGCGGCGACGAAGGGTGACAGGAACCGATCCTCGTATGTCTTTGTGTGCGCGGCGATCTTCTCCGCGTCGCCAATATCCTTGCGGTAGATGATTTCGACCGCGCCCCTGGCGCCCATCACCGCAATCTGCGCCGTTGGCCAGGCATAGTTCATGTCGCCGCGCAGATGCTTTGACGCCATCACGTCGTAAGCACCGCCATAGGC
>BFBZ01002109.1_pt1 | contig 11566 bp, 9 predicted proteins | sample 1888401 | NCBI WGS metagenome assembly BFBZ01 (sample SAMD00112614, study PRJDB3348) | symbiont metagenome | host: Chara braunii | reverse complement strand
GACTGTCGTAAAGATAGACCTTGGGCATGGGCAGGCCGGCATTGCGTGCGAGATCGCGCACGATCCGGTAGAATTCCGGCGCGCTGCGCTCATCAACCTCCTGCGCATTATAGGTGGAGAGCACCATGCGGTCGGAATTCCAGTAGGAAAAGAAATTCATGCCCGCCGCAACGACGAATGCGATCAACATGCCGGACTGACCACCGATCAGATAGCCGACGCCCATGAACAGAGCGGTCATGAAGGCAAGCAGCATCGCGGTACGCATGAGATTCATCAACAGTTCTCCAAATCAACTGTCGTCCGAACCTTTTTCTTTTTGGCCGGACGCGCCGGAGCCGGATGATTTCAGGCCCCTTTGACCTGAAATCTGAATCCGCTCCGGAATTAAAAAAGCAGAGCATGATGTCGCCCGAAAACCGCTCACACTTTTCGGCATCATGCTCTATGATTTGGCTATTCCTCCGCCTAATTCAACGGTTCCGGGCCGATCAGATCATGCAGACAGCCGATAACGACAATAAACTCGACACCGAAACCGGTGAAATGACACGCAAGCCGCTCTCGCCGGCTGCCAAGCGCGCACTTGCCGAAGCCGAGGAGCGCCGCAAGGCACAGGAAGCCCAAACACAGGCCGAACTCCCCCTCGAAATCGGCGGCCGCGGCGGCGCCGACCCGGCGCGGTTCGGTGATTGGGAGATCAATGGGCGGGCGATTGATTTTTGAATTTGTACCGCTGATTATTTCGTGCGGCGCGGCTAACGCGGAGCCTATCTCGCCCCTGGCGGGCGAGAAAGCAATTTCATTGGTTTAGGAATTGCGACACCGAAGGTCACGCATATTCGCAATGTTAGCGCAATTTCTAAGCCATTGAAATTGCAAGAGCGGGGGAATCTCCTGCATTGATCCCTTGGCAGTTGGTTGCGTCCACACAGACCCCCTCTCTTGCAAAAACTAAAACTTAGATGAGGGACGAGCCCTCATCTAAGCCTAAGTTTTTGCTTTCTCGCCCGCCAAGGGCGAGATGAAATCCGCCTCGATTTAAGCAGCATCCGCCTTGTTCTGCCTGTTGGCGATCAGATCATCGACAACAGCCGGATCGGCGAGCGTCGAGGTATCGCCAAGCGCGCCGAAATCGTCCTCGGCGATCTTGCGCAGGATGCGGCGCATGATCTTGCCGGAGCGGGTTTTCGGCAGGCCGGGGGTGAACTGGATCTTGTCCGGCGAGGCAATCGGGCCGATTTCAGTGCGAACGTGCTTCACAAGTTCCTGCCGCAGCGCATCCGAGCCTTCCTGGCCGACCATCAGCGTCACGTAGCAGTAGATGCCCTGGCCCTTGATCGAATGCGGATAGCCGACGACGGCAGCTTCCGACACATGCTTGTGCGACACCAACGCCGATTCGACCTCAGCCGTGCCGAGACGATGACCCGAGACGTTGAGCACGTCGTCGACGCGGCCGGTGATCCAATAGTAGCCGTCTTCGTCACGGCGGCAGCCGTCACCGGTGAAATACTTGCCCTTGTAAGTGGAGAAGTAAGTCTGGATGAAACGCTCGTGGTCGCCGTAGACGGTGCGCATCTGGCCGGGCCAGCTGTCGGCGATGACGAGATTGCCGTCGGCCGCACCTTCCAGCACCTTGCCTTCGCTATCGACCAGCTCCGGCTGGACGCCAAAGAAGGGCAGGGTAGCCGAACCGGGCTTGAGGTCAGTCGCGCCGGGAAGCGGCGTGATCATGTGGCCGCCGGTTTCCGTCTGCCACCAAGTATCGACGATCGGGCTGCGGCTGTCGCCGACCACCTTGTAATACCATTCCCACGCTTCCGGATTGATCGGCTCGCCGACCGTTCCGAGCAGGCGCAGGCTGGAGCGCGACGAGCGCTTGACGAAATGATCGCCGGCACCCATCAGCGAGCGGATCGCCGTCGGCGCGGTGTAGAAGATATTGACCTTGTGCTTGTCGATGACGTCCCAGAAGCGGCCCTGGTCGGGATAGTTCGGCACGCCTTCGAACATCAGCGACGTCGCCGCGTTCGCAAGCGGCCCATAGACGATGTAGGAATGGCCGGTGACCCAGCCGACATCGGCCGTGCACCAGTAGATATCGCCGGGGTGATAATCGAACGTATATTCATGCGTCATCGCCGCATAGACGAGATAGCCGCCCGTCGTGTGCAGCACACCCTTCGGCTTGCCGGTCGAGCCGGAGGTGTAGAGAATGAACAACGGATCTTCCGCCTTCATTTTCGCTGGCGGACAATCCGCTTTCACCTTGGCGGTTGCCTCGTGGTACCAGAGATCGCGGCCGGCTTCCCAGGCGACCTTGCCGCCGGTGCGGCGCACCACCAGCACAGTCTTGACATCGACCTTCTGCTTGGCGGCGATCTGGATCGCCTTGTCGGTGTTTTCCTTCAGCGGAATGGACTTGCCGCCGCGAACGCCTTCATCGCAGGTGATGACGAAGGTCGATTCGCAGTCGACGATGCGGCCACCCAGCGCTTCGGGCGAAAAGCCGCCGAAGACGACGGAATGCACCGCGCCGATGCGGGCGCAGGCCAGCATCGCATAGGCCGCTTCCGGGATCATCGGCATATAGATGGTGACGCGGTCGCCCTTCTTGACGCCCTGCTTCTTCAAGACGTTCGCCAGCCGGCAGACGTGCTCGTAAAGCTCGTTATAGGTGACCTTCTTGTCGATATAGGGATTGTCACCTTCCCAGATGAAGGCGACGCGGTCGCCATGCTTCTTCAGGTGTCGGTCGATGCAATTATAGGAGACGTTGGTGACGCCGTCCTCGAACCATTTGATCGAGACCTTGCCGGTAAACGACGTGTTCTTCACCTTGGTATAGGGCTTGAACCAGTCGATGCGCTTGCCGTGCTTGCCCCAGAATTTGTCGGGATCCTCGACGCTCTGCTGATACCATTTCTGGTACTTCGCCTGGTCGATCAAAGCATGTGCCTCGACCGCTTTCGTCACCGGATGAATCTTTTCCGACATAGTCTCCTCCTCGAATCCTGGCACCCTCTCTCGCAATTATGGGTGCTCTTTCCGCGCAATCAATAGCAGGTCAAACCATGACAGCAATTGGACAAAGTGCATTTCGTCCGCAAAGAATTGCAATTCCGCGACACTATCGCTATATAGGGCCGTATTTCCCGGACATTGAGGTGTTACACCCCGGACCGCGACACCGGCGCGGACTGACAGAAGGACTATATCCATGGCTCAACAATTGCTCATGCCGAAGGCAACTGCCATCTGGCTTGTCGACAATACAGCCTTGTCATTCGACCAGATCGCGCAGTTCTGCAAGCTGCATCCGCTCGAAGTGAAGGCCATTGCCGATGGCGAAGCAGCACAGGGCATCAAGGGCCTCGACCCGATCTCGACCGGCCAGCTTTCGCGTGATGAAATTGCTCGCGCCGAAGCCAACCCGAACCACAAGCTGAAGATTTCCGAGCCGAAGGTTCGCGTGCCGGAATCCAAGCGCCGTGGCCCGCGCTACACGCCCGTCTCCAAGCGTCAGGATCGCCCGAACGCTATCCTCTGGCTGGTGCGCAACCATCCGGAACTGAAGGATGCGCAGATTTCCCGCCTCGTCGGCACCACCAAGTCGACCATCGAGCAGATCCGCGACCGCACCCACTGGAACTCGGCCAACCTGGCGCCGATGGACCCCGTAACGCTTGGCCTCTGCAGCCAGATCGATCTCGACATGGAAGTCGAAAAGGCCGCCAAGGGCCGTCCGCTGCCGACCGCCGCCGAACTCGGCGCGACACTGCAGCCCGCTCAGGAAACCGAAAAGCTCGGCTTCAGCTATGAGCGCGACGAGCCGAAGGAAAAGGAAATCGACGCCGACGCCGTTTTCGCCAAGCTCAAGTCGCTGAAGTCGACCACACCGGACGACGAAGACGACGATCAGTTCTGATATCCGGCATTGTCGGATGTGTCCAAAGCCCCGGTTTTCGACCGGGGCTTTTTTGTCGGAAGACACAGGCCGTCCCCTTCGCCTCCCTTCGCCAAGCTCAGAAGCTTCCGCGCCTCAGGATGAGGGGTGGTCTTTTGCTCGATCGTGGGCCGCCCCGATCCTTCGACAAGCTCAGGATGAGGGCGGAGCGAGCTGCGAGCAGGGCGAGAGAACCAGCCCTCATGGTGAGGAGGCCTGCAAGGCCGTCTCGAGTCACGAGGGCGGGTGGCGGATGGCCACACGCATCTCCGCCCGATCCATGACGCCGTTGCTTTTGTTTTCGCTGAAAGATCTACCGCGCCCCAAAAATCGCGGAGCCAACTCGAACGCTTGTCGCGCCGAAGGCAACCGCGATTTCATAGTCGCTCGACATGCCCATCGACAGCCTTTCGACACCTGCCTCGCCGGCAAGCTTCGCCAATAAGGCGAAATGCGGCCCCGGATTTTCGTCTGCCGGCGGAATGCACATCAGGCCCTCGATCGAAAGTTCGAGCTCCTTGCGGCAGAGGTCGACGAAGGCAACCGTATCATCAGGCGCGATGCCTGCCTTCTGCGGCTCCAGCCCGGTATTGACCTGGACGTAGAGCCTGACGCTCTTGCCCTGGCGCTTCATTTCATCGGCAATCGCGCGCGCGATCTTCTCCCGATCGATGGTTTCGATGACATTGAACAGCGCCACCGCGTCGGCAGCCTTGTTCGATTGCAGCGGCCCGATCAGATGCAGCTCGATCCCGGGCGTTTCCGCCTTCAGCTCCGGCCACTTGCCCTGGCTTTCCTGCACTCGGTTTTCGCCGAACACACGCTGGCCGGCCGAAATCGCCGGGCGGATCTGATCCGCATCGAAGGTCTTGGAAACGGCAACCAGCTGCGCGGAGCCGGCCGCTCGGCCGGCCTGACGCTCCGCTGCCGCGATATGGGAACGAACTTCGTTCAGGCGCTCTTGAAGTTCCATCTTTTCGCCTCGATATTCACGCTTGCTTCTCAGACTTTGCAGTAATGAGGCAGGCGGCCTTTGCCAAGGGCGAATGCGCCGGAATCCGGCTTTGCTTTGCAAGATAAAGCACTTGCCGCACCTGCTAAACTTGACGCTTGGGTGGTTTCGTGGTGAAGGTCACCCCTTAATCCCCATGATTTTCCGGAATACAAGATCAGATGACTATCGAACGTTATAATCCGCGCGACGCCGAGCCCCGCTGGCAGCAGAAATGGAACGAAGACGAGGTCTTCGTGACCGACAATGCCGATCCGCGTGAGAAATACTACGTTCTAGAAATGTTTCCCTATCCCTCTGGCCGCATTCACATGGGCCATGTGCGCAACTACGCCATGGGCGATGTCGTTGCCCGCTACAAGCGTGCCCGCGGCTATAACGTGCTGCACCCGATGGGCTGGGACGCCTTCGGCATGCCGGCTGAAAATGCCGCGCGCGACAACAAGGTGCATCCGAAAGAATGGACCTACCAGAACATCGCCTCGATGCGCACCCAGCTCAAAGCCATGGGGCTGTCGCTGGACTGGAGCCGCGAATTCGCCACCTGCGACGTCGATTATTACCACCGCCAGCAGATGCTCTTCATCGACATGATGGAGAAGGGCCTGGTCTATCGCAAGAAGTCCAAGGTCAACTGGGACCCGGTCGACAACACCGTTCTGGCCAACGAGCAGGTCATCGACGGCCGCGGCTGGCGTTCCGGCGCGCTCGTCGAGCAGCGCGAGCTGACGCAATGGTTCTTCAAGATCACCGAGTTCAGCCAGGAACTGCTGGACGCGCTGGACACGCTCGACCATTGGCCGGAAAAAGTGCGGTTGATGCAGAAGAACTGGATCGGCCGCTCAGAAGGTCTGACGATTCGCTGGGAAATCGTGCCGGAAACCGCACCCAACAGCGACCGCGAGATCGCCGTCTATACGACGCGTCCCGATACGCTGTTCGGCGCCTCCTTCCTGGCGATCTCAGCCGACCATCCGCTGGCCAAGGAAGCTGCCGCAAAGGATGCCGAGATTGAAGCCTTCTGCGAGGAATGCCGCCGCGCCGGCACCTCGCTCGCCGCGCTCGAAACCGCCGAAAAGAAAGGCATGGACACCGGCATTCGCGTGCGCCATCCCTTTGATCCCTCGTGGGAACTGCCTGTCTACATCGCCAATTTCGTGCTGATGGACTATGGCACGGGCGCGATCTTCGGCTGCCCGTCCGGTGACCAGCGCGACCTGGATTTCGCCCGCAAATACAATCTGCCTGTCGTGCCCGTGGTCATGCCTAGGGACGGCGATGCGGCAAGCTTTACCGTCGGCGATGTCGCCTATGATGGTGACGGCGTCATGATCAACTCGCGCTTCCTTGACGGCATGGGCACGGAAGAGGCGTTCGATACCGTCGCCTCGAAACTGTCTGCCGCCAGCCTCGGCAATGCGCCGCAGGCCGAGCGCAAGGTGAATTTCCGTCTGCGTGACTGGGGCATTTCCCGTCAGCGTTATTGGGGCTGCCCGATCCCGGTCATCCATTGCGATGATTGCGGCGTGCTGCCGGTGCCGAAGCAGGACCTGCCGGTCAGACTGCCCGACGACGTTACCTTCGACCAACCCGGCAATCCGCTCGACCGTCACCCGACCTGGCGCCATGTCGCCTGCCCGCAATGCGGCAAGGATGCCCGCCGCGAGACGGATACGATGGATACCTTCGTCGACTCGAGCTGGTATTTCGTCCGCTTCACCGCACCATGGGAAAACCAACCGACCGACCAGGCCGCCGCCAACCGCTGGCTGCCCGTCGACCAGTATATTGGCGGCATCGAGCATGCGATCCTGCATCTGCTCTATTCGCGCTTCTTCACGCGCGCCATGCGCGAAACCGGCCATCTCGACGTCAAGGAGCCCTTCAAGGGACTGTTCACGCAGGGGATGGTGGTGCACGAGACCTATAGCCGCGGCTCGGGCCTGACGCGCGAATGGGTGTCACCGGCCGATATCCGCATCGAGGAAGTCGACGGCCAGCGCAGCGCCACGTTGCTCTCCACGGGAGAAAACATCGCCATCGGCTCGATCGAGAAGATGTCGAAGTCGAAGAAGAATGTCGTCGATCCCGATGACATCATCGCGTCCTATGGTGCCGACACCGCACGTTTCTTCGTGCTGTCCGACTCGCCGCCCGACCGTGACGTCATCTGGTCCGAAGCCGGCGTCGAAGGTGCGCATCGTTTCACGCAGCGCATGTGGCGTCTGGTCTCAGAAGCGGCAGACGCGCTGAAAGCTGCAAAACCGAATCCGGCTAAGGAAGGCGAGGCGCTGGCGATTTCGCAGATCGCACATCGCACGCTGAAGGCTGTCCAGGGTGATTATGACAAGCTCGCTTTCAACAAGGCGGTCGCGCGCATCTATGAATTCGTCAATGCGCTGGCAGCTCCGTTGGGCAAGGTCGCCGCCGGCCAGGCCGATGCGGCCTATGTCTCAGCTGCCCGCGAAGCCGTGGAAATCCTGATTGCGCTGGTTGCGCCAATTACACCGCATCTTGCCGAAGAATGCTCGGCGGTGCTCGGCAACACCAATATGATCGCCACGAGCCCCTGGCCCAGCTATGACGAAGCGCTGGTGATCGAGAACGAGATCGTCTATCCCGTTCAGATCAACGGTAAGAAGCGCGCCGAATTGACAATCGCGCGCGATGCGGATCAGAATGCCGTGCAACAGGCTGTTCTCGCCCTGGATGCCGTCAAAAGCGCGTTGAATGGTCAGGCGCCAAAGAAGATCATCGTCGTTCCACAGAGGATCGTAAACATTGTCGTCTGATACTCTCTTCAAGTTCGCCCGCATCGCCGGCATTGCTTCTCTGGTGGCTGTTACCGGTCTTCTGTCCGCCTGCCAGGTGAAGCCGCTCTATGCCCTGAGCACCGGCGTCACCCAGAAGCTGTCGGAAGTCTCCTTCTCCGACGCCAATTCGCGCGTCGGCCAGGAAGTCCGCAACCAGCTGATCTTCATCGCCGGCCGCGGCGCCGGTGAAGCCAAGACGCCAAAATACACGGTTGACCTGAGTGTTACCTCGGCAACCGGCGGCGTTCTCTATCTGCCATCTTCGGATACATCGGGTGCCGGTCGTACGACGGTAACCGCCTCCTTCACCCTGAAGGAGGCAATCACCGGCAAGGTGGTGAAGTCCGGTAGCCGCGCGGTAACCTCGCTGGTCGACTTCCCGACGCAGGAATTCGCCAAGCAGCGCGCAATCCGTGATTCGGAAGACCGCGCCTCCCGCGAAGTCGCCGAGATGGTGGCTGCCGACATCGCTGCTGCGCTCAGCCGCTGATTAAGAGCGCGGCATGGCGGAAATCAAGTCTCACGAGTTTGACGGATTCCTCCAAAATGCCGCGCGCAATTACCGGATCTTCGTCATTTATGGGCCGGATCGCGGCTTGGTATCCGAACGTGCCGCCCAGATTGCGGCCAAGACCGGCGTGGATCTGAAAGATCCTTTTTCCCTTATCAAGCTGGATGTTGGTGATCTCCAGAATGATGCTGGCCGCCTGCTGGACGAGGTCAATGCCATCGGCCTCTTTGGCGGCGAAAAGCTCGTCTGGATTCGCGGCGCCGCCAACGAAAAGGCCCTGGTCGATTCGCTGCAGATCATTGCCGGCAATCCGCCGGATGGCAGTTTTGTCATCGTGGAAGCCGGTGACCTCAAGAAGGGTTCCGGGCTGCGCAAGGTTGTCGAGCCTGCGCGCAGCGTAGCGACAATCCCCTGCTATGCTGATGATATCAGAGCGCTCAATGGCCTGATCGATACCGAGTTGGCGAATGAAGGCCTGCGGATCACACCGGCCGCACGCCAGGTGCTGCTGGAGCTTCTCGGCGGCGACCGGATTGCCTCGCGCAACGAAGTCCGCAAGCTGGCACTCTATTGCCGCGGGCTGGGCACGATAGAGGAAGAACACGTCACCGAAATCATCGGCGATGCCAGCGCCGTCTCCGCCGACGATGCCGTCGACGCGATCCTGAAGGGCGATTCGGAAGCCTTCCTGCATGCCATGCAGAAGATCTCCACCTCGAAGACACCGATGTTTCTCGTGTTACAGGGCTGCCTCAAGCAGTTTCAGCTGCTGGATGCGATGCGTGCCGAAATGGATGAAAAGCGATCGGCTCCGGCACAGGTTATGCAGTCACACGGCCGCCATCTGCATTTTCGCCGCAAGCCGATTATCGAACAGGCCCTCAAGACCTGGACGGCCCCTGCCATTGCGCGTGAGATGAACAGACTGCAATCGGCCATCCTCCAGACACGGCAGCGCGCCAGCCTTGAGGATACGATCGCCACGCAAACCTTGCTCGCAACCACACTGCAATCAGCCCGTAAAAACTAAGGTTTCGCGAAAAGCATATTGCTCCCACCAGCGCTTCACGAAATCGCTGATCGGATCTATCACATTGTTTTTGCTATAATTTCCGTGAAAAAATGCTACGCGGTTTCCTGAAATTACCCTAGCGGCGCTCGAGCAGCCGGCAGATTTCCTCAAGCTGCTCCAGCGTCTTGTAGGATATTTTGACCTGCCCGCCACTGCCGCGATGGTTGATCGCAACATCCAGGCCAAGCGTATCCGACAGAGTGCGCTCCAGCGCCAGCGTATCGGAATCCTTTTCATCCTTGCGCGGCCCGGCGGGACGAGGATCATTCTGCGCCTTGATGTCGTTCTGCGCCAATCGCTCGGCGTCACGAACCGACATGCCCTTCGAAACGATCGTGCGGGCGAGGGTGGTGGGATCGGATGTCGACACCAGCGCTCGCGCATGGCCCGCCGAGAGACTGCCGCCGGCAAGCATATCACGCACGGGATCAGGCAGCTTGAGCAAGCGCAGGGAGTTGGCGACGTGACTGCGGCTTTTGCCGATGATCTCGCCAAGATCGTTTTGCGTATAGCCGTGCTCGGCTATCAGCTGCTCATAACCCAGCGCTTCTTCCAATGGATTGAGGTCGGCACGCTGGACATTCTCGACAATGGCGATTTCCAGCGCGGTCTTGTCGTCCACATCACGAACGATGACCGGAATCTCAATCAAACCAGCGAGTTGCGCGGCCCGCCAACGTCTTTCACCGGCGATGATCTCATAGCGATCCACCGAAACGGTGCGGACGACGACCGGCTGCACGATGCCGTGCTGGCGAATGGAGCTGGCGAGATCATGAAGCTCGGTTTCATCAAAGTAGCGACGTGGATTGCGTGGATTGCGGCTGATGAACTCGATCGGCACCATGCGATCCGGATTGACCGCCGGTTTCCCGGCATCCACAGGCGTCGGCTGGTCCATCTCTCCGATGAGAGCTGCTAGTCCGCGCCCAAGACGCCGCTTCGAAGGATCATCATTCATCACCGGTACTCACTCTGGAACAAATATTATAATCAGGCTGCGGCCTTGCGTTGCCGCTCTCGCTGGATAACTTCGGAGGCCAGCTGCAAATAGGCCTGGCTGCCCGCGCACTTCAGATCGTAGAGAATAGCAGGCTTGCCATAGGAAGGGGCCTCGGACACGCGTACGTTGCGCGGAATCAACGTATGGTAGACTTTTTCGCCCAGATGCGTACGAACATCGCTGACAACCTGCTGGGCGAGATTGTTACGGGAGTCAAACATTGTCAGCACGATACCCTGAATATCAAGCGACGGATTGACAGTGCGCCGAACCTGATCAACGGTCTCAAGCAACTGGCTGAGGCCTTCAAGCGCAAAGAATTCGCATTGCAACGGCACCAGCACCGAATGTGCCGCCGCCATGGCATTCATAGTTAACAAATTGAATGAAGGCGGGCAATCGACCAGAATATAGGAGAAAGAAAGCGCATCCGGGGTATTCAGCGCACGACGAAGCCTGAAGACGCGATCCGGCTGCTGCGCAATTTCCATCTCGACGCCAAGCAGATCCATCGTTGACGGCACGATGAAGAGATTTGGAACGGCAGTTTCCTGCACCGTCTCCAGAATCGTGTGGGTGCCGGCCAAAAGGTCATAGGATGATTGCTTTCGATCCCGCCGCTCAATACCGAGGCCGGTGCTCGCATTGCCCTGTGGATCAAGATCAACGATCAAAACGCGCTCGCCAATCGCGGCCAGCGCCGTCGCCAGATTGATCGCGGTCGTAGTCTTTCCGACGCCACCCTTCTGATTTGCGATGGTAATAATCCGATTTCGCTCGCCGATCATCTGTCGCACATCCAATTCCGGTTAAATCAGGCGCCGAAGGCGACTCAGTTCCAAAATCACGGAATCTCGCTCGACGACACTCTGATGTTTTACCAGATCGAACTCCCAACGACCACGGGCTTTCTCAAGCTCGCGTTCATAATCCCGGCCTTTATGCAGCAGAAGAATCAAATTCTCGTTGCGCTCGAGCCAGGGAGCCGAATAATCGAGCAGCCCCTCAAGCTCGGCGAGGCCGCGCGCTGAAATAATATCGCAATGTTGGATAGCCGCCGGCGCTTCCTCGATCCGAACAGCATGAACAGTGCCGCGAGCTCCACATTCCCTCAGACAGACACGTAGAAAAGCGGCCTTCTTCTGGTTGCTCTCCACCAGATCGACATGCCCGGCGCCGTGTTCTGCAAGCAGAATCGCGGTGATC
>BFBZ01002108.1_pt1 | contig 11566 bp, 8 predicted proteins | sample 1888401 | NCBI WGS metagenome assembly BFBZ01 (sample SAMD00112614, study PRJDB3348) | symbiont metagenome | host: Chara braunii | reverse complement strand
CCGCCCACATGACCAGCCGCTCGTGCGCGGTCCCGCCGCCGCTCCCGACGTCCGCCTGCCGGCCGCCGATGGCGACGAGTACCGCCACCACACCGGCCACGGCCAGGGGCAGCGCCCGCGCGCCGCCGAACCGCGAATACAGGTACGCGGCCCCGCCCGCGAGAACCCCCAACAGCCCGCCGCGCGAGTGCGTTTCCAGGAGCGCGGCGACGAAGACCGGGACCGGGAGCAGCCAGAGGACGAGCCCGAGGGGGCCGAGGTCGGTGGTCGTCGCGCCGTAGACGCAACACAAGAGCCCCAGCCCCAAAATGAGGCACAGATCGTTGGGATCGCCGAAGATGCCGCTACTCGCCATGCGCGGGATCGCGTACCGCTCGCCGGTCTCGGGATCGACCATCCCCTGCATCGCGGGCTTGATGTTGGGGAAGTCCGTCACCCCGTACTGCTGGGCCAGTGCGATCGCCGTGAGCGCGAGGATCTGCACGACGAGCGCCGCGACGAACGCCCGGAACCGCTCCCGGGTGTTCACCACGGCCAGGAGCAGGAAGTAGTACAGGATCACTTTACCGAACCCCGGGGCGCTCCGGAGCAGCGCGCCCTCGACGTCGCCCGCGATGATCTGGGTCACGAGGGTCGACGCGTAGAACAGGAGCACGCACACCGCCACCGGGCGGCGCCGCAGCGCGTCGAGCGAAAGGAGCTGCGCGATCGGCCGCAGCGAGAGCAGGACGCACGGTACGATCGCCAGCATGTACAGGCGCAGCCCGGTGATGCTCGGGTACAGTTCCTCCGGGCGAATGAACAGGACCGCGTTCAGTACCACGAAGAAGACGAAGTTCATCGGACCGCACCGCGCGCCGCCGGCTCGCCCTCGGCCCCGAGCGGGGGCTTCTTGTGGCCGGCGCCCCCCAGAACCTCGTGAGCGCCGTGGCGCCGGGCGTCGCCCACCAGCGGGGCGGCGCCCAAGGGGTTCGGGAGCGCCATCAGGCGCCGGACCCGGGCGTAGGAAAAGCCCAGGAGGTACACGAGCGTCCCGAGCGCGATCCGGAGGTCGAGCCAGAGGGTCGCGGATTCGACGTAGTGCCGGTCCAGAACGACCTTCCGCCACACGGAGGCGAGGTCGGTGTCGGCCGGCAGTTGGATCTGGGCCAGTCCCGTCACGCCGGGCCGCACCCGGTGCCGCTCCGGGTACCCCGCGACCTCCGCCGACAGCGGGCCGACGAACTCCGGCCGCTCCGGGCGCGGCCCCACAAGACTCATGTCCCCGCGGAGCACGTTCCAGAGCTGGGGTAGTTCGTCGAGGTGCAGTTGCCGCAGCACCCGGCCGACGGGGGTGACGCGGGCGTCGCCCTTCGTGGCCCACTTCACACCGGACCCGGCCTCGCAGTTGAACGCCATCGTCCGGAGCTTGTAAATCCAGAAGAGCCGCCCGCCCCGACCGACCCGGACCTGGGAATAAAAGCCGGGGCCGGGCGACGTCGCCCGAACCAGCGCCCAAATGGCGAGGATCACCGGCAGGGCCCCGATCAGGAGACCGAGCCCGGCCGCGCAGTCGATCGCGCGCTTGAGCCGGTCGGGGCGCACCGGCCCCGAGCAGCGACCCGCGGCGTCGAGATCGGTGAGGGGGCGAGAGTGAGCAACCATGCTGATCCGCTCCGGGTGCGGGGCCGAGAAAGACGAACGGGAACCGATCGGGCGACCGAACCGCCGGGCCCGCGTCACGGCTCGCGCGCCCCGGCGCCCCCCGCGGGTAGCGCCGGGGGCTCGTGCGCGCGGTACTCGCGGGTGTACTCGTGGGCCGCGCTGCGGACCCCGTTCGCGATCACGCCGGCCAACTTCGCCCGGACCGTTTGGAGCCGCCCGACGGCCTCTTCGGTGAGCGCGACCTGACTGACCCCGATCAGCACGGAGACGACCACCCCGTCCGCCTCGCGGGCCAACAGCAGGGCGTCGGACACGAGCAACAGGGGCGACGTGTCGACCACGACGAAATCGAACGCGGCCTTGAGCTGCTCCTTTACCGCCCGCCAGCCGTTCCCGGCGAGCGCCTGGCGGGTGGCCAGTTCCCACTCGCCCGCGGTCAGGACCGAGAGCCCCGGCACGCCCGTCGCCCGCACCGCGGCCGCGGCCCCGATCTCGCCCCGGAGCACCTCACAGAGGCCGGGGGCCAGCGGGACGCCGAACACCCGCTGGGCCGTCGGCGCCCGCATGTCGCCGTCGATCAGGAGCGTCCGGAAGCCGGCCCGCGCCAGGCTGATCGCCAGGTGGCCCGAGAGCGACGTCTTCCCCTCACCGGAGATCGCGCTCGCGACCACCACCACGCGCAGGTCCGAATCGGGCATCCCGTTCAGCAGCATCGTGCGGGTCGCGTCGATCGCCTCGACCATGACCGGGTGCGTCCCGTCCCGCGCCGGCCCCGGCGGCGGGACCGCCCCGATCAGCCGGACCCCGAGGGCCACGGTCACGTCGTCCGGGTGCGTCACCCGCGCGGTGCGCTGCTCCCAGAGCACGACGCACGCGAACCCGGCGAAGAGCACCCCCAAAACCGCGACGACCGCGAACTTCTTCCGGCGGCTGCCCCCGAGGCCGGGCACGACGTGCGGCTCTTCCGCGAGGGTGACCCGCGGCGGCGCCCCACCGAGTTCGATTTTGATACTGTTGGCCTCATCAGAAATTCGCGCGATCACCTTCTCGGTTTGGGCAATTTCCGAGCGGATCTTCGCGATCTCCACTCGGTAATCATTGGATTTAATGACCTCTTTCTGAAGGTCGAGCACCTTCGCCTTGACGAGAGCCTCCTGCTTTTTGAGGTTCGCCACCGCGTCCCGGAGGCCGGCCATCCGGGTCCGCTCGCGCTGCTCGACCTGCTTCCGAACCGCCGCTTCGATCCGCGGGCGGAGCTCGTCCCGGTACCGGTCGCGCTTCTGTTGGGCGGTCGTTAGTTCTTCCTCGGCCCGGACCACCGCGGGCGGGCGCTCGCCGGCGCTGAACAGGGCCTTCGTGGCGTTCAGCGTCAGTTGGGCCTGAACGACCCGCGCCTCCAGGTCGCGCAGGCCCGTATCCTGTCGGAGTTCGTCATCGACCTGGGCGGGAGCAAGTGCCGCGTCGCGCGCCGGTTGGCCCGGGCCGGTCCCCCCTTTGTCCCCCGCCTCGGGTGCGGGGCCGGGCGTCTCGGCGGCCCGGAGGTCGAGTTCCGCGCGCTGGAGCTGATCCCGGACGACCGACAGCTCGCGGGTCGCGTTCCGCAAGTCGTCCCGGAGGAGGGAGTCGTTGAGCGCTTGGGTCTCCCCGTCCTTCGCGCCGAGGGAGACCGCGATGGCGTCGATCCGATCGTAATTCGCCTTGAGTTCCGCGCGGTACGAGAGGTTCGTTTCTTCCAGTTTGGCGATCCGCCGCCGCCGCGTGCCGTTATCGCGCTCGTCCGCTTCGGCCAGGTAGGCCCGGCACAGCGCTTCGAGAACCGTAAACAGCTCGTCGGGATTGTCCCCCTCGATCGACACGACCATGAGCTCACCGCTCTTCGTATCGACCTTCAGCGCGTCGCTCAGCCAGTCCTGGGGGTTGGGCTGCTTCTGGATCACGCCGAGCTGTTGGATCGCGGGGTTGCTCAGGACGGCGGCCAGCGTCTGGCGCCGTTTCACCAGGGCCACCTGCGCCTGCCGGTACGAGCTGAAATCGATCCGACTTTCGGACGTCGTGTCGAGCAGAGCGGGCGTTTGGGCGGAGATGTGGAACGCGACCGCCACGCTCGTTTTCGGCAGCGCGAGGAAGAACCAGACCGCGGCCCCCGCCGCGAGCGCGAGAAGGGACACGCCACAGAGGACGAGGGGGCGCCGCTTCACGATGTGAAACACCGCGCGGGCGCTCATCCCCCCGCGTTTGCCGGTGGCCGGCACCGGCGTTTCGCCGCTTGTCGGAACCATAACCGCCCTCGAATTCCGAACCCGTATTAACCCGCCGCCCCAGCCGAATCACTGCAAAACGCCGTCGCCGCCCGGTAACCGACTGCTTGGATCGAGAACGGCCCCGCGAGCCCCCCGCTTGCGGGACGACGCGAGTGCGTCGGGGCGCTTCGCTTCCCGTCTTCTCGATGCGCCGATCCGGTTTTCGTCCCGCACAATGAAGAAGCGATTTTGGGTCTGGAAAAGTTCCAGCAAACAATTATTTTGGGGCAATGTCTGTTGTTCTTTCTAAATCCAAATCTGGAAAGAACAACGGATCACCGCAACGCCGGATTGTTGTGAATGGGCGCATTTGTAGTGGCAGGTATTTGAGGTGTGGAAGAGGAAGGCACACACCCCCTGGTAGTCCTGTCAAGCTGCTTTTTGTGTTTGGTAAATTAAGGGGGAAAAACGGCCTGCACAAGGACAAAACCAAGGCCTTTATCAAAAAACGCTTAAGGTGACAGCAGAAACGTACTCGACACACAACACGATTAGCGTGATAACCTATTTCCCATTTTCAGTTTGCGCCGCCGAGCCTTGATGCACTTCGGGCCGATTCGGTCAAAGTTGTTTTTTCAGTGAAAGCATTCATCGAAGCGATTTCCGCCTCGTTTATCAGCGTAGAGCGAGGGTGAAATCATGCATAGCATTAATTATGCCCAAATATTATCGTCTCGCACGAATCGCTTCATTACGTGTGTCCCGACCGAACGCACCGTGTTCGCAGACGTCTCAACCACACGTATGGCAATCAACTCCAACGCTCAATGCAACCGAATCATACTGAACACCTGACCAATCCATCTTCATCAAATAGAGACGCTTGCGAACTTCGCCTTGTCAGTGGGACGGTAAATCGCGCCTGATGTGGGAGCGAAACGAACGCGCAATGTCCTTGTCGCGCCCGTCGGGGAAACGAACATGCTTGACTTGGGTCTCGGGCTGCATCCGATCGGCGAATGGGCGCTCATCGTGATCGGAATCGCGGCCCTCCCCATCGTTCTGTGGATCGCCCGGCGGTTGCTCCTCGCCGCGATTGCCAGCCGCTGCCCGCACTGTGGCTCGAAGTTCCATGCCGTTCCGGTCTGCGGCGACCGACGGTACGAACGCTGGCACTGCCGAGCGTGCGAACGGGATTGGGACGAGCGCTATGACGACTGGGATCCGCGTGACCCCGATCCCGTTTGACACATGAACCTGTTGGCGCTGCCATTTGCCGGAGGGGGACTTCGACCAAGCAGTATTGGTCCGGCTCGACACTCGCGATCGGGAGGGCGAAGGATTACCCCACGTATCACTCGGTTCTCGCGAACGCCACACTGGCCAGTCGACTCGCGGCTCTGACGGGAGATGAAGGTGTTACCCCCGTAACACTCGATTCCGACAGAGCCAGAGCCGCGCTTACCCAAGAAATGGGGCACCACCGGTGGCTCGCGTAAAAGCAAGAGCGATCCGACGGCAAAAAACGAACAGGGTTTGCCCCTTCGCCGTGTTTGCCCGCCCCCAAGACATCAGTTACGCTCCGGGCGATCAATCGGGATCAGACGCATGGAAGAGAAAATGTCCCCCGCCGCCCGGACCACGGCGATTGTCGCCGTGGTAGCGACTGTGGTTCTTCTCTCCGTCCCGCTCCCGGCGAATTGGTTGGGAATCTGGCAGGGGCAGATCCTCGATTTCGGACACGTTCCGCTGTTCGCCGCCCTCGTCGTGGCCCTCCGGGTCGGAATGGGACCGCCGCTCCGCCGACCGCTCGGCGCCGCGCTCGCCCTCGCCGGTATTGCGGAAGTGGTTCAGCCGTTCATCGGGCGGACGGGTGACTGGTGGGATCTCCTGCGGGGGGCCCTTGGCGCGGGCGCCGCGGCCGCCGCGATCCGGGCATGGGAATCTCGCCGCGTTCGGCTTCGAGCGCTGTCGTACTCGGCCCTCGCAATCGCTCTGACGGCTTGGCCCGTCGCGGAAGTGGTTCCCTACATAGCGGATACGCTGGAGAGCCAGCGCACGTTTCCCGTCCTCGCGACCTTCTCGACCGACCGCGAACTTCTCCGCTGGGAGTGCAATCAGGCGACTCTGGCGCGCACCGCAGATGGCGGGCACGTCGATTTCCTCACGGGTCCGGGAGACTATCCGGGGATCGCACTGCGCCCGGGTGTCAGCAACTTCGGCGGGTACCGGTGGCTGTGTTACGAGTTCCGCGTGGTCGGTGCGCCGCTGGCTCTTGCGACCTCGGTGCGCACGGCGACGAGCGCTCCCGATCAGACGGCCCACACCGACGTCCAACATCCATACGCGAGCGGCTCCCACATCGCCCGGTTGGACCTCGAACAAATGGCCGCCCAGGGCCGGCCCGCACGTCTCGACCTGTCAGATGTGCGGGCCGTGATCCTGTTTATAGTCCGGCCCCAGGAGCCGCGCACGATCGTGCTGTCCCGTGTCTGGCTCGAACCGTAAGGGCCGCAAAAACGCGGCTCGCGTGCGGCGGCGCCGGCGCGAGCCGTGTGCCGTTTGGGGCTGTGTTCTGTCTACCGGCGTTGACGGAACGGTCGCCGATGTCCTAAGTTTCCAATTTACTGTTTGGGCCGCGGTGCCCCGTCTCCCGCGCCGCGGCGAAGTGCCGCTCGCCCGACCCCGACACCGCCGCTCGCACCGCGACGGCCCTCTTACGATCTCGCTCGGAGCCAAGCGCAGCATGAAAGTCGCGATCATCGGTACCGGGTACGTCGGGCTGGTCACCGGCACGTGCCTCGCGGAGAGCGGCAACGACGTCGTCTGCGTGGACAACAATCCGAAGAAGGTCGCGCTCCTGCAGGGGGGCGGGATTCCGATCTACGAACCCGGCCTGACCGAACTCGTCGCCCGGAACGCGCGCGACGGGCGGCTCACGTTCACGACCGACCTGGCCACCGCGGTCCGGGGCGCGCGGCTCGTGTTCATCGCCGTCGGTACGCCCCAATCGGACGCGGGCGACGCGGACCTGACCGCGGTCTTCGCGGTCGCCGATGCGATCGGCGCGGCGCTGCGCGACGCCCCGCCCGGCCCGCCGGGCGCGCGGGTGGTGGTCACCAAGAGCACCGTCCCGGTCGGCACGAACGCGAAGGTGGCCGAGCGCCTCGCGGCGGCCGGGGCCCCGCACGTCGACGTGGCGAGCAACCCGGAGTTCCTGAAGGAAGGGGCCGCGATCGAGGACTTTATGAAGCCGGACCGGGTGGTCGTCGGCACCCGCCGCCCGGAGGTGAGCGAGGTGCTGCGCGAGCTGTACGCGCCGTTCCTGCGGACCGAGCGCCCGTTCCTGGTCATGTCCCCCGAGTCCGCCGAGATGACCAAGTACGCGGCCAACGCGATGCTCGCCACCAAGATCAGCTTCATCAACGAGATGGCCAACCTGTGCGACCGCCTGGGCGCGGACATCAACGACGTCCGCAAGGGGATCGGGCACGACCAGCGGATCGGGTTCCAGTTCCTGTTCCCCGGCCCCGGGTACGGGGGGTCGTGTTTCCCCAAGGACGTGGAAGCGATCATCGCGATGGGGCGGCGCACCGCCCTGCCGCTCCGGCTCATGCAGGCCGTGGATGAGGTGAACGACGCCCAGAAGCAGGTGCTGCTCGCCAAGATCCAGCAGCACTTCGGCGCGGCGCTGGCGGGGAAGACGCTGGCCCTCTGGGGGCTGGCCTTCAAGCCGCGGACCGACGACATCCGAGAGGCGCCCGCGCTGGCGCTCATCGACGGGCTCCTGGCGGCCGGGGCCCGGGTCCGGGTTCACGACCCCGAAGCGATGGCCAACGTCCGCGAGCTCTACGGCGACAAGTTGTACTACGCCGACCGCCCGTACGGCGCGCTTGAAGGGGCCGACGCTCTCGTGGTCGTCACCGAATGGCCGGAGTTCCGCAACCCGGACTTCGAAGTGATGAAACGGCTCCTGGCCGGTCGGGTCGTGTTCGACGGGCGCAACGTGTACGAGCCCCGCCCGATGGAGGCGCTCGGCTTCACCTACTACGGAATCGGCCGCGGCGGTCGGAAGTGACCCCAGGATTTCAATCCCGGGTCGAGGCTGAAGCTGAAACGGGCGCAGAAGTGCCCTTGACGACGCGGCTCGAGCCGCCCGGCCAATCCTACTCGCCGGGATGCCGTCCGCGATTTCGACTCCGCACGGTGTGGGCTGAGCCGTTTTGGTTTTCAGCCCGAAGGGCTGAGCTTCCTCAGCCCAGGGCAACGCCCTGGTCACGCTTCCGGCCGAAAATCCGCGTGCGAGAACCCAACACCAAATGGTTCATTCCTGACCGCGCGGAGTATCACGCAGCCCGCCGGCCGGCGCACCGGGCGCACTCACTCGACCGGCACGCGCCCCCCGAAGCACTCCGCGGCCTGCCGGTAGTTCCGCCGCGCCTCGTACCCGCGCCCCATGAGCGCCAGTGCATCGGACCGCTCCACACCGGGGGCGTCCGCGACCGCACGGCACCGGCGGATGCACTCGTCCGGGTTACCGGCGCGGAGGGCGAGCGCCGCGAGCTTCAGTTCGGCCTTGGGGCCGAGCCCCTTCGGGTCCGCCGCGGCCACCGCCAGGTACCGCGGCCGGGCCGCGTCGCGCCGGTCGATCAGGTCGTACCACTCGGCCGCCTCGAACGTCATCCGGACGGCCAGCGGGCCGCGGATCGAGTCGGTCGCCGCGTCGAACAGTGCGACCATCTTTTCCGACATCTTGAGGTCGCCGTACACCCGGCCCACGAGGTACGTTCCGCCCGGCCCCAGGCCGCGCCCGTCGGACGCCTCGCGCAGGGCGTCCAGCAACATTTTCCGCCGGCTCTCCGTCGGCGCCGCCCGGTACCGGATCAGCGCCTCGAGCGCCGTCCGGAGGAGCATGTGCTCCTCGCGCGCGGCCCCGCGTGTCTCGGCCAGTAGGGCCTTCGCCGATTCGTCTTTTCCCTCGGACAGGTCGCACGCGCAGATGCCGATCGCGGCCGCCGACCGGACCTCCTGCGTCCGGCCGCTCTGCGCGCTCTCGAACGCCCTCTTGGCCGCCGCCGGGTCCCCCGCGTCGAGGTGCGTCCGGCCGGCCCACCACCACCCGTACTCGGCCCACTTGGTGCGCGGGGCCCGGTCGACGAGGTCGACGAACCGGCTCCGCGCCGACAGCAGCGCGCCTGTGCGCAGTTCGGCGAGCCCGAGGTTGTACACCGCGAGGGGCACCTCGGAGACTTCCGGCTGCGTATCGAGTACGTGCTGGTACTCTTTGGCCGCCTCGCGGGTCCGCCCCGCAACGAACTCGAGGTTGGGGAGCCAGAGTTGTGTGGCCACCGCGCGCGGGTGCTTCGGGGCCGCCACGAGCGCCCGCGCGAACGCCCGGACCAGCGCGGCCCGGTCGCCGGGGACGGTCGGTCCCGGTCCGACAACGAGCGCCCCGCCGTCGATCTTCCAACCGGCGTCGGCGCGGCGGACGAGCGCGCCGACCACGTCGCCCAGCGCGATCCCGTCCACGTCGAGCGCGACGACGTCCTTCGCCAACCCCGGGGCAAAGGCCGGGTCCGTTTGGAGCCGCAACCCGGCCGCGGCGGCGAGCGCGGCGACCGCGTCACCGATGGGGCGCTCCGCGCAATGGGCGGTCACCTCGAACCCGCCGGACACCCCGGGGGCGCGGCGCACCTCGATCGCGTTCGGACCGCTCGGGGAGCTGTTGCTCGCCGGCGCGGTGTCGGGCGCGAGCCACTCGAAATACTTGTCGATGGCCCCGGCCAGAGACGGCCACGCGACCGCCTCCGCATCGAACGGGTCGGTCGCACGAACCGGCCCGGCGCGGAGCGCGTCGAGCCGCGCCCGCATGAACAGGCACTCTTCGAACACGTGCGTGCCGGCGCAGTCCGGGTGCCCGGAGCGGAGCACGACCCGGTCGAGCAGCCCCTGAGCCTTGTCCACGTCGTCGGCCGCCGCGGCACAGCGGGCCTGGCCGAGGACCGCCCGGGCCCACGCGGCCTGGTTCCCCTCCGCGTGTTCCGCCTTCTTGTACGCGGCGCTCGCGTCCTTCAGCCGCCCCAGGGCCTCCTGGCACACCGCCTCGCGGTAGGCCAGCGTCCGGCGGGCGTCCGGCGGCAGGTCCGGGTCCGCTTTACAATGGGACAACGCTTCGCCGTAAGCCCCGGCCCGGATCAGAACGTTGATCGCTTCAATGTCGCCGGCCGACGGGGGCACCGGAGCGGCCGCGTGCGTCTCGGCGTGCGCGTCCTCCTTCGGCTTGGCCTTTCGCGGCACAAATACCGCCGAGGCCACGCCCGCCGCAACGGCCAGGAACACCGGCAGGGCGAACAGAAGGGGGGCCGGAACGCCACGCCGGGCCGCGACAACGGGAACGGCCGGAGGGGGGGCTGCGGCCGCCGCGGCAGCGGCCACCGCGGCCGCCGCGTCCGCCGCCGCGAGTTCACGTTCGGCAGCGGCTTCCGCTTCGGCCCACGCCGCCAATTGCTCGGGGGTCGGCGGCGGCGGTTCCATCACACTGGTGCTCATAGCGCGTCCGGTCCGATCGGGGTGTTCGCTCCCGCAACTATGGGGTAGAATCGATGGCTCAGCGGCCAACTTTGCTCTTTAGGACAAGATCGGGCAACTTTTCCGCGCCGCGTTCGATTATTACTTGTGGCGGGCGTCAACATCCTCGCCCTCCCCCGAATTTGCGAGCCGGTCATGCGAGTTGATCCCACGGGCCCCTCCCCCATCGTTCCGTCCGCGGCCGGTTCCGCGCCGCGGACCGCCGCCAAATCGTCCGACGCCAGCGAACCGGCGACCGAGTCCAGCTCGTTCGCCCCGTCCGCGGGACTGGCGGCACTGCTGGCCTCCGTCCGCCAGGCGCCGGAAGTGCGGACCGACGCCGTGGCCGCGGCCTCGGCGAAGCTCGCCGCCGGCACCCTCAACACCCCGCAGGCGGCGGCCGACGCCGCCAAGGGGTTCATCGAGTCGGGCGACGCCAATCCGTCCCATTAGAACCCGCCCCGCTCGGTCTCGCCGCGAACCCGCTTCGGGCGCGTTGAGATCGAGCGCCCGGGGCCTCGTTCGTTAAACACACAGCGGCCCGCGAGCCCCAGCTCGCCGGGCCGCTGTCGCGCCCCGATGGCAAATCCGTTTATCCCGTCACGATAACCACTCCAGCCCCTCAATTCAGACGGGTGCAACACCCTGACGGAGACTCGACCGATGAACTTGACGGCACTGGTGATCGACGACTCGCGCGTGATGCGGAACATGGTGATGCAGGCCCTCCAAAAAGCCCGCGTGGCCGAGTTCACCTTCCTCGAAGCCCAGGACGGGGCCGACGGCCTCGCGAAGTTCGACCCCAAGACGGTCGACATCTGCTTCGTCGACTGGAACATGCCGAACATGACGGGCGTCGAGTTCGTGAAAAAGGCCCGCTCGACCGGCGGCGCGTTCGAGGTGCCGATGGTCATGGTGACCAGCGAGCGCGCGGTCTCGAAGATCGAGGAGGCGCTCAACGCCGCCGGGGCCGACGCTTACATCTGTAAGCCGTTCACCCCGGAAGACATGCAAGTGAAGCTGTCGAAGATCATGACCAAGCTCGAAGCCAAGAAGCAACCGACCGCCGCCGCGGGCGGCGCCAGCGGCGGCTTCTTCTCCGGGCTCTTCAACTA
>BFBZ01000005.1_pt61 | contig 11572 bp, 15 predicted proteins | sample 1888401 | NCBI WGS metagenome assembly BFBZ01 (sample SAMD00112614, study PRJDB3348) | symbiont metagenome | host: Chara braunii | reverse complement strand
GGCGTGCTGATCGCCCCGATCGTGTTTCTCGAACCCAACATGATGCTAGGCATCCTGCTGTACGGCTTCGCCGCCGCCGTGCTGGGCGGCCTCTCCAGCCCGGGCGGCGCGGTGCTCGGCGGCTTCGCCGTCGGCATCATCGAGAACCTGTCGGGCACCTTCATCCCTGTCGTCGGCGGCGAGCTCAAGCTGACCATCGCGCTCGCCATCATCATTGTCGTCCTGGTCATCAAGCCGAGCGGCCTGCTCGGCAGCCGCCATGTGCAGAGGGTCTGATCATGCAGCAAGCCAGCGAAAATTCGATCGAGCTCGCGGCTATTCTCGGCGGCACCCAATCGACCGAACGCAGCGTCGACCTGAAACTGCTGGGCGGCGTCGCGGTCCTGATCATCGCGGCGGTTTTGCCGTTCGTCCTGCACACCTTCTTCATCTTCCAGATGACGCTGGTGCTGGTCTATGCCATCGCGATCATCGGGCTCAATCTGCTGACCGGGTTCAACGGTCAGTTCTCGCTGGGGCACGCGGCGTTCTACGCCATCGGCGCCTACACGGCGGCCATCATGATGGACAAGGGTGACATCAGCTACGTCTGGACGCTGCCGGCCTCGGCCACCATCTGCTTCATCTTCGGTTTCCTGTTCGGCCTGCCGGCGCTGCGGCTGGAGGGGATTTATCTGGCGCTCGCCACCTTCGCGCTGTCGATCGCGACGCCGCAGATTCTCAAGTTCTCGTTGTTCGAGCACTGGACCGGCGGCGTGCAGGGTCTTGTCATCACCAAGCCGGATGCGCCGGCCGGATTGCCGCTGACCCAGGACCAGTGGCTCTATTTCTTCACTTTGATGGTCACGGTGGCGCTTTATCTGGTGGCCAAGAACCTGATCCGCACCCGCACCGGGCGCGCCATGATGGCGATCCGCGATAATCCCCTCGCCGCCCGTTCGATGGGCATCAACACGCCGCTGTACAAGGCACTGACCTTCGGCGTCAGCGGTCTCTACACCGGCGTCGCCGGCGCGCTCGGCGCCATCGTGGTGCAGTTCGTGGCCCCCGACAGTTTCACCATCACCCTGTCGGTGGCGCTGGTGGTCGGCCTCGTCGTTGGCGGTGTCGGCTGGCTGCCCGGCGCGTTCTTCGGCGCCGCCTTCATCCTGTTCGTGCCGAACGTGGCCGAGCACTTTTCCAAGGGGCTGTCGGGCGCGACCTACGGCCTGATGCTGGTGGTGCTGATGCTGGTGATGCCCGGCGGCTTCGCCGGCGTGCTGCGGCTGCTGCGTATCAGGCGTGAAGCGGTGTCAGCGCAAAACGGCTGACACCCGATCATGCTGGAGACGGCAGCTTCGCTCAGGGGGCCTTGCCGGCCGCCTGCTCACGCTGCCGGCGCGCCTCGTAGGCCTTGAGGTGAACATAGGCGACGCGCAGCAGTGAAACCTTGTCGCCGGCGTCGCCGCCCCGCCGCAGCAGGTCGCCCACGATATGATCCGCCTCGATCCGCGACCCGCGCTCGATATCGCGCAGGATCGAGGCCATCATCGGCGATCCCGGAGCGACGAACATGGCCCGGAACCGTTCCAGTGGCGCCGGACGCGGCGCATGACCATGCTTCGCCGCCACGCCGGCGCACTCGTCCAGAAGCCCGATCACCAGATTGGCACCACCGGCCGCGACGATGTCGCCGGTCGCCGCGCGCATCAGGCAGGTCATGCCGGCGGCGGTGGCGATGAACACCCACTTCTCCCACATGTCCTGGAGGATGGCGTCGCTGGCCTGCACGGTGAATTTCGCTCCCGAGAGCGTGTCGGCCACCGCCTTGCTCCGTGCCGACGACCCGCCGTCCTGTTCGCCGAAGGTGATGCTGTGCATATCGTTGAGGTGCAGCACATGTCCCCTGTCGTTCAGCGTCGCCGAGATCACGCACTGGCCGCCGAGCACATGGCTTTTGCCGAAGCGCGCATTGAGCGCATCGACATGGCCCATGCCGTTGAGCAGCGGCAGGATCAGGGTTTGCGGCCCCACCGCGGGCGCAAAGGAGTCCATCGCACTGTCGAGATCATAGGCCTTGCAGCTCAGCAGGATCAGGTCGAACGGCGTCTTCAGTTGATCCGCCGTGACCAGTTGCGGTTTGGCGATGGTGATATCGCCGGCGGGGCTCTTCACCACCAGCCCATCGCCGAGTTCGGAGGCACGCCGCGGGCGGACCAGAAACGTGACGTCACGTCCCGCCTCGATCAGCCGCGCCCCGAAGTAGCCGCCCAGGGCACCGGCACCGATCACCAACACGCGCATGCGACGTCTCCTCACAGGAATTTTGCTGATGATCGAATTTGCGATTGCGAATGGCAAGTTGCTTTATCGAGAGATGATCAGATCCTCGAAAAATGCGGAGCTCGAAGAAAACCCGTGGCCGCGCTTGACAAGTTCTATTTTAGAACTGAATTTACTTCAGAAACTGAGATCAGAAAATTCCGACCCGGCCCTGATCAATTCGAATCCGGTCGAAACACGCCGCGTTGAACCAGAACAATCGGGAGAGCGAGATGCCAACTTACACGTGCACGGTGCCAGCCGGTCGTCTCTCGGCGGAGCGCAAAAGCGCGGTGGCCCGTGAGATCACCCGCATCCACAACGAGGTCACCGGTGCGGCGACATTCTTCGCCCAGGTCATCTTCAACGAGGTTGCGGCCGGCAACTATTTCATCGGCGGAAAGCCGCTGAAGGACGATCAGATCTTCATCAACGGCCAGATCCGCGCCGGGCGCAGCGCGGTCGACCGCGGGCGCCTGCTGCGCGAACTGCATCGCGTGGTGACCGCGGCGGCCGGCGCGCAGCCGAGCAGTGTCTGGGTCTATCTGACCGACCTGCCGGCGCGCGACATGATCGAGTACGGCCATGTGCTGCCGGAACCCGGTCATGAGTCGGAATGGCTTGCGGGCCTGCCGTCCGCCGACCGGGAACGCATGCAGAAAATCTAGGTCTGCGACTCCGCAGCACACACCTGACAATGCGATGGACGCAGCTGCCGAGAATCAGGATATCTGATCGCGGTCCGTCGACCGGACATCGGCTTCAGGAGGTGTTCCGTTGAACAACCGGAATCTTCTCTACGCAATTGTCGGAGCGCTGGTCGTGGTGATTGCGATCCTCGGCTACAATCTGTATCAGGCCAAGAAACAGCCCGAGGGCCTTCAGATCAACCTTGGTCCGAACGGCGTCAAGATCGAGAGCAAGTAGCACGATGCGCCGATCCCCGCCATTTCCCGCAGTCTGCCTCGGCGCCGCCATCTTCGGCGCAACGCTGTTCGCTGCGACCACCGCATGGGCTGCGGCCGCGCTGCTGCGCGAGCCGGCTGAAGGCGAGCTTCGTCTGGGGCAGCGCGTCCGTGTCGACGATGGAACCTGCCCCGCCGGTCAGGTCAAGGAGATCACGGCCTCCAAGCTGACCCCGCAAGGCATCCTGCGCACACGCGTGTGCGTGAAGCGGTAGGAAGCGCCTGCGGTTATTGCCCGTAAATGCAGGTCATGGTCGGCTGCGCGATCCGGGTGAGCGTCGGATCGATCTGCTGTTCCTTCACCGGCGGCAGCCAGCTCCTGTCGATGGTCGGAACCCCGGTCTCGCTGATGCCGTACAACAGCGCGTCGCGCACATCGACATCCTCGACCATGCTGACAGCCTGCCGGTGCAGACAGTCACACACTGATTCCGGATGAGACGAGCGCTTGATCATGTAGGGCGCGCACAGGCGAATGAATTCGCCACGCGGATCCGGCATCCGGGAGAACGAGCGGAACTGCGCCTGGGCCGGAGTCCCCAGCGCGATCAGAAGCGCGGCAGTGGCCGCGAGTGAACCGAATTTCATGGGATGGCGGGATGGCAAGCTGAGCGTGGGGTTCGAGCGCGTTACCGCGAGGCGACCAGCACCCTGGCGGGCGTAGCGGCAATGATCGGGGAGCCGCTGTAGCTGAAGGTTCCCACTCCGGGCAGATGGTCCTGCGCGGCCGAGACGTCCAATGCCGGTGCGGCAAGCACGAAGGCAAAGGCAAGGATGAAGCTCAAGGCGCGCATTGGATATCTCCGGGCGGTTCTGATCATTTGTCACGACCGGAGATTGTCGGGTTCAAAGGCCGGCGAAATTTGTTGTTCGCTGTCGTTAACGTGTCGCGACAAGCAGTTACATCGGTTCCGTTAACCGCCCCCGGTGGAAATCGCCTGACGATCGCGCGGCCACGCCGGTGCATGCAACTTTCGTAACGCTTGGGCGTTATTCAGCGCCTCGTCCAGGGGAGCTTGCCGTGACACGCCAAATCCAGATCACCCAGCAGACATTGCCGGAACGCTCCACCGCGCCCGTCGCGAAGGCGCAAGTGCTGAAACTTGCAGCCGTGGCCGAGCCGCCAGCCGCCGTCGATCCGGCGCCACGGGGGATGGCATCCCAACCTGCTCCGGTCTGGGCCAACGACTCCGTGCCGCAAAAGCTGATCAGGCTGACCGGGTCATATAATCCGGTGACACCGCCGGACTCTTGGCGCCGGGCTCGCCGCACACCCGACGCGGCGTAAGATATTTCTTCATTGCCAATAGCTTGCTTGGCAGCACTCACCCAATAAACGAGCTACTCGGTGATGAATTCCGAGCACTTCTGAATGGTATCACCGCCCCCCCACGGCATGACCGGCACCGACGATGTCGAGTTTTTGGGCGATCCTTCGATCAGCCGGTCGGAATACACCATGTAAACCAGGACGTTCCGCTTGGCGTCGCAGCCACGAACGATCTGCATTTTCTTGAAGAACAGCGAGCGGCGCTGACGGAACATGTCATCGCCCTGCTTCATCTTGGACTTGAAGCGGATCGGCCCAATCTGCCGGCAAGCCAGCGAGATGTCGGAGACTTCCTCCGCCAGTCCGAGCCAGCCTTTGACGCCACCCTTCTCCGGCACCGTAAAGTGGCAAGCCACTCCTTCGATCTCCGGGTCATCGACGCCATAGGTCGCCAGTTTGTCGTTGGGCGTCAGCCATTTGAACACCGTGGAGCGGCGGAAAATCAGGTCCGGCTCGTCCGCGGCCTGGACCGGCACGGACACCAGCATGAGCGCCAGACCGGCCAATGCGAGTCCCACACGTCGCCGCGCCGACTTGGGCGCCGGGGATTGCAGGGCAGGATTGCGGCAACCTGTCATCAATATTCACTCCTACGGGAGCCCTCTCGACCAAGCTCTCAAGAAGGCCCATGTAAGGTCTTTACCCTGCTAAAGGAAGGTAGCGACCAAAGGCAAATTCCAGGCCCCTAACAAGGCCCTAAAATCGAAGGACAAATTCCACGGACAGCTCCCGGGCGTTAAGCCGGCGTCAGGAGATTTTGGTTAATTCTGCCATGAGAATCTTCGGCTCGCGCAGCTCGTGGGTGAACCCGCCCATGGCCTGCGACACTCATAAACCGCGTACATTGGGAAGCAGGCGTGAGTAGTCATCCGATTCAGTTTTTGACCGTCCCGGCCCGGGTTACGGTTTTGCACCGCCCTCACTTCAAGATCGTCACCGCCATTGCAGTTGGCTTGGCAGCCGGCCTGATCGGATCGGTGATCCCTGCCGCCGCCTACCCGGTCTATTGGCCCAACCAGACGTTCGAGCAGTATGACGATCCCACGCCGCTGGCGCCCCCACCGCGGAAGCGGGCCGTCAAGCGCAGCTATCCAAAATTGGCTGAGGCACCGAAAGACCTCGCCAAGCCACGCGGCCCGCTGATCATCGCGATTTCGCTCAGCAGCCAGCACCTCAGGATCTACGACGCCAATGGCCTGTTCGCGGAATCACCGGTGTCGACCGGGATGCGCGGACATTCCACCCCGATGGGCGTGTTCAGCATCATCCAGAAGAGCAAGTGGCACCGCTCGAATCTCTACAGCGACGCGCCGATGCCCTACATGCAGCGCATCACCTGGTCCGGCGTCGCCCTTCATGCCGGCGTGCTGCCGGGCTATCCGGCCTCCCATGGCTGCATCCGCATGCCGATGGCTTTCGCCACCAAATTGTGGAGCTGGGGCAAGCTCGGCGCCCGCGTCATCATCACGCCGGGGGACATGACCCCGGAAGACATCTCGCACCGCCTGCTGGCGACGCGGCTCCCAGCCGCGCCGGCGTCGGCATCGCTCCAGTCCAACCAGCCGGTCGACACCGCTGCCGGAAACACCAGCAAGGTCGCGGAAGCGCCTTCCACCGAAACCATCAAGCCGGCAAGCGGGGCTTCGCCCCAGCTCGGCCCGCTGGACCTGCGACTGACATCCAAACATGATGATCAGGCCGCAGCCGGCGATACACCGCCACAGTCCCAATCAACGGATCGTGTCCGGATCGCCAACGCCCAGGGAATACCGACCACTCCGGCCGAGGCCGCACAGGCGGCGAGCGCGCCGGACGCCAAACCAGGGGCGAGTACAGCCAATGCTCCGGCGAGCCCCGTGTCCACGTCCGACGCGCCGGCGGACGCGGCCGCGAAACCGGGCAGCACGGCGGCGGCAGCCGACAAGGACAAAAGCCAGCCGGCCGCGGCAACAAAGGATGGACCTGCGACATCCGACACTCCGGCCGTTGCAGCCGCGAAGCGGACCGGCCATCTCGCGGTTTTCATCAGCCGCAGGGAAGGCCGTCTTTATGTGCGGCAAAATTTCGAGCCGTTGTTCGATGTGCCGGTAACCATCGCACAAAGCGACAAGCCGCTCGGCACCCACGTGTTCACAGCGCGCGCCGATGGAGCGGAGCCCGGCACCTATCGCTGGTCCGTCATTTCGCCGCCGAGCCCGGCGAAACAGATCGACGCGCATGCCGAGGACCTCGGTCCGCGACGCAAGCGCCCGGCACCGACCGCCGAACCGGTGAACCCGTCGACGCCGACGGCCGCCGAGGCGCTGGATCGCCTGACGATCCCCGATGACGTGATGACTAGGATCGCGTCGGCGCTTGCACCGGGTGCATCGATCATCGTGTCCGATCAGGGGCTCGGCGGCGAAACCGGACTGGGCACTGATTTCATCGTGCCGCTGCGCTAGCAGCGGCCACACGGCAAACCACGGTCAGCGCACATCGCAAGCCTCAGATTTGCTGTTCAAGACTTGTGTTCGGGACTTGGCACTTTGGGCCGGTTACGGACATCGACCGACAGGAATTCACCTGGGTTCCCGGGTCGCCTCTGCCGCGCGACCGGGTTAGAACGAGCCCGCCATGGACCGCCCCTCAGCCCCCCTCGCAAGCCCCGTTTCCGACCGGACGCGCCCCAACGCCCTCGACCGGCTGACCTGGCTCGGGCCGACTGGCGGACTGATTGCGATCATTGCCGGTCTCGCGCTCTCATTCTTCGCCATGGGCTATGCGGTGATCTATTGGCGCAACGCCGACATGGATTTCATGGTGATCTACAACGCCTTCGTCCTCAACGACGGCAAGCCGCAACATTTCTTCGATCATCCGGCCTATCTCACCATCCTGTCCGTCAAGATCTGGTTTCAGCTCCTGCATGCGCTCGGGCTGCTCGATGCCTACACGCTATCGGCGATGCCGCCGGCCACTGACGTGGCCGCGTTCGATACCGCAATGACCCATGCGGTCCGGGCCGGCCGTGTGCTGGCCTGGCTGACTGCGACGGGCTGCGTGCTGGTCTTCGCCGCGCTGATGCGCCGGATCGTTCGCGACTGGCGCGTGGCATTGCTGGCCACGCTCGCGTTTGCGTTTTCGGGCGGCATCGGCGTTCACATTCGGATCTTGCGCAGCGAACTGACCGCAGCCTGCCTGGTCATCTTCGCCTTGATGCTGCTGATCGTCATCGGACGCCGCGCCAGCCGATGGCGTCCGCTGCTGGTGGCGCTCTCGGGCGCACTCTGTGTGCTCGGCCTGGAAAACAAGGTCCATGCGGTTCTGCTGATCGCGGCGTTGCCCGCGTTGATGCTGCCATTCGGCGCCTCCACAGGCGCCAGCACGGAATTCTGGCGACGCGCGCAGGGATGGTGCGCGGCCGGCGTCCTCACTGTCGCCGCAATCGGGTCGATCGCGGCGGCGTGGCCCCTCATCGTCGCAGGGCTGGATCCGGTCGCTATCCAGGCCGCCGGTCTTAGACCCGCTTTGTTCCTGTCTCTTATACACATCTAGATGTGTATAAGAGACAGGCCATTCGGCGCCTCCACAGGCGCCAGCACGGAATTCTGGCGACGCGCGCAGGGATGGTGCGCGGCCGGCGTCCTCACTGTCGCCGCAATCGGGTCGATCGCGGCGGCGTGGCCCCTCATCGTCGCAGGGCTGGATCCGGTCGCTATCCAGGCCGCCGGTCTTAGACCCGCTTTGTTCGGAGCGCCGGGAACATATCAGGGCGCGCTGCTGCTGTGGATCGTTGCCGGCATGATCGCCTATGCGATGGTCTGGCGGATCAGCCCCGCGGAAAGCCTGGCCGCAATCTCCGCGGCTCTCGGCGGCGCCGCAGTGGCGCTGCTGGCCCTCAAGCTGTCCTACAACATCAACAATGTCGTCGCCGTCTTCAACCCGCTGGAAAAAGCATTGACGTTTGTGGATCCGGCAACCGCAAGCCAGGCCGATGGCGGCCTCGGCAGCGCGATCCTGCTGTTGCTGGACGGCGTGCGGCTGGTGCTGGCGCGCTGGACCTTCGTGCTGCATACCTCGGCGCGTCCGACCGTGTTCCTGACCTGGCTCATCATTCCCGGCATCGTCTACGCATGGCGGCGCGGCGAACGCCAGACCGCCATCCAGGCCGCGATTTTGCTGCTTGCGGCGCTCGGCATCGACGCGATCGGCGTCCGGCGTGAACTGAAAACCGAATATTTTATTTTCACCGACCCGCTGATCATCCTCGCCGGCGCGGTGCTGCTGGACCGGATGCCGGACCTCGGGTTGCGACGATGGGCCTATTCGATCGGCCTCAGTCTCTCCATCTTGCACATCGTCCTCGGCCATGCCGAACCGGTGCACTACATTACAAAGCGAAGCGGGCCGGAACAAAACTGCATCTGGACCGGCCTCTATATGCCGCTGCTGCCAACCCCCTGGTGCGCTTCCCCGCCGCCGCATACGTAACGGGGTCTTGATCTGTTGCACCCCGGCAATCGGATAGTGTTCCGGATCATCCGGTAATCACGGGCAGGTTCGACATGGTCGATCGCAGGCAGGTTTTGACCCTCTCCCTTGCAGCGGCAGTGACCAGCGCTTTCGTCCGCCCGGCTTCCGCGCAGACTCCTGATGCGCCCACCAGCATGAGCCGCATCACCGCTTACGGCTTTTCGTTTCCAGCCCTTGACGGGACAAACATCGCTTTGGCCGCTTATGCCGGGCGACCGGTCATGGTGGTCAACACCGCGTCGCTGTGCGGCTACACGCCGCAATATGCCGGGCTGCAGCAGCTCTGGACCGAGTTCCAGGCGCAGGGCTTGATGATGATCGGAGTGCCGTCGAACGATTTCGGCGGTCAGGAACCCGGTGGCGCCTCGGACATCGACAAGACGGCGCATCAGCAATATGGCGTGACCTTTCCGATCACGGCGAAGACCGTCGTTCGCGGCCCCGGCGCACATCCGTTCTACCGCTGGGCAGCCATGGAACGCCCGAAGGATCTGCCGGCCTGGAACTTTCACAAGTATCTGCTGGGCCGCGACGGCCACGTTGCCGACGTATTTGCAACCGCAATAGAGCCCACCGACACACGGGTGAAAACCGCTATCGGCCGCGCCCTCGCCGCCTCTTAGCCGGCAGCGTCTGTTGTCACACCGGAACTCTGGGCCGGAGCCCAGCGCACACAAAACGCTTCGATATCGCCGGACTGGAAATCCGGCAGGCGCTGCAGAATGGTTTCGAATGGCCATTCCCACCACGCGATCCGCGCCAGCTTCGCCGCGATCTCGCGATTGAAGCGCTCCTTGATCTGTCGCGCCGGCACGCCTCCGACCACGGTGTACGGCGCCACGTCGCGCGAGACCCCCCCCCCCGCCGCAAGCACGGCGCCATCGCCGACGCTCACGCCCGGCAGCACGATCACCGCATGCCCGATCCAGACATCGTTGCCGATGATGACACGATCATCCCGTCGATCCCGGAAAAAGGCCTGATCCCGGCTCGCGGCGGCGGAGTAATACTCCGGACAGTAGGTAAAGCGATGCAGCGACGGGCGATCGATGGGATGATTTGGAGCGCCAATGCGAACCCGCGCCGCGATGGCGCAGAAGCGACCGATGCGCGCATTGGCAACGGTGCAGTCCTCGCCGAGATAGGAGAAGTCTCCCATGTCGGTGTATTCGACCACGCTGTCGCGCAGGATCTCGCAGCACCGGCCGATCTCAGCCTCACGCAGGCGGACGCTCGGATCGATCACGGTTTCGGCGATTTTGGGGCGAGATGGAACTGTCCGATCGGCTCGCAGATCCTTTGACAGCTCCATGGAACAATCCCCGGTAGGGCCGATCCGGCCAAAAGATGGCGGTTAGCATAACCTTGATTGCAGGATTGTGACGCACGGCTGGCGCCCGTGGCGACTCAGTCGCGCGTACACTAGGATGCCTGTCGCGGCAACGCGGCCGCGACAAAAGTGTCCAGAGAATGCGTCACGAATCTTGCTTTACAACCGGCGGGGAGTTCGATGCGGATTACGACAGGCCTGATGTTCGCGAGTGCTGTTTCGGTGTTGGCTTTCACATCGGCGTGGTCACAAACACCGGCCCGTCCGCCCGCGGCGCCCCCGCAGGCAACCACCACACCCGCGCCAGCAACGGCGCCGCCACCTGCCGCGGACAAAACCAGTTGCGCCAATCCGGATGCGCTGGGTGTCGCGCGCGTGGTCCAGATCGACACCACAGGCGGCCCCGGCTTCGGCTTCGAACACTTCAAGCAGCTCGACTTCCTGCGCGACAAGGAGGTGGTGCTGACCTTCGACGACGGGCCGTGGCCCGGCAACACGCCCGCGGTGCTGAAAGCGCTGGCCGATGAATGCACCAAGGGGCTGTTTTTCCCGATCGGCAAGCACGCCACCTATCATCCCGAAATCCTCAGGCAGGTGGCGGCCCAGGGCCATACGGTCGGCGCACACACATGGTCGCATGCCGTTCTGACCCGCAAGGGCGTGACCGACCAGGCCGCGAAGGATGAGATCGAAAAGGGCTTCAGTGCGGTGCGCTGGGCGCTCGAGGCTCCGCCCTCACCGTTCTTCCGTTTTCCGGCCCTGCAGCACCCGCCGGCAATGGTCACGTATCTCGGTGAGCGCAATATCGGCATCTGGTCCTGCGACGTCGACTCCTTTGACTTCAAATCGAAGAATCCGGAGCAAGTCATCACCACCGTCATGACCAAGCTGGACAAGCTCGGCAAAGGCATCATCCTGATGCACGATTTCCAGAAGCACACTGCCGAGGCGCTGCCCACGCTGCTGCGCAAGCTGAAGGCCGGTGGCTACAAGGTGGTGCAGATCAAGGCCAAGGCCACCGTGCAGACCATCCCGAGTTACGACGAGGCCTTGCTGAAGGACACCAAGTTGCCGACCGTCAGCAGCAAGCCGGTTTCCAGCGTGGTACAAACCATTTCCGAATAAGAGGCG
>BFBZ01002105.1_pt1 | contig 11577 bp, 12 predicted proteins | sample 1888401 | NCBI WGS metagenome assembly BFBZ01 (sample SAMD00112614, study PRJDB3348) | symbiont metagenome | host: Chara braunii | reverse complement strand
CCTGCCAGCAGCAATGCCGCCGCACCATCATTAAGACCGGAAGCGTTCCCGGCGGTAACGGTGCCCTCTTTCCTGAAAGATGGTTTCAGCCTGGCCAGTCCTTCCAGCGTGGAAGCCGGCTTGGCAAATTCATCCTTTTGAAAAAGAATAGCATCTCCCTTTTTTTGCGGCACTTCCACCGGGATGATCTCTTTTCCGAAACGGCCTTTCGCGGAAGCCGCAGCCGCTTTTTGCTGGCTACCCAGGGCAAAAGCATCCTGGTCGCCACGGCTGATCTTCAACAGCTCGGCCACGTTCTCGGCTGTTTCACCCATGGCATCCACGCCATACATCTCTTTCATCTTCGGGTTAATGAAGCGCCAGCCAAAACTGCTGTCGTATAACTGTTGGTCCTTGCCGAACGGTGTAGTGGCTTTGCTGAGCACCCAGGGGCCGCGTGTCATGTTTTCCACACCCCCGGCGATCATCAGCTGCGCGTCACCACCCTGGATATAGCGGGCCGCGTCCACAGTGGCGCTGAGCCCCGAGGCGCAAAGACGGTTGACGGTCTGCCCCGGCACGGTTACCGGCAGGCCTGCCATCAGGCCAGCCATGCGCGCCACGTTCCGGTTGTCTTCACCTGCCTGGTTGGCGCAGCCCATGATCACATCTCCCACTTCGTTCCAGTTCAGGGATGGGTTTTTGCCGATCAATGCTTTGAGTACGAGCGTGGCCAGGTCGTCGGTCCTGGTGGTGGATAATGTGCCACCAAAATTCCCGATGGCGGTACGCACGCCATTAATGATATATGCTTGCTTCATTTGCTTTGTTATATGTCGTTATAGTAAAAAGGGCCCGTTACAGGCCCTCTTGTATTCAATTATTTCAGGCTGCCGATCATATCTTCCGGTTTCACCCACTGATCAAATTGCTCGTTGGTAACGTATCCTAATTCTATGGCCGCTTCACGCAAGGTTTTGTTTCCTTTGTGAGCGGTCTTGGCGATCTTCGCCGCTTTCTCGTAGCCAATATGCGTGTTGAGCGCTGTTACCAGCATCAGCGAATTCTCGAGGTGCTGCTTCAGCACAGGCAGATTTGCCTCAATACCATCGCTGCATTTTTCGGTGAAGCTCACGCAGGCATCGCCAATGAGGCGGGCCGATTGCAGCACATTGGCAGCAATGAGAGGCTTAAACACATTGAGCTCAAAATGACCTGTGCAGCCACCTACCGATACAGCCACATCGTTGCCCATTACCTGCGCGCACACCATGGTCAGTGCTTCCGGCTGGGTAGGATTTACCTTGCCCGGCATGATAGAAGAGCCTGGCTCGTTATCCGGGATGATGATCTCACCAATACCACAACGCGGCCCGGAAGACAGCATCCTGATATCATTGGCGATCTTCATGAGGGCTACAGCGCTGCGTTTCAATGCACCGCTCAGCTCTACCATGGCATCATGTGCCGCAAGGGCTTCAAATTTGTTAGGAGCCGTTACAAAAGGCAAGCCTGTGAGCGCGGCGATCTTTTTCGCCACCAGCACATCGTATCCTTTCGGTGTGTTCAGTCCTGTGCCCACCGCAGTACCACCCAATGCCAGTTCCTTTACGGCTTCCAGGGCATTTTTCAGTGCACGGATGCTCATGTTGATCTGCTGCACATAGCCGCTGAATTCCTGTCCCAGTGATAAAGGCGTGGCATCCATAAAATGCGTACGGCCGGTCTTGATGATAGTCTTAAATGCTTCCGATTTCTTCTGCAGGCTGTCGCGCAGGCGCTCCATACCGGGAATGGTGATCTCATACACCTGCTTGTAGGCCGCAATGTGCATGGCTGTCGGGAATGTATCGTTCGACGATTGCGATTTGTTCACATCATCGTTCGGGTGCAGCACCTTTGGCTCGTCGGTGAGCTTGCCACCGTTCAGCACATGTGCGCGGTAAGCGATCACTTCGTTGGCGTTCATATTGCTTTGCGTACCGGAACCTGTTTGCCAGATCACCAGTGGGAACTGATCGTCGAGCTTATGCTCCAGGATCTCATCACACACTTTGCTGATGAGCTCACATTTTTCTTTTGGTAAAACGCCTAATTCCATATTGGCCTGTGCGGCGGCCTTTTTGAGGTACGCAAAGGCGTGGATGATCTCTTTTGGCATGCTGGCCTCGGGGCCTATTTTAAAATTGTTGCGGCTGCGCTCGGTTTGCGCGCCCCAATATACATGAGCCGGCACTTTCACCTCGCCCATGGTGTCTTTTTCGATCCTGTAATCCATAATTATGAATGCTTGATTTTTGTGATGGCCGAATTTACGAAAACTACCTGTAATGTATGGCCGGCCTGAAACAAAAAATCCGCCTTATACAGCGGATTCTTGTTATTTAGCGGCTTTCTTGGCAGCTTTTTTCGGAGCTTCTTTTTTAGCGGCAGCTGCCTTTTTTGCAGCGGCTTTTTTACGAGGACGTAAACGGCCGAAAGTACCGATATGGATTTTTCCTTTTTTTGAGCGTTGATCACCTTTTCCCATAATGCAATTTTTATATTTTGAACCAAAAGTAAAAAAATTATCACAAACCCGTTAATATTTCTTCATTTTTTAAACCTCACCGGCAGCCGGCAAAAATCTTTCCCACAGGCTGCTTTCCGCTACCTGCCTGATATATTCGTTCCGCTGTGCAAGAAATTTTCCCAGGTACCTTTTTAAGAACAGTGCTTCTGCCAGTTTCCCCAAAATGCCAAACGGCGCCGAAAACTCAAATACATCAACCATCAGCGTGTGATGATCGTCAAGCTCCCTGAACGTGTGCTCATGGCGGAGCATCCTGAACGGGCCCTCCAGCATTTCATCCACAAAACGACCGGGTTCTTCATACACGATGATCCTGGAAGTGAGCTGGTGTGTGAGACCAAGATGCCGGGCACGCCAGGTGACCGTGTCGCCCAATCTCATGACTCCCGTGGTGACGCCTGCAACAGCCTTTTCTCTGGTGCCGGAAGTACTCAGCATGTGCAGATCTACCGACAGAGACAAAAGGAAGCAACGCTGCACAGGCGCCGTGATGCGGGTATGCAAAACGATCCGGGCCATACTTATGAGTGCACCAGGTTTTTCACGCAGCTGTCAATGTCCCTGTATATAAATTCAAAGCCCTCCTGTTCGGCCTTTTCCGGCACGGCATACCTGCTTTTGAGGATCAGCTCTGTTTCTGTACGGATCACAAACGCGCCGATCTCCAGCATCCACGCAGCAGCCGGAAGACCCAGGCTTACATGGCTTTCCTGTCGCAGAAGTGCCATCAGTTTTTTATTGGCAACAGGCGCCGGCGCCGAACAATTATATACACCATGCACAGAAGGGGTTTGAAGACACCAATCCACCATCCTGCAAAAATCAAGTACATGGAGCCAGCATACCAGCTGACGGCCATTTCCCATGGTACCGCCCAGCCCAAGTCTGACCATTTTTACAAGGGTTGGAAATACACCGCCTTCGTTCCCCAGTACCAGTCCGATCCTCAGGTTCACCTTACGGGTGCCGGGTGTATCTGTCGCTTCGAACACCTGCTCCCAGGCCCTGCATACCTCTACTGAAAAACCTGTCCCCATCTCTCCCGCCGCCTCTGTCATGGGCTTATCTTCGCTGTGGCGGTAAATGGTAGCGGATGCCGCATTGATCCATAAGGCCGGTGGCTGCCGGCAGGCGCCAATGGCCCGGCCCAGCACAGTTGTAGAATCGAGCCTTGATGAAAGGATGATCTCCCTGTTCTGCTTCGTGTAACGGCAATCCACACTTTTGCCGCAGAGGTTTATTACCAGTTCTGCGCCCTCCAGCTCCCCGGCCCAATTGCCCTGCGTTCTGGCATCCCATGCCACATAGCGGATCCTGCCTTCCGGCGGCCGGGAGGCACGTGTCAGCACCACCACTTCGTTGAAACGGTTGCCAAAATACCGGGCCAGGCTTTTACCCAAAAACCCGGTGCCGCCTGCTATGATCAGTTTTTTCATACTTGTGAATTTAACACATATATCCCATTGTTCTTCTATCAGGGTGCAGGCTACAAAGGCTGCTGCAATTTTGGCTTAGGGAGCATCAGCATGGTAAAGAAATTGACAAACAGCAACACACCCAGCACCAGCGTGAAGCCACCCAGCTTGATGGCCAGCTCTTCCATGGTTTGTTGCGTGGAGCCCAGTGTGTCATATATCACCCGGCCGTTCAGCCATTGCGGGTTTACCTGGATGCGCATCCGCATAAATGCATACCCCAGCGCGATCAGGTAAAAGCCGGTCTGCATGAGATTGTTTGTTGCAGAGGCCACAGCTTCCTTGCCCCTGAATGTTTCCATCAGGAAAGCTTTGGTGTTTTGGTGAAGGGTTCTGGCAACCCATACGCTGAGGGCCAGCGTTGCAGGGATGTAAACAGCGTAAGCGATGATGTTGTAGTTCATGACGATGAGTGTTAAAGGTTTATATTCCGTTAGTTGATTGTTTTTTATTGATCAGGAGTGCGATGATCCGGGGTGCAAATAACAGGTTGATGATATGCATGAAGCCAAGTACCAGCAACAGGAAGCCTTCGGAAGAAGCCAGGAATTCCAGCAGGTCGGCAAGGCTGGCAAGATCGCGGCAGGTATTGAGGTCATAGAACGCGAAACCTGCATTTAAAAGGCAATAGCACACATACAGCAGGTTGTTGGCTGCTTCGCTCATCTGCCTGTCGGGGCACTCTTCAAACAGGTAGGCCCGGCCATTGCTGTGCAGGATGCGGCCTACCCATAACACCACAATGAGGCTGCAGGTTAGGTAAATGCTATAGGCAACAATATTATACATGCGTTTATATGATAAGCAGTAATACCAGGCACCTGTACAAAACCCAGCTGAGGCTAAGCCACCATGGGGCACCGATATAGCGCACGCGCCTCAGGTGTAGGCAAAACATCAGGGCCACCACAGCCATAAAATACACGAGGTAAAACCATACGGGTAGCACTACCAGTGCGTGGATGGCAAAAGCCGGGAACAGCAGCAACGCGCCAATGAGCGACACCGTCATCATATTGCCCAGGTAATCGAACAATACCTGCCTGCGGGCTTTAACACCCAGCAGAAGTGCCGCCTGGAACATGAGCTGCCCGAAACAGACCAGGAATTCACGCGCTACATTTGATGGCCGCAGCAGTCCACTGAGCAAAAAAGAATAGCCATAGAGCACAGATGATGTTAAAACAGCGCTTACCAGCAGGTAGAGGAGACGGTACAACAGGTTAAAATCGGGCACGCAGGATTGTTGCAGATAAGTGCTGGAAGGTGCGATGACCTTACGGTTAAAGGAAATGAACTTGTACAGTTTCAACAGGGCAAAGCGCAGGGGTTTTAATGCCGTTATTTTGCCGACAACAGGGAAACGGTGATCCAGGACTTTCACCAGGCTCTCGATGCCGTAATAAACCTTGCCGGTGGCGGTGTCGATGAGCGCGATCTCGTTCCTTGCCCGCAGCGCATCAAACAGGTGACCATATTGCTGCAGGCCTTCCTCGTAGCGCATGCGGCCCCGCGCATCGAGCATACCAGTGTTGATAAAAGCGCCTGTGTAGGCTACACACAAAGGACATTGATCATCGTAGATGAGCGTATGGTTCCTGAGCGTTTTCATGGCTTTATTTTTTATTATGATAATTTCAATAAATATTGAAATATTATTTCAAAAAAATTATTTAAACAGTTTGAACAGGGCGCCCACCAGGGCGCTCTCATCCAGTTTGATCGCCTTCTCGAGCGCAAAATCCGCTTTTTCCACCACGTTTTCTATATTGGAGACCGCTTCCACCAGGGCTTTGTGCTTCCTGTCAGATTTATCGCCCTTGGTGCGCTTCAGCTCGTCGAGCACTTTCAACACCGGCTCGATCTCGCGCTTACGGCGCTCGCGGATGATCTGTTTGGCCACTTTCCAAATATCCTTTTCGGCTTTGAAGAACTCCCTGCGCTCGCCGGCCTTCAGCTCTTTCATCACCAGGCCCCAGTCGATCAGGTCCCGTACATTCATGTTCACATTACCACGCGAGATCTTTAATTCTTCCATGATCTCCTCCGCACTCAAGGGATCAGGGCTGATCAGCAGCAGGGCATGTACCTGTGCCATGGTTCGGCTGATGCCCCAGCTGCTACCAAGTGTACCCCAGGTCTGGATAAATTTATCTCTGGCTTCTGTGTGCGTCATAACAAGTTTCCTGTACAAAGGTACAGATAATTTTTAAACTTTCAAAATATTTTGAAAGTTTTTAGGGATTAATTCCCCAAAAAAGTATCCAATGGAATTCTCTCACCTTCCAGATTGAGGGGGTCGTAGCTTACTTCGCAGGATTTGCCAAGCTTTTTACGGATCATCTCATAATTTGACCGGCTTATTTTTGTCATCTGAATATTTATGGACTCAAGGTGCTTAAGGTTTCCGATCTTCTCCGACAACTCTGTCACCGGGTTTTCGAGCAGCGAGAACGTCTCCAGATTTTTCAGTCCGTATACACTTTCCGGGATCGCAGAAATCTGATTGGTCCATAACCAGAGCTTCTCCAGTTTTTTAAGATCTCCGATACAGGCCGGCAGGGCTTCCAACTTGCTGTCGCTCAGCCGAAAATACATTAGCTCTGTAAGTTTACAGAAGCCCACCGGTATCTCGCGGATAGACGTATGTTCAATTTCGAGGTTTGTGAGTTTTTTCAGACCCAAAATAAATTCCGGGAACACTTTAATAGAATCTCCACTGAAACTCAGCTCCTCCAGGTTCGTCAGCACCTTATACTCATCCGGGAACCCAGAGATTGGATTTCCTTCTACGAAAAGATGTGTGAGGTTCTTCAACCTGACATAGGTCAAAGGAAGCGTTGAAATCCTGTTCTGACTCATGTTAAGGTATTTCAGACTGGTGAGATTTGCAATCGTTTCGGGTAGTGTCAGAAAACAGTTTTCAGAAATGTCAAACCGTTCCAGCTGTGTCAGCTTCTCCAGGCTTTGGGGCAAATGCACCAGCCTGTTGTGATAAACGCGAAGTTCCTTCAGGTTTTTCATCTGACCAATCTCCTCAGGAAGCTCTTCGATCACATTATCTCCCACAGAAAGCTCTTCCAGAAATTGCAGCTTCCCGATAGCTGCAGGCAGGCAGGTAAGCTTATTATAGGTGCAGATAAATGTATTAAGCCGTTCCGCTTCTCCTATCTCAGGTGGAATCTCGATGATCTCGTTCCTGAAGGCAACAAAATACTCAAGATGCTTGGCGAATTTGATCCCTTTTGGAATACTTCTAAGATCATTATGACACAAGGAGAGCGTCCGGAGGTTGGGGAGCTGGAATACTTCATCGGGCACAGACTTCAGCCAACAGTATTCGATCGACAGGAACTGGAGGCTATCCAATTTCTTCAGCTCTTTCAGCCTGTTCTGAACCTCAACATGATCCAGCTCGAGGTTAAATACCTTCGTGGGTTCTTTCAGGGCTTCATCAAGATCTTTGTATACTTTTCTATGGGGCACATGCCGCCAATCCTGCGAAAAAATTGGGTGAGCAAAAACAAGGAAAAGAAAAATCACCTGTACTCGTCTCAGGGAAGGCAACGCCGTAAATATCATGGATTTAACCTTTAAATCCATTAGTTCATTACTCCACCGTTACGCTTTTCGCCAGGTTCCTTGGCTGGTCAACATTACAGCCACGCATCACCGCAATATGGTACGACAGTAATTGCCATGGCACCACCGAGATAAGCGGCACCAGCGATTCGTCTGTTTCGGGGATCTCGATCACATGGTCGCTCATGCTCTTCACGTCATGGTCACCATAGGTTACTACGGCAATGACCTTGCCTTTGCGGGCTTTCACCTCCTGGATATTGCTCACTACCTTTTCGTAGTTGGCGCCTTTGGTGGCGATCACAAACACCGGCATTTCCTCGTCAATGAGGGCAATAGGACCGTGCTTCATTTCCGCGGCCGGGTAGCCTTCGGCATGTATATAAGAGATCTCTTTCAGCTTCAGGGCGCCTTCGAGGGCTACAGGGAAAGAATAACCACGACCAAGGTACAGGGCATTTGACGCATCCTTATACATGGCTGCTATCCCTTTGATTTTGTCGTTCTGCTTCAGCACCTCTTCGATCTTTTGCGGGATGGCTTCCATCTCATACAGCAGCTGGCGGTAGCGGCTCTCAGGCAAGGTGCCTTTTACCCTGGCCACGTGCAGGGCCATGAGGGTGAGCACGGTTACCTGCGCGGTAAAGGCTTTGGTAGAAGCCACGCCTATTTCCGGGCCGGCGTGTGTATAGGAGCCGGCATGCGTAGCACGCGCAATAGACGAGCCTACTACGTTGCACACGCCAAAGATGGTGGCGCCTTTGCTCTTGGCAAGCTCAATAGCGGCAAGGGTATCGGCTGTTTCGCCGCTCTGTGAAATGGCGATCACGATATCGTCTTCGTAGATGATCGGGTTGCGGTACCTGAACTCGGAGGCATACTCAACTTCCACCGGGATACGTGCATATTCCTCGAACAGGTATTCTGCTACCATGCCGGCATGCCAGGAAGTGCCACAGGCCACCACCAGGATACGCTTCGCATTTTTGAATTTGGTTTCGTGCTCTTCGATCCCTCCCATTTTAAGATCACCTGTTTTGGAATTCAGGCGGCCGCGCATGCTGTCGAATACAGAGCGTGGCTGCTCGTAAATCTCCTTGAGCATAAAATGGTCGTAGCCGCCTTTTTCGATGGCTTCCAGTTCCATCTCCAGCTCGTGGATGTATGGCGTGATCTCCTTATCCTTGATGGTACGAATCTTCAGCTCTTCTCCCCTGCGAACGATCGCGATCTGCTCATCCTCGAGGTACACCACATTTTTGGTATACTCCACAATAGGCGAAGCATCGGAAGCGATAAAGTGTTCGTTGTTGCCAATGCCTATCACCATAGGGCTGCCTTTTTTGGCGGCAAAGAGCGTATCAGGATCGTTCTTGTCCATGATCACAATAGCGTAGGCACCAATCACCTGGTTGAGGGCCACCATAATGGCGTGGCCCAGTTTCATGTTCTCGTGCTGGCGGATATCTTCAATGAGGTGAATGAGCACCTCTGTGTCGGTTTGCGACAAAAATGTGTGGCCACGCTTGCTGAGGCCTTCTTTCAGCGACGCATAGTTTTCGATGATGCCGTTGTGGATCATCACCAGGTTCCTGCTCTGCGAATAGTGTGGGTGGGAGTTCACATCGTTGGGCTCACCGTGGGTAGCCCAGCGGGTATGGCCGATGCCCATATTGCCGCCGAGGTCTTTTCCTTTTGTAAAATCCTCGAGATCCGATACTTTGCCTTTTTTCTTGTACACGTTGAGTGCCCCCGCCGTGTTCAGCATGGCCACCCCTGCGCTGTCATAGCCCCTGTATTCGAGGCGTTTCAGTCCTTTTATTAAGATCGGGTAAGCTTCTTTATTGCCGATGTAACCTACAATTCCACACATACTTTACTTGATTACAGTGTTAAACATCAAATTTAAATTGGTTTTTGCATTCCTGCTGTATACGCAAAATTCATGCATTTATTTCAGCATCTTCAAAAAATTAACCTCCTTGGTGCTGAGGAAACGCCATTTACCACGCGGAATATCTTTCTTCGTGAGGCCTGCAAAGGTAACCCTGTCGAGCCTCACCACGTCGTATCCCAGTTGTTCGAAGATCCGGCGCACAATACGGTTGCGGCCGCTGTGAATCTCGATGCCCAGGTCTTTTTTTCCTTCCTCCACGTACTCTATCGCATCGGGCCTGATAAAGCCATCTTCCAGTTCAAGGCCTTCCGAGATCTTTTTAAAGTCGTCGGCCGTGATCTTTTTATTCAGCGTCACATGATATACTTTCTTGATATTGTGCTTCGGGTGCGTGAGCTTCGCGGCCATATCACCATCGTTGGTAAAGAGCAGCAGCCCGGTGGTATTCCTGTCGAGCCGGCCCACAGGGTACAGGCGTTCACGGCAGGCGCTCTTCACAAGCTCCATCACGGTGCGGCGCTCCTGCGGGTCGTCCATGGTGGTGATATAATCCTTGGGTTTATTAAGGAGCAGGTATTTTTTCTCTTCGTTCCTGATGGCAGCGCCATCGTACGTCACCACATCATCCATTGTAACCTTATGGCCCATCTCTGTCACTACCTTCCCGTTCACCGTTACCACACCCGACGCGATCAGCACATCAGCCTCCCGGCGTGAGCAGATCCCGGCATTGGCAATATAGCGGTTGAGACGGATCGTACCGTCACTGGAAGTGGTTTTCTTCTTTTTATTAAGCTTTTCGTAAGATTCGAGGTGTTTCTTTTCCTTATAGTTCAGGGCAGGCTGCTGGTCATGATCGTCCTTTCTATCATACCCTGCATGTTTGGCGCCACCGCTGTATGTTTTGGCCGATCCTTCGTCAAAAGTGCGCTTTGAGCGCGATGGCTTGCTGCCCCTCTCTTTTTTGAAAGAATCGTGTTGTTCGTCATCCGCATGCTGGCGTTTTGGTTTGGCTGTGTAAGAACGCTCTGCGTCGTCATCTTTCCTGAAAAAAGGCCTGTTGCCGTCGCTCGAGTAACTGTGCTTAGGTTTACCGGCAAAGGGTTTTCCAGGCTTGCCATAGCCATCACTTTTTTTATAGACTGATTTTTCGTCACTACCATAACTGCGTTTGGGCTTATCACTGTATGAGCGGCCTGGCTTGTCGTAACCGCCACTTTTTTTATAGGCTGGTTTTTCGTCACTGCCATAACCGCGTTTGGGCTTATCATCATATGAGCGCTCCGACTTGTCGTAACCGCCACTTTTTTTATACGCCGGCTTCTCGCTGCTGCCATAGCTGCGCTTGGGCTTATCACCATAAGAGCGTTCCGGCTTATCATAACCGCCCGCATCCTTTTTATACGGGCGTTTCTTATCGCTGTCGTATGCGCGCTTGGGCCTGTCTGAAAAAGAAAAATCTTCCCTGCTTTTAGAGCCTTCTTTTTTAAAGTCGGGTTTTCGTTCCCTGCTGTAACCTGGGCTCTTTGATCTTTTTTCAGAAAAATCTGACTTTCCTTTTGATGGATTTTTTTGACGCATGACAATGTTTATGATCCAGCGAAGATACGGTTAATTATCTTAAAACAGGGTAAAAAGCGCCCTCAATATGGGTGATTTGCGGTTCACCATCCGGGTCGAGAACGGAGATGATATCGAAGCGGGTTTCGAGATCGATATCCTTTTCTTCGATGTATGCATGGGCAGCCCTAATGAGGAACTGTTGTTTTTTGACATCCACAAAATCTTCGGGGTTCCCAAAACCAGCGCTGGCCCGGGTTTTCACCTCCACGATCACCAGCTGCTGACCCTGCCGGGCCACGATATCGATCTCGAGGCGACGGCAGCGCCAGTTCCTTTCCAGCACAGTATAACCTTTGCCCTGCAGGAGCTGCACGGCAAGCATTTCTCCCTTGTTACCTATGTCGCGGCTGTTGTGCAATACAATTTTTTTGTATTTTGGTGAAAATATCTATTTTAGTATAAATTTAAAAATTATCTGTATGAACAAACTAGGATTATTAGTGGCAGGG
>BFBZ01002104.1_pt1 | contig 11580 bp, 8 predicted proteins | sample 1888401 | NCBI WGS metagenome assembly BFBZ01 (sample SAMD00112614, study PRJDB3348) | symbiont metagenome | host: Chara braunii | reverse complement strand
CCGTCGCGGCCGCCATTGAGGGCGCGTTCTACCGCCACACCGCGATCGCCGTTTCGCTCGAATACGACAAGAAGATCTACGACTTCCCAACGGCCGCGCGGTACGCCCGTCAGGTGATCGAACAGGTACTCGCCCAGTCCCCGCCGCGGGGGAGCCTGTTCAACGTGAACATCCCGGTCCTGGAGCACGGACCGATCCGCGGCGTGAAGGTGATGCCCCAGAACGTGTCGCCGTACACGGAGAAGTACGACCGCCGGGTGAACCCCCGGGGCCGAACGTACTTCTGGACCGGACCGGACTTCGCGTGCCCCGACCCGCAGCCGGGCACGGACGTGACCGCGCTCCGCGAGAGTTACATCACCGTCACGCCGCTCCAGTTCGACCTCACCGACCACTCCAAGGTTGAACCGATGAAGAAGTGGGAATGGAAAGTGGAGTGACGGTTGGGCGGCGGCAGGTCGCTGTCGGACGGGTCTCGTGGATGTAACCCTGGGACCGCAGTTGTCTCGGCCATTCTTGCGCGAAGTAGCACGAGCGGACCGATCGTTTGCGCCTCGCCATCGCCCCGCTTCCGGATCGCGCCAATCTGTGGGTGGCGGCCGGAACGAAGAAGATGTCAAATTCTGGGAAACTTCCATATCACTCCTCGCTGTCGCGGGAGATAGCTGAATAGCCTTCTCAGATATGGACCCCTTGGCCGTGTTCCATTTCTGGACGGCGAGACCCGGCTGATTCGATGCGGCACGGTTCGGTCGTTGCGATCCGGAGTGGGGGTGTTACCCCCGTAACACACTCCGCTTGGGTCGCCGACGGGATCTTGCGGACCGTGGACGGGCTGAGTCGGGTGTCACCCCGTGACACCCGGCTCCGACCGAGGCGCGTCTCCGGCATCATTCGGCCAATGGCATCGGACTTCCGTTCTCGGAACACCCGGTTCTGCCCCAAGCGTGCCGCCTCGGCCCTGTGCCACCCCCGCCCAAGATTAAAGGGCACCGCTGGCACATTCACGCCTCAGGAGACCGATGGGTCGGGTTCTTCATACCCTCCGCCTGGCAGTTGCCACGGCCGAGTTGACGGACGGGCAACTCCTGGAGGCTTACTCCGCCTGCCGGGATGAGACCGCGTTCGCGGAATTGGTGCGCCGCCACGGTCCGATGGTTTGGGGCGTGTGCCGCCGATTGCTTGCCAACCGAGAGGATGCGGAGGACGCATTCCAGGCCACGTTCCTCGTGCTGGTCCGCAAGCCCGGCTCGATCCGACCGGCCGAGCGGGTCGGGAACTGGCTGCACGGGGTCGCGGTGCGGGCCGCCCGGAAGGCGGCCCAGTCCGCGCGCCGCCGCGAGCGGCAGGTGGAGTGCCTGCCGGAACCCGTCGCGCGGACCGAGGAACTCAATCACGATCTGGTCGCCGTCATCGATCGTGAGGTGACCCGGTTGCCGCCGAAGTACCGGCTGCCCGTCGTTCTGTGCGACCTGGAGGGGAACACGCGGAGCGAAGCCGCCGCGCGACTCGGCTGGCCCGAAGGAACAGTCGCCGGGCGGCTGGCGCTGGGACGAGAGATGCTCGCGCGCCGGTTGGCCCGGCTCGGTCTGGCTGTCCCAAGTGGCGTTCTGGCCGCGGCACTCCCCGGCCCAGAAGCGGGTGCTACGGCCCCCACGAGCCTTCTCAATTTGACGATCCGGGCGGCGGCAAACGGGTCATTCCGCCCCGAGGCCACCGCACTCGCAAAAGGGGTCATCCGCGCCATGTCCGCCACCCGATTCATGCCGCTTGCGGCGGCCCTCCTTATCGTGCTCGGGGCCGGCCTCGCTCTTCAGGGCCGGCCCCGCGAACAACTCGAAGATCCCGCCGGGGCAGCCGTGGCTGCTGCAAATGCCGTGGAGCCGGCCAAGGCGGTCCCATCGCAGCCGTGGATTCGCATCACCCCCGCAGGGAACGATAAATCGCCCACGATGTGGCTCTCGCCCGAGCGGCAAGTCTGGGCCCTTCACGCAAACAATCGGGCCGTATTCATCGACGGCCGCGAGCGCGCGAGGTACGAGTACCGCGCGCGCAGTAAGCGGATCGAAAAAACGGCCCTGACCGAACAGGACGCGCGGCTGGTCGCGCCAGTCGATTACGTGTCGCAAGGTCTGTGGTTGTTTGGAACGGAGAGGGTCGTCTCCCAGCAGAGGCGCGAGGTCCGAGAGCCCGGCAAGAATTGGATCGATTTCGACCTGGTGTTCTGGCGCGGAGACCTGAACCTCGGCACGCTGCGCGTCGATCCTGAAACGCGGCTCCCGGTCTCTCTTGTTTTTCGGTCTCGGACCGACGCGAAACGGTCCATGAGTTACGACTGCACCTATCCGGGCACCGGCCCAGCCGACATTTACGCACTGGGCGTTCCGCCCGAGACGAAAATCGATGACCGCACGCCGCCGAAGGAAACCCTGCGCGTACTCGACGCCATTGCGGCCAGCCGAGCGCGGATCGGGGACTTTCGCCTGGTCGTAGCCGAACTCAAAGCGGGACAGAACAGGGCACCCGACAACTTCATCGTGTGGCGCAAAGGGGATCGCTGGCGGATCGACCGGTGCGGTTCGGAGAACCAATCGGGCCGGACAGCAAAGCCGCCCGACGGCCGAGGTTGGGGCGATCCGTTTCTTGAGAAGCTGAAGCTCTCCTGGCAGGGTCCGTTGTACCTTTGCGATGGTCGAACGGTGCATCAGAACGCGAACATGTGGCGCTTGCGTTCTGATGCGCCGGAAGCCGGGACGAAGTGGCAGCGCACAGAAGACACTGAGCCTCAGTACTTGCTCTCGGGCGACAGGGCCGGCACGCAATACAGGATCGCGTCACTCGTGTATCCCGATCTCACATGGTTTCTGGGATCGGGCTTTGAGTTCGAYCCCCGGCCTCCTGCTCCCGCCATGCCCGGCTGCGTCTTGATCAAATGCTCGGCTGAAATGAACACTCGCGAGCCGATGGTGGCTCACGAGTGGTATTACCTCGACCCGACGAAGGGCTACGCGGTTGTCCGCAAGGAGCTATTCGAACTCCCCGTCAATGCGCCGGCGGATCCCATCACCACTCCCGGACGCCGGACCGTCCGCCTGGAAGACTACCAACTCTCACCCCAGGGCTTCTGGTATCCCGGTACGGTTCTGCGATCTAACGTGGATCTCGACGACACCCCGGAACGGGGGCCCGGCGCGAATCAGAAGGACGGACCGGGAGTTCGATACCACTCGTCCATCACGCACTACCACTTCGACTTCAACGTGCCATTGCCGGACTCGCTGTTTGTGATGGACGAGGCGAGCAAATCGGAGAAGAAGTGATCGCCGAGGAAGTGTGACCATCGGCCGGGATTGGAACCCACGACCTCTTGCACCCCAAGCAAGCGCGGCCGCACCGCGAAGAGAGCGGCCAAGACGGCCGCGGCCCCAGGGGCGGAAACGCCCGTCACTCGTCCGTGAGTCGCTTCCTGCGCAGCATGTGGTGGTAGTGCTGTGCGAAGCGGTGCGACTCGTCGCGGACGTATTGCAACAGACGCAGCGCAGCCGAGTGCCGGCTCAGTTTGATCGACTCCGATTCTCCGGGTCGGAAGATTTCCTCTTCCTGCTTCGCCAGCGAGATGAGGCACGGCGGGTCGATACCGATGGCCTGGAACGCCTCGAGCGCCGCGTTGAGTTGCCCCTTTCCGCCGTCAATGAGGAGGATATCGGGGAACACCTCGTCTTCGTCGCGGAGCCGACGGAACCGCCGCGTCACGACCTCGCGCATGCTCGCGAAATCGTCGATGCCCTCGACGCTCCGGATCTTGAAGCGGCGGTAGCCCGGCTTGAACGGGAGCCCGTCCAGGAACGACACCAGCGACGCGACCGTGTCCTGGCCGCTCAGGTGGGCGATGTCCATGCCCTCAATGGTCCGCGGCGTCTTGGCGAGGCCGAGCACCTTTCGCAACCCGACCAGCCCCTTCTTCGGGTCGATCGGGAACACCTCGGGCTGAACGTCGGTCTTCGCGTCGCCGCGCAAATCGAGTTTCTCCAGCGCGGTGATCTCGTCGCGCACGCGGCGGGCCTTCTCGAAGTTCAGCTCCTCGGCCGCCGCGGTCATCTCGCGTTCCATCCGCTTGATGAGCTTTTCTTTCTTCCCCTCCAGAATGAAAATCAGCTTCTTGATCTGGCGGCGGTAGTCCTCGCGCGAAACCCGGAAGTTGCACGGCGCGGTACAGCGACGAATGCTGTGGAGCAGGCACGGGCGGAACCACTTCCACCGCGTTTCGGCGGATTTGATGTCGAGTGAACACGTGCGGAACTGGAACAGGCGCTGGAGCAAATCGATCGCGACACGCAGGTGCTTGCTGCCCGTGAAGGGGCCGTAGAGCCGGACCCCTTTGCGCCGCGGTTTGCGGGTGATTTCCACCCGCGGGTACTCCTCGCGCGTGCGGATTTGCAGGTAGGGGAACGTCTTGTCGTCCTTGAGTTCCTTGTTGTATTTCGGGCGCAGGTCCTTGATCATCCGCGCTTCGGTGAACACGGCCGCGATCGCGTCCGTCGTCTCGATGTAGTCCACGTCTTTGACGAGCGGCATCCAGTCACGAATGCGGGCGTCGTTCGCGGCCTCCTTGCTGAAATAGGAGGCGGCCCGGCTCCGGAGGTTCTTCGCCTTGCCCACGTAAATGACGTTCCCACCGGCGTCCTTCATCAGATAGACGCCCGACGTCGTGGGGAAGGTGCGAACCTTGGCGGCCGGGTCACGCGGGTCGGGCGTCTGCTCGCTGACGGGTGGTACGGGATCTTCGATCATGAGAGGGCATCCACCGGAACAGGGGTACAGGCATTGTACCCATTCGCGGTCCGGTGGTGCCGGAGAAGTGAGTTCGGACGGTTACTCGCTGCAGACGAGCGGAGCGAGGTCGGGGTAAAGAGCGTGGACGCAGGTGGGACAGATGCCGTGCGTGAGGCGCTCGCCGGGCATGGGGGTGTGCTCCTGCCATCCGAATTCAGGCGTTCGCGACCGCTTGCAGTTGCAGCAGACGCAGGTCATTTCGTTCTTCTTTTTCGGTTCAATGAGCAGACTGTTTCCGAACATTGCGCAGTGCCCTTCTCAAAACTGTCGGCCGGCTTCCGTTCCGACGTAAGTTCTCAGATTCAGAAATAATCACAGCCGGGCAAGGCCGTGAATCATGATCGTTATTTGAGGATATAGGCGAATCGCATGCCGCGCGCCTTCTTGCGCGCCCGAGAACACGTGAGGTGCGCCCACAGGTGTCGGTAAATCCGTGCGTGTCCGCAACATCCTAAAAGGCACGATCGCGCTCGTGAGATCGAGCGCGATATTTCATACTTGGTCGCACCGGACGGCACACGGCCGACCGACGGGTTACTTCTTCTTGGGGAACTGCCAGTTCTCGTCGAACAAGCCGGCGGCGACCACATCATACGCCGCCGGGTCTTTATCGGTGGGCGCCGGCTTGATGACGGCCCAGTCGCCGAGGCGCGGGTACAGTAGCGCGTTCGTGCCCTTCAGGTCCGCGTCCTTGAACGTGTGCCCGCTGTTGATGACGACATAACGGTGCGGGTCGAGCGGGTTCGGGTAGATGAGGACCGGAACATGGGTCTTCGGGTCGTACTCGACGCCGTTGACAACGAGTTTCTCCTTCGTCCATGTGATCGGCAGTTGGGGCAGCACTTTTGCGATGAGCGGGTTGCTCTCCGGGTCACCGAAGAGGACTAGGTTCGGCTCCGATTGTGGGACGTAATCGCCGTGAGCGATCACGGGGAGCGTGCCACGAAAGTGCCGGTCCCAAAGTGCCGAGAACTGCTTAAAGGTGGCCGCTGCGTACTGGCTCGGCGCGGCGTGCCAACCCGGCTGGCTCGAGCCAACGACCTGAAACCGGTCGGTGAACGCGTCGTCGATCGGCCCCTGTAACCCCGGCAGTTTGCCCTTCTCAAAACTCGCGGTCTGTTCCTTGTTCTTAGCTGAGTACTCGACCCACTTGCCTTCGATTTTTACCAAGGCGGCTCCGGTACACGTCACCGCCTGCCCGTCGATGACGTACTTCCCGTCATGATGCGTTCGGAACGCGGCAACGTTCTCGGTCTTCACCTGGTACCCGGCCTTTGTCGGCCGGATGTCGAGTACGCTCTTTTTGTAATGCTCTTCCAGTCGGAGGATCTTCACCAGCCCGCACGACGGGTAGCGGAGCGTATAGGTCACAAAGCGTAACTGCTCGGGGTACTCGTTGCCCCCCTTGTCGGCATACTTGCGGTATTCCGCCTCGGCCTTGTCCTGCCATTCCTTCGGCATTTGGTGTTCCAAGCCCGGTGCGACGAGGTGCGTGAACTTCACCGCATCCTTGAACCCCTTCAGCGCGTTTTCGATGTTATCTGCGGCCTTCTTCTGGGCGTCTTTCTCGCCGCTGTACGCGACCACCGGCACGTTGAACACGTTCTCCGCGTAATCGACCGCATCGTAGATGTGTAGGCACTTCTCCTGGTACTCGGGAAGCACTTTCGGAAGCCCCCCGACATAGCCGTGCGTGGTGGTGAATCCGGCCCCGGGCCCGATGACGCAGAACCGATTGGGGTGGTGCAGACCGATGTGCCACGTTCCGGCCCCGCCCATTGAAAAGCCGCGGAGGACGATGCGGTCGGAGTCCACGCCCTCCAGAAAGCGAAAGCCCCTCAAATCCACTGCCTCGAAGACGTCCGTCTCCCCGGCCCAACGATAGGCGTTGTTTCCGCGACCGTACACTTCGAGTTGCACATAGCCCAAATCCTTCGGCGCGTTCCCGCCGTGCGTGGCGATGAACTTCGCCTCAGTCAGCGCCGAGTCGCGCCCGTGCAGCACGACGTCGAGCCGCCATTTTTTCTCCGGGTCTTTACCGTAATCGTGCGGCAGCAGAACCGCGTAGGGCTGGATCGAATCGTCGATCTTCGACCGATACGCCCGCAGCACCCACTTGCCCGGGGCGTCGCGCCAGACGGCTTTGCGACCTTCGGCCTGTTTCGCGCGGGCGAGTCCCTGGTCGAGCGTCGCGAGCGCCCACTTCCCACTATTCGCGGCGTACCACTCCTCGAACCGCACGATGTTCTCGGCCGCCTTCAGATAGATTTCGACTTCGACCAGCACATCGTCCGCGAGTGCCTTCTTCTTGAGTGCCGCTACGGCCTTACGGAGTTCTTCCGTTTTCTCCGCGATCTGCTTCAGTGTGGCCGCATCCGGCCTGGCCAGCTTCGGCGGATCGAATTTCGGTTGCGCCGCCTTCTTTTCCTGCGCCGCCGTGACGGGGAGGGCGCCGCCCGCGCCCAGCGCGGCGACGGCGGCGAACAGGGCGGCAGCAATGATCGAGCGCATTCGGGTGACCTCCGGGCGTGTGCGTTGCACGGTACCCGAGCGCCCCGGTGCGTGCAACGGGCCGACCGAAATCGTCCCGTCACCGTCCGCCGCGCATACAATCGGAGTGCGAGACGCACCCGCCGAGCGGCCGCGCGACTATGGGTCGCGCGGCACCGGTAACCAGACGCGGAGGTCGAGTCATGATGTCGGTCAAAGTCCTCATCCTGTGCTTCGTGGCGCTCGGCATGGTGGCCGGGTCGGCCCGCGCCGCCAACCCGGTCGTGGTCATGGAGACCAGCGAGGGGACCATTAAGATCGAGTTGTTCGAGGAGAAGGCGCCGGGCACGGTGAAGAACTTCCTCAAGTACGTGGAGGACAAACACTACGACGGGACGATCTTCCACCGGGTCATCCCCACCTTCATGATCCAGGGCGGCGGGTTCGAGCCGGGGTTGAAGGAGAAAAAGACCCGCGACCCGATCAAGAACGAGTCGAACAACGGGCTGTCCAACCTCAAGGGCACGATCGCGATGGCCCGCACGCCGCGGCCGGACAGCGCCACCTCCCAGTTCTTCATCAACGTCAAGGACAACACCAGTCTGGACAAGGCGAAGGCCGGTGACGGCGTGGGCTATTGCGTCTTCGGGCGCGTGATCGAAGGGCTCGACGTCGTAGACAAGATCAAGGCGGTGGAAACCGCCTCGTCCGGGCAACACGACGACGTCCCCAAGAAAGACGTCGTCATCAAGTCGGTCAAGCTGGCGAAAGAAGAGAAGAAGTGACCGGAAGAACGGATAAGTGCTGAATGCTCAAGGGTGAATGGGAAACAGCCGCGGTCTGTCTCCCATTCACCCTTGAGCATTCAGCACTTATCATTCCCCCCGCCTACTCGGCGGCCTCGAGTTCGGCCGTCATCGAGCCCTTGCTGCGCGGGATGCGGGGGTCGGGGCCGTAGGCGTGGATCTGGTCGCGCTTCAGTTCGGCCCGCTCGAGGCTGGTGGTGCAGACTATCGCCCGGCCCTTCGTGTCCACGATTTTGGCCAGTTGGTAGCCCTTCTCGACCGGGTGCCCGAAGAGCGCCTTGAGCATCTCGATGACGTACTGGTAGGTGTGGTCGTCGTCGTTCAGCAGGACGACGTTGTAGGGCGGCTGCCGCTTCGTCTGCTGCTCCTGGTCCACATCGGTTTCGGGCAGGGTGGCCGGTCCGGACATGGCGTACTCCGTTGTCACTCGTCCCTCGTTCCCGGCGGGCGAACCGACAGCGGAGCGGCCGAGAACCGACTTCACACGGGCAGCCGCTCGAGCTTACTGGTGTTGCCCGCCCGGTTGGCTGTCGTATTCGGACCGACGCCGGCGTCCAGTCGGCCGAACGCGACGACGGCGATGTCGTCGTTCTGGGGGCGCCCGTCGGCGTGCGCGCGGACCGCGGCCACCAGGCGCTCGCCCAGCCGCTTGGCGCGCTGGGCGTCGGCGGCGAGGGCGGAATCGTCCGGGGACAGGAACCGGTCCACGGCCGCCTGACTGAACATTTTACCGGCCGGGTTCATCGCATCGGTCACCCCGTCGGTGAACAGCGCGACCGAGTCGCCGACGTCCAGCGTGAACGTGACCTGCTCGAACGGGTAGTCGGGCAGCGCGCCCACCGGCAGCCCGGTTGCGTCGAGCGTGATGGAGTCCACCAGTTCGTCGGTCGCCGCCCGGTACAGTTTCGGCGCCATGTGCCCGGCGTTCACAACCGTGACCGTGTGCGTCACCGGGTCGAGAACCATCACCGCGAGCGTCACGAACCGGTCGCCCAGCCCGCCGCGGATCATCTGGTCGTTCAGCAGCGAGACCGCCTGGGCCAGGTTCGGTGTGGTCAGCAGGCAGAACCGCACCTCGGAACTGAGTTTGGCGACCAGGAGGGCCGCCGGCACGCCCTTCCCGGCCACGTCGCCGAGAACAATGGCCACCCGGCCGCCGGGGAGCGAAATGAAGTCGTAGTAGTCGCCGCCGACGGTTTGGGCAGGCGAGTAGTGCGCGTAGAACTCGTAGCTCGGCACGTCGGGCAGCGTCTGGGGCAGGAACCCGAGTTGCACCTTGCGGGCCAGCTCGATCTCCTTCTGCTCCTTCTCGCGCTCCAGCACCGCTTCGTGCAACCGCGCCTTTTCGATCGCCACACTGGCCAGATTGGCGACGATGGTGAGCAGGTTCAGGTCGTCCAGGCTGAACTTCTTGGTGCGGTCCTGGGTGTCCACTTGGATGGCCCCGGTCGGGCTGCCCTGCGCGTCGAGCAGCGGCACGCACATGACCGAGCGGATCTTGAACTCGGCGATCGACGCCGCCGGGCCGAGCGCCGCGTCGCTGGAGGCGTCCTCGCTCAGGTACGAGTGCTTCGAGTCGATGGCCTTCTTGACGATGGTCCGGCTGAACCGGGTGTCGTCCAGGGCCGGGCGGCGGCTCTTCCGCACCTTCGGGACCGGCCGCGCGTTCTCGTCGAGGATGAGGACAAAGCACCGGTCGGCCTGCTTGAACACCCCGAACAGCGTGTCCGCGATCTGCACGAGCAGCGGGTCGAGGTCGAGCGTGCGGGACAGGTTGGTGCTGATCTCGAGCAGCGCGCGGAGCCGGTCGGACGGGGCGACCTCCAGGAACTGTTGCACGTTCCCCTTGCCCTGCGTGGCCTCGATCGTCGTCATCCCGCTGTCCTCGGGCTCGTCGTCCCGGCCCACTTTGGACAGCCACTCGGGCAGCTCCTTCGGCTTGACCGCCCGCTCGTCGTGGAAGCGGAACAGGAAGTCGCAGATCTTGATCCGGTCGTCCGGCTTGAGCAACTGGCGGACCGGCGGGGCCACCTCTTTGCTGTTGACGAACGTCTTGTTGCGGCTCTTCAGGKCCTCAATGAAGAACTGGCCGTTGCCGGACCGCGTGATCTGTGCGTGTTTGCGACTCACCGCGTGATGAGGAATAACAATCTGGCAACCGTTCTCGTCCCGCCCGATCACCAGTTGGTCCCCGTTCAGCGGAATGTGCTTGTTCGGCGACGCCCCTTCCGGGGATTTCAGCAGGATCAGCGACGGCATGGCGGCGTCCGGGGGGTAAGGAGTGTGGGCACAAACGCCGGTAGGGGACGCGAATTTCCATTCCGGATGGTACAGCCCGGTGCGGCTTTCCGCAAGCAACCAAACGCGCGGCACACCGCGGTCGGCGGTTCACGAGCTACAATATGATGATCCGGACCGCGGACCGGACATTCCCCGAATACCATCGGTACTATCGAGTGTAACTCATGGCACGGAAAAAAGCGAAGAAGGCCGCCCCTTCGCCCCCGGTCGCGGGTGTCGTCGGTGTCGGGTTGGACGGCGCGGACGGGCACCGGCGCGTGACCCGGACCGAAGAGATGGTGTTGGTGGGTGGTTCTGCAGAAACGCACGAGAAAATGCAGGAAACGGCCATCCGATTCAGTGAGAATCTGGAGAAGCGGGGTAAAACGCTCCGGGACGCATCCGTCCGCGAAGTGGTCGATCTGCTCCGCGACGCCATCGAAAAGACGGGATGAACGGTCCCGTTCCGGCGACTTTGACTGTGTCCCGAGGCGCAAAATTGCGGGCACCGGACGAAATAATATTCGGGCTGGTCGTATGGGTTGACTTCCTGCCGGTTCAGGAATCTGCGCCGTCGGCAGAATCGACCGCCGAGCAACCGGGCTCGCCCGACAATCTCCTCCACCGGCCGACGAACACCATTTCTGAAACCCGACACTGCGTTCGAAGGTACGATTTGGAAGAGGGCCGCTCGTGTCCGCCGACGCCGCGCTGGTGAAACGGTGCTTGACCGGCGACCCGATCGCGGCGCGCGAACTGGTCGAGCGGTTCCAGGGCGACGTTCTCGCCGTTTGCCGGCGGCTGCTCGTCCACCTGCACGACTCCGAAGATGTTGCCCAAGAGGTGTTTCTCCGGGTGTTCCGCAGCCTGGGCCGGTGGGATAACGACCGCCCGCTCCGGCCCTGGGTGCTCGGGATCGCGGTGAACCGGTGCCGGACCTGGATCGGGAAGCGCGCGAAGGCTCCGGTTCTCGCCGAGTTCCTCGACGAGGCCCCCGACCGCAAACCGGCCGACGACTCCGCCGAAATGGCCCGCGAGATCCGGGGCGCCGTCGACGCGCTCCGCGAGGGTTACCGCGAGGTGTTCGTTCTGTTTCACGAACAGGGGCGGCCCTACGAGGAGATCGCCGCGGCCGTCGGTCGTCCGGTCGGAACCGTGAAGACGTGGCTGC
>BFBZ01000008.1_pt311 | contig 11580 bp, 8 predicted proteins | sample 1888401 | NCBI WGS metagenome assembly BFBZ01 (sample SAMD00112614, study PRJDB3348) | symbiont metagenome | host: Chara braunii | reverse complement strand
GCTTCGCGCAGCGTTTGCGCCATGGCCTTGGCATCACGGAAGTCGCGCATGGAATGGTCCTTTGCATCGACGAACGGAAAGCGTCAGGGGCTTGCGTTGCTGACCCGTTCGTGCGGGCAAAGGAAGCCTGAAATTGGCTTGATACGTTCACCGTCCCCGGGCGGGGTGCAAGCGGCGGGTGGTATCGACCCGGTCCGGATGTTCGCCGGGGAGGCGCGAATTGTCAATTGCAAGAGAGCGTGATCGCGTTCGTCCTCTCGACATTGCCTTGCCAAATCGGCAACCATGGCTGATGTCGCAAGCCGGGAGGACGTTGTCACATGAGCAAGCCGATCAAGACCGAAGCCGAACTCATCGCGATGGCGCGGGCCGAGCTGAAGGTCCATGCCGATTGTCCCGATGGCATCGACATCTCCGTGCTGCGTGACGGCGACAGCTGGGAATTCCGCGCCAGCGCCGGCGAGGCGACGGTGGCAAAACCCGGCTATCCCGAATGCGTCGCCATGCTGGTGCAGATCGGCGACCATCTCAGCAAGCAGTATGATGTGAAGGGGTAAGCATGATCCGGAAAAGTGCGAAGCGGTTTTCCGAAAAGATCATGCTCGGACAAAGAGCTAAATCGCGATGATAATTCAACCCAATTTCATCGCGCATTAGCGGCTGCCGCGAAACGGGGGAATCGATGGACCGCATCGACGCCATGAAGGTCTTCGTCGCGGCGGTCGACGAGGGCAGCCTTGCGGGCGCCGGACGGAAGCTGCGGCGATCGCCGGCGGCGGTGAGCCGAGCGATCGCATTCCTCGAGCACCATGTCGGCGCCGAGCTGCTCCATCGCACCACACGGTCGCTGAAGCTGAGCGACGCCGGCGAGCGCTATGCATTGGCGTGCCGGCGCATCCTGGGCGAACTCGAGGAGGCCGACATCTCGGCCGGCGGTGAGCGCGCCGCGCCGCGCGGCACGCTGACCATCACCGCGCCCATCGTGGTCGGAGAGGATGTGCTGCGGCCGGTGCTTGACGCCTTCATGACGGAATATCCGGCGGTGACTGTGCGGCTCGTGATGCTCGATCGCACCGTCAATCTGATCGACGAGGGCATCGACGTTGCGCTCCGCATCGCGCATCTCGCCGATTCCAATTTCGTCGCGATCAAGCTCGGCGAAGTGCGCCGCGTGGTTGCGGCGTCCCCGGGTTATCTCGCTCAGCATCCCGTGATCGGCGAGCCGGCTGATCTCGCGAAGCACCAGATCATCGCGATGACGCATTTCGGTCTGGACTCCTGGAGCTTTCCGCCCGCCGCGAAGTCAAGGATCGCGCGCGCGGTCCAGTTCACGCCACGGCTGGTCGTCAATACGGTGCGGGCAGCAGTTGCGTCGGCCAGCGAGGGGTACGGCGTCACCCGGCTGTTCTCGTATCATATCGCCGAGGAAATCCGGGACGGACGGCTGCAGATCCTGCTCGCCCGTGACGAGCCCGCACCGTTGCCTGTGCACCTGCTAGCGCCGCAGGGCCGCTTCGACGTGCCCAAGGTGCGCGCCTTTGTCGATCTCGCCGGTCCGCGGCTGAAGCGCTACTTCGAGCGGCTGTCGCGCGAGGCGAGCCGGGCCGATGCCAGTCGTTCGCGTCGCGGAAGAGTGTCTGCCGAATAGCGGGCATTCGCGCGCAAATCGGATGTATCTAGGTTGCTCTCCATCGAGGCGGCGCTGCGCCGCTTCAGCAACGGATGGAGAGACATCATGGGTGCAGAGCAGAAGGTTGCAATCGTCACCGGCGCTTCACAGGGCCTCGGCGAGGCGATCGTTAAGGGCTACCGCGACCGCAACTGGCGCGTCGTCGCCAACTCCCGCAGCATCAAGCCGTCGTCGGACGCGGGTGTGCTGGCGGTCGCGGGCGACATCGGCGATCCCGAGGTTGCCGAGCGCATCGTCAAGCAGGCGCTCGGGCAGTTCGGTCGGGTCGATACGCTGATCAACAATGCCGGCATCTTCATCGCCAAGCCGTTCACCGACTACACCGACCAGGATTACGCCGCGATGCTGGCGACCAATCTGAACGGCTTCTTCTACATCACCCGTCGCGCCGCCAGCGAGATGACGAAGCAGGGATCCGGTCACATCGTGCAGATCACGACGAGCCTGGTCGATCACGCCAACAGCAACGTGCCCTCGGTGCTGGCTTCGCTGACCAAGGGAGGTCTTGCCGCCGCGACCAAGTCGCTCGCGATCGAATATGCCGCCAAGGGCATCCGCGTGAACGCGGTGGCGCCCGGCGTGATCAAGACCCCGATGCATGCGTCAGCGACGCACGACTATCTCGCCAAGCTGCATCCGGTCGGGCGGATGGGCGAGATGAAGGACATCGTCGACGCCGTGCTGTTCCTCGAAGGCGCCGGCTTCGTCACCGGCGAGATCCTGCATGTCGATGGCGGCCAGAGCGCCGGGCACTAGGGACGGAGCGTGCGATGCCTATCGTCACCATCCAGGTCACGCGTGAGGGGACGGCGCCGGGGGCGTCGTCCACCACGCCGGAACAGAAGGCCGCGCTGATCAAGGGCGCCAGCGAATTGCTGCGCGACGTGCTCGGCAAGCCCTTGGAATCGACCTTCGTCGTGATCGAGGAAGTCGACACCGACAATTGGGGCTGGGGCGGGCTGCCGGCGCTGGAATATCGCCGAAAGCTCGCTGCTGCGGCAGCTCCGAAGGCGCCTTCCCGCTGACGGCCTTTGCCCAATCCAACGGATCACCTCTCCCGGCCGGGAGAGGTGAAGTGGAATCGCTCAGAGCGATTGCTGCAATCGCAACTAATCATTTTTAACGAACGGCCGGAGGGCCTATTGCCATGTCCATGTCAGCCAATGTCGAACATCACCGGCGTCATCATGCCGGGCCGCATCACGATGCCGGCAAACCGTTGTGGGTGTCCGCGGCGGCGGGCCTGTGCGCCTCGCTGGTCGGGCTCGGGCTGGCGCGCTTTGCCTACACGCCGCTGATCCCGGCATTGATCGCGGCCAAGTGGTTCACGCCGGCAGAAGCAGTCTATCTCGGCGCCGCAAACCTCGCCGGTTATCTGGCCGGCGCGCTGATCGCGCGCGACCTCGGCGCGCGCATCGGCTCGGTATGGGCGCTGCGCGGCATGATGGTGTTGGCTGCCATCACCTGCTTTGCCTGCGCGGTGCCGATCTCCTTCATCTGGTTCTTCGGCTTCCGCTTCCTCGCCGGGATCAGCGGCGGCGTCATCATGGTGCTGGCCGCGACTGCGATTCTGCCGCACACCGCGCCGAGCAAGCGCGGCCTGGTCGGCGGCGTGATCTTCGCCGGTGTCGGCCTCGGCGTCGCTGCCTCTGGCACGCTGGTGCCGCTGTTGTTGCAACAGGGCGTCGAGCAAGCCTGGTGTGGCCTCGGCGTGCTCTCTGCGGTGCTGACCCTGATCAGCTGGAAGGCGTGGCCGGCGGAAGCGCCCGTCGCGCACGGTGCGGCGGAGCAGCCTGTCGCCGCGCATGGCGTGCGCTCGCCGCTGGTGCTCGCACTGTGCCTGGAGTACGGCCTCAATGCGCTGGCGCTGGTGCCGCACATGGTATTCCTGGTCGATTTCGTCGCCCGCGGGCTCGGGCAGGGGATCGCAGCGGGGTCGTATTACTGGGTGCTGTACGGCATCGGCGCCGTGGTCGGGCCGCTGCTGTCGGGACATCTCGCCGACCGTGCCGGCTTCGCCGCGGCGCTGCGCGTGGCGTTCCTGATCGAAGCGGTTGCAGTCGCATTGCCTGCCGTGACGACATCGCCCGCCGCGCTGATCGTGTCGAGCCTGATCGTCGGCGGCTTCACGCCCGGCATCGTGCCGTTGGTGATCGGCCGCATCCATGAGCTGATCCCGCATTCGGCGGCGAGCCAGCGCTCCGCCTGGGCGCAGGCCACCACCGCCTTCGCGCTGTTCCAGGCGGCGGGCGCCTATGGCCTGTCCTATCTGTTCGCCCGAAGTGGCGGCGATTATGCGCTGCTGCTGTCTCTTATACACATCTAGATGTGTATAAGAGACAGGTCCAAGCCTGAGCAGTCCAAGTCTGAGCAACCCAAGCCTGAGCAGTTGAAGGCGGAGCCAGCGAAGGCCGAGCCGCCGCAAGCGCAATCCGAGGTGGTCAAGACCGGACCGGGCAACGGTGAGCAACCGGCGCCCGCTAAAGCAGAACAGCCCAGGTCGGAAGTGCCCAATCCGGAGCTGCCGAAGATCGCAGCCGCGCCGCCTGCGCCGCACGACGGCAGCGCCGGCATCGCGGCGGAGCAGCCCGCCCCCGTGAACGATCCGCCGAAGCCGGCACCGGCCGTCGCGGCCGCGCCGGCGACAGACGCGCCGACGCCTGCTGTGACGCCATCGCCGCCCGCCGAGGCCCGCGCCAGCGGTAAGCCAGCGGTCGAAGCCCAGCGCGACAGCGACGGGCTGCGCGTGACGTTCTCATTTCCGGGAGCGACCCCGGCGGCGATGTTCCGCCGCGCCGACACGGTGTGGATGGTGTTCGACACGCTTGATGCGATCGATGTTGATCCGATCCGCGCCAAGGGCGGCGCGCTGATATCCGACGTCAGCCTGATCGCGCTGGACAAAGGGCAGGCGGTGCGCTTCCGCCTCAACCGGCCGCAGATGCCGTCGCTGGAGAGCGATGATCGTTCGCGCGGCGTGAGCTGGACGCTGACTTTCGCCGACCGGGTTCAGAAGCCGCCGTTGCCGCTCGCCGTGGTGCGCAACATCTCGGAGCCATCGCTCGCCAATGTCAGCGTGCCGCTCGCCAATCCTGGCCAACTCCATAAACTGGTCGACCCCGACGCCGGCGATACGCTCTGGGTCGTGACCGCGCCGCCGCCGGCCCGCGGCATCATCAAGCGGCAGGATTTCGTCGAGCTGTCGCTGCTGGAATCGATCCATGGCGTCGTGGTTCGTCCCAACGCCGACGACGTCAAGGCCGAGGTCGGCGCCGACAAGGTGACGCTCGGCCGGCCCGGCGGCCTGACACTGTCATCGGCCGACGTTTCCGCCGAGCGCGCGACCACCGCAGTGAAGCCGTTGTTCGATCCGGACGAGTGGCGCAAGAACCAGTCGGAAAATTTCCTCAAGCAGCTCGACACCCTGATCGGGGCGGCGTCGACGGCCGATGCCGAGCGGCTGGCGCAGGCACGGCTCGATCTTGCCGATTTCTATATGGCGCGCGGCATGTATCAGGAAGCCCATGGCGTGGCCAACCTGATCCTGTCCGAGAGCAAGCGCGGCGCCGAAACGCCGTCGGTGGTGATGGTGCACGCGGTCGCCAGCATCCTGATCGGACGCCCGGCACGCGGCCTCAAGGATCTCGCCAATCCCGTGATCGGCAATGGCTACGATATCCAATTGTGGAAGGGGCTCGCCTTCGCCCGCGACGGCAAATGGGCGGAGGCGCGCGAAAAATTCAAGAACGCCGAATTCGCGGTTGCGACCCTGCCGCCGGATTTGCAGCGCATCGTCACCATGGACTCGATGAAGGCCTCGCTCGAGGTCAAGGATTATTCCGGCGCCGCGCGGCGCAAGAGCGACCTCGACGTGGTCGGCGTTCCCGACGGGCTGAAGCCCGCTGTTGCGGTGCTGCGCGGCCGGCTCGCCGAGGCGCTCGGCCAGGAGAAGGACGCGCTCGACGCCTACCGCTTCGCCGCCGGCTCGGGTGATCGCCAGGCCGCCGCCGAAGGTAAGCTGCTCGAGACGCTGCTCCGGCAGAAGCGCGGCGAGATCGGTCGTGACGACGTGCTGAAGGAGCTCGAACTGCTGTCGATGCTGTGGCGCGGTGACAATATCGAGCTGAAGACGCTTTACGAGCTGTCGAAGATCTATGCCGAGACCGCACGCTATGCCGACGCGTTCGCGGTGACGCGTGCCGCGACCCGGCTGCAGCCGAACGCGCCGGAATCGCGCCTGGCGCAGGACGCAGCTTCTGCGCTGTTCGTGCAGCTCTATCTCGGCCCCAAGGGCGACGAGATGGCGCCGATCGATGCGCTCGGCACCTTCTACGAATATCGTGAGCTGACGCCGATCGGCCGCCGCGGCGACGAGATGATTCGACGGCTCGCCGACCGCCTCGTCGGCGTCGATCTGCTCGATCAGGCCGCCGATCTCCTGCAGTACCAGGTCGACAAGCGTCTCGAAGGCGCGGCGCGCGCCCAGGTCGCGGCACGGCTTGCGATGGTCTATCTGATGAACCGCAAGCCCGAGCGCGCCATCGGCGCGCTGCGCTCGACCCGGATCGCGGATCTCTCCGGTGAACTGCGCCAGCAGCGGCTGCTGCTCGAGGCGCGGGCGCAGAGCGATGTCGGCCGGCACGACCTCGCGCTCGACATCATCTCGAACATCACTGGCCGCGAGGCGATCCGGCTGCGCTCCGACATCTACTGGGCATCGCGGCACTGGCGCGAGGCGTCCGAGCAGATCGAGCTCTACTACGGTGACCGCTGGCGCGACTTCACCCCGCTCAATCCGAGCGAGAAGGCCGATATCGTCCGCGCCGTGGTCGGCTACGCGCTCGCCGAGGACGCCATCGGGCTGTCCCGGTTCCGCGAAAAATACGCCCCGCTGATGTCGGGGGATGCCGACAAGCTGGCGTTCGACGCGGCCAGCAAGCCGGTCGCGACCTCGAGCGCCGAGTTCGCCCAGATCGCACGGATGGCCGCCAGCGTCGACACGCTCGACGGCTTCATCCGCGAGATGAAGTCCCGTTTCCCCGATGCCACCGCCCGGGCGCCGCTGCCCGATCCGGTCTCGACCGGATCGGTGCCTGACAAGCCGAAAGCCGCGCCGGTGAGCACGCTGCCGGCGATCAAGGGCGAGCGGCGCGCCAGCGCCGCCCAGTAGCCGCGCCAGCCTTACGGTCCCGGCGTCACCCACGCGGTCGAAATGATCCCGTTCGTATCGAGCGCGATGCGCCAATGCGCGGCGCCGTTCACGTGCCTGACGCTATAGACGTCTTCGCCTTGCTCGCCGACACCGAGAAAGCGGATCGACTGAATGTTGCCGAGGTCAGCGAGGGGCTGGAGCCACTGCATTTGCTTGCGGGTGGCTGCCGCCAACGCCGGGCTCATCTCGTCGTAGTCGGGATTCCCCGATGCGATCCCATCGATCAGGCGATGAAGCGCAGCCTCGGTTCCAGGACTGGCCGACTGGCTCTTGACGCGCTCCGCCGTCTGATCGCCGATCTTCGTTGCCGTCGCGGCGTCGATACGCGCCATCGGAATATCGCTGCCGTTCTGATGCAGAACCAGCGAGGTGGCGCGTCCGTCCGGTCCAACCACGAAGCTGACCTGCGCATCGACAATCTTGGCGAAGAATTCGGTTGCGCTCTCGGCAAAGAACCGCACCGAGCGCTGTCCGGTGAGTTGCATCATCAGATGATGTCCGTCGGGCGTCACCGTGAACACGGTGCGGTCGCTGAGCCGGTAGAATCCGGAATAATGATCGAGCACGGCTGGATCGACTGCGACCTCGTGCCGCGCCGTGATCGGCGGTGATTCCGCAGCGGGCTCTGCGGTCTGGGCCAGCGTGCTTGGCGGCCCGGCGACCTGGATCCGCGCTGCCAGCGTGTTCCAGTCGCGCTGACCGAACAGTTTGGCGATCAGCTCCAGGCTGTCGCTGTGGGTGAGGGAGATCGATTTGGCGCCGAGCGCTTCGCGCAGCGTTTGCGCCATGGCCTTGGCATCACGGAAGTCGCGCATGGAATGGTCCTTTGCATCGACGAACGGAAAGCGTCAGGGGCTTGCGTTGCTGACCCGTTCGTGCGGGCAAAGGAAGCCTGAAATYGGCTTGATACRTTCACCGTCCCCGGGCGGGGTGCAAGCGGCGGGTRGTATCGACCCGGWCCGGATGTTCGCCGGGGWGGYGCGAATTGTCAATTGCAAGAGMGCGTGATCGCGTTCGTCCTCTCGACATTGCCTTGCCAAATCGGCMACCATGGCKSWYGTCGCAAGCYGGGAGGACGTTGTCACATGAGCAAGCCGATCAAGACCGAAGCCGAACTCATCGCGATGGCGCGGGCCGAGCTGAAGGTCCATGCCGATTGTCCCGATGGCATCGACATCTCCGTGCTGCGTGACGGCGACAGCTGGGAATTCCGCGCCAGCGCCGGCGAGGCGACGGTGGCAAAACCCGGCTATCCCGAATGCGTCGCCATGCTGGTGCAGATCGGCGACCATCTCAGCAAGCAGTATGATGTGAAGGGGTAAGCATGATCCGGAAAAGTGCGAAGCGGTTTTCCGAAAAGATCATGCTCGGACAAAGAGCTAAATCGCGATGATAATTCAACCCAATTTCATCGCGCATTAGCGGCTGCCGCGAAACGGGGGAATCGATGGACCGCATCGACGCCATGAAGGTCTTCGTCGCGGCGGTCGACGAGGGCAGCCTTGCGGGCGCCGGACGGAAGCTGCGGCGATCGCCGGCGGCGGTGAGCCGAGCGATCGCATTCCTCGAGCACCATGTCGGCGCCGAGCTGCTCCATCGCACCACACGGTCGCTGAAGCTGAGCGACGCCGGCGAGCGCTATGCATTGGCGTGCCGGCGCATCCTGGGCGAACTCGAGGAGGCCGACATCTCGGCCGGCGGTGAGCGCGCCGCGCCGCGCGGCACGCTGACCATCACCGCGCCCATCGTGGTCGGAGAGGATGTGCTGCGGCCGGTGCTTGACGCCTTCATGACGGAATATCCGGCGGTGACTGTGCGGCTCGTGATGCTCGATCGCACCGTCAATCTGATCGACGAGGGCATCGACGTTGCGCTCCGCATCGCGCATCTCGCCGATTCCAATTTCGTCGCGATCAAGCTCGGCGAAGTGCGCCGCGTGGTTGCGGCGTCCCCGGGTTATCTCGCTCAGCATCCCGTGATCGGCGAGCCGGCTGATCTCGCGAAGCACCAGATCATCGCGATGACGCATTTCGGTCTGGACTCCTGGAGCTTTCCGCCCGCCGCGAAGTCAAGGATCGCGCGCGCGGTCCAGTTCACGCCACGGCTGGTCGTCAATACGGTGCGGGCAGCAGTTGCGTCGGCCAGCGAGGGGTACGGCGTCACCCGGCTGTTCTCGTATCATATCGCCGAGGAAATCCGGGACGGACGGCTGCAGATCCTGCTCGCCCGTGACGAGCCCGCACCGTTGCCTGTGCACCTGCTAGCGCCGCAGGGCCGCTTCGACGTGCCCAAGGTGCGCGCCTTTGTCGATCTCGCCGGTCCGCGGCTGAAGCGCTACTTCGAGCGGCTGTCGCGCGAGGCGAGCCGGGCCGATGCCAGTCGTTCGCGTCGCGGAAGAGTGTCTGCCGAATAGCGGGCATTCGCGCGCAAATCGGATGTATCTAGGTTGCTCTCCATCGAGGCGGCGCTGCGCCGCTTCAGCAACGGATGGAGAGACATCATGGGTGCAGAGCAGAAGGTTGCAATCGTCACCGGCGCTTCACAGGGCCTCGGCGAGGCGATCGTTAAGGGCTACCGCGACCGCAACTGGCGCGTCGTCGCCAACTCCCGCAGCATCAAGCCGTCGTCGGACGCGGGTGTGCTGGCGGTCGCGGGCGACATCGGCGATCCCGAGGTTGCCGAGCGCATCGTCAAGCAGGCGCTCGGGCAGTTCGGTCGGGTCGATACGCTGATCAACAATGCCGGCATCTTCATCGCCAAGCCGTTCACCGACTACACCGACCAGGATTACGCCGCGATGCTGGCGACCAATCTGAACGGCTTCTTCTACATCACCCGTCGCGCCGCCAGCGAGATGACGAAGCAGGGATCCGGTCACATCGTGCAGATCACGACGAGCCTGGTCGATCACGCCAACAGCAACGTGCCCTCGGTGCTGGCTTCGCTGACCAAGGGAGGTCTTGCCGCCGCGACCAAGTCGCTCGCGATCGAATATGCCGCCAAGGGCATCCGCGTGAACGCGGTGGCGCCCGGCGTGATCAAGACCCCGATGCATGCGTCAGCGACGCACGACTATCTCGCCAAGCTGCATCCGGTCGGGCGGATGGGCGAGATGAAGGACATCGTCGACGCCGTGCTGTTCCTCGAAGGCGCCGGCTTCGTCACCGGCGAGATCCTGCATGTCGATGGCGGCCAGAGCGCCGGGCACTAGGGACGGAGCGTGCGATGCCTATCGTCACCATCCAGGTCACGCGTGAGGGGACGGCGCCGGGGGCGTCGTCCACCACGCCGGAACAGAAGGCCGCGCTGATCAAGGGCGCCAGCGAATTGCTGCGCGACGTGCTCGGCAAGCCCTTGGAATCGACCTTCGTCGTGATCGAGGAAGTCGACACCGACAATTGGGGCTGGGGCGGGCTGCCGGCGCTGGAATATCGCCGAAAGCTCGCTGCTGCGGCAGCTCCGAAGGCGCCTTCCCGCTGACGGCCTTTGCCCAATCCAACGGATCACCTCTCCCGGCCGGGAGAGGTGAAGTGGAATCGCTCAGAGCGATTGCTGCAATCGCAACTAATCATTTTTAACGAACGGCCGGAGGGCCTATTGCCATGTCCATGTCAGCCAATGTCGAACATCACCGGCGTCATCATGCCGGGCCGCATCACGATGCCGGCAAACCGTTGTGGGTGTCCGCGGCGGCGGGCCTGTGCGCCTCGCTGGTCGGGCTCGGGCTGGCGCGCTTTGCCTACACGCCGCTGATCCCGGCATTGATCGCGGCCAAGTGGTTCACGCCGGCAGAAGCAGTCTATCTCGGCGCCGCAAACCTCGCCGGTTATCTGGCCGGCGCGCTGATCGCGCGCGACCTCGGCGCGCGCATCGGCTCGGTATGGGCGCTGCGCGGCATGATGGTGTTGGCTGCCATCACCTGCTTTGCCTGCGCGGTGCCGATCTCCTTCATCTGGTTCTTCGGCTTCCGCTTCCTCGCCGGGATCAGCGGCGGCGTCATCATGGTGCTGGCCGCGACTGCGATTCTGCCGCACACCGCGCCGAGCAAGCGCGGCCTGGTCGGCGGCGTGATCTTCGCCGGTGTCGGCCTCGGCGTCGCTGCCTCTGGCACGCTGGTGCCGCTGTTGTTGCAACAGGGCGTCGAGCAAGCCTGGTGTGGCCTCGGCGTGCTCTCTGCGGTGCTGACCCTGATCAGCTGGAAGGCGTGGCCGGCGGAAGCGCCCGTCGCGCACGGTGCGGCGGAGCAGCCTGTCGCCGCGCATGGCGTGCGCTCGCCGCTGGTGCTCGCACTGTGCCTGGAGTACGGCCTCAATGCGCTGGCGCTGGTGCCGCACATGGTATTCCTGGTCGATTTCGTCGCCCGCGGGCTCGGGCAGGGGATCGCAGCGGGGTCGTATTACTGGGTGCTGTACGGCATCGGCGCCGTGGTCGGGCCGCTGCTGTCGGGACATCTCGCCGACCGTGCCGGCTTCGCCGCGGCGCTGCGCGTGGCGTTCCTGATCGAAGCGGTTGCAGTCGCATTGCCTGCCGTGACGACATCGCCCGCCGCGCTGATCGTGTCGAGCCTGATCGTCGGCGGCTTCACGCCCGGCATCGTGCCGTTGGTGATCGGCCGCATCCATGAGCTGATCCCGCATTCGGCGGCGAGCCAGCGCTCCGCCTGGGCGCAGGCSACCAC
>BFBZ01000025.1_pt41 | contig 11581 bp, 13 predicted proteins | sample 1888401 | NCBI WGS metagenome assembly BFBZ01 (sample SAMD00112614, study PRJDB3348) | symbiont metagenome | host: Chara braunii | reverse complement strand
CAACTCACATCGGCTTCAAGATTCTAAACTGAAATTCACGTTGATGATTTTGTAGGCAGCGCATTGCAACGCCCCGCACACAATCGTGATGACCGTGTCACATGCGCGACATGGCACGACGCCGTGCAACCCCGGAAAAGCGCTGCCGCAACACCTGCCCGCCTCTCCACACCGAGAAGCGGGCGCATCACGTTCAGTCCTTGATCACGCGCACGGCGCCGCGAGCGGCGCTGGTAGCGAGCGCGGCGTAAGCCTTCAGCGCGGTCGAGACCTTGCGGCTGCGCTTGGCCGGCTTCCAGGCTTGCGTGCCTTTCGCTTCCATCGCCGCCTGGCGGCGCGCCAGCTCGGCGTCGTCCACCGCAAGACGGATCGAGCGCGAGGGGATGTCGATCTCGATGATATCGCCATCCCTGACAAGGCCGATGAGACCGCCTTCGGCGGCTTCCGGCGAGACGTGCCCGATCGACAGCCCCGACGATCCGCCGGAAAAACGTCCGTCGGTGACGAGGGCGCAGGCCTTTCCGAGGCCCTTGGATTTCAGGTAGCTGGTCGGATACAGCATCTCCTGCATGCCCGGGCCGCCGCGCGGGCCTTCATAGATGATCGTGACCACGTCGCCCGGCTTGATCTTGTTGGTCAGGATGGCATCGACGGCGGCGTCCTGGCTCTCGAACACCCGCGCCGGCCCGGAAAACTTCAGGATGCTGGCATCGACACCGGCGGTCTTCACGATGCAGCCATCGACCGCGATGTTGCCGGACAACACCGCCAGGCCGCCGTCCTTCGAGAACGCATGCGCGGCATCACGGATGCAGCCGGCCTCGCGATCGTCATCGACCTCCTCGAACCGGCGCTCCTGGCTGAACGCCACCTGGGTCGGCACGCCGCCTGGAGCTGCCTTGTAGAAGTTGCGCACGCTCTCGCTCTGGGTGCGCTTGATATCCCAGCGATCGAGCGCCGCCTCGATGGTGGTGGCGTGCACGGTCGGCAAATCGCGGTGAATGAGGCCGGCGCGGTCGAGTTCGCCCAGGATCGCCATCACGCCGCCGGCGCGATGCACGTCTTCCATATGCACGTCCGCTACCGACGGGGCGACCTTGCAGAGTACCGGCACCTTGCGCGAGAGACGGTCGATGTCCGTCATGGTGAACGGCACCTCGCCTTCATAAGCGGCGGCCAAAAGATGCAGCACGGTGTTGGTGGAGCCGCCCATGGCGATATCCAGCGTCATCGCGTTCTCGAACGCCTTGAAGTTCGCGATATTGCGCGGCAGCGCGCTTTCGTCGTCCTGCTCATAGTAGCGGCGCGCCAAGTCCACGATCAGGTGGCCGGCTTCGACGAACAGGCCCTTGCGGTCGGCGTGGGTCGCAAGCACGGAGCCGTTGCCCGGCAGCGACAGGCCCAGCGCCTCGGTGAGGCAGTTCATCGAGTTGGCGGTGAACATGCCCGAGCATGAGCCGCAGGTCGGGCATGCCGAGCGCTCGATCACCTCGACATCGTCGTCGCTGACCTTGTCGTCGGCGGCCGCCACCATGGCGTCGATCAGGTCGACCGAGCGGATCTTGCCCTTGAGATCAACCTTGCCGGATTCCATCGGCCCGCCGGAGACGAACACCACCGGAATGTTGATGCGCAGCGCCGCCATCAGCATGCCGGGCGTGATCTTGTCGCAGTTGGAGATGCAGACCATCGCGTCGGCGCARTGGGCGTTGACCATGTATTCGACGCTGTCGGCGATCAGCTCGCGCGACGGCAGGCTGTAGAGCATGCCGTCATGGCCCATGGCGATGCCGTCATCGACCGCGATCGTGTTGAATTCCTTGGCGACGCCGCCGGCCTTCTCGATCTCGCGCGCCACCAATTGCCCGAGATCCTTGAGATGGACATGGCCCGGCACGAACTGGGTGAAGGAGTTCACCACCGCGATGATCGGCTTGCCGAAATCCTCATTGGTCATTCCGGTGGCGCGCCACAGACCGCGGGCGCCAGCCATGTTGCGGCCATGGGTGGTGGTTCGGGAACGATAGGTCGGCATAGGATCCTCGGGGTCTTGCCCGGGCTCGGGCCCAAGGCTGCAATCGACTGATGTGGCGAGGGTTTACAGGGAAGTCGGGCGTGATGCGACACTCAATTTCGCCTTTCAGCGATGCCGCACCGCAGCCCCTTACCGCATCGCACAATAACGCAGGACCCCGGCCAGCGTCGGGCCGGCTCATATCGCCCGATCTTGTCCGGTCGGCTACAGCAGCCGACCCAGCACCGCTGTCGCCACGGCCACAAGACACAGGCCGATGGCGATCACACGCCACAGCAATTGCTGACGCGCGGAGCGGCGATCATGAAACGCCAGCCAGTCGCGAACGAACCCGACCGGAATACCGAAGATGATCGCGGGTTCGTCGGTGTGATGGGTTTCGTGCTCGACGAACATCGACCGCACATTCGCCAGGCCGAGGTGCTCCAGCTCGCAATTCCACTGCCAGGCGCGGTTGCCATTGGTCCAGCGGTTCTCGAAAGGAAGCTTGTGCGATGTCATCGCCAACCTCCTCCAGCCCTGCCCTGTTCCCGATATAAGCGGTCGCGACGCAAGTGCCAGTCACCGCATGGCGACCGTTCGAACGGACGGGATCTTTCCCCTCCTCGAAGGCCCGAGCCGTCACGTGTTGCCCGGCATCCTCTTGCTCAAGCCGGCCCAGCCGGAAAGCCGCGTCCTGAGGAGCACGGCCAGCAGCACCACGATGCCGTTGGCGACATCCTGGGCGTAGGAGTTGACGCCCACGAGCACCATTGTGTTGCTGAGCACAACGATAAAAAGGCCTCCCAGCAGGGTCCCCAGCATCGACCCCTTCCCGCCAGACAGGCTGGCGCCCCCGACGATGACCGACGTGATGACCGCGAACTCGACGCCATAGCCGATATTCGGGTTGCCGGCGCCAAGACGCGAGGTCATCAGCAGACCACTGATCGCGGCCAATCCACCGGTCAACGCGAAAAGCCCAGTGCGGATGCGCTTGACCGGAATCCCGGACAGGTGTGCGGCTTCCGCGTTTCCACCGATGGCATACACCGAACGGCCGAACACGGTGCGCGAGGCAACGATGGTGAACACCGCGAATGTCGCGAGCATGACCAGCGCCGGCACCGGGACGCCCAGGACCGCGCCGCCACCCCATACCTGAAAGCCCTCGTCGAGGATGGGTATCGGGATGGCGTCGGTCATCAGCATGGCTGTACCACGCAATGCGGAAAACATCGCCAGCGTCACGATGAACGACGGGATGTTGAAACAGGCACGGACGGCGCCCGCGCCAGCGCCGATCGCAACGCCGAAAACGACGACCCCGAGCGCGGCGCTCCATAACGGCAGATGACAACAGGCTGTGAGTATCCCGAACAGGGCGGAGGAAAATGCGATCGCCGATCCAACACTCACGTCGATTTCGCCCGCGATGATGACCAGCGTCATGCCGTAAGCGATGATTCCGGTGAACGCGACCTGTCGGAGCACGTCCAGGAGGTTACCGGCCGTCGCAAAGTTGGGCGCGAACAGCGCGGCCAGCACGCACAGCACGATCAGCGCGACCAACAGGCTTATGATCTCCGTATCGACGCGTTCGCGCTGCATTATCGGGGCCGCAGCGCCGGCCGTCATGGTGTTTTCGGTGGTCATATCCGTTCGCCCGTCCATCGTGAATCAGTGCGCGCCGCCCATCGTGACAGCCATCACCTCGGCCAGGTCCGCTCGCGCGACGCTGCGCTCGCCCACGATTTCGCCGTCCTTGATGAGAAGCAATCGATCACAGAGCAGCATCAGTTCTTCCATCTCGGAGGACGCGACCAGCATCGCGCCCCCTTGTGCCGCCGACCGTTCGAGCAATTCGTAGATCTGGCGCTTGGCTTCGATATCGACACCGCGCGTCGGCTCGTCCAGCAGGAACACCTTGACGTCGGCGTTCAGGCACTTGCCGAGCACGACCTTTTGCTGGTTGCCGCCCGACAATGTCCGAACCGGATCCGCGAGGCTGCCCAGCTTGATCGACATGCGCGCGGCGGCGCCTTGCGACAGCTGCGCCTGCCTGCGCCGGGACAGCATCGCCCTGTGCACGACCTTGTGCATCGCCGACAGGACGAGATTATCGGAGGTGCTCATGTCGAGCACGAGCCCCTCCTTCTTGCGATCCTCGGGCGCCAGACCGATGCCCTGGCGGATCAAGGCTTTCGGCGATCGTCCCGTCACGTTCCTGCCGAAGATTTCGATCCGGCCCGCGGTGATCGGGTCGAGGCCAAAAACAGCGCGCAGCAACTCGGTCCGACCGGAACCGAGCAACCCCGCCACGCCGACGATCTCGCCTTCACGGACTTCGAAGCTGACCCCCTTGAGCTTTTTGGCGGTCGAGAGTCCACTCACCTTGAGCGCGATCCTGCCGGGCGACCGGTGCGCTTGATTGCGCTGTGTCGTCGCGCTCGTCTCGCCTGTCATATGTCTCACGATCTGCGCCGTCGATGCATCGGCGATCGGTGAGGTATCGATGTGGCGCCCATCGCGCAGCACGGTCACGCTGTGAGCGATCTGCTGGATCTCGTCCATGCGATGCGAGACATAGACCACCGCGACGCCCCGATCCGAAAGCACGCGAATGGCATTCAGCAGAACCTCGACTTCCGAAGCCGGCAGTGAACTGGTCGGCTCGTCCAGGATCAAGACACTTGGCCTGAACGACAGGCCGCGTGCGATCTCCACCAGTTGCTGCTCGGCGATCGACAGTTTGCTCACCCTGGCCGCCGGATCAACCCGGACACCAAACTCGGCAAGCACGGCGGCGGCCTCGCGGCGCACCGCCCGTTGGTCGATGAGCCATCCACGCCGATGGCCGTGCCAGCGCCCCAGCAGGATGTTTTCGGCAACACTCAATTCCGGCACCAGGCTCAGCTCCTGATGCACCGTGGCAACGCCGAGCGCATTGGCGCGCCGGGGCGAGAAGACATCGACCGCACGCCCGGCGACCTTGAGCGTGCCGGCGTCGGGGGCTTCGACTCCGGAGAGAATCTTGACCAGTGTGGACTTGCCCGCGCCGTTCTTGCCGAGCAGCGCGCGCACCTCGCCGGCCGCCACCGCGAAGCTGACACCTTTGAGAGCCTGCACACCGGGATAGGACTTTATCAACGCCGTCGCCTCGATCGCACCGATAGCCACGCCTGTTTCCACCGGGGGAATTGGCGCCGCCGCAGCATCTTCGACCAGGGCCGACATCCACACCTCCTCTGTCCGTTACCCCCGCCATCGGGAAGGCCGCGGTGCGATCGTGCCGCAGGATCACATCCGCATACGCCGACCAGGCATCCGCTGGCCTGTCGCGCTGACCGGCGGTCTCGACAGGCTCACTGGTTGTCGGCGATATACTTGCGAGCCGAGGCCGGATCGGCGCTGCTGAAGGTCGGCGACGGACACGCCTGATAGAAGTCGCCCACCTGTTGTTTGCGGGCGGCCCTAACCGCGGCCGCCAAGCCGCGCGCACCCAGGCAGTACGGATCCTGCCCGGAGGTCCAATGCACGATGCCGTCCGGCGATGCGGTCAGTTGTGCAACCTGCGTATTGATGTCGATGCCAAACACCGCAACCTTGCCGGTCAGGCCTTTCGCCTTGATCGCCTGTGCCGCTGCGATGATCCCATCCTCATTCTCGGCAATGAAGACATTGGCATCGGGATTGGCGGCCAGCATCGAATCCGCGATCGGACGGGCCTTGTCGATGACGAAGCCTTCCTGCTCCGCCAGAATCTTGATGTCGAGGCCAGTGAGTTGCTGGTTCAGCCCTTTGCGCCGCTCCCGACAGACATCGTAGGACTCGCAGGTCAGCATCAGGATCCTGGCCTTGCCGCCCAGCTGCGCCGCAATGTAGGCGGCGGCCTGCTTGCCGGTCGAGACGCCGAGGCCCGTGTTGTCGCTTTTGACGAAAGCCTGCACCAGTTCCTTGTCGTCCGGCGGGTTGGCGCAGGTGGTGTAGCAGACGACAGGAATGCCGGCGGACCTAGCCAAACGCAGCGCGGCCAGCGAGCCCGTCGGCGACACCGCGGACAGCAAGATCGCGTCGACCTTGCGGGTGATGAAATTCTGAATGTACTGCGCTTCTTTCGCAGCATCCAGGTTGGCGTTCTGGATGATCACCTTGACGTTGTTCTCACTCGCCGATTTCTCGATGCCCTTGCGGGCATGGGCAAAGTGGGGATTGGGGAACAACTCGATGACGCCGATCGTCAGCGGCTTCTGGTCCTGCGCCAGCGCAACCGTTGCGGTGCCGATCGCCGCGACAGCCGCAAGGCTGAGCCACATCATAGCTGCGACCGTGCGCAATGCCGTTGATCTCGCACTCATTCCTGTCTCCTCCATCGATCGACCCTGTTGGCGGGCCTTCTCTTCGTTGACCGGTCTGTCGCGCCGGCAGTCAGACTGTCTCGAATTGCCGGTAGGCGCCGGGATCGAACCACTCAAGTCCCGCCTTGAGCCAGTTGTCTGCGTCAACAACCACCCCTGGGCGCTCTTCGACGGCTGAATGAAATTGCATTTCGAACTGAACGCCATTGGGGTCGTAGAAGAAGATCTGCCAGATCGGCAAGCCAGGCACCGCCCGCTCGCGGTACGGTACGCCGAGAGACCGAAGGCGTTTGCGCGTCTCGTCGAAACCAACAGCCGACAGGGCGATGTGATCGACGGCGCTGCTTCCGGTCGGTACGCGCCCGTCACTGGCGAGAGCAGCCTCGCCCGTGAAGATGTGGAAGATCGAACCGCCATAGGGCGTGCTGAGCTGCATCCAGTAGCCTGGAAACTCGAACGGTGGCCGGGCCGACTCGGTCATGCCGAAAACCTGCTCGTAAAAGCGCTTGGTGGCTTCGGGCTTGCCGGTCTTGATGGCGATGTGAAAGAGAGAAGTTGCAGGCATGGCTCCGTCCCGTACGTGGTCATTGTCGAATGTGGCGGGCATCGCACGGCGCGGCCGCAAAGCTCGATTGGTCTGGGCCGCTGGCGCGAGCTCACGTGCCGGGGCGCACCATGTGGCCAAGGAAGAGATTCCAGTACTCGGCCATATCGTGGACCACCGCCCTGTAGCGATCGAGCTGCGGCGATTCCATGTGCCGATCCCACAGCGCCCGGCTCTCCCACAGCTCGGTGAAGATCCAGCTCTCGCCGTCTTCGGACTCATTCATCTCGTAGCGCAGGCAGCCTTCCTCGGCCAAAGTCGGGAGCAGGAGCTCTTTCAGAACCGCACGAAAGGCGTCGGCTCGACCCGGTTTGGCCTTGGCGCTGCCGATAACAACGAGGATGGACATCGGTAAATGTTCCTGATGGTTCGCTGAGGGGAGGAAAGCGTGGCGGCCCTCGTGCAGGCGGCGGGATTGTGCGCCGGATGGCATCGAGGGATGAGATTGCGCCCCGATCAGGTCATGATGCGGCGGGAGGCAACCGAATTTCAGGGTATCGACGAGCACCGATCATGCCCATGACCACCCAAGTGCAGCGCTTCATGAAATTTCCTCCCGCTTGAGCCTTGGTTGGTGGAATCATCGGTGACGCCGGGCGATATGCGAAATCGCAAGAGTTTTTGGCTCCTATCCACCCGATGAATAGTTGGCCGGCGGCGCGCGTTCAGGCGGCGCGCAGGTCCGCCCGAACGCGTTGCCCGCGCGTCACGTCAACACAAGATCGGCCCGATCGGTTTGCGGGGCGACGTTGTAAGACAGCAGACCGCCCTGCCAGTTGCTGCGCGCCAGAAACTGCTCCCAGGTCAATGCATGCGGATCGATTTTTCGGCTCCAGGACAGATCGCGCCCGGGCGCGTAGTAGCCATATTCGACGGCGTATTCGACCATGCCCACCAGCTCACGTACGAGATGTTCGTCGGCAGCAAAGCCCGGAAAGTGACGCAACAGCTCATCGCGCGAATACGCCGACGCGTAGTGCGCGCGCTGCCCGGTGACGCGTACGAATGTATCCACCATGTCCTGTGCCGAGATGAATTCGCCGATCACCGGCAGGGTCTTGCCGGCATACTGCGCCGGGTGATCGAAGATCTCGCGCACTGCTGGACCAGCCGCTGTAAGCGGATCGCAGAATGGCATGGGAATGTCCGGCGGCAGGTATATGGCAAATGTGATGCCGTCCTTCCCGCGCTGTGGCACGTAGTATTCGAGGAAATTGGTGTAATAGAAGGCAAGGTAGACGAACGAGCTGCGAACAGGCAGGCCGCGAATGTAGTCCTCCACTCTCGCCTTGTCCGTAAAGTGCGGCGCCCACTTGGTGCCGCCCGTGCGCGCTTCGACATTTTCGAGCCCGCTGAAAACCACGTGTTCGACACCTGCGGCCACGGCGGCATCCGCCAACTCCTTGCCAAGGGTAAATTCACGTTCCTCCGGCGGCACCTTGACGATGGGCGGCGTCATCAGGAACGCGCCAGCCGAACCTTTCAGGGCCTCCGTCAACTCGGCTTGCCTGCCGATTTCGAGGGGGGCCACCACGACTTCGGCACCCTTTTGCGCCAGGATTTGCGCGGGCTGGCTATCACGGCGCCGAGTCAGAGCGCGCACCCGGTAGCGCCCGCTGTCGAGCAACGACTCGGCGACACTGCGGCCCTGCTTGCTCGAGGCACCAACAACAGTGATCAGGGGCTTGGACGTATCGGCTTGGATCACGTGACTTCTCCTCCTGGGCGTAAAAGATTTCCGCCCTGTCCATCAAGGTCGGCAAGCGCTGAGTGCGCAGGGGATCGACCTCCGGAGACGAACTATCGGCTGCTCCGAGCTATGTTTGAAATCGCAAAAACGTTCGGCTACCATCCACCCCATGGATACCAAGCGCTTCGACATCAATCTGCTGGTCACGCTGGAGGCGTTGCTTGTCGAGCAGAACGTGTCGAAGGCAGCCGCCCGCCTGCATCTCAGTCAGCCAGCGGTCAGCGCCCAGTTGAACCGTCTGAGAGGCGTGTTCGATGATCCGCTCCTGATTCCCGCACAGCGAGGGATGACGCCGACCGCCAAGGCCCTCGAACTGCTCGAACCGTTGCGCGAAGCCCTCGATCAGGTTCGCGCGACTGTTGCCACCCACAGGAACTTCGATCCGGCAAAGGCCAAGTTGACGGTCGCCATCGCCTGCACCGACTACTTGCAGGCGGCGTTGATCAAGTCACTCATCATGGAATTGAGAACAAAGGCACCCGGGGTGCGTGTGGCCCTGCATAATCTGGACACACGGCAGTTGGAAACCCAGATGACACGCGGCGATGTCGATCTGGCGCTGATGACACCACAAATCGCACCGCCAAGCCTTCGTACCAGGCACCTGTTCGATGAGCGGTATGTCCTCATCGGCCGCCGGAACCACCCACGACTGAGAGAGGGTCTCACCGTCGAGGAATTTGCTCAGCTGGAGCACGTGATCGTATCTCTTCGCGGCGGCGATTTCGTAACGCCGGTGGACAACACCCTCAAGGCGCTCGGACACAGCCGCAATGTGGTGCTGTCAGTCACATCGTTCCTGTTCGTTCCCGATATCGTGTCGCAATCGGATTTCGTGGCGCTCGTCCCTGAACGGCTGGTCCGTGACCGCGCCGACAAACTGAAGTTGGTCGACTGTCCGTTTTCCGTGGAAGGGTTCGCGGTGGGGATGGTATGGCACGAGCGCAATCACGGACACAGCGGCCAGCGCTGGATCCGGGAGACGATCATCTCGATGGTCGCCGCGACAGGCTGAGGCAGACGCCGATCCCTCCAATCGAGCAGTAGATGAACCCGAACAGCGCGATGACGATGGCCGCGAACGCGGCCGCCAGCATCAGCGCCCAGCGGAACGACGTCGAACTCAGGGACTGCGGTCGGATCATCGCCATTCAGGCCGGCTTGCGAAGAACGCCCGGCACCACGCACATTCTGGATCATCGGAGCGTCATTCGGACCATCCATCTGTGGCGCAGCCGGCCTATGTGCACATCGACGAGGTTGGTGGCCGGAACGAATTTGCAGTTCCACACTTCCTCGAGCAGCATGGCGCGGGTGAGCATCTGATCGCAGTGCTGTATCATGTATTCGAGCAAATTTAGACTCCCATTCGGAGCCGGACGGCGTTGCAAAACAACACGCAACGACCGTCACAGCCCAATAACGCAAATTGCTTTATTCCGGCCAGACGGTTTCACTTTTTTGTTCCATCCCGTGCTCTAAGCTGCAATCAATACCGGTGAGGAAACGGAGACATCATCAATGAAAAGAACCTGGACACTGCTGATCGCCATCATCGCCGTCTGGTCGGCATGGTCACCGGCGAGGGCCGACGACGCCTCGACGGCGGCGGCGCAGGAACTGGTCGACTACACGCTGGGAAAAACCACCGATGACATGATCTCCAAGATGGAGACGGCGATCTGGTCGAACCTGGAGACCGCGTTTCCCCGAACCACCGATGCCGCCACTATTGCCGAAATGCACACCGAGTTCGACACGATTGTGCGAAAATACGTCGCGCAAGCCATGAAGATCGCGCCGACGATCTACGCGCAGCACTTCACCTCTGACGAACTGAAGGGCCTGCTCGCGTTCTACAAGACGCCGCTGGGCGACAAGATGCTGACCGAGATGCCGAAGGTGATGGGCGACTTCACGACCACGGCCATGGTGCCGATGATGGCGCCGATGCAAAGCGAGATCAAAGCCAGCCTCGAAACCATCATGCGTAAGCAGGGGACGACGAAATAAGCAACTGCCGTCCCTCCGCCCAACTGGCCGGAGGGACGGCACATATCAGTTCGGGAGAAGCTCGATGGCAATGGTCACTGACAACGACAAGATCGACGATGCCGTTCTCGGGCTGCTGTGGCTCACTCTCCACGACAACGATCGCGCCTGGAAGGGATTTGATTGGAATACTCTGGACCGGCTGCACCAAAAAAAGGGCCTGATTGACAATCCAGCCAACAAAGCCAAGTCGGCGGTCTTCAGCGAGGAAAGGTTGCGACGATCAGAGGAGATGTTTCGCAAGCTGTTTTCGCGCCCAGCCAATCCGTCGGAAACCTAGTTTACCGGATGCTTGCGCGGGAAGCTGGTGCGGCCGCGCACGAGGCCGACCACCGCGGAAATCAGGAACAGCACGATCGCGACGAAAAGATGATCTTGGCGAGTTCGATCGAGGCGCTGGCGACCCCAGTGAAGCCGAGCACACCGGCGATCAAGGCAATAATGAGAAGCGTGACAATCCAGCCCAGCATGGTCGTGAGTCCTTGAAAACAGCGTCCTGGACACGGAGGAGAGGCCCTCCGTCCTTCACGGAGCCAATGGCCGGGGAACCGCAAGGTCCCGGCGGGCGGCTGGCTGAAAATCGTGTGAACCGCCCGGACATCCGGAACCAATCGAGGGGATGATCAACCGCCGATTTGGTCCGGGAAAACGGTGGCAAAATCACGCAAAAGCTGTCCCAAACCGCGTATGATGCCTATATGAGGGCTCTCCTTCAGGGATGACGCCTGTATACCGCACGGTTGCGGGGTGGCATCTTGGCCCCTAGACGATTCGCATGACTGACCCGATCAAGCTGAGCTCTT
>BFBZ01000008.1_pt18 | contig 11583 bp, 9 predicted proteins | sample 1888401 | NCBI WGS metagenome assembly BFBZ01 (sample SAMD00112614, study PRJDB3348) | symbiont metagenome | host: Chara braunii | reverse complement strand
AGGAAACCGGCAAGTTCATCGCCGACCGAAGCACCGCTATCGGCGGCAAGTTGCCGATGAACACCAATGGCGGCGGCCTGAGCTACATGCACTCGGGCATGTACGGCATGTACGCACTTCAGGAGAGCGTGCGGCAAATGCGCGGCATCGCGCCGGCGCAGGTGCCGAATGCCAAGATCTCGGTCTGCCACGGCGTCGGCGGCATGTTCGCAGCAAGCGGCACGATCATCTTTACGAACGAACGATAGCAATGGCTGGCGCGAGCGCAGTACCCAATCCGTCATTGCCGGGCTTGACCCGGCAATCCATCTTCTTCTGAAGAACGATGGATGCGCGGGTCACGCCCGCGCATGACGAGTAGGTTCTGCATCGGCCTGCGGACACAACAAGGAGAACCCACATGGCAAAATCACTGCAGGACAAAGTCATCATCGTCACCGGCGCAGGCCGCGGTATCGGCCGCGAGATCGCGCTGCTCTGCGCGGCGGAAGGCGCCAAGGTCGTGGTCAACGATCCCGGCGGCGCGGCCGACGGTGCCGGCAATAGCGCAGCGCCCGCCGAGGAAGTCGTCGAGGAGATCAAGAAGCGCGGCGGAGCGGCCGTTGCCAATTTCGAGTCGGTGGCGGAAGCCATTCCGGCCAGCAAGATCGTGAAGACCGCGACCGATCATTTCGGAAGGCTCGACGGCGTCGTCAACAATGCCGGCATCCTGCGCGACATGATCTTCCACAAGATGAGCGTGGAAGCGTTCGAGGCCGTCATCAAGGTGCATCTGATGGGCTCGTTCTATGTCAGCCACGCCGCGGCGCGGATCTACCGCGAGCAGGAGTCGGGCTCGTTCGTGCACTTCACCTCGACCTCCGGCCTGATCGGCAATTACGGCCAGGCCAACTACGCCGCGGCCAAGCTCGGCATCGTCGGCCTGTCGAAGTCGATCGCGCTCGACATGGGCCGCTTCAACGTGCGCTCGAATTGCGTGTCGCCGTTCGCCTGGACCCGCATGATCGGCACCATCCCGACCGAGACCGATGCCGAGAAGGCGCGCGTCGAGAAGATCAAGCAGATGGGCCCGGAGAAGATCGCGCCGGTCTGCGCCTACCTGATGTCAGACGCCGCCAAGGACGTCACCGGACAGATCTTCGGCGTACGCATGAACGAGATCTTCCTGTTCGGCCAGCATCGTCCGGTGCGCTCGGTGCATCGCGGCGAAGGCTGGACGCCGGAGACCATTGCCGAGCACGGCATGCCGGCCCTGAAGGGATCGTTCGCCAAGCTCGACCGCTCGGCCGACGTCTTCACCTGGGATCCGATCTGATCCCGCGATCTGATCCGATCTGACAGTTTTATGAAAAAGTCGCCTCCGCGAAATCGCGGGGGCGACACACTCTTTGGTTGTTTCTTCACAGCGTGCCCGCATTGTGCCCGAATTGCGGGCGCATGATCGTCCTCCCCATAACAAAAAGCCTGGGAGGACTTCGTGACAAATCCAATCAACACAGAGCAACACGAGGCCGACGGAACGAAGGCGTTCGACCGTCGAACGATCTTGCGCGGCGCAACCGCGCTTGCTGCAACTGCGCTGGCTGCGTCGGACGCATCCGCTCGCGACTACGGCCGCAATGCAGAACCGCAGCGTTATCCCGATCCCGATATCGTCGTGATCGACGACAAGCGCTTCAAGGCCAAGGTCGGCAACACCGCGATCAAGCGGCTCTACACCGGATGCCTGTGGGCGGAAGGCCCGGCCTGGAACGCGCAGGGTCAGTATCTGGTGTGGAGCGACATCCCGGCCAACCGGCAGTTGCGCTATCTCGACGACGACGGTCACATCTCCGAGCAGTTCCACAAGCCGTCGAACGAGGCCAACGGCTCGACCTTCGACTTCGAGGGCCGCCAGATCACCGCCGAGCGCACGCGGCTGGTGCGCTACGAGCACGACGGAACCGTCACCTCATTGGCGGAGCAGGCGGGCGGCAAGCAGCTCAACGGGCCGAACGACATGGTCGTGCATCCCAACGACAAGTCGATCTGGTTCACCGATCCCGGCTACGGCGCGGTCTCGATCTATGAGGGCCAGCGCGCCAACACCGGCTCGAACCAGCCGTACCAGAAGGAAGCCGTCTATCGCATCGATGCCTCGACCGGACAGATCACCAAGGTCTGCGACGAACCGTTCAAGCCGAACGGCATCGCCTTCAGCCACGACTACAAGAAGGTCTATGTCTGCGACACCGGCATCACGCATTATCCGAACGCGAAGAACATCGTCTGGCAGTACGACCTCAACGGCGACAAGCTGTCCAACCCGCGCACGCTGATCGACATGACGCTCGACGGCAAGTCAGGCTTCCCGGACGGCATGCGCGTCGACATCGACGGCAACATCTGGGTCGGCGCCGGCTGGGTCGGACCGGGCTATGATGGCGTGCAGGTGTTCGCCCCCGACGGCCAGCGGATCGGCCAGATTCTGCTGCCGGAGACCTGCGCCAACCTCACCTTCGGCGGCAAGAAGCGCAACCGCCTGTTCATGACGGCGAGCCAGTCGCTCTATGCGGTGTATGTGGAGACGCGGGGCGCGCACAACTGCTGATGCTGTTGTCGTCCCGGCGAAAGCCGGGACCCATTACCACCGCTGTTGATTGCTCGAAAAGGCTGGGGCCCAAACCGTTCACGACACGTCAGGTCGTGGTTATGGGTCCCGGCTTTCGCCGGGACGACACTGAGGCTAGCCGCTATTCCGCAACCCTGCCGAAATCCCGTTGATCGTGATCTGAATCCCGCGCAGCACCTGCTCGTCCGGATTCTGCGCGCGATGTTCCTTCAGCAACTCGACCTGCACGTGGTTGAGCGGGTCCATGTAGGGGAAGCGGTTGCGGATGCCGCGCTCCAGCAGCGGGTTGCCCTGCAGCAGCCGATCGTGGCCCATGATGTCGAGCAGCGTCTCGATCGCAAGGTGCCACTCGCGGCGGATCTGGCCGAAAATCTTCTCGCGCAAGGCGACGTCCGGCACCAGCTCGGCATAACGCGAGGCGATCGCGATCGAGCTCTTCGCCAGCACCATGTCCATGTTGGAGAGCAGCGTGCGGAAGAACGGCCATTCCCTGTACAGCTCCTGCAGGAACGGCATGCCCTGCTCCGGATGCTCCGATATCCAGGTCTCGACCGCGCTACCAAAGCCGTACCAGCCCGGCAGCATCAGCCGGCATTGCGCCCAGGAGAACACCCACGGGATCGCGCGCAGGTCCTCGATCTCGCGGGTCTTCTTGCGCGAGGCCGGACGGCTGCCGATGTTCAAGGTCGCGATCTCGTTGATGACGGTCGAGCCCCAGAAGTAATCGGCGAACCCCGGGGTCTCGTAGACGAGCCCGCGATAGGCCTTGAAGGCGAGCGCGGAGATCTCCTCCATCGCCTTGAGATATTCGGGACGCGGCGCGCTCTGCCGCGGCTGCAACAGGCTGGTCTCGAGCGTTGCCGCGGCGAGAATTTCCAGATTGCTGCGGCCGACCTCGGCATTGGAGTATTTCGAGGAGATGATCTCGCCCTGCTCGGTGATGCGGATCTGGCCGTTCACCGCGCCGCCGGGCTGCGCGATGATCGCGTCATAGCTCGGTCCGCCGCCACGGCCGACCGAGCCGCCGCGGCCGTGAAACAGCCGCAGCCGCACGCCGTGGCGCTCGAACACCTCAACGAGACCGATCTCGGCCTTGTAGAGCTCCCAGCCCGAGGTGACGAAGCCGCCATCCTTGTTGCTGTCGGAATAGCCGAGCATCACTTCCTGCACGCCGCCGAGACTGTCGACCAGCTTGCGATAGTCATGCAGCGCCAGCATCCGGTCCATGATGCCGCTGGAAGCCTGCAGGTCCTCGATGGTCTCGAACAGCGGCACGATGTTGATCGCGCTGCGGCCGGACGGATTGACCAGCCCGACCTCCTTGAGCAGCACCGCGACCTCGAGCATGTCGGACATGCCCTTGCACATCGAGATGATGCACTGGGAAATCACCTCGGGACCGAACTTGCCATGCGCCTCGGCCGCCGCCCGGAACACGGCGAGCTCGCCTTGCGTCTCCTCGGAATATTTGACGAAGGGCGAGGCCAGCGGCCGCGCGCTGCGCAATTCGCCGAGCAGCAGGCCGACCCGCGCCTCCTCGCCGAGCGCCAGATAGGACATGCCGGGATTAGCGGTATCGAGCAGCTCGGCGATGGTGCGCTCATGCACCGCCGAGTTCTGGCGGATGTCGAGCCGCGCCAGATGGAAGCCGAAGCAATCCACCGCCCGCCGCAACTGCCGCAGCCGACCGCGCCCGATGACGCCGGAATTGTTTGATATCAGCGAGCGGTTGAGCACGTCGAGATCGGCCTGGAATTCGCTGACGCTGGTATACGGCTCGGCCTTGCCGACCGGTGGCCGCGTGGTCTCGACCTCGAGCCGCATCGCGGTGGCAGCGAGCCGCGCATAGATGCCCGACACCGCCAGACGATACGGCTCGCCGCTGCGATGCGGCGAGGTGTCGGGCGAGCGCTCGGCGAGGATGCGCAGCTCGTCCGAGACGTCGGCGAGATGCGCCGCGAGCGACAGCTCGGCGCCGAGCGCGTGCAGTTCCTCGAGGTAGAAGCTGAGCACCCGGCTCGACTGCAGCCGCAGCGTGCCGCGCATCACCTCCGCCGTGACGAATGGATTGCCGTCGCGGTCGCCGCCGATCCAGCTCCCCATCCTGAGGAAGGAGGCGAGTTCGCCGGCCTCGGCGCCATCCTTGTTCAGCCGATCCTCCAGCGCGCAATGCAGCCGTGGTACCTCCTGCAGGAAGGTGTAATCGTAGAACGACAGGCCGTTGGCGACCTCGTCGAGCACGGTCAGCTTGGTCCGGCGCAGCAGATTGGTCTGCCACAACGTCACGACCGCGCGGCGCAACTGCTCGTCGCTGGCGTCGCTCTCGTCGGGCGTCATCTGCAACCGCTCGCGGCGGTCGAGCAGGCCCGCGATCTCCATCTCGCGGTCCATCGTGCTCTTGCGGCGGACCTCGGTCGGATGCGCGGTCAAGACCGGACTGACCAGCGCGCTCTTGAAGAAGCTGCGCAGGTCGGCCGGGCTGATGCCGGCCTCGCGGGCATGCACCAGCGTCTGCTCCAGCGTGCTTGGCCGCGGCGCCCCGTTGGGGCCGCGGCTGCGCATCTGGCGGATATTGTTCTGATCCTCGGCGATGTTGGCGAGGTGGGAGAAGTAGCTGAAGGCGCGGACGATACGCAGCGTCTCGGCGATCGACATGCCGTCGAGGATGCCCTCGAGCTCCCGCCGCGCCAACTTGTCCTCATCGCGGTGGAACCGGACCGAGGTCTGGCGGATGCGCTCGACCAGGTCGAACACATCGGCCCCCTCCTGGTCCCGCACCGTATCGCCCAGCACACGGCCGAGCAGGCGGATGTCGTTCCGGAGCCGCGCATCCTCCTCCTGTGCCGCCCTCTCGAGGAGGCTGGCCTCCTCCGCACCTTTGGCGCGGATTTCGGTTTCGGAAGGCACGGTCTGGGGTGACATGGCTCGCTACTCCAGAGGCTGCCGGGTTCCTCCGGAGTGTGCGCTTTTTTTGCCGCAGCGCAAGATGAACTTGGTGGCGGTGCACACACCAACGTCGTCCCGGCCTTCGCCGGGACGACGGCGAGGTTTGCGGCCCTAGATCCTCCGCCCTACCCGCTCCCAATACGGGTCGCGCAGCCGGCGCTTGAAGATTTTCCCGGAATCCTCCCGCGGCAGGTTGGTCTGGATTTCGATGTGCTTGGGCACCTTGTAGTCGGCGAGTGCGGATTTCAGCTGGGCGCGGACCGCCGACATGTCGAGCGAGACACCCGGCTGCGGCTCGACCACTGCCATCAGCGCCTCGCCGAACTCGGCGTCGGGAATGCCGAACACCGCGCAATCATGCACGCCGGGCACCGCATGCAGCACGGCCTCGATCTCGGCCGGATAGATGTTGACCCCGCCCGAGATCACCATGTCGCGCTTGCGGTCGCAGATGAAGACGTAGCCGTCGGCGTCGATATAGCCAACGTCGCCCGAGGTGATGAAGCCCTCCCGGTCGATCTCGGCGCGCTTCTCGGACTTGTTGTGATAGGTGAAATCGGGATTGCCCGCGATCCGCGAATAGATCTCGCCGATCTGCCCTTGAGGCACCTCCTTGCCGTCGTCGCCGATGAAACGAAGCTCGGCGCCGGGCGAGATCTTTCCGACCGTGCCGGGCTTCTTCAGCGCATCCTCCGACGTCGCAAACGTCACCGCGCCCGATTCGGTCGAGCCGTAGAATTCGTAGATCACCGGTCCCCACCATTCGATCATGGCGCGCTTGACGTCGGCTGGGCACGGCGCGGCGGCATGGATGATGTGGCGCAGCGACGACATGTCGTACTTCTTCCGCACCTCTTCCGGCAGCTTCATCAGGCGGATGAACATGGTCGGCACCATGAAGATGGTGTCGATCCGCTCGCGCTCGATCAGCGCCAGGAACTCCTCCGCGTCGAACCGCGGCATCAGCACCAGCGCGCCGCCGAGCCGGCCCGAGCGCAGTCCGAAGGAGTTCGGTGCCGAATCTGTCTCTTATACACATCTAGATGTGTATAAGAGACAGGCTCCGCGTCGAACCGCGGCATCAGCACCAGCGCGCCGCCGAGCCGGCCCGAGCGCAGTCCGAAGGAGTTCGGTGCCGAATGATAGAGCGGTCCCGGCAGGATCGCGCGTGCGCCGGGCTTCAGGCCGTAGATCATCCCGCGCATCGCTTCAGCGTTGGCGGTCTGTTCCGGCGTTGGCGCGAAACGGCGGACGCCCTTCGGGTGGCCCGTCGTACCCGAGGTGTAGATCATGTTCTGCGGCTGCGGCACCACAGGGCCGTCATAGCGAGGGAATTGCGCCAACCAGGATTCGAAATCGATCGCAAAATCCGGCGTTCTGAGATGGTCGGGATTGATCTTGTAACTGGCGAGAATCTCCGGCGGCGTCGGCACGCTGAGCACGGTGACGTCGGGCGGGATCGCGCCGCGCAGCGGATGCAGCATGTCGGCGTGGCCGATCAGGACGCGCGTGCCGGAATCCGTCAGCACGTAGTTGATCTCCTCCGGCTTGAAATGCCAGTTGACCGGTACGCCATAAGCGCCGAGCCGCATCGCCGCATAGGCCGCCTCGATAAAGGCGATGTCGTTGCGCATCAGCATGCAGACGCTGTCGCCCGGCTTGACGCCGAGCTTGGTGAGGCCGCTGGCAATGCGGTCGGTGCGCTCGGCGACCGCAGCGTGATCGCGCTTGCGCTCGCCGGAGATGATGCCGAGGAAGGGGTGGGACGTTTCGCTCATCTGTTCTTGTTCTTCTTTATCGGTTAGCGACCTTGCCTGTGCCCGTCACAGCCGGAAGAAGGTCCGGCCATGACGGCAGCAAGATCATCACGCGTCAGCAAACTTCGGCGCGCGCTTCTCCAGATTGGCGCGCACCGATTCGGTCTGGTTCGGACTGCCGAGCAGCTTCTGCTGCTCGACGGATTCCGCCAGCAGCGCGGCCGCGGGATCGACCGACAGATTGTTCAGCAGCCGCTTGGCGGCACGGATCGCATCCGGGCTCTTGCCGGCGATCTCGCGCGCGACCTCGAGCGCAGCGGCGCGCGGGTCGTCGCAGACGCGGGTGGCAAGGCCGTAGCTCTGGGCTTCCTGCGCCGAGAAGATGCGCCCGGTGTAAGTGAGCTCGCGCAGGATGTCGTCGCGCACCAGGCTCGCGAGGATCGGCGTGCCCGCCATGTCGGGGATGAGACCCCACTTGATCTCCATGATCGACATCCGTGCATCGGCCGAGAGGAAGCGCATGTCGGCGCCGAGCGCGAGCTGGAAGCCGCCACCGAACGCGACGCCGTGCACTGCGGCGATCACCGGCACCGGGAGCTGGCGCCAACCCCATACGGCCTGCTGCGGAAAATTGGCCTTGCCGTGGGTCCGGATCGTCAGATCGCGCTTCTCGCCGCCCGGCACTCCGTTACCGCCATCCTTCATGGCGGCGAACCGGCCCATGTCGAGGCCGGCGCAGAAGGCACGGCCCTCGCCGGACAACACGACCACCCGAACGCCTTTTTCCTTGGAAAGCCGGTCGGTTGCGGCGACCAATGCCTCGAACATCGCGGCATCCAGCGCGTTCATCTTGTCCGCCCGCACCAGGCGGACATCGGCGATACCGTCTGAAATCGATATCGAAACGCGATCTTCCATTGAAATCTCCTCCGCTGATCCTCGTTGGCGCTTTACAGAAAGGCCGTTGTCCGCTTTTAGTCAATCGACCAATTAACTGACAACCCCCGTGGAGGAAACGATGTTTAGCAATCAGCTTCTTGCCGGGCGGCGCATATTGGTAACCGGTGGTGGCACCGGCCTCGGCAAGGCCATGGCGACCCGGTTCTTGCAACTCGGGGCCGAGGTCCATATCTGCGGCCGCCGCAAGAGCGTCTGCGACGAGACCGCCACCGAACTGATGGCCGAGTATGGCGGGCGCGTGGTCAGCCACGGTGTCGATATCCGCAACGCCATGGCGGTCGACGAGATGATCGAGGCGATCTGGACCACCAGCGGTCCCCTCACCGATCTGATCAACAACGCCGCCGGCAATTTCATCTCGCGCTCGGAAGAGCTCTCCGCGCGAGGGTTCGATGCCGTGGCCAACATCGTGATGCACGGCACCTTCTACGTGACGCACGCGGTCGGCCGGCGCTGGATCGCCGGCGGGCATCGCGGCAACGTGGTGTCGATCACCGTGACCTGGGTGCGCAATGGCTCGCCCTATGTGGTGCCGTCGGCGATGAGCAAGTCGGCGATCCATGCCATGACCATGTCGCTGGCGATCGAATGGGGCCGTCACGGCATCCGCCTCAACACCATCGCGCCCGGCGAGATCCCGACCGAGGGCATGAGCAAGCGCATCAAGCCGGGCGACGAGGCCGGCGCGCGGACCAAGGCGATGAACCCGATGGGCCGTGTCGGCACCATGGATGAATTGCAGAACCTCGCAGTGTTCCTGATCTCCGGCGGCTGCGACTGGATCAACGGCGAGACCATCGCCATGGACGGCGCGCAGGCGCTGGCGATGGGCGGCAATTTCTACCAGCTGCGCGACTGGAGCGACGACGACTGGACCAAGGCCCGCGACTCGATCAAGGCCCAGAACGAAAAGGATCGCGCGGCGCGGGGCTAGCGCTCGCGCTTGCGCCACAATCACTGCCGTCGTCCTGGCGAAGGCCAGGACCCATAACCACCGTTGCGCGTCGTTTGGCTCGCTGCGGCCCCAGCGTCGCGCCACATTAACATTCGTGGTAATGGGTCCCGGCCTGCGCCGGGACGACGATGTTGAAGCAGCGCGTGTACTTCCCCCGTATTGTTTTTCCCGCGCGATGCAGCCACACTCCGCGCCAACAAAAACATCACGGGGGAAACATGTCCGACGCGCCGAAACTGAGCAATCTCGCCGACATGGTGCGCGACCGCGCCAGGAGCCGCGGCGATGCGCTGGCCTATGAGTTCGAGGGACGGCAGACCAGCTTCACCGAGTTCGACACCAAGACCAACCGCGTCGCCAATGCGCTGATCGCGATGGGCGTCAAGAAGGGCGAGCGCATCGCCTATCTCGGCAAGAACAGCGATTTCTATTTCGAACTGCTGATGGGCGCGATGAAGGCCGGCGTGGTGATGGCGCCGGTGAACTGGCGCCTCGCCGGCCCCGAGGTCACCTTCATCGTCGACGACTGCAAGGCTCCCATCCTGTTCGTCGGTCCCGAATTCATCACGCAGGCGCGCAACATCAGAGACAAGCTGCCCAGCGTCCGCAGCATCATCACGACCGAGGGCGGCGCGCCGGAATGGCCCGACTACCTCGCCTGGCGCGACGCGCAGAGCGGCGACGATCCCCGGGTTGTGATCGAGCCCAAGGACATCGCGATCCAGCTCTATACCTCGGGCACCACAGGCAAGCCAAAGGGCGCGATGCTGTCGCACGCCAACTTCCTCAATCTCGTGCAAACCGGCAACGAGAACGAGAAGCCGGACTGGAACAAATGGACCACCGACGACGTCTCGCTGGTGGCGATGCCGATCTTCCACATCGGCGGCTCCGGCTGGGGCGTCATGGGGCTCTATCACGGCGCTCGCGGCGTGATCGCACGCGAGTTCGATCCGACCAAGGTGCTCGACTTCTTCGAGCAGTCCGGCATCACCAAGCTGTTCATGGTGCCGGCGGCGATGCAGTTCGTGGTGCGGCAGCCCCGCGCGCGGCAGGTCGATTTCTCCCGCCTGAAATACATGCTCTATGGCGCCTCGCCGATCCCGGCGGCACTGCTCAAGGAGTGCATCGAGGTCTTCAAATGCGGCTTCGTGCAGATGTACGGCATGACCGAGACCACCGGCACCATCGTCGCCCTGCCGCCGGAGGATCACGTCGAGGGGCTCGACCGCATGCGCTCGGCCGGCAAGGCGCTGGCCGGCATCGAGCTTGCGATCCTCGATGCCGACGGCAAGCCGCTGCCGCCGGGCGAGGTCGGCGAGATCGCCACCCGCTCCGGCTCGAACATGGCCGGCTACTGGAATCTGCCCGAAGCCACCGCGCGCACCATCGACAGCGACGGCTGGCTGCGCACTGGCGATGCCGGCTACATGGACAAGGATGGCTATCTCTACATCCACGACCGCATCAAGGACATGATCATCTCCGGCGGCGAGAACATCTATCCGGCCGAAGTCGAGAGCGCGCTGTGCGACCACCCGGACGTGGCGGAAGCCGCCGTGATCGGTATCCCCGACGACAAATGGGGCGAGGCCGTGAAGGCGGTCGTGGTGATGAAGCCGGGCAAGAGCGCTGATGCGACCGACATCATCAATTTTACGCGCGAGCGGATCGCCGGCTTCAAGACGCCGAAATCGGTCGACTTCATCCCGGCGCTGCCGCGCAACCCGTCGGGCAAGATCCTGCGGCGGAGCCTGCGTGAACCGTATTGGGTGGGGAAAGATCGGCAGGTGAACTAATCCTCTCCGTCGTCCCGGCGCAGGCCGGGACCCATAACCACTATTCTGCGTGGTGAAAATCCGCTGGGGCCGCATCTCGCTCCATCAACGACCTCTCGTGGTTATGGGTCCCGGCCTTCGCCGGGACGACGGTGGAGAGAGGGGCCCGCATCACTTCTGCTTCATCTTCTCCCGCAAGATGCGCCAGCGCTCTTGCGCCTCCGCCGGCCAGACCTCTCTTCGGTCGTAGAATTCGGCAAACACCTTGGCGCCGGGCGGGAACGTCACCCAGGGCTGCTTCGACGACGTGAAGATGTGGACATCCGGCGGGCACTGACTCGGATCATCCAGCGTGCCGACGCGGACGAAACGGACCGCCGGCCCTGAGCCCGGATAATTGCTCCAGACTGCGACCTTGCAGCGTGGGCAGCGGGCGATCTTCTGGCCCTTGCCGCTCGCCGACGGCGTGTCGACGATCTCGGGCTCGGCCGCGATGTGCGCGACCCGCTCGGCCTCGTACATCGCGTTGAGCGCGTGCACGGTACCGGTCTCGCGCTGGCACCAGGTGCAGTGGCA
>BFBZ01002102.1_pt1 | contig 11584 bp, 8 predicted proteins | sample 1888401 | NCBI WGS metagenome assembly BFBZ01 (sample SAMD00112614, study PRJDB3348) | symbiont metagenome | host: Chara braunii | reverse complement strand
ATCGGCCACACGGCCCGGCCTTTATTTCCCCGGTTCGATTGTTCTCCGCGCTCGTTCGTTATTCGAGAGCGTGTCCCAGACGCGGAGCGTTTGGTCGCCGGAACCGGAGACCAAACGCGTCCCGTCCGGGCTGAACGCGATGTGGTGAACGTAGTCGCTGTGGCCGCTGAGCTCGGCCAGTTCCCGGCGCGTGTGGGTGTCCCACACGCGGATGAGGTTATCGGCACACGCGCACGCGAGCAATTTCCCGTCTGCGGTGAACGCGACGCTGTAGACGTTCGTGCCCTGAAACAGCGGGTCGAAGGGCGCCCATGTGGTCGTGTCCCACAGCCGTACGGTGTGGTCGAACGATCCGGAGGCGAGCACCGTGCCGGCGCGGTTCCAGGCGACCGTGTAAACCCCGCGCGTGTGGCCGGAGAGCACGCGGACCTGCTTCCGAGAGCTCACGTCCCAGATGCGGATGCTACAGTCGCCGTCGTCGCACGCCCCGGCGAGGAGCGTCCCGTCGGGGCTGAATGTCACATCGCGGATCGGGTGCGAGCCGCCCTCGAGGACGCCGACCTCGGACCGGGTGCCCGCGTCCCACAGGCGCACGCGGCCGTCCACTCCGCCCCCGGCCAGCAGGTCGCCGCGCGGGGCGAACGCGAGGCGGCCGTCCTGCCAGTTACTGGGTAGCGCCCACTTGTGCAGCTCCTGCCCGGTACTCGCGTCCCACAGGCGGACGGACATTTGGGCCGCGCCCTCGTGGCGGGAGAGGGTCGCCAGGACCCGTCCGCCGGGGTGGACCGCCACCGCGGTGACGTACTGGTCGCTCGCGTGGTCGAGTTTGAGCAGCTCGCGGCCCGTCGTCGGGTTCCAGACGCGGGCGGTGCCGTCCCACGCGGCCGAGGCGACGCGCTGGCCGTCGGGGAAGAACGCGACGCTGTAAACGAACTTGTCGTGCCCCTGGATGGCGTACCCGCTCTCCGCTCCGGTGACGTCCCACAGCCGGAGGGTGCCATCGGCCGAAGCGGAGACCAGGGTCCCGTCCGCCCGGAACGCGGCGGCGAAGACCTGGTCGGTGTGCCCACAGAGGACGGCAATCGGCGCCCCGGTCCGGGCGTCCCAGTAGCGCACGGTCCGGTCGTGGGAGGAAGACAGAATGCGGGTGCCGTCCGGGCTGAAATCGGCGTGGTGGACCCACCCGGAGTGGCCGGTGAGAACGAGCCGCGCTTCGGACGAACGTGCGGCGGGGGCGGGGGACACGTCCCACACCCGGATCGTGCGGTCCATCGACGTGGTCAACAGGCGCCGGCCGTCCGGACTGAATGTGGCGTGGCTCACCTGGTTCTTGTGGCCCGTGAGCGTGGCGAGGTGCTTGCCCGTTTCGGCGTCCCAGAGTTGGACGTCCGTCTGGGGGAACCGCCTGACGGTCACGAGCCGGTCGCCGGTCGGGCTGAACCGGATCACGTGAATCCCCCCCGCGGGCCAGTCGAGCACCACCGGATCGCGGTCCGATTCCAGGTCCCACAGGAAGGCGGTCGGTACCGCGGCCTTGCCGCGGGTCACGACGAAGCGCCCGTTGGGACTCAGGAGGAGCGATTTGGCGGCGTCGGGGGGCGCGCGGAAGAGGCGGAGTTGCCGACCGCTGGCGACGTCCCAGACGCGGAGCGTGCCGTCTTCGGAGGTGGTGACGATCCGTGCGTTATCGGGGGTGAACGAGATTTCGTAGATGACCTTCTCGTGGCCCCGCAGGAGTGCCCGCGTGTGCCCCGTGGCCGGAGCGCACAGGTGGATCGTGTGGTCATCGGCCGCGTAGGCCAGGGTCGCGCCGTCGGGGCTCAACGTGGGGCCGCGCGCCTTCGTGCCCGGGAGCAGGGGCTCGTGTTCTTTTCGCCCCGCGACGTCCCAGACGCGGACGGTACCGTCCGTGCCCACGAGGACCGCCCACCGGGCGTCCGGGGTAAAGCTGGCGGACTGGGTTTCGTTCCCGCGCCCGCGGAGAACGGCCTGCGACCGGTCGAGTTGGGCCCGGAGCTGGTGCCAGACCCAGTCGCGGTGTTGCGGCGGGGCGTCGTCGAGCGCGTGTCGGGCGGCGGCGGCGTCGTGCAGGCGCAGCGCACCGGACGCGGCCACGACGTTCACCCGGTACCGCTCCCACCGCTCTTTTTGGGCCGCGCTCTCGGCGTCGTCGGCGTGTCGGTGGGCCTCCGCGGCGTTCCGGCGGGCCTCGTCCCACCCCCAAATGATCCCGATCAGACCGACCGCGGCCACGAAGAGCGCGACAACCGCGAGCGCCGCGGCCGTGGGGTTCCGCCCGGCCCAGCGGAGCGTCCGCTCGGCCGGGCCGACCGCGCGCGCCCGAATGGTCCGGCCGTCCGCCCAGCGGGTCAGGTCGTCGGCCAGCGCCTCGGCCGAAGCGTACCGCTTCTTCGGGTCTTTTTCCAAACACTTCAGGCAGATCGTTTCGAGGTCGCGCGGGATGCCCGGCTGGAGCCGCCGCGGGGGCACCGGCTCCTGGCGCATCGCGAGCAGCATCGTGTCCGTGAGCGTGGCCCCTTGGAACGGGACGCGGGCGGTCAGCAGTTCGTAGAGGATCACACCGAGCGCGTACACGTCCACCGCCGGCGTCGCCTCCCGCCCGTTGAGGTGTTCGGGGGCCATGTACTCGGGCGTGCCCATGACGGTGCCGGTACGGGTGACCGCGCGGTCGCACGCGACCGGGTCGTCACCGAGCTGCTTGGCGATGCCGAAGTCGGCGACCTTCGGCTCCCCGGCGCGGGTCAGCAGGACGTTGGCCGGCTTGAGGTCGCGGTGGATCACGCCGAGTTGGTGGGCGGCGTGCGCGGCCCGGGCGAGCGTTTTCACCATCTGTGCGGCGTACCGCGGCGGCTGCGGCGCGCGGGTGCGCTCGGCGAGACTGCCGCCGTCCACGAACTCCAGCGCGATGAACGGACTCGGGTGCGTTTCGAACGGGAGCGCGTCGACCGTGCCGACTTCGAACACCTGGATGATGTTCGGGTGCTGGAGCCGGGCGATGGCTTCCGCTTCGGCCCGGAACCGCTCGCGGAACTCGGGGTCGGCGAGCGCCTCGCCCTTCAGCGTTTTGAGCGCCACGCGGCGGTTCAGGTCGTGGTGCCGCGCCTCGTACACGACGCCCATGCCGCCGCACCCGACGACCGCGACGATTTCGTAGCCGCGGACGCGCGGGAACGTGGGTTCCGGAGCGCGCGGCGGGAGCGGAGTGGTGTCGAGATCCGCTCGTTCGCTTGGTGGAAGTGCGGCGGCGCCCGGCCTGTGGGTGACCGGTGCGGGAGCAGAGCCTGGGGCGGCGAGCGGGCGCACGGGAGAACTCCGGGCGGGCGGGGAGAACGAATCCCTCCCGGCTAAAGATGTGTCACGATCGTACCGAAAGCAAATCAGTAGTGCGTCAGTTAGAATGGAAAGGCAGTGGCACGAAACCGTTACCTTGCCGGCAGTTGGGGTACGAAACGTTGGCCGCTGCGGGCGTGTCGGGTCACTTATCGAGGGTCGCAATTATCGTTTCGGCCACGAGTTTATTACCCGCGTCGTTGAGGTGAACGCGGTCGGTGGTCAGGATTCCGCTCTCTTTGTCCGTGTCGTTGTTCGTCGCGAGGTAATTGACGAACGCTTTTCTCAGGTCACAGAGCTGCGAGCCGGTCTCCGTGGCGATGGTCCGGTTGATGGCCGCGTACTCGTCGAGCTGCGCGTCGAGCTTGTTCGCACCGGTCTTCATTTCACCGATTACGGTCGGCGTGCAGAGCACCACCCGCGCGCCGCTGTCCTTGATCTTACCGACGATCTCCTTTAGCCCGGCCTCGTACTTCTCCGTACCAGTGCCGTTCGCCGGGTTGCTCTCACTGTGCCACACGTCGTTGATGCCGATGTAGACGACCACGACCGTCGGCTTCTTGTCCAGCACGTCCTTTTTGAGACGCTTCTGAAGGTCCGGCACCTTGTTACCGCTGATGCCGGCCCCGGTGATCTCGATGCCGAGGTCTTTGTGCTTCTCGGTGAGAGCGCTCGTGACGAGCGTGACGTACCCGTTCGGTCCGACGCCGCCCTGGGTGATGGAGTCCCCGAGGAAGATGATCTTTTCGCCCTTTTTGAGGGGCGGGCTCTCGGCGCGGGCGAGCGCCGGTGCGCACAACACGGCAACGGCTGTCAGGGATCGGTTTCGGGTGCGCACGGTTCAGCCTTTCGAGTCAGAGGAGCGCGGGAGTACGGCTCAAGCCGGTCGCTTCCCCAACAGTTTTCGTGCGAGGACTACCGCTCCGACAACGGGATCGTCCACCAGTCCCACGGGGCCGGGGGTGACGCCGAGCGCGCGCAGGTCGTTCAGAAAACGGTCGCGGAACATGGCGTTCTCGATCACCATCCCGCCGGTCAAGGCGAGTGGTACGCCGTCGCGTGGCAAGCCGCCCGCCGCCACCGCCCCGGCCGCTGTCCGCGCCAGTTCCCGCGCCTCCTGTTCGAAGATGGTCGTCGCCACCCGATCGCCGGCCGCCGCCGCGTTCAGCACGACCGGTGCGAGGCCGGCGATCGCGGCCTTGTCCCACTTCCCGCGGTACACGGCCGGGATGAAGTCGCGGGCGTCGGGCGAGCCCAGTTCCTTTAGCAGCACGGAGAGAAGAGCGGTCGGTTCGCCGATCGCGTCTGCGGCGCGGCACGCCGCCCGGAGCCCCAGGAGGCCGACCCTGAACGCGCTGCCCTCGTCTCCCAAGAGATAGCCCCAGCCCCCGGCACGGGCGTCGCGGCCGCGCGCGTCGAGTGTGAAGGCGATCGATCCCGTCCCGGCGATGATGGCCAACCCCCATCCGTCCGGTGTGCCGGCCGCGAACAGGAGCGTGGCGTCGTTCGCCACGCTCAACCGCTCTGCGAATTGCACGCGGTCGGACCACCCGCGAACGACGTCTAAGCCCTCGTTCCGATCGACACCGGCCAGCCCCAGCGCCGCCGCACCCACCCGGGCACGCGGTAAGTCGGCCGCGCGGAACGCCTCCGCAACGGCCGCATCCAGTTCGCGCAACGCGGATTCGACGCCGACGGCCTGGATGTTCGACGGCCCGGCCTCGCCGCGGCCCAGCGTTGCGCCGGTGCGCGCGTCGGCCAGCACCGCCGCCGTGTGTGACGCACCGCCGTCGATGCCGATGACAAGAGTTGGTGAATCCGGCATGTTGTCGCTCGAGGGAGAATCACGAAGAGCCGCGGATAAACGCAGATGACGCGGATCAAGATAGAGGGCAGGAGAATCGAGTTAAATCGTAGACCGAGGCTACTCGGTCTCACCTCAATTCTGCCTCTTTTCTGATCTGCGTCATCTGCGTTTATCCGCGGCTCCTTCTCTTCGGCTGCTTACTTCTTAGCTCCTTTGACGTACTTGTCGAACCACGCGATCTGCTCGTACAGCACGTGGCCGATCGACTCGCGGGCCGCGTAGCCGTGGTCCTCGTGCGGCAGGAGGACCAGCCGCACCGTGCCGCCGGTGCCGCGGACCGCCTGGTACATGCGCTCGCTCTGCACCGGGAACGTGCCGGGGTTGCTGTCCGCCGCGCCGTGGATCAGGAGGAGCGGCTCCTTGATCTTGTCCGCGTGATAGAACGGCGACATCTTGCCGTAAACTTCGGGCGCCTCCCAGAACGTCCGGCGCTCGTTCTGGAAACCGAACGGCGTGAGCGTGCGGTTGTACGCCCCGCTCCGCGCGATGCCCGCCTTGAACCGCTTCGAGTGCGCGAGCAGGTTGGCCGTCATGAACGCGCCGTAACTGTGGCCCATCACGCCCACGCGGTCCTTATCGATGCCGAACTCGGTCGCCTTGTCGATCGCCGCCGCGGCGTTCGAGTTGAGCTGGTCGATGAACGTGTCGTTCGCGGTTTCCGGCGGGCCGACGATCGGCATCGACACCTCCAGGACCGCGTAGCCCTGCGTGAGGAAGAACAGGTGCGAGTAACCAGATACGCTCGTGAACCGGTCAGGTGAACCGGTCACCTGACCGGCCGTGTCCGCCGAGGCGAACTCCACCGGGTACGCGTAGAACACCGCCGGGCACGTGTCACCCGCCTTGTGCCCCGGCGGCAGGTGCAGCGTGAACGAGATCGCCGTGCCGTCGGCGCGCTTGGTCGTGACGAGCTGCTTCTTCGCCTTCCGCAGCTCCGGCGCCGGGTCGGTGTTCTTGGTCAGTTGCTTCTCGTGGGTGCCGTCGCGGTAGAAGTAGTTCGGCGGCTCGGTCTGCGACTCGCGCCGCACGATCACCTTCGAGCCGGACACGTTCAGCACCCTGACGACTTCTTCGTACACCCCCTCGGGGCAGTGATAGAGGCGCTCGGCCTTGCCGGTCTTCAGATCGTACTTGTCGAGGAACGGTCGGTCGCCCTTCGGGCCGGCGCCGGCGCCGTGGAGGAAGAACGTGTCGCCGGCCGGGTCGCCCGCGGTGCGGACGACCGAGTGGCCGCTCGGCAGTTGCCGCATGAAGGGCGAACCGGGGTCGCCGTAGCGGTCCTGAACGGACCGCTCGAACAGCAGCTTCGGCTCGCTCGCGAAGAGAGCGGTCGTGGGCGCGAGGAACGTGCGGCCCCACTTCCGCTCGCGGTCGTAGTCGCGGACGAGCATCCGGTTCCCGTTGGGGAAGAAGTCCAGCCCCGCGAACCGGTGTTCGAGTTTCAGCAACTCGGTGCCCCGGATTTCGCCGTCGGCGGTCGCGGTGACGAGCGCGTCGCGGTGGGGCACTTTCTTCTTCGGGTCGCCGTCGTCGAGCGCTTCCGCCCAGATGAGAGTGTGCGGTACGGTCGGCACCCACCGCGTCCCGCGCGGGCCGGTCGGCACGCCCTCGATCGGCACCTTGTCCTGGAGCGGTAGGTCCGCGACGGTGCCGGTTTTCGTCCCGTCGTGCGCGCGGTACACCTCCACCGCGCGGGGGAACGCGGTGTACGGGTGGAGGTACGAGAACGGCTTGGTCGCGCGGAAGACCAGAACGAACTGACCGTCCGGCGACGGGTCGGAGCCGATGTGAATCGTCGGCTTGCCGATGTTCTGAACGGTGGGCTTCTCGGCGTCGGGGGTGACGACGGCGAGTTGGGCCGTGCAGTAGTGCTCAAAGAGGGCCGCGTCGTGCGGGTCTTTCAGCATGTCCTGGAAGGTGCGCACGGGCGCGGCCTTTCCGCCGCTCTCCTGCACGACCGGCCCGCGCGGCGCGAGCGGCGGTTCGGGAGCGTCGCCGCGCCCCGGTGGGACGAGCTGCACGAGCAAAGAGCGGCTGTCGGGCATCCACTGTACGGCCTCGCCGATCGCGGCACTCACCTGCACGCCTTTCACCTTTTCCGGGCGCGGGTCGGCGACGTCACAGACCCACAACTCGATCCCGGTGCCGGTCGTGTTCAGGAGCGCGAACCGCTTGCCGTCGGGCGCCCAGTACGGGAAGCCGAACTTCCCCTTTTCGGGAAGTGCGATCGGTTTCGGCTCCCCGCCGGTGACCGGCACGAGTGCCAGCCCGGTGACCCGACCGGGCCGGGCCGGGCCGGTCGTCTTCGGGTTCAACCGCGCGCCCGCGAGCCGCAGCATCGGTGCGGCCAGTTCTTCGATGGCGGGATAACGGGCCGTTTGGACCAGCAGGAGGGTGTCGCCGGCGGGGCTGATCGAGAGCGCCGGCGGTGCGGGGGCGTCGAGAATGTCCACCACCGCCTGCGGCGGTTTCTGGTAGCCGTCCTGACCGAACGCGTCCAAAGTGGTCGTCACCGCGAACACCCCGCACAACAGCACGCGAAACATGGCTGCCCTCCCGAACGTCGTTCAGGCAGTGTACCCGGCCGGAAGGCGAGCGTATACTAATCCGCACTGCGGAGAACCCACCCCCGGCCCCTCCCTGAACCTGAAGTGGAGGGGAGAAAGAAGCTCTTATGTCTTTCTCCCCTCCACTTCAGGTTCAGGGAGGGGCCGGGGGTGGGTTCTTCTTCCTCTCACCCCACACTCCCGCCATGAAACTCACTCCGTTCGCTGTCTTCGTGTTCGCTGTCGTGTTTGGCGCCTCGGGGGGCTTACGCCCCCCGCTCGCCTCGGCCGACGATAAACCGGTTGTTCTTGAGGGCGGCGATGGACCCGGTAAGGGCAAACACGTCGTTCTGATCAGCGGGGACCAGGAGTACCGTTCGGAGGAGGCGATTCCGCAGCTCGCGAAGATCCTGTCGAAGCACCACGGGTTCAAATGCACCGTGCTATTCACGGTGGACCCCAAGGACGGAACTGTCAACCCGAACATCAACAACGTTCCGGGCCTCGACGCGCTCAAGAGCGCCGACCTGATGGTCATTTTCACCCGGTTCCTGAACCTGCCGGACGAGCAGATGCAGCACATTGAGGACTACCTCGCGGCCGGCAAGCCGGTGGTCGGTCTGCGCACCTCGACGCACGCGTTCAACGGCATCCCGGCGAAGAGCCGGTTCGCGAAGTTCAACAACGGGAGCGGCGTCAAGGGCTGGGAGGGCGGGTTCGGCAAGCACGTCCTCGGGGAGCAGTGGGTGAACCACCACGGCGCGCACGGGTCGCAGGGCACGCGCGGGATCGTAGTGAAGGGCCAAGAGGAGCACTCGATCCTGAAGGGCATCGGGGCCGGCGACATTTTCGGCACCACCGACGTGTACACCGTGAACCTGCCGCTCGCGGCTGAATGCACCCCACTCGTGCTGGGCGAGGTGACCGAGACGCTCAAGCCCGATTCGAAAGGCGTGAACACCAAGAAGAACGACCCGATGATGCCGGTCGCGTGGACGAAGACCTACAAGGCCGATGGTGACAAGACGGGCCGCGCGTTCACGACCACGATGGGTGCGTCACAGGATCTGGCGTTCGAGGGCAGCCGCCGGATGATCGTGAACGGGTGCTTCTGGGCGGCGGGGTTGGAGGGGAAGATCCCCGATAAGACGGACGTGACCATCGTCGGCACGTTCAAGCCCACGCCGTTCCGGTTCAAGGGCAACGCCGATTGGGCCAAAGACCCGGTGAAGCCCGCGGATCTGGTGAAGTGAAATACACAGACCGCGTGCGAGGTGCGTAATGCGCCCCGAGGAAGCGATGGTCGAAGAGAAGCGCCAGATGCTTCTCCAATACATGGCGGTTGAGAGGTCGGGCCACGATTATTTCCGACTCCACAACGGCTCCCATTTCGAGGGGTACATCCTCGACGTGGGAGAAGCGACTGTCCTTTTTGAATGGGCGCCATCTCTCTTTGACGATTCCGATGCGCCGGCTGAGCCGTTTGAAATCCCGTTAGAGGAGATCGATATCCGCACGCTGAAGTGATTGCGTAACCGGTTTTGAAGCGATACGTGAAGTATCCGGTCGTCGGGCCGTGTCGGGTGTGCTTAGCTCACTGCTTGGCAGCAGGGCGATGTTGCGTCGCCCGAGCGCTTTTCTCTGCACGCCGCGCGGGGAAGGCTGTTCCAGCACCGCTTTCGGCCACCCCCACCCGGTGGAGCGGTCGGTCTGGGGCAACCCCTCAGTTTGTGGTTCCGACCGCACCACCGGGTGGGGGTGGCCGGCGGTGCCGTGAGCCTTCCGCACCCCAGGTGAAGAAGTAAACCACCCGGCACGGCCCGACGACCGTTTCACCAGCCCAGTACGTTTCGCAGTTGCTCCAGCCCCCCCGTGAGGGCGGTGCCGGCATCCGGGTAGATCGCCTTCGGGTCGTCGAGCCGCTTACCATTCACGGTGTTGCTCACGGCACAGGCGAACTTGCCCTCCGCCGGGCGCACTTCCAGCTTGTACTTCGGGTCGCCCTCGAGCATCACGAACGTCGTCTCCGGTCGGACGCCCGGCCTGAGCGCCCCGCCGCGGGTGGTGAGCCAATCGGGAACTGGCTGCGTCGAAGTCACGTCACCTCTCCTCGTTCCAACGAAAATGCAGGTCCGCTACGCGAGGTATATCACTCCGGGAGCGGCTTGTCCTTCGTCTCCGGTAGGAACGGCAGCACGACGAGCCCCAGTGCGAAGATGCTGCACATGGTCAGCCCGGCGTACCGGAACGGCATGCTCTCGCCCTCCGCTTTCGCATTCGCGAACACGTCCGTCGTCAGCACGCCGAGTACCACCGGCCCGCTGGCCGCGATGAACCGGCCGACGTTGTAGCAGAAGCTCGTTCCGGTCGCCCTAAGCCGCGTCGGGAACAACTCTGGGAGGTAGATCGCGTACCCGCTGAACAGCGCGAGCATGCACAGCCCCATGAGGAAGTTCATCCAGACGATGTCCGTGCGCGTGTGCATCCCCCAAAACACGAGCGCCACGCTCGCCGCCGCCGCAACGAGTGTGACCGCAAATGCCGGCCGGCGACCGATTTTGCTTGCCAGCCACGAGAACCCCGACATCCCGAAGAACGCGCCCACATTGATCGCCAACGAGGTGACGCCCGCCCACACGATCCGCTGCCCGGCGAGGTACCGCCCCCGGTCGTGATCGATCGCGGCTTTCGCCTCGGTCGTGGCGTCAGCCGGGTACGGGTACAGTTCGGCCGCTTCTTTGGCGAACGTGGGCCGGAAGATCGTTTGCTGGAGGTCGACGGAAAAGAACGCGATTCCCCACAGCCCCACGACGCCGACGAACGCCAGCAACATGCCAAGAAGGGCGTGCTTGCGGGTGACCGGACCGGTGAACAGGTCTCCGTAGGAACCGAGTTTACGGCCCGTTCCGTTGGCGGATGCGGCTTTCGCCCGCACCCACGATTCCGGCTCGGACAGGCGCCGCTGGATGAAGATCACTAGCACCGCGGGAGCCAGACCGACGAGAAACAGGATTCGCCACGCGTTCAGTTTGACGCCCTTGAGGGCATCCAGGTAACCGTTCAGTTCCATCAATCCCAGGGAAATGAACAGGAGCGCGGCCGTGCAGTTACCGATGGCCGAACTCGCCTGCATGAGGCCGAGGGTGAACGGCCGGGCGTGCCCGGGCATCGTCTCAGCAATCAGCGCCACCGCGGCCGCGAACACCCCCCCGACGCCCAAGCCGGTGAGAAAGCGATACACGCAGTAGTCATACGGCCCCTGCGAGATCGCGCTCAGGCCGGTGAACACCGAGTACAGGAGGATGGTGTAGGTCAGGGTGCGGMCCCGGCCGATGCGGTCGCCGTACATACCGAACACGAGCCCGCCGCTGGCCCAACCGAGGAGGAACACCGACGTGGCGCGCCCGGCCCAGGTGGTCACCTCGTCCCTGTTCGCGCTGGCGCCGCCCAACAGGTCGGTCAGCGACATGACGCGGGCGAGATTGAACAGTTGCTGGTCCATGCAGTCCGCCATCCACGCGATGGCGGCCACGAAGAACACGAACCACTGGTACCGGTCGAGGTCTCGGAGCGAGGCCCAGCCCGTGCGCGGCGCGGCGGCAACGGTGGCGGGCTGGGCGGCGGGGACGACAGACGACATTGGCAGCGGGTCCGCGGGCGGGGTGGTAGCGGGCAGTGGGGTTACGACGTCCCAGCAACATTACACCGCCGCTCGATCTGACGCCAGTATTTCCGCAATCGCGATCGAGGTGATATGATGATTCTTTCTCTTATCTGGCACACGGGCCGCTCTAATTCAGACCGGCGGCTCCTGTTCGGG
>BFBZ01002100.1_pt1 | contig 11588 bp, 11 predicted proteins | sample 1888401 | NCBI WGS metagenome assembly BFBZ01 (sample SAMD00112614, study PRJDB3348) | symbiont metagenome | host: Chara braunii | reverse complement strand
GGCTTCGTCTGATCGAACAGCGACAGGTTGACCAGCTTGCCGGTCATCGAGAAGTCGCCATAGTCCATGACGAGGTCGCGAGTGATGCCGTTTTCATGCAGCTTGAAGCTGATGCGGTATTCCGGCACCTCTTCCGCATCCTCGAGGGCTGTCTCTTATACACATCTAGATGTGTATAAGAGACAGGGTCAGCATGCCGCCGAGCCAACGCGAGTTGACGTAGTACTGGGCCGAACGCTGCGCGGCATCGGCAACGATGTCCGACGCCTGACGCTTGGTGCCGACGAACAGCACGCGGCCGCCCTTGGCAACGGTGTCGGAAACCTGCTTCAGCGCCTGGTGCAGCAAAGGCACCGTCTGCGACAGGTCGATGATGTGGATGTTGTTGCGAGCGCCGTAGATGTAGGGCGCCATCTTCGGGTTCCAGCGGTGGGTCTGGTGGCCGAAGTGAATGCCAGCTTCCAAAAGCTGGCGCATGCTGAAATCAGGCAGAGCCATTCTTAGTTCCTTTTCCGGTTAGCCTCCACGGACACAGGCATTTTTGGACGATGTCCTCGAACGCCACCGGAGGTCTCAGCCGGATTTCTCCCGGGCAGACACCAAAGTCCGTGTGTGGAATGAGCGCGCATATAGAGGGGAAGTCCGACAAACGCAAGCGGGGCGGCGCTTCAACGCCTAGCGTGCGGCAATCAGCGCTCCGGTGCCGATCATGGCGCTGCCGGCAAACCTGTTCATAAGCCGCATGCGCCTCGGCGTCCTGAACCAACCCGAAGCCCGACCCGCCAGTCCCGCGTAAAGGCCCATGGTGAGGATATTGACGCCGATCACCACGGCGACAACCAGCAGGCCGTCGGCGAAGGTCAAGGTGTTGAGGTTCAGGATCAGCGGCATGATCGAGGCGTGAAACAGGATCGCCTTCGGGTTGCCCAGCGCAATGGATGCGCCAAGAAAAAACGATCGGGACAATTTCACCTGCGATGTCTGCGATTCTGCCGATTGACTGGCCGTGGCGCGCCACATCCTGACGCCGAGAAAAACCAGATAGGCGGCGCCCGCATATTTCAGCAGGTGAAAAACCCATTCGAAAGTCTGGGCCAGAGCCACCAGGCCGAGCAGCGCCAGGGTGACCAGCACGGCATCCCCGGCGGCGACGCCGATTCCGGCCATGAACGCCCGGACAAAACCGCGCGAGACACCATTGGTGATGACCGCGAACATTGCCGGGCCCGGTGTGGCGGCGGCCAGCGTGATTGCGGCGCAGTAGGCCAGAAATGCGGTCAAGGTCATGGCCGACGCCCCTTCCCGTTGGGTACCCTCACCCGCCTGAAAATCTCGACGATCTCCTCGCGGCTGCATTCGATCGCGCCAAGCCTCACCGCACGGTCACGCTCGAAGCCGGTTATGTCATAATGGGGAGCCGATGTCTTCGGTGGCCCTTGATAGGACGAGCGCTTGACGCCGAGCTGCGCGGCAAAGCGGTGCAACTCGTCGGTATCGTCGGCCATCAGGTGACACCAGCGATGACCGGCCCATTTCCAGATCGCCGCGTCGACATAGACAGCCATGAAGCTTGCTGCACTCCCCGTCTCGCCAGATGAAACCGTGGCCAGTCGCATGAACTAGCGATGATAGAAGGGATTCGGACAGGAAATGAAGCCTCCGGCAGCCTCGAGCTCGCTCACCATGCCGGTTACGCTTTCCTGCATCCGTCGACGCAGCTCAACGACAACATCATCGATCGGGCCATCATGATCATGCAATCCCAAGGGCTCCGGAACCCGGATATGGGCACAGCGCGGCCCGGCCGGCTGCGGCACGAAATGGTTGAGCGTGTCGCGCAGCGTACCCTTGCAGTAGTCGTTGCGGATACGTTTCAGGTGTTCCGCCAACTCCTCTTGCGTGGTAAGCGGTTTGGCCCATGCCCACGGCCCGACGCGCTGGAGCCGCTGGATCGTTTCCATCAGCTTGCGAACCCGCTTCTGGCCGTCATCAGCGTTTTCCTTCAGCCAGCGCCGCGACCGACGCAGAAGCTCAGAGAGGTCGACGGAGTTCGCATCGACAGATATCTCCTGCCCAAGCTGGCGACTCAATTCGAGCACGAGGCCGTGCTGGCGTTCTGCATAGGGCGCATGCTGATCAGACTGGACCCCGCACGCTGACGCCTCGCGCGAAAGCAGGGTTGTATGGATATGATGGATGCGCTCCGGTAGCGTATCAGCGGCCCTGCGCTCGATTTTCAAGCTTCGCTCGACATAGCCGCATTCCCGCGCCAGTGCCGGGCCGACATCTTTTGTAAAGGTGAGCTTCCAGACGACGGGAGCAATCCAGACTTTGAAATGCTGATCCGTTTCGCGGCCTAGCTTCAGCGCCTCCAGCCCCATCTCGACGGCTCCTGGCAGCAATGGCGCGACAAAATTGCCGTGCCAGCCGACGCCGCCTTCGGGGTGCAGCAGCACGCCATGGCCTTTCAGCGCCCAGTCAACGGAGTACTCCTTGGCCGCCCCGCTGTTACCGGGTATCTGCGCGATCAGATTGTTGGCCAACCAGAATTTCTGCATCATCCTGCCAAGGCCGTTGACGACGCCATTCGTTGCCCAGGACGCGGCGAGCGGACTGACCCGCGACACAATCTCCTTGTCGATCATCCAGTCCGTGAAGAACTCGGGATGATTCGGCGTAATGAACGTCGCCTTTCCTTCTCCGCAGGCGGCCTTCAGTCGCCGCTGTTCCCCAGCGGGAAAATCGAAATGACGGACATTGGCGATGCCACGCAAGCCGGCTAGGCGATTGAACGGCAACAGGTCCCGAAACCCGGGAACGCCGCGCAGCATGACGATCCGGTTGACCACCGTCATGATCTTGATCAGCGCCGAATTGGGTCGCGGCGCCACGAACACATCGATCCTGCCCAACCTGCTCCCCCTGAGATCGCGCACAATGTGCGATACGGGGGGAAGGTGAGATCCAATTGCGGCGCGTTCAAGTCACGGAGCACGGCAAGCCCGCGCCGTGGTTAATCAGACGATGATTGGGTCTGGAGAGCTATTTCGCTGGGCAAGGCTTTGTCTGATCAAACAGCGACAGATTCACCAGCTTGCCGGTCATCGAGAAATCGCCGTAGTCCATGACGAGATCGCGTGTGATGCCGTTTTCATGCAGCTTGAAGCTGATGCGGTATTCCGGCACCTCTTCGCCAGTCTTGGCGGTATCATCGAAATAGGCGATGTCGACCGGCCAATATTTGTCGGCGGAAAGCTTCGCCAGCGCCGGCGCTTCCGGATCGGTCTTGTCGGCATCGGTCTTCTTGCCGACAATGACCGTGGTGGTCATCACCTTGTTGGCATCCTCCGAGCCGTCGAACAAATTCGTTTCGTAAAAATTCTCGCCCTTCTCGGCCTTGCCGATCAGCTCGACCAGGTGCTGGGTCGGAAATTGGGTGGCGGCCAGTTCCATGCTGCTCTTTTCGGGCTTGTCTATGTCGACTTTCAGCCCTTTCGCGTCCTTCGTCGCGGTGCCCCTGACCTCCTTGTCGAGATTCTGATCGACAAAGGACTTGGTCACGAATGAGAAGGTCTTGCCTTCGGCATCCTCGAAGGTGGTCGTCTGCTGATCGGTCAACCTTGTGTTATCGTTGGTGACGATCTGGGTCACGAAGCGAAATTTCACAGTATAGCCTTCACAGGCCGAGCCGTTGAATTCGTACACCATGCGTCCGGTGATACCGGTGATGCCGGAGCGGTCGGATGCCTTGTTCAGCGAAAGGTCATACACGGCACGATGCGCTTGCAGCGCCGGTACGGCGAAAGCGGGCCCCATCGAGAAAACCGCCGACAACAGGACGGCGGGGAATACGAGGCGGCGCATTGCGCGCATGAGGTGCTCCGATCATCGTGGCTGATGGCAGCCCGCAGGGAAAGATGGTCCAGCTTAAAAAAAGTCGTGGCGGAAGCGAGGCAAAAATAGCAATTTCGGCCCCGGCCAACGCCGCTGTATCAAGCAATAGGGAAATACCATGAGCGAAACAATCGAAAAGCGGCTAAGCGATCTGGGCGTGACGCTTCCCGTCGCGGCGGCACCGGCCGCCAACTATGTGCCCTACTGCCGGACCGGCAACCTCCTTTTCACCGCCGGCCAGCTGCCGCTCAAGGACGGCAAGCTCCAGGCCAGCGGTCTGCTGGGTCGCGACGTCGACACGGCGACCGGCAAGGAAGCGGCAAAATACTGCGCCATCAACATATTGGCGCAGGCCAAGGCCGCCCTTGGCGACCTCGAGAAGATTCGTCGGCTGGTAAAGATCACGGTTTTCGTTGCCTCGACTGCTGATTTTGTCGAGCAGCATCTGGTTGCGAACGGCGCCTCCGATTTTCTCGTGGCCGTGCTCGGCGAGTGCGGCAAGCATGCCCGCTCAGCGGTCGGGACGGCTTCCCTGCCGCTTAATGCCGCGGTGGAAGTCGAAGCGATCTTCGAAGTCGAATGAGCCCGGGAAGAAACATGACAGACCTATCCTGGCTCATTGCCCGGCCCGTCGCCCATCGCGGCTTCCATGACATGAACAAGGCGCGCTGGGAGAACACGCTTTCCGCCTTTGCCGCGGCAGCTGAGCGCGGCTATGCCATCGAATGTGATGTCCACCTGTCGTCGGACGGCGTTCCCATCGTCATTCATGACGATGATTTGCGAAGGCTGACTGGCCAGGATGGCTTCGTCTGGCAACGGACCGCCGCTGAGCTTGCCGCGCTCAGGGTCGGCGGCACATCGGATCACGTGCCGACGCTGCAGGAAGCACTCGACCTGGTCGACGGTCGCGTGCCGATGGTCATCGAACTGAAGGGAATTCCTGGCCGGGATGATGGCCTCGTGGCATGCGTCGGCAAGATGCTGAAACGCTACAAGGGCAAGGCAGCGATCATGTCATTTGACCACTGGCTGATCCGCGATTTCCCAAAACACGCGCCGGGCATTCCCGGCGGATTGACCGCGTATGGCAAGGACACCGGACTGATCGAGGCCCATTTTGCCATGCTGGCGCATGATATTGCCTTCACGTCCTACGCTGCCGGCGACTTGCCGAATCCCTTCGTCAGTTTTGTTCGCGAAAAACTCAACATGCCGGTGATTACCTGGACGGTGCATGACCAGCCCGCGATCGACCTGACCTTCAAATATGCCGACCAGATGACGTTCGAAGGGTTCGAGCCCGACCTTGCGAAAGTGGCATGACATCAGCTTGCCTGAAACGTGACTTGTAGCGGCTCGTGCGAAGCTTAAATAAGCCTAATGGATCAAGGCGACGACGGCGACGGGCAAACGGCGAATGCGGAGTATTCGATCCGCGTCGCCGCGGGTATTGGCGCCTTTACCTGCGACGAATGGAATGGCTTCGGCGGCACCACGCGCGGTGACGCAAGCAATGCCTATAACCCGCTTGTTTCGTTTGCTTTTTTAAGTGCGCTGGAGGACTCTGGCTGCGCCGTCCGGCGCACTGGCTGGCAGGGTCATCACCTCAGGCTAGAAACAGCCGAGGGCAAGTTGCTCGGCGCCGTCCCCTGCTATCTGAAATCGCACAGCCAGGGTGAATATGTGTTCGATCATGGCTGGTCGGATGCGTTCGAGCGCGCCGGTGGCCGCTACTATCCAAAACTGCAATGCGCGGTACCGTTCACCCCTGTAACCGGCCCTCGCCTGCTGGTCAGCAAGGGCGAGGACGGCAATACCGTCAAAGCAGGGCTAGCGGCTGGGCTGAAAGCGGTAACGGAAAAGCTCGGCGTCTCCTCGGCGCACGTCACCTTCGCGCAGGAGGCCGACATCGCCACGCTGGAGGCCGCGGGGTTCCTGCACCGCACCGACCAGCAGTTTCATTTCTTCAACGAAGGGTTTTCGACCTACGACGACTTCCTCGCCACGCTTGCGTCGCGCAAGCGCAAGGCCATGAAGAAAGAGCGGCGCGAGGCGCTGGCGCCCGGCATCTCGATCGACTGGCTGACAGGCAAGGATCTGACCGAAAGGGCGTGGGACGCCTTCTTCGCCTTCTACACGGACACCGGCAGCCGCAAATGGGGGCGCCCCTATCTCAATCGCGAGTTCTTCTCGCTGATCGGCGAGCGCATGGCCGACGATATCCTGCTGGTGATGGCCAAGCGGAATGGCCGGTATATTGCCGGCGCCATCAACTTCATCGGTTCCGACGCGCTCTATGGCCGCAACTGGGGCTGCGTCGAGGATCACCCCTTCCTTCATTTCGAGGTCTGCTATCACCAGGCGATCGATTTCGCCATCGACCGCAAACTGAAAGTGGTCGAGGCCGGTGCGCAAGGTGAGCACAAGCTCGCGCGGGGCTACCGGCCGGTGACCATGCACTCGGCGCACTACATCGCGCATCCCGGATTGCGCAACGCCGTGGCCGATTATCTCAGGCGCGAGCGGCGTGAAGTGGAGCGCATGGGCGAATATCTTGAAGAGCACACCCCGTTCCGCAAAGCCCCATCAGACGAAGAATGAGCTTCGGTAGCGGCGCACTATCCACCCCCCTGGCTGCACGCTGTGCTGCGGCCTGGCCCGTCCGTTTTTGTTTACCGCCCTGACAAAGCCAGCTAAATTTACAACCTGGGATCGAGGTGCGATGCCTCCGGGGGGAATATGCAAAGTCTGGCGTCCTGGGAAGCCGACCAATGGCTCGGTTTGACTGGTCTTGTATTGGCCGTGTCATTGGTCGCGTGGTTGGAACGCAGGCCGTCCACCTGGCACCTAGGCTTTGCCACGCTGTTCCTGCTCTTTGGCGCGATCCATCTGCTGTTTCCCGGAATGACCACGGCTCTTTGGACAACGCTGGCCCTGGTTGCAACGATCGGCTTGGCCTCCAAGCTCAAATATCGATATCTGGGCTTCAATCTCCTGGCTGGCGATGTCTACCATATCGCCAGGAACAGCTTTCGCGGCCTGCTTGCTGACCATGGCCGTCTTGTTATCTCCTTCTTTTCCGGGATGGTCACGATTCTTGTGACGGTCTGCCTGCTTGCCGCCATTCTCGATGAGCCAGCGATCGCTCTGCGGCAGCGCGTTGAGCTTTTCGGCGCTGCGGCATGCCTCTACGCAATCGTATTCTGGGCGAGTGGAGGACCGGCGCGTTTCCGCTTCCATCTTCTCACACAGGACCGTGCACATCTCTCCGTCTTCATCGCGTCATGGCTTGGCGCTGGGTTGGCGCGACAGCCTGCCTTCATCGACATAGACCCGGATGCGCTGCCGCTCTCTGCGCCTGTGCCGGCAAACCTCGCGCCTGGCGAACGGCCGCCGCATATCATTATGATTTTGCACGAATCGACATTCGATCCCAGACATCTGAACCTGCCGATCAACGAGAGATTCGAGCGCTTCTTTTCTCCGCCAGATGGCCTGTCGGGCGCCTTGCATGTCGATGTCTTTGGCGGCGGTACGGTGCAGACCGAGTTTTCGGTGCTGACGGGACTTTCATCCCTTTCGTTCGGCAGCAATAGCCGCTTCGTCTCGTATCTCCTTACCGGGCGTATCCGTCATTCCCTGCCGTCTCTTCTGACTGGCATTGGTTACACGGCATCCCTCGTCAGCTGCGACGGGCCGAAAAGTTTCAATTGCGGCTATTTCTACGAATCGATCGGTATCGAGCAGATCAACTATGCCAAGTTGCTGCCGCCGCCTTTCGACGCTGAACGCTGGCGGCGTGAACAGCACGATGAACAACTCTTCGATCATGCGCTCGAACTGTTTTCTGATCGCGCGGCGGATGGCAAACCATGCTTTCTCTCCATCATGACGCTGATGAACCACGGCGACCATATCCGCCGGATCTTCCAACCGGAGCTCCATGCCGAACTCCGTCGCAATGCTGTGGCCCAGACGGGCAACGCACCGTATGGCGAGTACACCGTCCGGCTTGCCGAAAGCGTCGAGGCTTATGAAACCTTCCGCAAAGGTCTCGTCGAGAAGCTGAAGGGCCAGCCGGCCATCATCGTCCGTTTCGGCGACCATCAGCCGTCTTTCACCGCAACGCTGTCCGGATTGCGGTCGTCCGATGCGGCGCTGCACAAGACATTTTATGCAATCGAGGCTGTCAACACCACGCTGCCGCCGGATCTCTCTGCACCGCCGATGCTGGATGTGAACTATTTGTCGACACTGGCGCTTCTTGCCGCCAGGGCACCGCTCGATCCTGTTTTCGCGACGCGTGCCGCCTTGCTGAGAAATGATCCGGCTGTTTATTTCGATCCCGCGTCAAGACAGAAACGGCGCTTCCATCGCGCCCTTGTCGAAGCAGGCGTGGTCGATCTCGCTTGATCGTCTTGCCGCCCATAAGAGGCTTCGCTACACCGAATGCCGAGCCACAATCCGGAGTGCGCCATGGCCAAGACCCCTTACGATCCACAGAACATCTTTGCCAAGATCCTGCGCGGTGAAATCCCGTCACACCGCGTCTATGAGGATGAGTCCGTGGTCGCGTTCATGGACGTCATGCCACAGGGACCAGGCCACACGCTGGTCGTACCCAAGGCACCGTCGCGCAATCTTCTGGATGCCGACCCGGCAACGCTGGCCCCCCTCTTCACGGTCGTTCAGAAAGTGGCGCTGGCGGTCAGGAAGGCTTTTAACGCCGATGGCGCCACCATCCTGCAGTTCAACGAGCCGGCATCGGGCCAGACCGTTTACCATCTCCACGTCCACGTCATCCCGCGCTTTGAAGGCATCGCGCTGAAGCCGCACACAGGCAATATGGAAAAGCCTGATATCCTTGCTGCGAACGCGGACAAGATACGCAACGCGCTCGCAGAGATTTAAGAATTTTTATAACCAATTCATCGTCTCGGCGTTTCGCGCAAGACCCGAGATTATTTCATTAATATTTTTTCAAACCTCCTAGGACATTTTCTATTGTGGGGGATTATTATTATGATGAATATTGCGAAGTCTTCAGGCGGATGGTCAACAGCCAATGGTGAAGACAAATTTTCAAGGGTTTTAATCGAATCATTTTTCCGGCACATCGCTGTTCACGCTGTCGCTCTTTTTACACTCGGATTGGGCATTGTAGTTGGCTACAAAGTCGGAAATTTACCGGACTTCGGTCTATTCGGCGTATATGCTTTCTATCTGACGGTGTACTTCTGGGGAATCGGATGTGCATATGCAACCATCCGCCTCTTCCGGCTGGCGTTCATCGATCATGCCACATCACCCCTCAGGATACTGTTGGGCTCGCTGTGGCAAGTGCTGACCGATCGGAACCGCGTTGCCAACGGCGTGAATGGCTTGGCAGCGATGATGATTTTCATGTCAGGCTTTTCAGTGCTGAAAGGGGCGATCGCCGTTCTAGCGCCTTTCTCTTGGGATGAGACCCTCGCACAACTGGGCCTCAAGCTGCATTTCGGCCGTTCTCCCTACGAGTGGCTCTGGTGGATTATTCAAAGCCCGCTCGCCGTTTATCTTCTCAATTTCTTCTATAATTTCTGGTTTGTTGTGCTGCTGGCGACAGCTTTTGGAAGCGTTGCCGCAGCTCGCGATTCCATGTTGCGCCACCAGTTCCTGCTCAGCTTCATGCTGGTCTGGCTGATCGGCGGCTTTTTCATCGCGTTGGCATTTTCTTCCGCGGGTCCATGTTACTATGCGCGGCTTGGCCTTGGTGATTTCTACCAACCGCTGATGGACGCGCTTGCCTCGGCAAATCGCCGCTATGCGGTCTGGGCCTTGCCAACACAAGACAGGTTGTGGGGAGGCTACACGGGCTTGTCCACGGGAAGCGTGGGTATATCCGCATTTCCTTCCCTCCACGTCGCCACGTCCGTACTTTTTGCTCTCTATGCGAAAAGGCTATCGAACTGGCTCGGCATCGCCCTGTGGGTGTTCGCCATGATCATCATGCTCGGTTCCGTTGTGCTAGGCTGGCACTATGCGGTAGACGGTTACGCTGGTGCGCTTATTGCGATCGCCATCTGGAGAATCACCGGCGCGGCCTTGTCCCGTGCGCCAAAACCCTTTCTGCCATGGGCGGCGAATAGCCCTTAAGTCCCTGCGTAAAGCCTCTTATCCATTGAAAGCACGCGTGTTTTCTTGATTTTTGAAGGATGGGGTTATCCGCCCGTGTCCAGAGCCATAAAAAAAGCCCCGTTTCCGGGGCTTTTCTACTATCGTCCGATCAGTTCTTTCTGGGCAATTGCGGCACAAGGCTGCGCTTGCCTCCGTCCTTGCCCTTGGGCTCCGGCTTCTGCGCCACCACCTTTTTCGCGGCAGGCTTCTTGGCCACGGCCTTCTTCGGCTTCGGTCCGTTCTCCGGCTCTTCCTTCTTCGGCTTCACCGGAGCTTCGTCGGCCAGCGATTCGAGCTTCAGGCCGGTCTCGCCGGTTTCCTTCTTCTCGACGGTGACGCGCACCGTGCCGCCCTTCTTGAGCTTGCCGAACAGAACCTCGTCGGCCAGCGGCTTCTTGATATGCTCCTGGATGACGCGACCGAGCGGCCGCGCACCCATGCGCTCGTCATAGCCCTTGTCGGCCAGCCAGGCGATCGCTTCCGGCGACAGGTCGAAGGTGACGCCGCGTTCCGAGAGCTGAGCCTCGAGCTGCATGACGAACTTCTGCACCACCTGATGGATGACCGGCACCGGCAGCGAGCCGAACGGGATGATCGCATCGAGACGGTTGCGGAACTCCGGCGTGAACAGCCGGTTGATCGCCTCGACATCGTCGCCTTCGCGCTTGGTCGAACCGAAACCGATCGCCGCGCGCTGCGCATCCGAAGCGCCCGCATTGGTGGTCATGATCAAGATCACGTTGCGGAAGTCGATCTGCTTGCCGTTATGATCCGTGAGCTTGCCGTGGTCCATCACCTGCAACAGGATGTTGAACAGGTCCGGGTGCGCTTTCTCGACTTCGTCCAGCAACAGCACGCAGTGCGGATGCTGGTCGACGCCGTCCGTCAAAAGGCCGCCCTGGTCGAAGCCGACATAGCCGGGAGGCGCGCCGATCAGCCGCGAAACAGTGTGGCGTTCCATGTATTCCGACATGTCAAAGCGGATCAGCTCGACGCCAAGCGACGCAGCGAGTTGCTTTGCCACTTCCGTCTTGCCGACGCCGGTCGGGCCGGAGAACAGGTAGGAGCCGATCGGCTTCTCCGGTTCGCGCAGGCCGGCACGCGCCAGCTTGATGGCCGAGGTCAGCGCGGTGATCGCGGTATCCTGGCCATAGACGACACGCTTCAGCTCGACTTCGAGGCCTTGCAGCACCTGCTCGTCATCGGCGGAAACCGTCTTCGGCGGGATACGCGCCATGGTGGCGATCGTCGCTTCGATCTCCCTGATGCCGATAACCTTCTTGCGCTTGCCCTCCGGCACCAGCATCTGCGATGCACCGGTCTCGTCGATCACGTCGATCGCCTTGTCCGGCAGCTTGCGGTCGTTGATGTAGCGCGCCGACAATTCCACCGAGGCCTTGATCGCCTCGTTGGTGAACTTCACCTTGTGGAACTCCTCATAATAGGGCTTCAGGCCCTTCATGATCTCGATGGCGTCCTCGATGGTCGGCTCGTTGACGTCGATCTTCTGGAAGCGCCGCACCAGCGCGCGGTCC
>BFBZ01002099.1_pt1 | contig 11592 bp, 12 predicted proteins | sample 1888401 | NCBI WGS metagenome assembly BFBZ01 (sample SAMD00112614, study PRJDB3348) | symbiont metagenome | host: Chara braunii | reverse complement strand
CGGATAGATCGTGTTCCAGAGCAGCGGCAAGATCGCCATGGACAGGGCCACGGAGAGAAGCAGCCGGATCTGCATCGGTATGCGACCGGACGAAAACCCAGGGAGCACCATTATGCAGCCGCCGATGCGGCAGAAGGCGACGAACACCGCCAGAATGGTCCCCTGAGGGTCAGGTATCATGAAATCGAACCCAGAATCTTGATCTCGATCCCCTTGGCCAATTCGACATGCGACAGAACCGGAAGGGTCGCGAACAGGCGTTCGATGATCATGCGCACATAGGAGCGTGTTTCCGGCGACGTGACAAGAACGAAGGGCATGCCCCGGTCCATGTATTCACGGATAACTTTGCCCGCCTGCTCGCTGAACTCTTCCAGGCTGCGCGGATCGATGTCGAATTCGACGATTTCGCCCTTCTGGTCGCGCTTCAGAGCCTGATGGAAGATGAGGTCCCATTTGCTGCCGAGGCGCAGGACGCGCAGAACGCCATTGTCCGCCAGGTCGCCGCAGAGCTGCTGCGCCATGCGGACGCGCACATGCTCGACGATCTGCTCGGTCTTGCGCACATGCGGCGCCAGTTCGGCAACCGCTTCGAGAATGAGATGCAGATTGCGGATGGAGACGCGCTCGGCGAGCAGGAGCTTGAGCACCGCCTGCAGGCCGGAATAGGACATGTGCGACGAGCAGATTTCGTCGGCGAGCTTCTTGTATTCCGGGTCGAGGCGCTCGATGAGAATCTTGACGTCCTTGTAGGACAGCAACGCCGGCAGGTTGTTGCGGATGACTTCGCTCATATGGGTAAGCACGACCGAGACATTGTCGATCGGCTGGAAGCCCTCACGCTTCAGGTCGTCGACGAAGGCCTCGAGCACGGAGACCGCGGGCATGCCGAAGGCTGGTTCGCGAATCTCGTCGCCGGGAACGGTCGGCTTGCGGCCCGAACCGGTGACGACGAGCACTTCGCCGACACGCAGCATATTGGAAGCGATCGTCGTGCCGTGGATGCGGATCTGATACGACTTGTCGGCGATGCCCATGTCGTCGATCACCTTGATCTCCGGCACGACGAAGCCGTATTGGGTCGCAAACTTCTTGCGCATCTTGCCGACGCGGAAGGCCAGTTCCTGATGCGCGCCGAGCAAGCGCGTGGAGACGATCTTGCCGAGCGCCAGTTCGATCTCGGCGGTCTTCAGCACCGATTTGACCGAGTCCTTTTCCATCTCCTTCGTCTGCATGACCTTCTGCTCTTCGGCGTCGCGGCGAAGCTTGTTCTCGGCTTCGATCTGGCGCGGAATGAACCAGGCACCAGCCGCCAAGAGACCGCCGAGGAACACGAAAGGCAGGAACGGCATGCCGGGCATGACGGCCAGAATGCCCATCAGCACTGCCGATACCGCGAGCGCACGCGGATAGCCGCTCAGCTGGTTGAGAACCGCCTGATCGGTCGAACCGGCCGTACCGCCGCGCGAAACGAGAAGGCCGGCAGCCAAAGACACGATGAGTGCCGGCATCTGTGAAACCAGACCGTCGCCGACCGAAAGCTTGACGAAGACGTCCGCAGCCTGGCCAATCGGCATACCGTGACGGAAATAACCGATGATGATGCCGCCGAAGATATTGATGCAGGTGATCAGAAGACCGGCGACGGCATCGCCGCGCACGAACTTCGAGGCACCGTCCATGGCGCCGAAGAAGGAGCTCTCCTCCTCCAGCTCACGCCGCCGCCGCTGTGCTTCCTTCTCATCGATAAGGCCGGCCGAGAGATCGGCGTCGATGGCCATCTGCTTGCCGGGGATCGCATCAAGGGTGAAACGGGCGCCGACTTCGGCGATACGCGTCGCGCCCTTGGTGATGACGATGAAGTTGATCGTGATCAGGATCATGAAGACGATCAGACCGATGACGAAGTCACCCGACATGACCAGGCTGGCAAAGCCGGCAATGACACCGCCGGCGGCATCGTGTCCTTCGTAGCCATGCGAGAGAATGACGCGTGTCGTCGCAATGTTCAGCGCCAAGCGCGTCATCGTCGCGATCAGAAGGATTGTCGGGAAGGATGAGAACTCCAGCGGCTTCTTGATCCACAAGGCCACCATGAGAATCAGCACTGAAAGCGCGATCGAAAAGGCGAGACCAAGGTCGATCAGAAACGGCGGAATCGGCAGAAACAGCACGCAAAGGATGACCATGATACCGAGGGCGAACCCGATATCACGAACGCTGGGATTGGCTTTGGGAAGTGCTAATGCGGGTGGTTGTGCCATCGACCGTTTCCATCTCTTCATGAGAGGGGGCAAACGGTTGACCCATTTGCCCATTCGGACCGATCTTTAGAAGGCGAAGCTTGCGCGAGAATGGCTTATAGCCTTCAAGGCACATGATCCGAAAGGCCGTTTCGGCTCTCGGATCCGATTCCTAGAAGCCGGACTGGATCCGGGAGAAGACGAGATTGGTGAAGATCGAAATCTGCGAGCCGACGAAAGGCGCGGTAATACCGATCGTCACCATCACGGCAACGATCTTTGGCACGAAGGTCAACGTCGCTTCCTGCACCTGCGTCAGAGCCTGAATCAAGGCGATCACGAGGCCGACGACCATGGCGGCGAGAACCGCCGGGCCGGAAGCCACAAGCACCGTCCAGATCGCCGCCTGGAAGATATCCAATGCATCGGCTTCATTCATGGCATCTTCATCCCTAATTCAGCAGCTACTCATTAGCTGCCGGACGAATCCGACGAATCATCGGTGCTAGTATCGCTCGACGACGACGGCGTATCAATGACCGTACCGGCCGGAGCGATCGTTACGCCGGCCTGGATGAGAATCTTGTCGCCGGCATTGGTCTGGGCAATGATACCGTCCGTATAGACGGTCACTTCCTTGATCGTGCCTGTGGTCTTGCCATCGGCGCTCATGATCTGCTTGCCGATATAATCGGAGGCCTGCGAGATCCATTGGTTCTGCAGCACCGTTTCCAGGTGCGAGTTCGTCTGGATCTGCTGTTCGACCTGAGAAAAGCTTGCCAGCTGGGAAATCTGCTGGGTCGCATCCATCGGCGCGGTCGGATCCTGGTTCTTCATCTGCGCGATGAGGAGCTGCAGGAAGTTGTTATAGTTCAGGGTAGCGCTCGCACCCGCCGTAGCGGCATTCTGCGCTGAATTGCTCGAAGAGCTGCTGTTGTTAACGGCGTCTACCGTTGCCATGGAGCAATCTCCCGGCGGATATGCTCGATCGTAGCCGCCGGCATTTCCTGATTGTTCAGAATGTTGTCTTCGACCGGATAGAGCCCGCGGATCGCCTTCAACGCGTCGAAGGCGCGACCGGTGGCGACGAGGCCGTCGATACGCTTCAGCTCGGCCAGCACTTCCTCATTGTGGAAGCACGACAGCAGCATGACAATCGACTTGCGGAACATCGCCGTCGATTGCTCCTTGCCCTCGGGATTGATGAGGATCATCTGCGCGATGAAATAGAGCTGGCGCAGCGGGGTCTTGGCTTCCTCGGGCTGAAGCACGTGGTTTTCAAGCAGGAATGTCACATCATTCAGGAATTCCAGAGCAACCTTGCGATCGACGCGCAGGACGGCCCCGTTGATAAAGATCTTTTCCCCGGCTTTAAGCGATATACGAAGCGTACTTTTCATTTAAGTCCATCCCTGATGATGGTGGTGACATCGATGATGCCTTGATAGTTTTCCGACTGGCGCCGCCGGATTCGATCGCATTCCTTCAAAATCCAGATGGCGATCGAGATTAGGTTGGCCCGCAGTTCGACGTTGAGCTGGTTCTCCGGGCTTTTGAGATCCTCGACAAAACTGACCCATACGCGCCGCGTATAGTAGAGGGCCTCAATCGCTTCGCGGCCGTATTTCCCCGCATCACGGGCCGCAGAGAGAAGAGCTACCGACCGGTCCAGAACTTGCCGTTCTCTTTCCTTGGCGTCGGCCACTGCATCCTGCAGGACTTCCGCATATGAGAACTGATACATTCATGCATCCTTCCTGGTCATTCCTTCCCTTTGATCATCAAAGGTAATTTACAAGACTTAGCTGCTGGATCTTCGAGACAATGGTGTAGGCGGTTTCAAGCTGGGTCTGGAGGCTATTGACCTTGGTCGAGGCCTCATAGGGATCCACGCCCGTCAGGTCGCCTATGTTGGTATTCAGAATGGTCTTCTGCGCGTTCAGCGTCGTGTTCGCATCCGTCAGGCGCGATTGCGAGAGGCCGAGCTGGCTTGCCTGGCTGTTCAATCCATCGATCGCCTGGCGCGCGTAGCTGATGGCCTGATCGGTAACGGCGTTCTGCGCATCCTGATTGAGCGCCGGCGTCGTGCCCGTCAATGCATTGGCGACCGTGCTTGCCAGCGCCATGTAGCGCATGCCCGCCGAGTTGGAATTCGTCGAGGTTTCGATGACTTCCGAATTGCTGATCCGGCTCGTCATATTCTGATCCGAGGCGCTGGACCAGCTGGCCCAGCCGCTATCGGATGTGAACATGGGCTCGACCTTGGTCGTGATGAAATCTTTCATCTGAGCGCCGGTGAGCTTGTCTATCGTGGTACCATTGGCTGTCGCATATGCGGACAGTGCCGTCTGGATCGCTGCATTCGTCGACGTGGATTTATCCGTCATGGGCTGAACGTCGGTATTGGTGCCCGCGAAAAGATATTCGCCATTGACCATGGTATTGCCCGACGCAATGACGCTCGATAGTGCCGATGTCGCAACCTGTTGGGTCAGCGCTATGCTGGTACTGTCGGTGCTTCCGCGCAGAGCCACCAGCTGATCCATCAGCTTCTGTGCCTGCGTGCCCATGCCGGTCAGGGCAGTCTGCGACGACGTCATCCGCTGGCTTGCAATCGAATTGCTGCCGAGAATGGAATCGATGCGCGACACATCCCTCGTAAGGTTGACGCTGAGCGCGGTATTGCTACCCAACGCGACGCCGATGTCGGCATAGACGCCGGTGGTTGCCTCGGTTGACGCACTGGTCATTTCATTCTGCGCCTGACGGATCGTCTGGCGCATGGCGTTCTGAATGGCTTGGCTTGAAATGAAAGAGAGTTTCATGGCTTAGCTCGCAATATCCAGTACCGATTGAAGCATCTCGTTGACGGCGTTCAATATCTTGGTTCCAGCCTTGTAGGACTGCTCGATATCCATCATCAGCGTCAGTTCTTCGTCGAGGTTGACGCCGGTCGCATTCGAATAGGCAGTCGAGGAACGCGATACGGCCGCAGAGGTATTTTCCGCCGCTGTCGTCGCCGAGCTACGTTGCCCCTCGAGCCAGCCGATAGAGCTGGATGCATAGTCCATAAGGCTGGCCTTGCTGTCGGAGCCAGCTTTCGGGTCGAAGTTCATCTTCGTATTCATGCCAGTGATGTAGGCATCAAGCTGTGTAGAATAGCCGCTGTCGCCGCTGGTATTCTTGGTGTAGCCAGTTTCCGTCGAGGTGTTGTTAATACCACCATCACGCAGCAATGACGGATTGCCACCTTGAGACGTGACTAATTTCGAATTAACGGTTATCGAGCCAGCGAGGCCCGCAACGGCGGTAGCGCCTGTTGGGACAGTGCCCCCGCTCCATGTGAAGAGACCGGGCAGCGTCGGCTTTGTCGGGTCGCTATTCGTCTCCGCGAAGGTCGTCACCAGGCCGCGCGCAATTTCATCGAGCTGCTTCTGATAGGTCGGTGCGACATCGTCGCGAACCTGAAGCGCCGCCTGAAGCGTGCCCTGCGCGGTCGTGGTTGCGCCTTGGCCGGGGGTGAGCGCAACACCGTCGATATAGACGTTGTTGCCGGTGGTACCTGCCGTATAGGAATTCGTCGGCGTAAAGGTCACAGTGCGCGGAATGGTCTCGAACAGCGTCGTGCCGCTCGATGTGTACAGCGCCATATCGTTATTGCCGCGCGTAACCGGCGTGACGCCGACGATCTGCGAAATCTGTTTCAGGATCGAATCGCGCTGATCCATCGCGTCGGCAAGCGCATTCGACGTGGGACCGGCGGCCGTGCTCGCAGACTTCACCGCATCGTTCGCGTCCTGGAACTGCTTCAACAGGCCGTTCAGCGTATCGACGTCTGAGCTGATCTGCTTGTCGGCGTCGGACCGGGCGTTCTGTACAGCGGTCGTGGCATTGTTGAGCGACGTGGCAAGGCTCTGGGCCGCATTGATGGCGGACTGCGCTGCCGTCGTGCTGGATGGCGACCCCGAATAGGTCTGCATCGCGGTCTGGAAAGCCGAAAGATAGGTCGAGGGTGCGATCTCGTTGGCGTTGCCGCCGAGTGTCGTCGATTGAAGGTTGCTGTAGGCATTCAAAAGCAGCTGCTGCGCCGCGTCCGAAGAGGCGTTGGCAAGGTATGCCTTCTGCAATGCCGGCTCGTCGCTGCGGGCAATCTTGACGACCTGTGCGCCGGCGCCGTTTGTCGTCAGCACAGCCTGCCGACGCGAATAATCCGTGTTGCTCGCATTGGCGATATTGTTCGACACGACACTGCTCTGCGTGCCGGTATTGTTGAATATTGCCTGCGCGTTATTGAGAGCTGTTGTGAGCGACATGACTGACTCGATACCCTATTCGTTTTAGCGCCGCAGATTGGCCGATGGCGCGCCGGATGTGTCGGGATAGCCCATCAGAATGAGGCCGGCGGACTCCAGATTGTCGTTTGCATCCCGTGAGAAGGTCCCCGAAATGACCGAAAACGACCGTCTGCAAGCGTTCTGAGATACGACGAAGCCATTATGAGCCGACATCGCATTGGCGCCGATGCCGAAAGCGGTGCCCAGACGAACCGTCTGTGCATTCCGCTCCGCAATCGCGGCCCTCATGCTGTCGAAATTCCTCATCTGGAATCCTCGTTATCCTTGATGCGACCAAGAGTAGGTGGCGGGCCTTGCGTGAAGCTGTCTGAGAAGACGAAAAAACGATCATCGGAAAATGACGCTGCGAGAAGCGAAGCAATGCCCGCGTGCGGCGCGATACGGGAGAGAAATGTAAGAAACAACGCACCATAGGATCCGGGCAATGGCCAGGTGCGCCGACAAAGCAAAGGCCCGGGAATCACTGGATTCCCGGGCCTTTGGCCAAATTCTGGAGGTTAGTAACCGATTGAAGCCTCAGCTCCAGTCGATGCAATAGCCAAGGAAGCGCTTGGAATCGACAGGGTCAAAACCGAGCTTCTTGCGCAGCTTCTTGCGCAGCTTCGAAATATGGCTTTCGACGACGTTCTCTTCGACTTCCTCGTCGAAGATGCCGTAGATCGCGTTGAAGATCTGCGTCTTCGTCACCCGGCGACCGCGATTGGCGATCAAGTATTCCAGGATACGACGCTCGCGCCGCGGCAATGCGAAAACGTCGCCGTTGATCTCCGGATCGCGCCCATCCGCAAAGATGCGAACCGGTCCGACATCGGTATAGTTGCTGATGGCCTTGAGCCTCCGGCGGATCGCCGCGGCTCGTGCCAGAATCTCTCTGGGATGCACCGGCTTGCGTACGACATCGTCGACACCGCAATCGAAGAGTGCAAGCGTCGATTCCAGCGAAGGTTGATCGCTGACAGCGATCACCGGTGCAGTCGTACGGTCACGAATCGCTCTTGGGAGCTCATGAACGTGCTGCCCTTGTCCGATCAAAAACGCTTCAACAGCAGCAATATCGCCCTCTGCCGCCGTCGTGACCCATTCGCCAAATTCGCGAGGGTCAAATCCCGTGGACGGGATGCCCTCCCGCCCAAACAGTGATGTATATCCGTCCTTAACAAGCTCTCGCTCATCAACCACTACGATCATTCGTCCGCCTCCGAATCAGTGTGGTGTTTCGATGGACTATGGGTACGAATCGGGCGAATCACGAACAACTGTCGGAAATGAGTGACGGAAATTAATAATTGATTAACTTTAGATGTGCGATTTGCACTAGATGTAGTGGGTACCTTGCGGTTTACACCGATAAAAAAGTTGTTAGTTAGCTTATCGTTAATATGCGCATTTCAGGCAAAGAGATGGCAGTCAACCTCGACATAAGGGTTAGCGTCAGCTAACCGGATAGGCAATACAACCTATGGGCGTTCTAATTTTGGCAGAAAGTTGCCGCGTTGGCCGTCCATTTGCCATAGCCCGTTGCCACCAGATTGGCGATGACGCGACAAACATAGACCTTCTGGGCGGGGTCGTTGTTTGGGCCTGCGTGGTATCTTGCTACCGCCATCGTCCAGGTCTCATGCCTGTCATGCAGATTGCGGAGAAACTTGGCGGCATACTCGACATTACTACGCGGGTCGAACATGGCAGTCACAGAGGTGAAATTTTCACCGTGAAAATACTGGTTGATCTGCATGCATCCGACGTCGATAAGCTTCGCTCCGTTCTGCCGCGCAGCTGCAAAAACCTGCAGAGCGGCATTCTCCGACGGAGGGAAAATCGGCTTGCCCTCGACGTTGAGCGCATAGGGATAAAGCGAACCCTTGCGCCCGGTTTCCGTCAAACCGACCGAGTAGAGAATCCCTTCCGGTATGCCGTATTTTGCAGCGGCTGACTGGATTTCGCGTTCGCAGAGGCCGGCTGCACCATTGTCGGGTGGCGTTGCGTTTCCCGATGCGAGAGCATCAGAGGTAAACTGCCCCAGAGCGAGAACGCTGAGTGTTGCCAGCAGCGCCATCTTCCGCGCCACGCTCCGCCGAGCTGCGATTGCCATTGTTTCCATTTGCCTGCTGCCCCGAATAGTTCTGGCCTTTCGGACGTGCGTCGCCGCCCTGCCCCTGGTTCAACAGGGATTGCTGCTGAGACTGATTCGATCCGGACTGCCGACCGCTATCCGACTGTTGATCCGCATTCGAGGCCATAGTGACGGTGATGCTGTCGACCTGATAGCCCTGAGCCCGCAGCGCATCGACCATATGGCTCTGATCCGCATGCAGCTGCCTGTAGGCTTCTCCGGTCTGCACCTTCAGATCGACGCTGAGTTGATCGCCCGAAAGCCGCATCGTCGCGGTAACATTGCCAAGGTTGTCGGGATTGAGCTGGATCTTCAGCGTGTTGACGACCTTGCCCGTGCTGGACAAATTCGCAGCATTGGAAAGCGCCGAGCCCGGCTGCATCGCTGCCGACCACTCGCGGTCACCAGCCAGCGAACCGGCGACCAGCGCGGAGTTGGCAGCAAGCCCGAGGTAACGTCGAGAATCAAGAACGGTAACGGCCGGCAGGTCGCCGCTCGCAGGAGCATCTACCTTGACCTCGGCGGCGTCGTCACCCTTCTTGGAGATGGACATATCCAGCGCGCCGCTTCGCCCGTCAGCACGCGTCAACCGGAAGGTCTGCGACGAATCCGTTGCTGTGCCATCTTCGGACGGCATGGAATCCGCGGTGGTTCCCTTAAGCGTCGTATTGGAGAGCGGCGCACCCTGAATCTTGGTATCGCCCGTTGCCTGCCCGGTCGTCGTCATCGCGCTTTGAGCTGCAACAGCGGTTTGCGGGACATTCAGGAGCGACAGCGCGTCAGAGATTGTGTTAGCCGCCTGGGCGCCTTGCGTCGACGTTGCCTTACCGTCATCAGTCGTGGCCGCATCCTTCGTATCTTTCACGGCGGGTGCCTTGCCATTGCCATCCGCGACCGCGGGTTGGCCGCCCGCAGCCACGGCCTCGGCCAATTGCTGCGCAATGTCGGCAAGCTGAGCCGATACATCAATCTGTGTCGGCATCTTGGTAGCGTCGGTGGTCGGCGCGGCCGGGTCCGTCGATATGGCGGCAGCATCGGTTTGTGTAGAAGCCGGATCGGCCTGGGCTGTCGCCGAAGCTGCCTTCTGCAGTTCGATCAGAGATTTCGTGAGCGAGAGAGCAGCTGCCCCTTGCGGAGACTTCGATCCCTTGGTCAGTCCGGCAGGATTGGCGAGATTGGCTGCAGATGTGTCGATCATCGCCGCTCCGGCATTGGCGCTTTCATCAATGGCAAGTGCGAGCGCCGCGGGATTGCCCGTCGCCGTCTTTGTCGCGCCTGCATCTTCGTCCGGATCGGTGCTGCTGGTGGTAGCTGCATTCGCTCCCGCACTGGTATTGCCCTTCGTGCCGGATGACTTGGACCCATTGCCAAGCGAGTTCGACAGGGCGTCGAGAAAGCCTTTGCCGCTGTCCTGCTTCCCGGAGCGGGCACCTTTCGCGGCAGCAAGAATATCCGCCCCGGATGAGGCGCCGGATACACCGATGTCGTTCATGATCAATGACTTTCTTGCTTCAACAGGCCGTCGATGGCATCCAGCTTCGAGCGGCTCGTCGTGACGAATGCGTTGAACGAAGAGTCGGCCTCCTGCCGCCCTCCCTCCGGGGCGGGAGCTGCTTTTGTAGCTGCCCCCTGCTCAACACCCGCCGTGCCGGGAGATTGGCCTCCCGCTTGATTCGTCACAGCAGCATCGTGTTCAGTACTCTGTTGATTGGGCAGGTTAGAAACATTGCCTTGCCCGAGGCTTGCAGGATCTGGCGTGCGCAGGATCTCCTGCGCCACCGCCTTTGCAGCGTCGCGCAAGGCACGATCCTGTGCATTCAATTCCCCAGCGGGCATCTGATTGAGATTGCTGATTGCCGCTTCGAGGCCAGGCGTCGATACACCAGCCACCCCGCCATAAAAGCCCGCCAAGGCGCTGAAAGCATCGCTGCCATCATTCGTTATGGCCTGGGCACGGTCCGCCGCCATGGCAGCAAGGTCAGACTTGCCGGCAATCGCCGCGCGTCGCGCCATGCGCAGATAGATCTCCCTTTGCCGGGGAGGATCCATGAAGGAGAGAATGTCGATGATATCGTGCTGCTTGACGTCGGAATCATGATCCACCACCAGCTGCACGAAGAGATCGGCGAACTGGCTGGCATAGGGGGAATGCAGGAAGCGTCTGGTATAGCGCTGCGCATATTCGAGCCCCAACGGCACCAGCCCGGAATCGGCACACAAGGCGAGCGAACGGCGCAGTGCCGATTCCTCGACGATCGTCCCGGGTGCCATCACCCGCGCCCAGTCGTAGAGCTTCAACGCAGCCGGAGCATTCTTGCCCGACATGACGTTGCCGGCAACGAGGGAAAGATAGGGACCGATAGGCTTGTCGCGATATTCCCTGGCAATGTCGGCGAGCGTGTTGACGACCAGCAGCCCCTTGCCGTTCAGATATTTCCTGAGCACATCGGCAACGCGGTTGTCGAAATTGCCATTGATGTCGCGCGACATCAGATATTCGAGCGTTTCCGGATTGCCGCCGCTCATCGCGTAGATCAGCGCCGCATCGGCATTGCGGCTGTCTTCAAAGACGGATTTATCAGCATTGCGCAGGCGCTCGTCGATGGTAGCCAGCAGAAAGCGTTGCATCTCGCCGGCTGAACTATCGCCCGCAACCACGGAATCCTGGACGAATTCGAGCGAGCGCAGCATCTTGTAGAGCGGCAAGCTGTCCTGCCCCTCGGCACGAGCGCCCGCTGGCGCGAGCATGCCGAAGGTCAGCGCAAGTGCGAGGCGACGACGATGCTGTTTGCGCGCCATGACCTATCCCTGCTTGCCTTGTCCTGGCTTGCCTTTGCCCGAGGCAGGCTTCGCAGGGTTCTGGGTGTCCGGTGTGGCGGGG
>BFBZ01002095.1_pt1 | contig 11601 bp, 8 predicted proteins | sample 1888401 | NCBI WGS metagenome assembly BFBZ01 (sample SAMD00112614, study PRJDB3348) | symbiont metagenome | host: Chara braunii | reverse complement strand
GACCGGCCAGGCGCCACTGGAGGTAGCTCGACCCTTCGTAATAGTTCAGCACGTGCCCGCCGGTGTGCTTCTCGCTGAGGAACTGCGCCGCTCGGTCCGGACGAGGGGCCGGCGCGTTCCAATCCGTCGAGTTCCAGGAGCGGAACAGGAGCAGCCCGATCCACAGAGCGATCAACACAACCCCTCGTGAAGCGGGTGTAACGGCCGGCCCGTGCGGGGCGACGGGTTGGGGGTGGCGGGKGCGCTGTCTGTCCGTTCGGGCGGCCGGCCGTTTTTCGCGCCCCGCGGCGGCCGTCGGCGGCCCGCCCGGTCCCCGACCGAGTGCCCGGCCGACCATCTCCCAGAGCTTTTTGGGGTCCAGTGCGTCTGCATGAACCGCGATGACGGTCAGACAGACGAGACTCAGCACCCACATGTGTCGCCGGGCGGTCAGAAAGGCCGCCGCGGTCCCGATCAGCCAGGCCAATTGGGACCAGCGCCGCCGCGGACTTCGAACCCAACTCACGAGCGCCATTACTATGAGGAGCCCGAGGGCCGCGAGGCGGTCCCCCTCGACGAGCGGGGGCTTCCAAACCGGCATCCATTCGACGATGTTAGAAAAGACGTAGCTGCTCTGTGGCGCGAGGACGGTCCAGTACGCCAGCCCGTAAGGGTTTACGAGCGTGCCCGCGGTGCAAACGAGGGCGAGCGCCGCCAGAACACGGGACCGACGGTCGAAGCGGTCCTGAACGAGATCACATGCGGCCGTGACGGCGAGGATCGCGGCCCCGACCGCCACGGCCCCGTGCGCGTTCGTCCACAAAACGAACATGACCACGACCGCCGCGTGTCTTGCGAGTTCTCGCGGCCACCTGTTGGGCGCGGGCGAGTTGTTCGGAACGGTTCGGCGATACAGGAAGAGTAACAGGCCGGTCAGGCACAGGGCCGTACATAATTCGGGGCGGGGCTGGAACCGCCCCGCCGAGCTGTACACGGCCAAGGAGAAGCAGAACGCGGCCCCAATTGCGGGCGGCGCGTGCCGGGCCCACAGCCGCCAAACGAGTAAGAACGGGATCGCGATCGTCGCAACGGTGAACGACCGGAGGAACCACGAATCGGGGTCGCCGCCGTCCGCGGATACGACAAAGTAGAGAGCGAGCTGAGAGAGCCAGGAGTGCGCGACCCAGGGTTCGGACGCGCTCCACAAAAAGAGCGTGTGGTCCGGAACCGCCCGGTGTTCCCAGATCCACCTCCCGACGGCCGCGTGGGCCCAGGTGTCCAGTTTGGGCGAGACGGGCCGGGCGGCCAGTCCGGCGCAGAGCGCGAGGACGAGGGTCAGGCACACGCGCGCCAGGCCCCGATTCGTGGGCGCCGGTGGCGTCGCGGTCGGGTCCGACGTCATGAACGACTCTCGCGGGCGGTTGGGAGGGGCCGGCGCCGAACCGTGTTCTGCCTCGCTCCGTCACCAGCGCAAGACGGCGGTGCCCCAGGCGAGCCCGGCGCCGAAGCCGCTCAGCACGACGATGTCGCCCTCCTTGAAGCGCCCCGCCTCGGCGGCCTCGTCCAGCGCGATGGGAATGCTCCCGGCCGACGTGTTTCCGTACTTTTCAAGGTTGTTGAACACTTTCGCCCGTGGGATGTTGAGCGAGTCGATGGCCGCGTTGATGATGCGGATGTTCGCCTGGTGGACGACGAACAGCGACACGTCCTCGACCGTCAACCCGGCCGCTTCGAGGACCTCGCGGATGGTGTCGCACAGGATGTTCACGGCCCACTTGAACACCGCGTAGCCGTCCATGTGCATGTAGTGCTTGCCCTCGGCGATCAGCTCCGGCGTGACGGGGGTTCGGCTCCCGCACGCGACGCGCTGCAGGAGCGGACCGCCCGAGCCCTCCGACCCCATGCTGTACGCCAGAACCCCCTGCTCCGGCCCCGCGGGTTCGACGAACACCGCCCCCGCCCCGTCACCGAACAGCGGGTAGGTCTTGATGTCCTTCGGGTCCAGCACGCGGCTGTTCGTGTCGCCGCCGATCACCAGCGCCCGGTCGCTCACGCCCGCCTTGACGTAGGCGGCGGCCGTCACCAGCGCGTACATGAMCCCCGCGCAGGCGGCCTCCMCCTCGATGGCCGGCCCGACGAGCCCGAGCCGGTCCTGCACGAGGCACGCCGTGGACGGGAACGACATGTCCGGGGTAAAGGTGCCCAGAACGAGCAGATCGCACTCTTTGGCGGTGCGGCCGGTCTTGGCGAAGAGGTCGGTGGCGGCTTCGACGCACAGGTCCGAGGTCGCCTGATGCGCGGCCGCGTGCCGGCGCTCGAGGATGCCGGTGCGCTTCACGATCCAGTCGGAGTCGAACCCGAGACGGGCGTGGAGGTGATCGTTACCGACCACCATGTCCGGGACGTACTTGCCGGTTCCGACGACCCGGACGCCCATCAGGGACCGGCATTTCGGTCTGGACGCTGGTCGCTCACTGCTCATCGGTTCGAGATCCGCACGGTGTACGGCCGGGTTCGCACGGCCACGAGAGGGGTGATTATACGAAAGGCCGAGCGCGGAGCGCGGGGGGCGGGAAGAAAACCGCGCCCCGCGCCCCGGATCAGTTGTGTTCCGCGCCGCTCGAGAGGTAGCTCAACAAGCCGGTGACGGCGCACGCGGTCGCGTCCGTGCGGAGGTTACCGTCGGTCGGGGACAGGTAAAATCCTCCGATCAGCCGGCTCACGCGAAAGGTGCTCTCGAAATGGGCCGTGTTCGCCTCCGTGAACTGGAGACCGCAGAGGAACTGCGCCGCAGCGACCACCGCCGCCTTGTACTTGCGCTCGCGGTTCAGGTCGGGTGTGAACCGGTTGAGTTGGTACGCGCAGGACAGGCACTGGACGTACATCCCGGTTTCGGCGGCGCCGGCCGGGGCGTCGGTCGAGTGGCCGTTCGCGACGGTCCGGAACCCGCCGGCCCACTGCGGAATCCGCGGGTCCGTCACGGGAACCTGAAGCGCGCACAACCAGTCGGTCATCTCAAAGGCCGCGCCCGCCATCTCGTTCAGTTTGGTCTGGAGGTACAGTTCGGTCGCCGCCGGGACGACGGTCGCCGCCAGCACCGGGTGCGGCTTCGTGCGGAAGAGTTCGGAGTAATGCCCCACGCCCTTCTTCACCGCCTCTTTCTTCCACTCTGCCGGTCGGACCCGATTGCTGAGGGCCAGCGCGTGCAGCGCCAACCCGGGGTACTCGTTCACGCCCGCCGGGTCGATCTGTGTCGGAACGTCGGTCGGCCCGTCGGTGTAGTGGACCGACCCGTCGGCCCGGAGCTGGCGGCGGATGAACTCACACAGCCGCTCGGCGTCGTCCGTGTCCTTGTCGCTCGCGTTCGGCGCTTCGTAAATCGCCATCGCGACGAGCGCCGCGAACGCGACGCGGTTGCAGGTGAGGGACATCTGCACCGGCACGCGGCAGTTGGGGTCGCCCGCGGCGGCCTTCGTCGAGGCGAGAAGCACCAGGATCGTCTGGCCCGCGACCGCAGCCTGGTTCTTGTCGCCGCTGAACCGCGCCGATTGGGCCACCGCGAGAGTCGTCCGGGCTTGCTTCAGGTCGTGATCGCCGGCCATCGTCTGCCGGAGCGTGGGGTTGTACCCGTAGTAGAACCGGCCGTGCGGCTGGTGCATCTTCGTTATCCACGTCGCGCCCCGAAGCGCCCCGTTCACCGATTCCTGCGTCGTGACGGGAAAGTCGGTCAGTTGGAGGAACCGACTGAGCGGAACGTCGGCCGGCGCGGGCGGGGCGACCGAACGTACCGGGGGCGGGTTGCCGAACGCCGGAGGCGCTGCGGGCGGCGCGGGCGGTACCGGATCGCCTGACGGTTTGGGCGGAACGAGAGGAAAAGTACCGGGCGCAGAGGGTGGGACGGGCGGTTGCGCGGCGACAACCACCACCGCGACCAGAATGAAAGCGCTGACTGTCAGTGCGATACGCCGCATGGGACGCCCTCCTGGCTCCAACGGACCCTGGGGCGGCAATCTAAACCAAAACACAGCGCGCACGCAATGCGAAGCGCCGCGGGGGCTTCGTTGGAACCGGGGCGGGGGCTCGTGCAACGACTCACGAGCCCCGTAACGCAATTGCTCCCCCTGCGCTCGTCACGTCAACCGGCGGTCGTCTCACGTTCGATCAAGGTGCGCTTGCGTTCGCGCCCCCAGCCCTCGCTGATGGTGCCGTCACTGGCCAGCACGCGGTGGCACGGGATGACGAGCGCGAGGTGGTTCCCCGCACACGCGTTGCCCACCGCCCGCGCGGCCTTCGGCGCGCCGACCTTCTGGGCGATTTCCTTGTAACTCGAAGTCTGCCCCATCGGGATGTCCCGCACCGCGCGCCAGACCCGGTTCTGGAACTCGGTCCCGCGGATATCGAGTGGCAGGKCGAGGCCGCGCGCGGGKGACTCGATGTAATCGACCACGCGCTGCACCCGGAGTTGGGCCTCCCGGTCCCCGTTGAAGAGGTGCGCGTCGGGAAAGATCCGCTGGAGGTCGCGGACGAGTTGCTCCGCGTCGTCGCCAATCAGAATTGCGACAACGCCCTTATCGCTGGATGCGACCAGCACCGGTCCGAGGGAGGACCGCCCCGCGGCGTGGCGGATCGCTTCTTTCACGGGAACCGCACGCGCGCGGCGCGGCGGTTTCGCGAACGTTCCGGCGGGTCTCTTTCTGCGTTTCACGGGCCACCTTCGACCGAACGCGCGGCTCTACGTCCGCGTACCACATTTGGCGCAGCAGTACGGACCGGGCGTGTCCACCCGGTCGCGCCCCCAGTCCGTGCGAACGGGGTCCCACCTTCTGCCCGCCCAGCGGCTCCCGCACCTGTGGCACGGCGTCTGACCGTAGTGAACTCCGGCAAGGCCGAACACGATCGCCGTGGCGCCGACCGGGCCGAACACGGCCGCCATGATCCCCAGTTGGGCCCACAGGAACCCGACCCCGCAGAGGGAAGACAGCCCCCACGCCATCACCCACCACGTCACCGGCTCGAACCGGCGCAAGCGAACGGACGGGACCACGATCGTCTCACCCGGCGACCGGAACCGGAGAGGAGAGCGAACCGCACTCGGCACAGGCGGACCCGATACCGGGCTCGGCTCCGGTACCGGGTCCACGGGCGACGGTTCGGGCGGAAGGGGGGGCACGACGATCAGTGACCCACACGTCGAGCAGCGCGCCGTTTCTCCGACCTGTGCGAGTTCGGCCGCGACCACGATCCCGCACATCTCACACGGGAAATTGAAGTAAACGAGAGGCGGTGATGACTCGTTCGGCGCCGGCCACGAGGGCACGTCGCCGGCACAGTTCGGGCACGGGAACGAGGTGCCTTCGAGAGCGGGCGGCGCGTGAACGGCCCGCTGGCACAGGGGACAATCGAACTCCACGCGCACATGTCACTCCTGGGCATTTCGTTCGCCGCGCCCGGAACGAGTACGGAACAGGAACCGCCGCGAGATCACGGATTGAGACCGCCGTTCACCGAGGGGCCAAGCCTAATCGCGAACGCGAATGAGGACAAGCGGACTCTGTTCGGCTGTCCGGCCCCCATAGATCCGCTGTCCCGGGGGTCTTCACTGAGGCCGTTGAACGATTTCCGCCACGGTGGTTCTTGTCCGGACGAGCCCGTTGTTGGGAGCGGTTGGCGCACTTGCTGTCGGGCGGATGGGGGTCCGCAAGAGCGCCCGACGAACGCCGGTATGCCAGCCGAGCAGGACCTCTCACCGGAGCGGCCCCGCCCGAGCGTCGGTGCGGTCAGAGGCGGCGCGTCGATGAACAGACTACCGGACGGCGAGCTCCGCGAGTTGACGGAGGGCGGGGAGCAGGCGGCCGACCGAGACGGGCTCCGACTCCGGCTGCCCGAGAGCGAAATACAACTGGCGGAAGTGGCCGAACAGTTCTTCGTACACCCGCGCGCTCCGGGCGTCCGGGTCGATCGACCGGTACGGCGGGCAAAGGGCCGCCTGGGCCTCATCGACCGTCCGGAACGTACCGGCTGCCAGGAACGCGAAGATCGCCGACCCGAGGCTCGTGGTGTCCCCCGCGGGGATCAGGATCGGGGTGTTCAGGGCGTTCGCGTACACCTTGTTGAGTACCGCGATCCGGCGCGGGACGCCGCCGGTGTTGATCACCCGGTTCACCGGAACGCCGTGCCCGCCCATCCGCTCCAGGATGACCCGCGTGTGGAGCGCCGTCCCTTCGATCGCGGCGAACAACTCGTCCGCGACCGTGTGCCCGAGGGTCCACCCGAAGGTCACGCCGCCGAGCCGCGGGTCGGCCAGAACGGTCCGGTCCCCGTTATCCCAGGTCAACCGGAGGAGGCCGGTTTGCCCGGCGCGGTGGCCCTCGACCCCGCGCGTCAGATCGGCGAGGGTCGTCCCCGCCCGGCGCGCGAGCGCCTCGAAAATGTCGCCCGCGGCCGAAAGGCCGGCCTCGATGCCGGTGTAGGACGGGTGGATCGATCCCGGGACGACCCCGCTCACACCGGGGATCGGCCCGGGGCGATCCGCGATCGCCATCACGCACGTGGACGTCCCGATGACGTTCACGATGTCCCCGAGGCGGACCCCCGCGCCGACGGCGTCCCAGTGGGCGTCCAGGCCGCCGACCGGGATCGGGATGCCGGCCCGCAGCCCGAGCCGCTCGGCCCACTCCGGGGCCAGAGTACCCGCGACGGTATCGGACCGGGCGTACCGTCCGCCCAACCGCCCGCGGACACCCGCCAGAACCGGGTCGAGCCCCGCCAGGAACGCTTCGTCCGGCAGCCCACCGAGCGATTCGCTCCACATCCACTTGTGCCCCATCGCGCACACACTTCGCGACACGCGGTCGGGGTCGGTGATACCGCAGAGGGTGGCGGTGATCAGGTCGCAGTGTTCGAGGGCGGTCACGAACCGGGGGCGGAGGTCGGGGTTGGTCCGGAGCCAGTGCCAGAGTTTGGCGAACCCCCACTCGGACGAGTACGTTCCGCCGCACCAGCGGAGCGCCTCTAGCCCGCACTCCCGGGCGGCCCGCGTGATCCGCGCGGCTTCTCGCCAGGCCCGATGATCGCACCACAAATAATAGTCGTCCAGCGGCACCAGCCCTTCGCCCACCGGGACGACCGTCGAACCCGTCGTATCGACGCCGAGAGCGGCGACGCGCCGGCCGTCAATTCCCGCCGCCGCGAGTGCCTGGCCCGCGGCCGTGACGAGGGCCGCCAGATGGTCGGCGTGGTTCTGGGTCGCGAAGTCCGGGTCGCCCGCCTGACGGCGGATGGGGTACGTGCCGGTTCCCGAACCGAGCAACCCGCGCTCGCTGTCGAAGACGGAGAAGCGGACGCTGAGCGTCCCGAAATCGACACCGGCGACGATGGTCATCGGGCCCCCGGACGTGTCACGCCGGGCGCCCCGGCGACGTCACGAATCGGTCCCCTCGGGGGGGACGGTGAGGAAGAGGGTCAGCACCGCACTGACCACGTAGAGGCCAGCATAGATCCCCATGACCCCGCCGACCCCCACGTCGGTCAGGAAAAGGGCGACGACGGCCGGGCCGACCCAGTTACTCGCCCCGGCCCCCAAATTCAGGAGCGACATCGCCGCCCCCTTGTTCTTCGGGGCGAGCGACGGCATGAGCGCCGACAGCGGAACGTACCCGGCCAGGGTGGCACCGTACAAAACGGCCGCGAGGACCGCCAGCGGGTAATTCGCACCGAACGCGGTCGGGAGGAAGTACAGCAACAGGGTGGTGACGGCCGACCCCAGCGAGCCGCAGACCGCCACCGTGCGCCGCCAGCCGAGGCGGTCGCCGATCACCCCGAACAGCAGGTTCCAGATAATGTTGCTCAGGAACATGTAGCTGAGCAGGCGGAGCCATTCGGGCAGGCTGAACCCGACCGTCTGGGTGAAGTAGAACGGGAGGAAGACCATGAACCCGTTCTGCGGGGCCGTGTTGATGACGCGGACGACGCACCCGATCGCGGTCTTCGGCTCGCGCCACGCGATCGACACGCTCGCCACCAGCGTCCGGACCGGGTGTTCATCCGGTGGGGCCAATCGCCGCCGGCCGGTCGGCTCTCGCACCCCCATCAGCGCGACCAGACCGCCCGAAACCACGAGCCCGAGCGAAACCCAGAGAGTTTCGTAGGGGCCGATCCGCTCGATGAGATCGCTGGCCAGAAGCGGCCCCAGGGTGAGGAGCCCACCCGTCAGGGCGAACCAGAACCACCCGACCGCCGTGCCCAGTCGGCGGCGGGGCGTGACGACCGTGATCCAGACCAGGAACCCGAAGGCGAACAGCGGGAAGCCGAGCCCGCGGAGGGAATACACGACCAGGGCCAGCCGATAATTTCCGGGCGTCAGCCCCACGGTCAGGAATGCGACCTCGAACACCACCCAGGCCACCAGACCGAGCGCCATCACCCGACGCGGTCCCCACAGGTCGGACAGCGCCCCGGACAACCACGCGGCTACCGCCACGGCGACCCCGTAGGCGGTGAACACCAGCGCCACCTCGTCCGGTCCGGCGACCCCTCGATCAACCAGATATTTGGAGAGATAGCCCGCCTCCACCCCGTCGCCCGTCATGAAGAGGAGGAGGCCGGCGTAGCCCCAGGCGAGCGGCGGGTGGATGCCGAGCCGGTCGAGGAGCGGCCGGCTGACCGGGGGCACGTTTTGAGTAATGAGTGTCATCGCCTGCGGGGTCCGGTCCGAGGGTGCTCTCGGACCCGTCCCACGGGGCCGAAGTGTTATCCGGTCGCCTGCGCCAGTAGCCGCCCGGGAACATCCGGATCGGCCGCCCACGGGCCACCGGGACCGAAAATCTTCGCCAGGCACTCGTCGAACACCCCGACCCGCCGGGCGAAGTCGAGGACGGTGAACCGGCGCCGGATGAAGTACGCCTGGTAGTAGCTCGCCCGGAGGCGCTCCCGGCTGATCCCGATCTCCTCGGGCCGGGTCGGGCACCCGGCGGCGCCGAGCATGCGGCTCAGTTCATCAAAGGACAGCAGGTGTCGGACGAGCCGCTTTCGCAGCTCGGGCCACACCTGCCGTACCCGAGCGAGTTGTTGGCGCAACTCCGCGCGGGTGGTCTGCTTGGCGGCCGACTCCTGCACGGCGCATTCGGCCAGTTCGTTGGCGCCGAACGCGGCCCGGGCTTCGGCCTCCACAGCAGCAGTATCAGCCCACGCCCGGCTCCGCTCCTCCCAGTCGATTTCGTGGAGCGGCAGGGCGACGATCTGTTCGTAGAGCGCGGCCGACGCCAGCGCACCGATGCCGACCTTGAACCCGTGCGACGGGGCGCGCCCGTCGTGAGTGTGGTGCTGCATGTCCCACAGGTGGCTGAACTGGTGCTCGGCACCGGAGGCCGGGCGGCTGGTGCGGGTCCGCTGCATCGCGAACCCGCCCATCACGAGCCCGGTCGTCAGCCGGCGGACACTTTCGTGATCGCCCCGCTGAACCCCGGCCGGGTCGCCCAGCCACCACCGGAGGCGGCCGTGGACCGTATCCCAGGCCGGTCCATCAACCGGTTCGACCCCGAGGGCGTCGGCGACCAGCCAGTCCGCCCCGGCCGTCACCTTCGCGGCCAGGTCCGCGTACCCCGACGCGTTCAACCCGGCGGGCGCCGCCGCGATGACCTCGAGGTCAGCGAGGACCGCGACCGGGGCCGGGCAATCGACCGTTTGTTTCAGCCCGTTCTGGGTGACCGACGCCCCGAACGCCGTGTACCCGTCCATCGACGCGGCCGTGGCCACGGCCATATATAGTCGGCCGAGCCAGTGCGCGGCCAGTTTGGTCAGGTCATTAATCGTGCCGGACCCGACCGCCACGGGGACCGCCGCCGTCCGTGCGGCGAGCGCGGCACCGAGGCGCCGGGCGGCGGCGCTCTCCGCGCACAGCCCGGCAGCGGGGAACACAACGGGTTCGGCGCACGAGATCCCGTGGCGCCGGAACGACGCGGCGACGTCGCGCCCGGCGGCGGCGAACGTGTTCTCGTCGGCAACGATCACGGCCGGCACCCGGCCGAACTGCTGTTCAAATAGGGCGGCGGCCGTGTGGCGGGCGCCGGCCCGGACGTGCACCGCCCGCGTGTCCCGGGCCCCGGCGAGCGCGTGTCGGACGATCGTCTCGGTGTCGGCCGGAGGGGGCACGGTCATAACGGAACTTCTGCCTTTGCGCGAGCGAGCGAGCGAGCGACGGACGAGAATTGACGGCACCGGTCTCGGGTTCGGTCACACCGGATCGGGAGCGAGGAGCGACTCGGCGCCCCCCTGGTCGATCACAAGCGCCTTGATCAACCCGCCCCGAACGGCGGCCCGGATCGCCTCCCGCCGGTCACTACCGGCGACGACGGCGACCACCTGCCGGGCCTTGCGGAGGTCGTCCAGATCGATCCCGACGACCCGGTCGCGGAACGGGGTTCGGCACTCCTCCCCCGCCGCGGTGATGAACCGACCGCAGATCTCTCCAACGGCCCCTCGTTTCCCCAGCAGGGCGAAGTCGCCCGGGCCGAGCGAACCGCGATCGACGAATACGGAGTTTTTCAACGTTCCGATGCCCACCAGAGCAAGATCGGTACGGTGCAACTGCTCTTTGACCGAGCGGACGGACTCCAGGGCCTGGAACTGGTCCCGGGTTTTCGGGTCCGGAAGAATGGCGGGGGKGTTCAGCGTCAGGAAGGTCCCGCCCCACTGCTGGGCGATCGTCCTACCGAGTTCCACCGCATCATAAGGGCCGACCTGGGAGTCGATGTTTCCCATCGCCTGGATCACGGTCAGCGGCCCCGGGCGCCCGGTCGGCTTCAAGCGCGACACCAGTTCCTGCAGGGTCCGCCCGCCGGCGATCGCCATGACCTTGGCCGACTGGAGCAGTTCGCACACCGACGGGGTGGCGAAATAAGCCACGGCCCGCCGGAGGTCGGCCACGGTCGCCCCGGCCTCGGCCTTGATGACGACGGCCAGCGTCAAATCGAGTTCCCGCTTGAGCCGCTCCTCCAGTTCCCGGTGCCGCGGCTCGTAATCGGGCACGATGATCCGGACGATGCCCCGCTCGCGGGCCAGGGCCAGCATCCGCGAGACCTTGGCCTGCGACACGTTGACCATCCGGGCGACCTCGGCCTGCACCATGCCGTCGATGTAGTACAGCCGCGCGGCCAGGATGAGTTGCTCGTCTCGGTACGGCTCGTCGGCCATCGGAATCGTTCCCCACGCGGACCGTCGGCCCTCAATACGAACATTTGGCTTGGAGGGCTCGCCATTTTCGGGTATGTGTAACCCGTGCGATTCGGCGAACGAGTCAGGACTCAGCAGCAACCCGGGCGCGGTTTCCGCGGACGAGTCATATCTGCGAATATTTACTCTGCTTCTTTATTCACTTCTTATCTGGTCTTAACTAAAGTGGCCGTCAGTGTCAAGTTTTGGTGCTCTGGAGTTCACACGGGGGTGTATCCAGAAGTTCTGGGGTGTCACGCGGCCAGTGCCCAATAGGGGTCCCACTGAATGGAGTTGCGGACGCACACCAGGCTGGCCATCGGGCGGACGTTCTTCTTGCGCCACCGGGCCCCTCGGGCTTTGAGCCGCAACCCCAACGTCTTGGCCTGGCCCTCGACCGCACCACGGCCGATT
>BFBZ01000007.1_pt596 | contig 11602 bp, 14 predicted proteins | sample 1888401 | NCBI WGS metagenome assembly BFBZ01 (sample SAMD00112614, study PRJDB3348) | symbiont metagenome | host: Chara braunii | reverse complement strand
GGCCTTGTGCCGGGCATCCACGTCTTACTTCGTCGAGATGCAGTCAAGACGTGGATGTAGCGGCGACTCGGCGTAGCCGAGTCGCTGGGGACAAGCCCGGCCATGACGGCTGAGCGCGCGGATGCGCCTCGCGCCCCACGGCCGTCTGTCCCCACACAACAAACGCCAGCGATCCCCCCCCGCCCTCACGGACCCACGCCGACATTGCCGAACACGGCCAAACTGACTTCGCTGGCGTCGGCCTCGCCGGGGGGATGGGGCCAGGTGGTGGGGTCGGGGAGAGTCAGCGTGGATGGCGCGGCGGGCTTGCCGGCGACGGTGGCGGAGGCGAGCAGTGCGAGCTTGGCGACCAGGCGGCCGTCCTTGACGCCGACCGACGTCACTTCGATGGCCTGCGGCTTCAGGTTCAGCAGCACGGCGGTGCTGCCCGTTGTGCTTCCCTTGGTGCCGGCGGGCGACCCGAACAAATGGATCACCGCCGGCTGCCACAGCGCCTGCAACTGCGCCTTCAGCGCCGGACACGCGGTGAGCCTGGTGAGCTCGCCGGCGATGATGTGGTCGACAATGCCGAGGCCGATGGCGACCCGCACGGCGAACGGCACGTCGATGTCGGTGTCCCACTGGGTCGACGGCGCCGTCATATCGACGATCGGGCACCAGTTGGGGCCGACCTTCACCGCGAGATTGAGGGTGGTGGTGCCGCCGCCGACCACGTTCCTGCCGGAGACGTGGCCGGCGAACTTGAAGTGCGCGCCGAGCGCCAGCGGATGGTCGTCGTCGTCCGACGGCTTGAACGTGATGTTGGACAGCGAGATGGTGCCTTCATAACTCTGGCCGGACAGGGTGCCGGACTTGTCGATCTGGAAGGCGAAGAGGTTGGCGACGGCCTGCAGCTTGGCCAGCGGCAGGTTCAGCGCCAGTTGCAGATGCGCCGGCGCCGGCGGCGCCGCGGCGACCGGCGCGGTGGCCGTCTGCACCTTGCGCGCGGTGATGCGGGCTTGGGCCGGCGGCGCGCCAAGCGCCAGCGCCGCGAGGCCGAGCGCCAATTCGAGCACGATGGCGCCAAGCGCAAACTTCGACACGGCGGAACGCGGCGTCATTTCGACACCGCCGCGATCTCCTTCTTCACCGTCGCGATGTTGGTCGCGGAGGCCGCCGCGCTGATGGCGTTGGCGAAGGTGATGAACTGGGTGACGTCGTTCCAGAACACGTTGGAGGCGTCGGCCTTGCCGGTGCGGATCAGGTCGTAATCCGCGAGGATGGTGCCGAACAGTTTTTGCGGATCGACATCGCCGGCATCGGCCAGGGTGTCGTAGCTGTCGGCGGTGGTCGAAAGCCTGGCCGCGGCATCGGAGAGATGCGACCACGCCGCCTTCCAGCAGGTGACGAAAGCCGCGCTCGGCGCGCCGCTCGGCAGCCGCGTGGAGCCGGCGAGATTTTTGCACTCCGGCTCCTTGGCGAGATCGATCGCTGTCGCGCGCAGCGCCACCAGCTGTTCGACAAACGATCCGGCGAGGCGCTGGCGCGACGCCACAGCAAAGCTGTCCAGCGCCGCGGCCACCTGCTTGCCGGACTTCGCGATCTTGTCATGGTTATCCTTCAGCGCCTGCTCCACCACGGCGCGGCGGCGGGCCTGGTCCACGATGGTGGAGGCATCGATCAGCACCGGCTGCAGGATCGCCACGAAGGTGTCGATCAGCGAGCCGACCGGGCCGAGGAAGGCGAAGGAGACCGCGGGCGTTCCCCCGGCCGGCACCGGCGGCACCAGCGTCTCCGCCGCGGGGGTCGGCGCCGGCAGGCCGCCGGCCGCGGCGCCGTAATAGGCGACGTCATAGGATTTGAGATCGGCCTCGCAGATGGCGGCGGCCTTGGCCTGCGGCACGCCGGTGGGCTTGACCTGGGCGTCATCGGCAATCGAATAGTTGGCTGACGCGAACAGGAGCTTCAGCGCGCCGATGATGTCGGTGGGGGCCGGCGCGGGCTTGCTGACGGTGTTGAGCTTCTGCACCAGGCTGGTGAGATAATTGAGATCGCCGACACCGGCGGTGTAGCTGCCGCGCACCTTGCACAGCAGCACGCTCTCCCCGATCAGCGGATCGTAGTCGACCTTCGCCAGCGACACGGTGGTGGCGTCGCCCAGCGCCAGCAGCGCCTTGGTGAGCGCCGTGCGCAGCGCCGCGGCGCGGGTGTCGGCGCGGTAGGTCTTCATCGCCGCGCCGCCGCTGGTGGCGAGCGCGCCGGCGCTGGCGACGATCTGCTCATACGCCGGCGGCAGCATCACCTTGGTGGCGGCCGCCGGATCATCCGCCGCCCGCACCGGGGTGGCCAGCATCCCGGCCGCCAGGAGGCCGGCCGAGACCACGCGGAAACCGGATGAACGCATCGCTCCCTCCCACCAAAACCGCGGTCACCGCGACCGGGGGCACGACCCCGCACAAACGCTTGGCGTCTGTCGCGAGGGAATCGGTAGCCACGTCGCTCGAAATCTCTACGGCTCGATATCGATGTGCACGTTGGCGCTGTCGAGCTGCTGCAGCCGCACCATGATCGCCACGAGGCCGGCCTGCTTGGAGCGATAGGTCGGGCTGAAGACATGGTCGGCCGGAAAGCCGCCGCTGGTGTACTGGTTGGTATAATTCCACAGATAAGGGGAATTGATGCCGTGGTCGCGGCAGCCGAAACCGTTGAACGATTCGAAGGCGAAACACATGCCCTGCAGCGTCCACTTGGTCGGCAAGGCCGAGGGATAGGCCGCCATTTTCTTCACCAGCTCGCCCAGCGCATCGATGGCGCTGCGCTTCCACAGCTCGCGCGGATCGGTGATGCCGGCGGGAAGCCACGGCCGCGGCGGACGGTTGGCGGGCACATGCACCGTCTGCATCAGCAGCGGATCGCCGTTGTGCAGGTGGCCCATGAAATTCAGGCTGGCCTCGCGGTAGTGCAGCGCGCCGATGACATACCAGGGCACGCCGGTGGCATCCGCCACCTCCTTGTAGCGCGCCTGCGGCGAGGCCGACAAAATGAAATTGGCGGCGCGGGTCAATTCCGGCATGGCGCCGGGCTGGATCCTGGCGCCGGCGAACAGCGTCTTGTAGCCGTTTTTGATCGCCGGCGTGATGGTCCTGGGGGCGGCGGGGACCGGCGCCGCCGGATCGAAGTCGACGCCATCGCGGTTGTCGCGGGTCAACTGGCTGAGCAGCAGGCCGGCGCGCGCCGCCAGCGTCTGCGCATCCTGGTTGTCGGCGCCCTTCTGCAGCGCGTTCTCGATCGCTTCGGCAATATCGAGCGCGGATTTCGGCCCGGCGGCGGCCACCTGCGGCGCGGCCGGGTTCAGCTTGCGGCTTTCGCCGAGCACGCCGTTCAATTCCCGCAGCGTGCCGGACGAGTCCTGCGATGGATCGATGGTCTGCGCCGCGGCGGGCCTTGCCGGCAGGGCCGTTTCGCCGAGGAAAACTGCGGCACCGGCGCCGGCCGTGGTGAGAAAAGAGCGTCGTTGAAACAACATCAATCACCATCCCCCGCTGGCATCAGCGGCAGGCTTTTCGGATCTGGATTTCGGCTGCTTCGAAACCGGCCGCTTCAATTTCGGCTGCGTCGAAGTCGGCTGCTTTAAAGTCGGCGGTCGCAATCAATTGAGTTGTAAAATACGGGGAGCAGTCAACTACACCGAGCATTATCTGTCAATGCAATCGCGCTTGGCGTGCGCGCCGGAACACACAGTGCCGGCTCAGCCGGCGAACACCTCGTCGGTGTCCATGCGCACGGCGCGCATCGGCCGGGTGATGCGGTAGGTCTCGTGCAGGGACATGACGGCAAAGCCGATCAGCAGCGACCGGCGCGGCGCGCCGCTGGCATTGCGTGTCGCGCCGTGCAGGAAGGTGGAGCCGAACAGCAGGATGTCGCCGGCCTCGCCCGAGGTGACCTGCGCCCGCGGATGCGGCACGCCCGCCGGCACGGCGAGGCCTTCGCCGCGATGGGTGCCGGCCACCACCTGCGTGGCGCCATTGTCCGCCCCGAACGGATCGAGAAACGCCAGCGCGGTCACCGTCTGCAGCAGCGGCGACTCGGCGCCGTCGCGATGCAGCAGCTGCATGCCGCCATCGCGAAGCGGCGCGCGCCCTTCCACCTGCGCCAGGAAGAACGGCTGGCGCAGCAGATGATGGGTGGCGGCGAGCAGCACCGGCAAACGGCAGACCTGCTGCACCACCGGATCGAGATCGAGCAAAGCGTGGCGCCAGTCGCTCCCGCGCGGCACCGGCCACTGGTCGGACGGCAGCGCGCCAGCCTCGAACGCCGCACGCAGCGGATCGCGCCACGCCGCCGGGATGGCGCCGCGCAGCAGCAGGAAGCCCTCATCGTCCAGACGCCGCGCCTGTTCGGTGTCGAGCCGGCCGACTTTGGTGTGCTGCATGGTGTCGCTCATGACCCCACTCTATGGGCGCGCGCGGCGGCGTTGCAACCGCCAGCGACGGTGATCCCGCTGCATGACTCATCACCACTCGCTGCCGGATTTGAATTTTCTTGCGCGGTCGCGAAAAAAAGACAGCCTGGATCCAGATCTTATCAAGCTTAACGGAGAATACGGACCCGTCCTTCATCGTGACCTTGGCCGTACGACCCTTCAATACCGCACCGTCGGATTGGGTTACAGCGAGCACCCTCGTTTGTACATGACGCAGCAGCCCTGGTCCTTCGTGCTCTCGGTCCGCTCGGCGGCCTTGCACGTGATCAAGAGGGTGAATGCCCGTGCGTTGCGCGCGATGTCGGCCGTCTTCAACTCGGTTTTGGCATCGGAGGTCTGGTACGGCACCACGCCGGTGTCGAGAAAATCCCTTGCCGCAAGACAACGCGGGCCGGCACCAGCCAGCCCGCGACGTCGTATCAATCCGTTGCGTCGCGTAGACGCGTCAGTCTTCCGATTCGAATTCGAAACCCGGTGCGGCGAAGTAACCGGCGGGGACATGAAGCTGGAAGCGACCGATCGAGCGATAATCGCCGAGGTTGTTGCTGGGCTGCGGCGTGTTGTAGCCGGCGAACACGATCGTCACCGTGCGCTCGTCGGTGTAGATCGCTTGCGGGTCATAGACGCGACCGCTGAAGAAGTTCGTCGTGTAGCCCTCTCCCGGCGGCGTGAACGGCGCGACCTCGGCTGCCGTCAGCACATCGGCGCCACCGACGTTCACCAGCGGAGCGTTCAAGGGGTAGCGGCGCGGACCGGCCGGATCGACGACCATGTCGGTGGACAGGATCGGGTTGTCGAAGCCGTTGACGACATGCCACTTCAAGAGGTCGCTCGGATGACGAACCGGAGTGTCGGTCTCCGCATAACCGATGAAGTGGAAACCGTCGGAGTCGTTATCGAGGCAGTTGCCCGCGCCGAAGAACATACCGTAACGGCCGTCGGCGATGCGCAGGATGCTGCCGCTGCCGAGCCAGCGGATGCCGTTCAGGGCCACGGTGGTCGAGTCCTGAAGACCAGTCGCGGCGCCGGCATCGGTGAAATCGACTCCGTCCGTCGTCGTCGCGATGTGGATGGTGATGACGTCGTGATTCGCCTTGCGCGGCTTCTTGTTGACCAGGTTGGTCAGCGCGAAAGCGGGTGTGCTCGGGCAAACCTCGTTGGCCGGGAAGCTCTTGTCGCCGGGGCTCAGGTTCTTGGAGACGTAGACCACCGCGGTCTCGTGACCCATGCGCACCGCGCCCAGGATCGCATCTGGATCGGTCAGCCCCGTGGTCGACGTGGCGCTCGCTTCGAGTTTCGGATAACCGCCGGACGCGAGCGGGCTGACATAGCCGAACTCGGGCAGTCCGAACAGCGGCGCTTCGGACCCCGGGTGAAGCGCGTGCACCACGAGCTGATCGCTGTCGATGTGACCATTGGCGCGATTAAGATGATAGATGTGCTGTCTTCCCTTCACGCGCAGGACGAACGCATGGCCGAGGCCGTTGTCCCCCGCATTCGCACTCGACGAGCCGTACGGCGTCTGCACGCCGTTGACATTCAGGTTCAGATTGTCCGGGTCGGTGACATCCCAGGGACAGTACGGGTTGAGCGCCAACGCCTTGCCGTTGAACCTCCAGGTGGCACCCCAGTCCGTTGAAATCGCGGCGACCGTGGCCTCCTGCTGGTTGCGCGGGCGATAGTCGAAGAATCCCTCGAGAACGTCGCCGCGGCGGCGGACGAAGGGAAAATAGTACGGCTGCATCACGCTCTTGCCGTGATTGATGGTGTGCTCTCCTTGCGGCGAACAATAACCGGCGTACGGCGTCCCGTAGAGCGCCGGATTGTACGGCGGCGTGAGATTGCCCGGCGGCACGATGCCGGAGGCGTCGTGATTGAAATAGGTGCCATGCTCATGCAGCGTCCACGGCCCGCGCTCGATCATCGACTCCTTCAAGCTGTTCGGAACGTAGGTGATTTTCGGGTCGGCGTGGGCCACGGACATGACGGCCAACAAGGCGGTCGCGGCAGTCGAGCCAGCAAGCAAGCGTTTCATGGAAATGCCCTCCGGAGCAATGAGGTGCGGCAACTCAAAACGACCGCGGGAGTGAATGGCGGGCCTTCCTCCTATCACCGGCCTCCAACAGATCTGTGACGGTTCGACGAATTGCACGCCGTTGTTGCTGCATCGATGGGGATATCAGGCGGCGCCGACGCCAACCTCTCCGCCTGGCTCGACTCGCCGGCGCGGCAGGCGCGGCTCAGGGAGCCCGCTGGACCATGCCGCGGGGTGGCCGTCCCAGCGTGTATCCGTCGGCACCGGGTGATCAGTACGGTCAGCCGGGACAGCCCGCCAACTTCAGCGTCGCGCCGGCCACGCGAACGCCAGCCGGGTGTCGCCGGCCGGCGCGCCGGCGGCATCGTAGCGGCGCTCAGCGATGGCGCCGCGGCCGGCGGCATCGATGGTCATCACGGTGCTGCTGCGCGTGCCGTAAACCGGATGCCGGACGAAGATCGCGTTGCGCGGCCACGCGGCCGTCGGCACCCCCGGATTGTCCTCCGGCTCTTCGCGCAGTTTGTCAAACAGCGGCGCGATGTCGATTTGGCCCGCCGCCATCCAGTGCTCCACGGCCGTCTCGAGCGCCGTGATCTTGTCCCATTTGTCGTCCGGACCGCCGTTCGACAGGCCGTGCAGCCCAGGCGCCAGGGCACGTCGCTCGACCCGCGGGCGGTTCACCCACAGTTCGGCGATCGACGCACCGCCGTCCGGCGTCACGGCAAACAGATTGAGCGGATTGAGCGGCGCGAGATCGACCAGCTCCGGCGCGGCCAGCGCCCCGCGTCCGCGAACGATGTCGCGGACCGCCACACCGCGCGATGGCGCGGTCGGCGACGGCGCGCCGCATCCCGCGCGGTTGGTGACGGCGGCGAACCGGCCGGTGGGTGACACGCCGAGCCACGTGCCGCCGGACACCAGATCCCGCCCGGCGATGATGCCGCCCTCGGGCCACACCGCGAGCGGCGCGCTGGCGCGATCGTGGCGCTCGTCCCGGTTGGCGATGACGACCAGTTGCCAATCCGGATGCGCCTGCCAGGCCATCGCAAGAACACACATCTCGGCCTCCTTGTGCCGATCGTTCCATAGCATGCCTCTGCGCGTGGCGATCTGCAGCCCATGCAAGGCCGCCCGGCGGACGGTCCCTCGACACCGCACGCCCGCGAGATTCGCCGGTTGTTGCCGGCAAGTTCCTATGACACCATTCCCGACCGGGTTTCACGATCGACGGATGCCGATGCCGCGCCGGACACATGCCTGGGAGACGATGACGGATGAGCAGCTGCTCAAGCAGCGCCTCAGCAGCCTGAAGGTCCAGGTCAGGGGCACATGGCTCGAGGATTGTCACGGCGCGCTGAACGACGAGTTCAGGGCGCGCGGCCTGCGGCTGCGGACGCACGCATGGATATCGAGCGAATGGTTCAGCCCGGCCGATGTGCCCGGGATCGCCATCCCGTTCTATCTTGCCCATCCGCGGCTGATGAAACTCGAGAAGAAAATGATGCTCGAGGTCGAGGGCGGCACCTGGTCGGAGTGCATGGCGATTCTGCGCCACGAGGCCGGCCATGCCGTGCAGCACGCCTACCAGTTGCAGCGCCGCCGGCGGTGGCAGCAATTGTTCGGCCCGTCCTCGAAACATTATCCGCTCTACTACCGGCCCAATCCGGCCAGCCGGCGTTATGTCCAGCATCTTCGGCGCTGGTACGCGCAGAGCCACCCGGACGAGGATTTCGCCGAAACCTTTGCGGTGTGGTTGCGGCCGCGCTCGAACTGGCGGACACGTTATGCCGGCTGGCCGGCGCTGAAAAAGCTCGAATATGTCGACGAGCTGATGAGCGAGATTGTGGGCGAGCGGCCGCCGGTGATGTCGCGCGAGCGTGTCGACCCGCTGTCCAGGCTCAGCCAGACGCTCGGCGAGCACTACACAAAAAAGCAGGCATTCTACGCATTCGACCCGCCGAAGACCTATGACCGCGACCTCCTGCGCCTGTTTTCCGCCGATCAGCGCCATCGGCGGGCGCAGCCGGCGGCCTCGTTCATCCGGCGGCACCGCGCGCACATCCGCGAGCTGGTGGCGCGATGGACGGGCGAGAACCAGCTGACGCTCGACGCCGTCCTGGACGAGATGATCTCCCGCTGCCGCGAACTCGAGCTCCGGGCCCCGGGCTCGGAACGCAGGCTCGTGGCCAACTTCACCATCCTCTTGACCGCCAAGACCATGCACGCGCTGTTTGGTCCGTCGCGGCGGAAATGGATCGCGCTATGAGGCGGCTGCGCGTTCTCGTGCTGATGCATCCGGACTTCATGCCGCCGGACTCGCTCGACGGACAGACCGCGCAGGACATCAACCGCTGGAAAACCGAATTCGACGTCGTCAGCACCTTGCGTGCGGCAGGCCACGATGTTCGCCCGCTCGGCGTGCAGGAGGAAATCAAGCCGGTGCGCGAGGCGATCGAGGAGTTCAAGCCGCATGTGGTCTGCACATTGCTGGAGGAGTTCCACTACACGTCCGGCTATGACCAGCACATCGCGAGCTTTCTCGAGCTGATGAAGGTCCCCTACACCGGCTGCAACCCGCGCGGCCTGATCCTGGCGCGCGGCAAGGACCTGTCCAAGACGCTGGCGCACCATCGCCGGATCGCGGTGCCGGCCTTCACCGTGTTTCCGATGCACCGCAAGGTCAAGCGGCCCTCGCGCCTGGCCTTGCCGCTGATCGTCAAGAGCCTGAGCGAGGATGGGTCGTTCGGGATCTCGCAGGCGTCCATCGTCGACACCGACGAGAAGCTCGCCGAGCGCGTCGCCTTCGTGCACGACCGGCTCGGAACCGCCGCCATCGCCGAACAGTACATCGAGGGACGCGAACTCTATGTCGGCGTGCTCGGCAACAATCGGCTGCGGGTGCTGCCGATCTGGGAATTGAAATTCGGCAGCCTGGGGGGCCAGGGCGCTCGGCAAATCGCCACCGAGAAGGCCAAGCACGATCCCGACTACCAGGAGCGCGTCGGAATCGAGGATGGGCCGGCCAAGGACCTCGCGCCGGAGGTGGCGGCCCTGATTCAGCGCACGGCGAAACGCATCTACCGGACACTGGGGCTCGACGGCTATGCGCGCATCGACTTTCGCCTGACCGCGGACGGCACGCCGTATTTCATCGAAGCCAATCCCAACCCCGAAATCGCCAGGAGCCAGGAGTTCGCGATGGCGGCGCGGCATGTCGGGCTCGACTACCCGCACCTGCTGCATCGCATCCTGACCCTTGGAATCAGCCGGGCCAAAGCCGGCGCATCGGTGGGCTAAATTCGATCCGAGGTTTCAGGGCGCCACATCGCTGACGCCGGACAACCGGTGCAGGGCATTTTCGATCTTCGTAGCACAAGACGGGCAGTCCATCCCCTCGACGCGGAAGTGCACTTTGGCGGTCCGAGTCGTGTCAGTCATGGCCGGAAGTTCCTGTCGTGCGAGCAGTTTTTTCCGGGTCACGTTTTGCCTTCCTTCCTGAGCCGCTTGTAAAGCGCCTCCACGGCATCGGCGAAATCCGCCGATGGGTTTTGCGCGCACTGATGGTCCAGAAAATCCAATTGACTGATCAGGCCGAAGGTCACGGGATCAAGACCCGCGTCGACACCGAGCGGCCTGCTCAGCAAGATGCCACTCATGTATCCTTGAGCCCACGCCAGATCGTCCCGCCGAACCGACGGATTGGAGCTGACGTCATCATTAAACTGCTGACACGTCGTCGCGCCCAAGCCGACAATCCTGGCTTTCGGCGCCTCTTCCGCCCGCAGCTCTTGCCATCCACTCGCTGTAGCCAAAGCGATCGAAAGGGCCAACACGAAGCGCAAAAAGCCGGCGCTCTGATCAGTGAGACGCGCAATGAAGCCGACTGCAGGTCGCGACTGGCAGCACAATGTTCCGCCTCCGCCCGCCATTCAATGCTTCTCCCGAGGCCGCATCACGTTGGTCTCTATTTCCTGAATTTGACCTGACCCGATTTTCCTTCGGCGGTCTTGATTGTGAGGGTGATGGTGGCTCCCGCCGCGAGCGGGTTCCTGGCGTCGCCCTTCAGCGAATTCTCGCCTTCAGGCGCAAGCGTGACGGTCTCGCGCCCATTGCCGCCGACGATGAGAACCGCCGCGGTGTAGCCCTTTGTAGAAACCGGCTTGGGGGTGTTCGGCACGAAGATATTGAACGTGACCGTATTGCCGGACGTCATCAGTTCGGCATCGATTCCGGCAACATCGAGCATCAGACCACCGTTGGGACCTTTTTCGTATTCCTCGGCGGAAACGGGCGATGCGAACAGGATGATGGCGATCAGCAATAACGCGTATTTCATGACGTTGCTCCTTCGGTGGCGGACGATTTTGAGACGCTGTTCTCCGGACCTTCCCGCCTGAACAGCACGTAGAGAGCCGGCAGCACCAGCAACGTGAGGATGGTCGACGAGATGACCCCCCCGATGACGACGGTCGCCAGTGGCCGCTGCACTTCGGCCCCCGCGCCGGTGGCGATCGCCATCGGGACAAAGCCGAGAGACGCCACCAGCGCAGTCATCAGGACCGGGCGCAGGCGGGTCAGCGCGCCTTCCCGGACCGCGTCGACCAGCGCATGCCCCTCCCTGCGGAGTTTTTCGATGAAGGTAATGATCACCAGGCCATTGAGCACCGCGACCCCCGAGAGCGCGATGAAGCCGATGCCGGCGCTGATCGAGAGCGGGATTCCTCGCAGCAAAAGCGCCACAACGCCACCGGTCAGGGCAAGCGGCACGCCACTGAACACCAGCAGCGCATCCGGCATCGATCCCATGCTGATGAACAGCAGCAGGAAAATCAGACACAGCGCGACCGGCACGACGATCGTCAGCCGCTGCGTCGCCGAAACCAGTTGTTCGAACTGGCCGCCCCACCCGATCCAGTAGCCGGGCGGCAGCTTCACCTTTGCCATGACCTGGTTCTGGGCGTCGGCGATGAACGAACTGAGGTCGCGGCCCCTCACGTTCGCGGTCACCACGGTCCGCCGCTTGCCGTCCTCGCGGCTGATCAAATTGGGACCCGGTGCCAGATCAATCTGGGCAAGCTCCGCCAAGGGGACATAGCGGATTTGGG
>BFBZ01002094.1_pt1 | contig 11608 bp, 14 predicted proteins | sample 1888401 | NCBI WGS metagenome assembly BFBZ01 (sample SAMD00112614, study PRJDB3348) | symbiont metagenome | host: Chara braunii | reverse complement strand
ATCTTGGCTGCCTGGTCGTCATACGCCTTGCGGACGGCCTCATCCGTAACCCGCTCCGCGACTTTGCCCTCCATGAATATCGTGCGCAGCGTTTGCGCCTCGAAGAATGCCGACTGGCGTTTAAAGGCATCGGTTTCAGCCACGTTTGCTGCTTTCGCGGCGTCAGCGACGAGCCGCAGCTCGATCAAAGCGTCGACGAGCACGGAACGCCTCGCGTCTTCCGGCATATTGCCGAGCTGGTCGGAGTACATTTCAGCAGCTACGGCCAGATCGGCGTCGGTTATATCGACGCCGTTTACTCGCGCCAAAGCCCCGCTCTCTTGCGGTGCCGCGACGGTCGAAGCAAGGCATGCAATGGCGATGGTTGCTGCAAAGGTAGCCAGCCGAAATGGCGGAGGGGCCTTCAGATAAGTTTTCCTTGAGGTCATTCTTATGGTCTCCTGTCCGCGCTTCATCATTGTTTCTTTGCCGAGGCGACAAGCGGGTCGACGATCTCGCTGAACTGCTGCAAGGTCATCGCTCCCTTCTGCATCTTGCCGTTAATGAAGAAGCTTGGGGTGGAATCGACGCCGAAGCTTTTTCCTGCTTCGGCAACCGCCGTTATCTTGTCGAGGAGAGGTTGGTCCTTGAGGCACGCCTCGACCGCTTCGCCATTCATGCCGGCGATACCCATCAGAGACTTCAACGCAGCAGTGGGATCGCTCACGCGTGCCCAGCGGTCCTGCGAATGATAGAGGAGGTCGACAGTGGCATACCATTTGTCGTCACCCGCGCAACGCGCCAGCATAAAGCCGGCCGAAGCGCGTGGATCGAACGGAAACTCGCGCATGATGAAGCGCACCTTTCCGGTATCGACATATTTTTCCTTGATCGCGGGCCATGTGTCTATGTGAAAGGCCCTGCAATGAGGACAGGTCAGTGACGCATACTCGATCACGGTAACGGGCGCGTCGGGACTACCGAAAGACTTCTCGGGAAGCGGACCCGATGCGAGCAGATCCGGAATTGTGGTCTGAGCGGACACCGGCTGCAGGGTTTGAAACAGGGTCAGTGCCGAGGCACCGGTAAGGAATTCGCGGCGTTTCATAAAATACTCCATTGCATGGATTGTTTGTCCGAAGACGTCGGTACGGCATGTCCGTCGCGACCGAGTACGGAGCGGCGTGTGATCGGGGGATTGCGTTTTCTATGACCCTGCGATGCACCGGATATGGAGGCTCGCTGGAGCAGAGTTTTCTGATCTTGACGGCTGCCGCGTCTGGTCAGCCTGGGACGCCGTTACTGCGGCTGCCAGCGCCAGTCTTGCGATGAGCAGTCGAGTTGGCTGTCTGCGGAATCGCCTATCGAGGCGGCGGGACCGACACGGATGCGGTCGTCGAAGCTACGATCGCGGGCGCGGGCAAAGTCTGGACGTTACCAGGTCGACGAAACTGCCGAGCAGTTGTGTCGGCCACCCAGCTGCAATGGTCATGGCATGGTGAAAAGTGTTGGGAAAAGCCGCCCCCCAAGACGTCTCTATCGTCTTGGCCGCCCGAAGGAGCGCTGATTTGACTGCGGTCAGCTTGTGCCTCAACGGAAACAACAATCGAGTTGGCGGGGGCTTGCGCGGCGGCCACGGAAAAGCTTGCTGCATGAACAAGCAGCATAACTCCCAGCAAGATCATAACAATCTGTCGCGCCATCGCCGGTCAATAGAACACATAGGCAGGCTGAAGCATAGGGCGGCGGCTTGTCGCAAGCGGTGAAGCTGCAGCAGGCCTGAATGCCGCGCGGTGTACGAAATCGATCTCGCGACAGTCATCTATTCGTCCTCAATGTGAGGATCGGCCAACGCGGCATCCGGCCTGCTGATGGGCACCGAGTTTGTCGACGTCATCTCCGCCAGTTTTTTCGGGCCGCGGCGATCGAGCAATTTCCGAAACGATGGATGCATGCCGCCGTCGGAGTAGGCGTGGACCGATAGTCCAGTACCCGTCGACACGAGTTTGTTCATGGCGAGCAGATCGGCTTCGTCGCGCGACGCAACGGCCGGAGGTATTGAGTTTGTCGAGGCAGGGCAGGCGGCAAGCGGGTCGGTAGGTTCCCTGCCTTCAAATTGGGAATTGAAGACATAGCGCCTGTCGCAATAGGACACCGTCGGCGGCTGCCGAGTGACTTCGAAGAAGTCGTATCCTTGCTTAAGGTTGAGCCAGAAGCTGAAGTTCGGATCGTTCCGGTTCTTTGCCATGTTTTGAGGCGTCATCCGGAACGGAAAGGCCTCTACCTGAAACGACGCCTGGCCTCCTCTCAGCGCTTCCCTTGCGACGGCATAGATTTCGGCGACACCCTCGTCGGTCATGGCGAAACACCCGGACGAAGAGCATGCGCCGTGCACCATCAGCGCTTCACCGCTGTAGCCAAGCGCGCTCTCCAGCCGGTTCGGATAGCCGAGATTGAACGAGAGATAATATTGCGAGGCCGGGTTCAGCATTCCCGCCGTAACATGATAGAAACCCTCAGGCGCCTGACGGTCACCGTTTTTCGTTTTCGGCCCCAGCTTCCCGGACCAGCGACACATGGGGTAAGTTTTCAATAGCGCGAAGCGCCCTGATCGGTCGCGCTTCCAGATTTCCAACTCGCTCTCTTCCTTGAATATGCGAACAAGGATAGGCGCTGTGGGCGACATTCCCTTCTTGCTCATCTCGGCGACAAGCTTTGCCGGAACGGGTTGGACGGCCTTGTTATCGACGTCGAGAACACCGGAAACCGACGTAACGCATCCCGAGATGGCGATTGAAAGCATAAGCAGCGCGGCCAATCCGCGTAGTCCGTAAAGCAAGTGGCACCGCCTGTTCCGCCCGATCATCAGACGGAGCCAAATGCACCCCGGTCCATGATTCGTCGCCGCTATTAGCAAGCCTGCCATTCTTCGTCAGTATGTTTAATGGAAAATTGACGGCGATCTCTTGCATCTCACCCTGCTAGAGACCCCACAGGGCTGGATCACTTCATCGGACAGAAATGGTGATCGCATATGGCTGTGTACAAAATTCAACCCGCGAACCTGATGTTCGCCTTGCTTTTCATGCTGGCTGCCGTGTCAGTTGATCTCTTCACCAAGACGATCATGGTCGAACTGGTGATGCAGCCGCCACGGATCATCCCGGTCACGAGTTTTTTCAATCTGGTGCTCACCTACAACGAAGGCGTGAGTTTCGGTCTGTTTGCGAACCTCTTCGGCGACCGACCCGGAGTTCTGACACTCGGCACATCCCTTATCGCCTTGATCATTATCGTTTGTGCCGTGGCAGCAAAGAACCGCACTGACGCTTCTGCCTTGGGCGTCATTTCCGGCGGAGCGATTGGAAATATCGTAGACCGCGCAAGGAATGGCGCGGTGACCGATTTCCTTGATTTTTATGTCGCCGACTGGCATTGGCCGGCATTCAACCTGGCCGATGTTGCCATAGTTGGTGGAGCGATCTTTATGTTCGTCGCGTCGCTTCTGCCGGCAGCGCAATCCGGCGCACGTGCCGATTGAGCCTTGGCTAAACGCTGTCGCGTTGGAGGAACACTATTGGAAACCAGCCTGCAAAAGCTTTCCGAAGCGGAAACTTTGGAACTGGTCCGCAAGCGAAAAAGGGGGAACACGATCCTGATGATCGCGCTCCTGATTTTTGTTGCTGCCGTGTTCGCGTCAAGTCTCGTCCACCTGCGCAAGGAAAGTCGCGGGCCGGTTCCTTCAACCGTCCAGCTTCCAGCGGTCACAAACCAGTGAGTGGCGAACCGATGGAAATCGCCCCATACTTTCGGCGAGGGAATGGCCTGCAGGGTTCAACATGTCGCTTCTGAGAAGATTGGGTATTTTTACCGTTGTGGGTTCAACCGCATACGTTGCGCTTTCCGCGGTGTTCGGACTTTATTGCATTATCGGCGGGCACGATTTCCTCGAAATGTTTTTTGGTGGCACGGCCACCATCGTTCTTGCCTTGGCTGCCGGCGTGGAATTTGCCTGGCTAGCGCCGTCTCCGGGCCGAACTCGGAATTGATGGGACTCATCCGTTCACAAGGCTAACCCAGGTATTCGGATCCGTTTGCGCCTGCCGTTTCAGGAAGTAGATTTCCGCGTCGCGCCAGAGCAGGATCTTCTGCTCGACATTGTCCAACACGAAATCGCCCTTGTCGGTGACTATCGTCAGAACCGCGTGTCCTCCACCCTTTGCATCCCGACCGACCGTCATCAAAAGAGAGCCAAGTGGAAACCCACTCTCGTTGAGAAGCCTACGCTTCATCAAAGCGTAGTCTTCGCAATCACCCACGGCCTTGGGGTATTCCCAACGTTCTTCGACGCCGAAGATTTCGCGATCGGTCATCGGCTTACCGAGGCGTTCACCTGATTGTTGATCTCTATCATCTGCTTCCAGCGCTTGCGAGTAAGCTCGACCCAGGCACTAACCGACGGCCGCGTACACTCGGTCGCGTCACGCCGGCAGAACTCGTAATAGCCGACAGGAATCGTTGTCTCCCCGAACGTTTGCATATTCGGCGTATGGTCCGGTTGAGCGGGATTGAGATGGAGCGCATTCGCACTCGCTGATGCACAGGACAAGACGAGCGCAAGGGCGCCCAGAACGAGGCTTTTCATGTTGACACTCTCCCCAGAGATGAGAAGAGCCTGCCAAACAGGTGTCAAAGCTGACCAAAAACATCCAGTTGGATTTTAGAAAAAGTTGCCTCTAAATCAAATGGCCCGCTTTACACTTCGGTAGTGAGTTCACGAATGGCTGCATGCGAGGCGACGCGCCACAAGCCAAGTTTGATGATTGAGCACCGCTGACAGCAAGGCTTGGCCTTCGCGGAGCGGGGCTTTCAGTTTTCCGCGAGCAGGCGTCGAATTTTCTTCAAGGCGATATCGCGGGGCTCTTCGCGATCGATGGTTCCGGAAAACGCGCCTTGGCGATCGAAGAGAAGGATTCCGGCCGTATGATCCATCGTATAGTCGCCATCCGCCGTCGGAACCTTGGCGTAGTAGATCCTGTAGGCTTTTGCAAAACGCTTCAGTTCCGCCGGCTCGGGCCTCAAGGCGATAATCCTGCGGTCAAATGATGACATGTATTGCTTGAGTGTATCGACGCTGTCGCGCTCCGGATCCACGGATATAAGGAAGCTGCGGAGGTCGTCGGCTTCCGCGCCAAGATCGTCGAACCAGGATGACATTTCCGCCAGAGTCGTCGGACAGATCTCCGGGCAATTCGTAAAGCCCGCGAACATGAGCCACCCCTTGCCCGCATAAGTCTTTTCTGTAACCGTTTCGCCCGTGTGAGAAACCATCGTAAAAGGGCCTCCAAGCGCCGCAGCGCCTGTTTGTGTGCTCTCACGAACTGACGCCTCGTTCCTGGCGCCAATACCGGCAACAACGAAATAGCCCAACAGTGCCAGGCTTGCCGCGATTAACCCCCAAGTGATTTTGCGAAAGGTGGTGACGTTCATTGGACCAACGGTCAATCCACTGAGCCGTGGTGATGGTCTGTCGGCTTCGTGCCTATTGGCCGGGTAGTTGCTGTCGTCGACGACGACGTTCCATCTTCAAATGCAAGCAGCAAATCAACCTTATCGCCTGGCTTGAAATCCGGTGCCTGCCCCATCAGCATCATATGGATGCCACCGGGCTTCATCAGAAGTTCGGCGTGTCCAGGGATGAGCACGCCATCCGTTATCGGTCGCATCTTTGCCACTCCGTCAGCGATCTCTGTCCGATGCAGAGAGACCGAAGCGAAATCGTCGCTCTGAACGGAGACAAGGTTCGCCTGTTCCTTCGAACCGTTCCACACGGTGAGGTATCCAGCCAGCATGTTGGCACCCGATGGCGCAAGAACGACCTCGGCGTGTTCGACAACAAGCTTGCTTCCGGCATCGGCGTGACGGGGCTGCTCCTGGGCCGCGGCGCCTCCCAAGCAACCGACCAGGGCGGCCGCGATCAGCGCACCAATCCTGAGGGAATTTATGATCATCCGCGAATCCTCGCTGGTGGTCTGCCGGTCGAGCCGTTCGGCTCCGGCTCATGTGGGTCCAAAGTTGGAAGCAGTCAACGTGACAAACGGTGCCATCTGGGATGCGGGCTTCGACTGACCGGACATCTTGTTACCGCAATTGCCCTCGGCTCGGCTGCGACAAATCCTCGCGACGTTTGGCAGACCGTTGACGAACCGCAAATGAGTCACCAATCTCTAGTGACTATAGAAACCGGAGCTGTTGCCCATGCTGACGATTGGCGATCTTTCTCGCAAGACCGGGGTGAAGATCCCCACCATTCGATACTACGAGCAAATGGGCCTTTTGGATGCCGCGGAACGATCCGAAGGCAACCAGAGGCGCTACGCTGCGCCGGAAAGAGAGCGCCTGTCCTTTATCAAGCATGCCAGGGAACTCGGTCTTACAATTGAGGCAATTCGCGAATTGATCGACCTCAGCGCACACCCGGAGCGTCCTTGCGAGGAGGCCGACCGGATTGCTGCCGAGCAGTTGACGGCCGTTCGGGAGAAGATCGAGAAGCTTCGGCGTTTGGAAAAGGAGCTCAAGCGCATCGCCACCCGTTGCGTCGGCGACCAGATCAAGGACTGCTACGTCATCCGCGCGTTGGCAAGTCACGAGATGTGCGAAAGCGATCACTGACAAGTGGGCGACCTCGGGCTCGAAAAGTCGGCAATCTACGCGCCGATATACATTTTGGCTTAAGGCTGGTTCTCGATTGCAAGGCAATCGGGTTGGCGACAGTCGGCAACTTTGGCCACGGGGTCTGTCAATGCTGCGGCCTTGCGCCTTCTATCGGTCACCCGTGGGAACGAACAATGGAGTTGCTGAATGAAGTCGGCTACTGCGTCGTTTGCGCTGATGTGCGTGCTGGCCCTCTTTGCCCTGCCAGGGATGGCGCATGAGTATCCTGCGGGCGCCATATCGATCAGCCATCCCTGGTCGCGCGTAACATCGCCGGCCGCACCGATCGCCGAGGGCTATGTCACCATAACCAACATTGGCACCAAACCTGATCGGTTGCTGAGCGTTGAATCGAGTTGGGCAACCAAGGTGGAAATCCACCAAGACAGCATTGGCAAACCGCAGCCCACTTTCGCTGGGCTTGATGTAGCGTCCGGGCAAAGCGTCATCCTGCAGCCTGGTGGCTTGCATGTGCTATTCATCCAACCCGATAGGAGATTTGTTCTGGGGGATCGTGTTCCAGCTCGATTGAGATTCGAAAAGGCTGGCATCGTCGAAATTGGGTTCCTTGTCCTGGGCACGGACCAGCAAGCGCCGGTTGACAAGCCACGCGCCGCGCAGCCGTCGTCAAGCCCGTGAGCTTGTTGAAAACCGCTCGTATTGTTCTATGGGCGCTGGTCGCTTGTCTGTGCATCGTCACGGGCTGGGTAGCTCTCATGCTGGCCAGTAGCGTCATCAACCCGCCACCCCCCGTCATGGAACTTGGCAAAGCTGCGATTGCCGGGCCGTTCGAGCTTTCAACGCTCGAAGGCAAGCCCTTTTCCAATGCCGATCTGGCCGGCAAACCATACCTGGTCGTTTTCGGCTTTACCCATTGCCCCGACATTTGCCCGACGACGCTCTACGAACTGACGGGACTGCTTGCCGAACTTGGGGCTGGTGCCGACGGGTTGACGCCAATTTTCATCACGGTCGATCCCGAACGGGATACGGCAGACCAACTCGCGTTCTATATGTCCAAATTCGACCCTCGCATTGTGGCCTTGCGCGGTACGCCCGCGCAGACGGAAAGTGCCGCCAGGGCTTTTGCCGCCTATTTCAAGAAAATTCCAGGCGAAGGAGCCGACTATACGATGGAACACACCGCTGGAATTATCCTGATGGATGCCCGCGGCGAGTTTGCCGGCAAGTTGGATATGCATGAGCCACGTGACATACAACTTAAGAAACTTCAGCTTCTTATCACCCCCACCGCATGAATGGACCAATCATGTCGACCATGGCGCCTTCGCGGCTTTGATGCTGGTGGCGGGCAGCCACGTCCAGCCGGTTGTTCAAAAGGCTTCCGGATGTGATTGGCCCGGTCCTGCCCTCATGCCCGAAGGCCCGGCTGGCATCCACGAAGCCCGGATGCTAACCCCTACGATATGCTGCCGATGCGTGGGACGGCGAAGCATCCGTTGCAAGCCAGCGATCCAAAAATCGCCGGTGGGTCTCACGTGGATAACCAAGGTAACAAGGGTAAGACGCTCGCATGGTTCAGCCCCACTCCCATTCGCATCTCTGGCCCGGCGTGCCGCTCGCGTTGGGCTCAGCCGCGCTGTTCGGGGCGGTATCTCCGCTATCCAAGCTGCTGCTCGGTGTGGTGAGCCCCTTGATGCTCGCGGGGTTGCTCTACCTGGGTGCCGGTCTTGGCCTGGCTCTGTTCTGGTTTTACCGCAACTCGATTGCCGACGGCACGAACGAAGCCCCGTTGCAGCGCGCCGATTTTCCCTGGCTGGCAGCCGCCATTGTCATGGGCGGTGTCGTCGCGCCGGTCCTTCTGATGTCCGGGCTCGCCATGGCAACCGCTTCCAGCACCGCACTGTTGCTGAATGTCGAAGGCTTGGCCACCATGGCGATTGCCTGGCTGGTCTTCCACGAAAACGTCGATCGCCGCCTCTTGGCTGGTGCCGGCGCGATCCTTGCTGGGGCCGTCGTCCTGTCCTGGGAAGGGCAGGGGGTGGCGTTCAATGGCGGCGCCCTGCTGGTTGTCGGCGCCTGTGTCGCTTGGGGTATCGACAACAATTTGACCCGTAAGATCTCCGCGGCTGACCCGGTTACAATCGCTATGCTCAAGGGCCTGATGGCTGGAGCGGCCAACATCATCCTGGCACTGGTTTCGGGTGCCGCACTTCCTCATCCGACGTCCTTCTGGGCGGCGGCATTCGTCGGTTTTCTCGGCGTTGGCGTCAGCCTGGTGATGTTCATCCTGGCGCTTCGACACCTCGGCACGGCCCGCACCGGGGCTTACTACTCGTTGGCGCCGTTCATCGGAGCGCTGCTGGCAATCGCGCTTCTGGGTGAGCCGCTGACCACTCGGCTGGTCTTGGCGGGCATCCTGATGGGCATCGGTCTATGGCTTCACCTGGCTGAACGCCACGCCCATATGCACGAACACGAGGCGCTGGAGCATGAACACAATCACGTTCACGACGCGCATCACCAACATGCGCATGATGGGCCGGTAACGGAACCACATTCGCATTGGCACCGTCATGCGCCGATGCGGCACTCACACGTCCATTATCCGGACCTGCACCACCAACATCGGCACTGATCGAAGGCCGTATCAGAAACAGCACTCACCGACCTGGCCGATGCGTCCCTGTCGTTGAAATCACGCAATCGTGGCCGAGACTGTGGGTGCTTGCGCGGCGTGATGCCCGTAGGTGGTCACACCTTTACCAAAGCGGCCGTCGCGTACATGAAGGCAACGCCGGCCGCCAGACCGCCCATCACCGGCGGCGTGAACAAGGCATCGAAGCCCTTCTGGTTGCTGCGCATCAGATAGGCGCCGACCTCGACGATGACCTGCAAGATTGCGCCGGCGCCGATGGCAAGGGCAAGGGCCGACCATTGCGGCGCGTAGGCCAGGCTGCCGAGCCACATGCCGAAGACGGCCGGCCCGCCAGCGAGTAGGACCAGGCCGACGAACGTCCATAGCGGCGGCCGTTCCTTCAGGATAGGGGCGGCTATGCCGATGCCTTCGGTGACATTGTGCAAGGTGAAACCGAGAACCAGGAAGGTACCGAGGCTTGCCGAGCCGGCCGCGAAGGCGGCGCCGATGGCAAGACCTTCGCCAAAATTGTGAAGGCCGATGCCGAGCGCGATGTAGGTTGCCAATGCGAGCCCTGTTGGCGTTCCACGCCGCCGGCCGATCGCCATCAGCACAAGAAAGCTTGCCAGGGCCGCCATCACCACCATCACAGGTCCCTGGAAGACGGCGGCCGCGGTTCCGACAAGGTCGAAAGACTCTTCGATGGTGTCGACCAGGAGAAAGGCGAGCAGTCCAATCGTGAGCGCCAGCAGGAAGTTCATGCCGCTTCGCCCGACGCCGCGCAGCGCCGGGTAAAACAGCAAGCCAATGGCGACGGGCAGCACGCCCACAATGACGCCGACCAACGCTTGCAGCTTGAGCTGCCCAGCGGTGACGGTCGGCGTCGGAACGGCAACCGCGATCTCATGTTCGAAGGTAATGCCGGTATTGGTGACGACGTTGACCCTGTGCGTTTCACCCAGAATCCACGGGAAAGGCAGGTTGATCCATGCCGTCGAGGCGCGCGCGATGTCGCCCGGAGGGTCCTGGGTGAATTGCCAGTAGGCGCCGTCGACCTGGACCTGGGCGATCTTCATCGGCTCGGAGCCGCCGGCCCGCACAAGCAAGTGAAGGCCCGACGTATCGAGCACCGTACGCTCGAACGTCAGCTTCTCGACAGCGGGCGCGCCATTTGAAAATCCTTGCAGCGGATTGACGGAGACGATCCATGCCACGGCGATGGCGAACGCCGCGAGAGGCAGGCCAATCCATAAAAGATGGATGCGCGACCGCGACGGCGCACTGGCTGCAACGACCTTGGTCATGCCAGAGCCTCGACGACGTCGAACATTCCCACCCAGCCGAGTTCGGTGAACTCGCTTTGATGCGCGTGGAACATGTAGAGGCCCGGTTCGTGCTCGGCGAAAGTGAATTCCAGGATGCCGCGCTGAGCCTGGCACTGGATGATGAGGTCGACCGTTTTCAAGGTCGGCGTCAGCGTGGTGCCCTGATCGAAATAGTCGAAGAAATTGCCGTGCAGATGAAACGAGTTGATGAGATCGAATTCCAGCACATTGACGAGATAGATGCGCACTGGCTTGCCGCGCACGATGCGGATCGGCGTCTTCGCATAAGCATGAGCGATGGTGTTGGCGGCGTAGAATTCGTTCGCCTCGTCGAAATTGGTATCGAACCCGTTCATGACCATCACCAGTTCCTGCCAGCCGGCATTCTCGGGCGTGCCGAGAAGCCGTGACCGGGCGACATCCACATGTTCGGGACGGCGATCCGGGTCCGGGTCGATGACAAAAGCACCGTACATGCCTTTGTGGATATGCCTTTTGAGTGGAAGAGCATGGCAGTGATAAAGATGGCAGCCAAACGGCTTGGCGTCGAATTCGTACACGAACTCGTCGCCGGGATCGATCATCCCGGCGCCGGGAACTCCATCCATGCGAGCCGCATGGATGCCGTGGAAATGCATCGAGTGCGGATGCGAGCCATTGTTCTGGAAGACGACGTGAATGCGCTCGCCTTCCTTGGCGCGAAGTGAAGGGCCGGGCACGCGGCCATTATAGGTCCAAGCCGGGAACGTCACGCCTGGCGCAATCTCGATCGTCTTGTCCTCGGCCGTGACCTCGAATGTCCGCAACGTCCGCCCGTCGGGCAGAATCGAGACGGTCCCTCGCTCCCAGTCCGTCAATATCAGGGTCGGATCGAAACCGTTGGCGGCATTGTCCACCTCGCCGACGGTAACCATGGCGCCATGCGCATTCATGTGCCGAGGCGCAGCGTCGGTGGGGGCCATCGCGGCCATGTCATGACGGGGAGGCGGGG
>BFBZ01002085.1_pt1 | contig 11625 bp, 9 predicted proteins | sample 1888401 | NCBI WGS metagenome assembly BFBZ01 (sample SAMD00112614, study PRJDB3348) | symbiont metagenome | host: Chara braunii | reverse complement strand
CCTCCACGGTGTCGGGTTGTTGCGCTTCGACGACCTTCAACCGCCGGTCGATGACGAACGGCCCGAACGGTACGATCGATGCGACCGCGGCCATCGCGACGTGCTGGAACCGCAGCGCGCCTTGACCCCAAGCGAGGAACGTGACGAGCGCGTAGGCGATGAACAGCCCGCCGTGGACCGCACCAACGTAGAACACGACCTCTTTGCCCAGTAGAGCCGTCTCGGAGCCGGCCGGCGGCACGTACTTCAGCGGCATCGCGATGAAGAACAGAACGAGGGCCGAGATCCCCTCAATAAAGCCGGCGGAACGCACGCGGCCGACTGGTGATCCAAGCACGAATACACTCCTCACTTCTTCCAGGGTTTGGCCACGGTCGTTTGTTGCTCAGGTTCTGCCTTTGGAGTGTGCAGCTCCCGACGGCATTTTTCACGCCAAGCGTTACATTCGGTTCGGAGGATACCGGTCGCCCAGCACCAGACCGTGGTCACGAGAACGAATACGAACCAGGCGCCGTAAAACACGACCGCCGGGCCGGCCGGGTCGATGACGTACGCATTGAACGCGAACACGATCACCCCGAGCGTGAGGGCGATCCAGTACCGCCTTCTCGCACGGCGCCACACCGGAGTGCGTGGGGGACGCGCGGCAAGCACCGACGGCGGGAGGAAACACACAAGCGTCGCGATTACGAACCACATAGGGCACCCGTAGATCACGTCCCCAGACGTGCTTTCCAGTCCGCCAATTGTTTCTCCACTTCCGTTCGGGCGGTCGAACCGTAACTCCTGAACGCGTCGATCGCGTTTGTCACACCGAGCGACGCCTTTACCGCGGCGCCGTGGCCCGGAGCTGTTGCATCGAACAGGGCGTCCGGTAGGTCCGCGAGCCGACACTTTCGCTGTTCGCACTCCCGGACGAGGTTGCCGACGGCCTCGTGCGCGGACCGCATGGGCACACCCCGAGCGATCAGGGCTTCCATTAACGTGGTGGCATCGAGGAACCCGGCGTCTAACCGAGAGGCGATCACGTCGCGGCGGAGTTGGGTTTGTTGAACGAGCGGGGCCGCGACCGCGAGGCAGCCCGCGACCGTATCGAAGGCGTCGAAAATCGCGGTTTTGTCTTCCTGAAGGTCGCGGTTGTATGCCAGCGGCAGACCCTTTACCAGCACGAAGAGCTGTTGCAATGCGCCGATCACGCGGCCGGACTTCCCCCGTGTGAGTTCCAGTACGTCCGGGTTCTTCTTGTGCGGCATAATGCTCGATCCGGTGCAAAACGCATCCGGTAGATCGAGGAAGTTGAACTCCGTTGTACTCCAGATCACCCACTCTTCCGCCCAACCACTCAGGTGCGTGGCGACGAGAGAGAGGTCGAACACGAACTCCAGCGCGAAGTCACGATCGCTGGACACGTCGAGGCTGTTGCGGGCCACCGAAGCGAAGCTGAGCTTCGCGCGGACGGAATCGCGGTCGATCGGGAGCGACGTGCCGGCCAGCGCCGCCGCGCCGAGTGGGAGGACATTGACGCGCTTGCGGCAGTCGGCCAGTCGCTCGCGGTCACGCTGGAATTTTTCGGCATAAGCAAGAAAGTAGTGCGAAGCCAGGACCGGTTGCGCACGCTGCAAGTGCGTGTAGCCGGGGATGATGACGCCCCACTCGCGCTCGGCAGAGTGAATGAACGCCCGTTGTAACTCCGTGAGAAGGTCGTCCAGCTCGTCGATGGCGTCGCGGGTCCAGAGCTTCAGGTCCGTCACGACTTGATCGTTCCGGCTCCGCGCGGTGTGCAGTTTCCGACCGGTGTCACCAAGTTTATCAATCAGCGCCCGTTCGATGTGCGTGTGAATGTCTTCGAGCGAGATGGAAAACTCCATCTTACCCGCGTCGATTTGCGCGCCGATCTCGTCGAGAGCGGCCACGATCTGGTCCGCTTCGGTCGGAGTGAGGAGCCCGACCTCGGCCAGCATCCGGGCGTGCGCCTGGCTGCCGATGATGTCGTGTCGGTACAACCGGCGGTCGAAACTGATCGACTCGGTGAACTGTTCCACGCGCGAATCCGTCCCGCCCGTGAACCGCCCGCCCCACGTCTTATGGCTCATGTCCGACCTTAATTTGGCGCGCCGGCGCGGACGGGCTGCAACTAACCGCTCACCGCCGCTCGCGTCCGGACCGTTGACGGGAATCGTTTTAGGATTTTCTCGCGGCTCTGACACATTCGCCCGAGCCGCGGGGTACAACACTCGGCAGGCGTCCCTCACGGAGATTTCCATGCGATTCCGATGGTTGGCCGCGGTCGCACTTTCGTTCCTGGCGACCGGTGTGGCGCACGCGCAACCGAACGCGACCGGCCCCGCGGTCGAGGTGCGGGTCCGTTCGGTGAACGACCTCGTGGACAAGTTCGAGTACGTCGCGGGCCTCGCCGGCAAGGAAGACGTCGTCGCGCAGTTGCGCGAAATGATCAAGCAACTGACCGCCGACGGGAAGGGCATTGAGGGCATCGACCCCAAGAAGCCGACGGGCGCCTACGCGACGCTCGCGAAGGACGTCGAGGCGACCCCGTTCGTGGTCATGGTCCCCATTGCCGACGAGGAGCAGTTCCTCAAGGCACTCAAAACGCGTCTCGACGTGACGCCCGAGAAAGCCGACGACGGCACACTCAAGGTGGCGGTGCCGTTCATCAACGCCCTGTACCTCCGGTTCACGAACGGCTACCTCTACGTGTCCCAAAAGGTCGAAGGGCTCGACGCGAAAGCGCTCATCACCCCGAAGGCGTTCTTCGCCAAGGACGACGGCGCGGTCACTTCGGTGCTCGTTCACCTCGACCGCATCCCGGACGACCTGAAGACCCTGGCACTGGGGCAGTTCGAACTCGGTCTCAACGAGGAGCGGAAGAAGAACGGGGACAAGCAAACCGCCATCGAAAAGAAAGCGGCGAACCTCGTGTTCGACGCCTTCATCGGCGGCGCGAAGGGGCTCGCCGAAGACGGCAAGACGTTGAGCGTCAAGCTGTTCGTTGACCCCAAGTCCGACGAACTCGCCGCCGAGGTGACACTCACCGCAAAGAGTGGCACCGTCACGGCGAAGAACATTTCGGCGCTCGGGAGCAAGACGAGTCTACCGGCCGGCATCGTCGGCGCGGGGGCAACGACCGTGGGCCGCGGGAACGTGAGCGTAGCCGTCACGGACGGCATGAAGAAGGACTACGCCGCTCTGATCGATCTGATGCTCGCGGAGGCCCTGAAGAACCCGCCCGGCGGACAGGAGGAACTCGCGAAGCAGTTGGCGGACGCGATCGCCCCGTCGCTCAAATCGGGTGAACTGGACGCGTCTTCGGCCTTCATCGGCCCCGACGCGAAGGGCCGGTACCAGTTGATCGGCGCGGTTGCGGTGAAGGAAGGGAAGGGGATCGAGAAACTGGTGAAGGACGTGGTCCAACAGTTCGGCCCGCTGGTCGAGCAGGCCGTGACGTTCAAGTTCGATGTCGAGACGGTTGGTGATTTCCACCTGCACCGGATCGAGTTGCAAAAGACCGATGAGAAGTTCGACAAGGTCTTCGGCACCGGTGTCGTTTGGCTCGCGATCTCGGACAAGTGCATCGCGTTCAGTGTCGAGCCGGACGGCGCAACGATTCGCAAGGGGCTGAAGGCGAAGGCCGTGCCGGTGCCGGTGGTGTCGGGCGATCTGGCCGTTGTCAAATTCCTCCCGCTCGCGCGCCCCGATCTGAAAGCGGACGAACTCAAGGCGCTGATCAAGGACGCCTTCGGTGACGGTTCGACGAGCGGCAAGGATACCGCGAAGTTCACTATCGAGGGCGGCCAACAGTTGAGTGTGAAGTTCGCAGTGAAGGGCAAGGCGATCAAGCTGGGCGCCGGGCTGGATCTGCTGAAGGGGAAGTAATTAGATAAGCTGCCCCGACGAGTGAATTTCGTCAGAAGGGCTCGCGATGGGGTTCTTTGATGCCCGGTGCATGGTCTCCGGCGTGAGCCTTAAGGGATCTCAGGCTGCGCTCGTCCTGGTGCAACAAACCGAGGCGGCGTACCACCCGATCGCGCTCGCGATTACCGGGCAGTACGACCGCCTCGGTTCCATTGATGGGGTCGCCGAGGACGAAAATACCGCACTCGTTTTGCAGTACTTCCTCGACCAACTCGCGACGGGTGCGCTTGTGGTCGATCGAGAATATCTGGAAGAGGGTAAGACGTTTCCGATCCGTCCGATTGAACGCTTACTGAGGTGTTTCGAACGCGGGATGAACGACGGTCCCGACTTACCACGTAGCGACCGGTCGGTCGTGTTTGCACTTGTCGCCTCGACCGTATGGAACGCGATCGTGAGTGCCGCTCCGAAACCGAGCGGAGACGACCGCACCACGTTTGACCGTCTCTTCAAAGGCGTTCCGACCGCGACCGAGATCTACAGTGGACGCCTGGATGACGTGACGCGGCAACTGCACGAGCTCGCTGCGATCAGTGAGTTCCTCGCCGCGCACCAGCTTCCTTGGACCCCGACGACAGGTCACGGCCAGCACTACAGCGATGATATGCGGGAGTTTCTTACGGAAGCGCGGGCCGCGTACCATGATTCCGCGGTGCTTCTTAATGCTCTGGAGCGGTACGAAGAGGACGTCTCGGATCTTCTCGGGGATTGATGCGAGCAAGGAACGCAAAGTCAAAGAGTTACGCTTCGGCATGTTGGTTGAGTAACCGCTGCACGGCATTCTCGAAATGCACCGGCTCGTTTGCCCGAGGCCAGCAACTCGCTGACTCGCGGGTCGATGTGACCGATGGTGGGCACTGACCCCCTCGTCGCCTCGAAGAGCGGTCAATGTGACCTTCGGCAGCAACAAGCCGTCGCGGAGCGTCGCGTCTGGTATCTCTCGGTTCAGGCGCGGAGCCGCCGGCGACTCGAAAAAAACGACTTCGATGGTCGGCATGAACTGGAAGACATCGAAATCTTCGGCCGTGCCGAAACGTGACAGAGCAAGCCGGACCATTCCTTTTTGCTCGTCTGCCATTCACTGATTCGTCGTGTCGGCATCCATCACAACCAGAACGGGACCGCCTTGATCCACGAGTATGTTGCGCCCCAGTGATGCCAACGACATCTTCCCGCGCCCGATGAAGAACCGGGTCTGCTTCGTCAGCTCTTTTCCGAGAACAGCGCGAACGAACTCGGCGTCGGAGGGGCCTTCCACGACGAGCGTCAGTGTTGGCTGAGTCGTCATTTGCCGTTCAGCCCCTTGTAACTCGGAGAACGATCCGTCTTCTTCGGTTTAGCCATAAGAACTCCGGGCTGAAAATCGCTCGCTTCACACCTTGATCGTCTCGACGGTCCCGTGGTTCGCTCCGCTCCTGTTCGCCGCTTCGATGAACGCGACGATTTCGATCGTTTCGGCGACGTCCAGCGGCGATTTGCCGGTCTTGAACAGCTCCACAACCTTCTTGAGGAGTTCGTGGTAGATCCGCTTCGTATCGACCGCGACGGCCTTCACTCCCTTTTCGGCGAAACCGGTGAACCCGAAGCCGCTGGACGGTTTACGCGTGCCCCGGACGCTTGCCACGCGGCCATCGGCCCAGACACCGGTCGCCACGTCCACGTCCTTCTCAACGGTGCAGGTGACGCGCTTGCAGCCCGGACCCATCAGTGTGTAAAGGATCTCCACCGCGTGGATGCCGTAGTGGAACAAACCGGCATTGCGTTCCGGGATCGGCGACAGTGCCGCCGGGCCGTGAGCGACGCACCCGGCAATCGCGCCGTGTTTCGTGTCGGCAACGTACTCCACCACCTCCGGTGCGTAACGGAGCGATGACGAGGAGAACACGGGCACCTTCTTCTTGGCGGCCAGTTCCGCGATCTTCTTCGCGTCGTCCAGGGAACACGCATAGGGTTTGTCAATGAAGCACGGGATGCCGGCTTCGAGGAACGGCTTCGCGCGCTCGTAGTGGACCGTGCCGTCCACCGCCTCGATCAGCATCCCGTCCACTTTGCCGATCATGTCCGCGGGCTTGTCCACCAGCGGCACGCCGTACTTCGTCATCTGCGCGGTGTAATCCTTCACGCGCTCGGGTGAGAGCTTCGATTCGCCCGGGCAGCCGATGACGACCTTCGCGCCTTCGACGAACTGCTCCTTTTCATCGCCGATGTGGTTCAGACGGCGGGTGAACTCGACACAGTGCGACGTGTCGAAGTCGAGGATACCGAGCTTGATCATGGGAGGGTCACTCGCGGCGGAGGGCGGGAATAACGGGCACCCGCAGGATACCTGCCGTTGCGGCCGATGCCACAACGAACCCGACCGCCAGCACCAAACCGAGCATCCCCGTGAGACGGACCCAGGGCACCGAAGCGCCGCTCGCGACGTGAGGCGCCACCGATGCCAGCGCCGCAACGACCCCGCTGCCGATTCCGACAACGAGCAGCAGCGCGTTCTCCACGATGACGAGGAACTGAAGCGCTGCGGTTCGGTAACCGAGGGCGCGGAGCAGCGCGAGTTCGCCCGTCCGCTCCCACACGCCGCGGAGGATCACCACCGCGAGTCCCAGCACGCCAAGGAGGAGTCCGAACCCGCCGAGCAACTGGAACGTGGACAGGTACGCGCCGATGATTGCCTGGAACGATGCGACGCGGTCGCGCGTGGGCGTGGCCGTGAGCCCGTTGGCGCGGAAACCGACCTCGAGTGCCCGCGCGATGGCGGTTTCCTGACCGGGAGCCGTGCGGACGAGGAACACGCGGTAGCCGCTCGGCTTCGGGAAGACCCGGCTGAACTCCTCGTCACTCGTGATCAGCTCGCTTTGGAACGGGCTATCCACGAGCGTGCCGACGATGCGGAACGTGACGTCCTGGCCGTCGTCGCCGGGCATGGTGTACTCATCACCGACGGCTTTCTTGAGCATCCACTGTGCGGTGTTCTGTTCGCAAAACACCGGTACCGGTCCTGATTTCGTGGGATTATCGAGCAGGCGCCAGGGGTTCGCCTTCTCCTCCTCGGTCTGCGCGAGCGTCTCGTAGAACTGGAACCTCTTCTCCCCCGTTAGGAGCGTGCGCGGGACGCCCAATACGCGCGGGCGGGCGGCCTGGAAGAGGTTCATACAGCTCGCGTCGTCGCCACCACGAAGGCGGAGCGGGAACACGTCTTCCAATCCCGAATCGAGTTCAGTCTTTACCGCACGATACGCGGGCGTTTCCGGAGGTGCGTCTGGGTCGCCGTCTTTGGGCGCGTAAGCGCGCTTGAGCTGGTTTTCCAGGTCCGACCGGCCCGGTCCGGTGCCAAAGGTCTGAAAGACCGGCACGTCCGTTTCGGCGATCAAGTTGAACCCGCCGCTCCCACCGGTTTTTTCCAGGAACTCCTTGTCAGGGTGGCGGCGGAAGCTTTCCACCGCGACCAGCAGGAACGCGGCGGCGGCCAGCAGCGCAGCGGTCAGTAGGCTGCGAGTCGGGTTGCGGGCCGCGTTCCGCACACCGAGTTGGGCGAGAGCGGGGGCGCCGCGCCCGTTCACGGTGGCGTGTCGGGTGCGCAGCATCCACACCCGGGTTGCCGCGAGCGCGGCGGTGAGGAGCAACCCGCCGCCGCCGAAAAACGTCATCGCCCGAAAGTCCGGGTTGTCAACGGCACCGCCGGCCGCAACACAGCCGATCCCGAGAACGAGCGCCACAAGCGCGAGTCCCTTCGTCCATCGGGCCGGCGATCCGATCGCATCGGGTGCGACGGTGGTTTCGCCGCGCAGGAGGGCGGGCGGGGCAACCTTCACCAGCCCACGCAGGCTCCACCACAGGGCCGCGAACGCCATAGTCACAGTGGACACGAACCCGAGTAGGAAGCTGAGCGGAGTGGCGTGCGGCTTGAGGTACGCGCGGACCTCCGAGTCGGGCCACAGATCGAGGAGCACGTTCAAGAGGAGCTGGTTGTAGGCGMCCCCGGCGGCGAGGCCGAGCGCCGCCCCCACCGCCGCCACGATCAACCCTTCGGTGAGGAGCAACCGCCGCACGTGCTTGACTGTGAAACCGGTCGCGAGAAGGAGCCCGAGTTCCTTCGCGCGACGGTCCAGCGAGAGGCGGAACAGCAGCCCGACGAGCATGAGCGCCGCCGCGATCAGGAAGCAACTGAAACCGAGGAACAGCACCCCGAAATCGTTTCCGCCTTTGCTCGCGGTGAGCAAGCGCTCGCGGATCGGGTCGAACACCAGGCCGGCGGCCTTCGGGTCGAGGTGCTTCAAGAGTGCCGCGTGGAGGTGGTCGTTGAGCTGCTCCAGCGTCTCGCCGTGCGCGGGTGCGACGCGGATAGAGGTGTCTGATCCGTACCGACTACCGAACAGCTTTCGGGCCGTGGAGACCGTGACACAGGCCATCGGTACGGCCCTGTTCTCACTGAAGAACTTCCCGCGCGGGTGCTGGACGGGTTTCTCCGGTACCCGCGAACGGATCTTTTCTTTCGGGAGTACCGGGGGCCTGTCCCAGTTGTAGAGATCGGCCCGCGCATCGGTCACGCCACGAATCTCGGGCGTGAGGTCTTTGTCCCGAGCAGCGCCGGCCATTGGGATGTAACCGCGGAGAGTCAGTTCCGCCTCCTTTAACTTGCCCTCACCCTCCACTTCCGGGTCAAAGTAGGTGATGCGGAGCTTGGTCCCGGCGCTCAGCCCGTTGAGTTCCGAACCGGACCAATCGAGCAACACGACCTCACCGTCTCTGAGGGCCGTCGCGTCCTTCGGCAGGAACGGTCCGAGTGGCGCTTCTGCGGCCACGTTCAACCCGGCGATGATCGGGTACGGGATCTCTTTTGGGCCAAACGAGAGCGTGTCGGCGACGTACACGACAGTCGGTTCCGCGCGCCGGTCCAGCTCGTTCGCTGCGGCAGAAATCGCGGCGGAGATGGTCGGCGGGAGGAGGAGTTCGGTCGATTCCACACTGAGATAGCCGCCTCGTCCGAGGCGCCGGTCGATCTCGCGGAACTTCAGGCCGTAGTCCTCCGCCGTCAGGCGCGCGTGAACTGCCGCATTTAGCTCTTCCGTCGCAGCGCCGCGGGCAAGAAGGACTGTTGCAGTCGGCGTGTTGTCGCCGGTCAGCATCCGAGCGAGCGCCCGGAGCGGGACGAACACGTTCAGCGGCGCGCTCGGGTTCGGTGTCAGGTTGAAGTCGTTCTCGGCCGCGTCGGCGGGCAGCACGGCGGCAACCGTGAACGGCTCGGTCGCGGTCGTGTCGTCCGTGGTGCGCTTCGCGAGCGACGACGACCGCGGCAGGTCCGAAAAGCGCTCGACTCCGAGCCGCACCGTGTCACCGACCTTCGCGCCGAGCTTGTCCGCGACCCGGTGCGAAAGTACGACGTGCCGCGCGGTGCCGGTCCACTCCACCGCCGCGCCGGGGGGCTTGAAGCGGTCATCGACACCGAGAACGGTGACGTGGCCGAGGGCCGGTGCGGTCGCGTCGGTACCCGCCTGCACGGAGCCCGGCAGGAGCAGCACCGGGGCGACGGAACCGGGGAGCCCGTCCGCGATCCCGGCCCGCACCGGACGCGGGAAGAACGCGACCGCGTCGATCCCACCCAATTGCCGCTCGACACGCGCGCGCAAGCTCCCGCGGAGGGAATCGCCCACCAGAAGGGCGCCGGTCAGCACCGCCGAGCCGACGGCCACGCCCAGCAGGACCGCGAAGTTGCCCCGCGCGTGGTACGCGAGATTGCGGAGAACGAACTTGCGAAGAGTCAGCATGAATTAGCGACGCGTTGAGAGTCAGGCGGGTTGAAGGGTGCCGTCGTTCATCTCGAACCGCCGCGGGAACAGGTTCGCGAGGTCGGCGCTGTGGGTCACCACGACCAGCACGTTCCGCTCCTGCTGGTGCAGTTGCAGTAAGAGTTCGCCAACGGACCGGGCACTGGTGCGGTCGAGGTTCCCGGTCGGCTCGTCGGCGAGCAGCAGTGCCGGCTTGAGGACGAGTGCGCGGGCCACAGCGACCCGTTGCCGTTCGCCCCCGGAGAGTTCGGCCGGCCGGTGGTCGAGCCGCCCGCCGAGGCCGACGCGATCGAGCAACTGGCGCGCGTACGCTTCCGTCTCGGCGGGCCGCGTCCCCCTGTTCACGAGTGTGGGAATGAGAACGTTTTCCAGCACCGAACACTGCGGGAGCAAGTGGTGGTCCTGAAACACGAACCCGATACGGGCGTTGCGGAAGGACGCGAGCGCCGGTTCCGGTAGCGCGAACGGGTCCGTACCGTCGAGCGCGACCGTGCCGCCGGTGGGCCGGTCGAGTGTGCCGAGGATGTGCAAGAAGGTGCTCTTCCCGGACCCGGACGGCCCCATCACGGCGCCGGACTCGCCCGGGGCGAGGGCGAGAGACGCGCCGCGCAGCACGGACAGCGTGCCGCTCCGGGTGGGGTACTCTTTCGACACGTTTTCGACGACGAGTGACATCGCGTTGTCAGTCCAGAAGGAGCAACGGGCGCCAGGGGCCGGGGCCGTCGGACGAGGTCATCGTGATTCCTTCTGTAGCCGGCCCACACCAATACGAATCCGCGCACTCGCGTATCCGTACAGGGTGCGGGCGCGATCAGAAGGTCACGGGACCCCCTTGCGCGCTCACGGGATTCGCCGCGCGTCCGGTGCCCCGCCGAGCGGTCAGGCGTTGGCGAGGACGCGCAGCTCACGCGGCAACGGGAAGTTCACGTCCTCCTCGCGCACGGTACGGGTTTCGACCGACGCGCCGAACTTGTGCTTCAAGTAGTTGATGCAGTCCTGCACGTGTTCCTCCGGGGCGCTGGCCCCGGCGGTGACCAGTACCGTGTCGTTCGCCCGGAACCACTCGTCCCGCAGTTCGGAGACGCGGTCGATGAGGTGCGCGGGCTTGCCCGTGGTCCGCGCCAGTTCGGCCAACCGCTGACTGTTCGAGCTGTTCTGGCTGCCGAGGACGAGGACCACGTCCGCTTCGGTCACGAGCTTCTTCACCGCGTCCTGGCGGTTCTGGGTCGCGTAGCAGATGTCGTCCTTGTTCGGCCCGATCACCTGTGGGTACTTCCGCTTGAGCGCCTCGATGACGGCCCGCGCCTCGTCCACGCTCAGCGTCGTCTGGGTGAGGAACGCGAGTTTGGCGTCGGCCGGGAGGGCGAGCGCCTCCACGTCGGCCGCGTCTTCGACGAGCACCATGCTCGCGGGGGCTTCGCCCATCGTGCCGATCACCTCGTCGTGCCCCTCGTGGCCGATCAGCACGATGGTGTAGCCCTCGCGGGCGAACTTGATCGCTTCCTTGTGAACCTTCGTAACCAGAGGACAGGTCGCGTCGATGGCGCGGAGGTTCCGCTCCTCGGAGTGCTTGCGGATGACCGGCGAAACCCCGTGAGCGCTGTAGAGGACCGTGGCGCCGGTGGGCACCTCGGCGATGTCGTCCACGAACACCACACCGAGCTTCTGAAACTTCTCGACGATCGGCCGGTTGTGAACGATCTCGTGGTAAACGTACAGCGGGCTGCCGAACAGCCGCAGTGCCGTCTCCAGCGCGTCGATTGCCATGTTCACGCCGGCGCAAAACCCCCGCGGGTTCGCAAGAATGATGTTCATGCGGTGCCTCCTGTCCGGGTATGGTACGCCCTCAGTGCCTGACGTGCCAATAGAAGCAACCCACCCCCCAGCCCCCTCCCTATCAGGGAGGGGG
>BFBZ01000005.1_pt564 | contig 11634 bp, 13 predicted proteins | sample 1888401 | NCBI WGS metagenome assembly BFBZ01 (sample SAMD00112614, study PRJDB3348) | symbiont metagenome | host: Chara braunii | reverse complement strand
TCCCGGCGCCGGCATCCGCTTCGCCATGAAGGCGATCGAGCACGGCAAGCATATCGTGATGGTCAATGTGGAAGCGGATGCGGTGGCCGGTCCGATCCTGGCGCGGAAAGCGCGGCAGGCGGGCGTGGTCTATTCGCTGGCCTGGGGCGACCAGCCGGCGCTGATCGCCGATCATGTCGACTGGGCGCGCGCCGCGGGCTTCAAGGTCGTCGCCGCCGGCAAGGGCACGCGCTACCACCCGACCTATCACCAGTCGACGCCGGATACGGTGTGGGACATCCTCGACAAGTACATGAAGATCAAGGATCGCAACTCGATCAACCCGAAGATGTTCAACTCCTTTGTCGACGGCACCAAGTCCGGCATCGAGATGACCGCCGTCTGCAACGCCACCGGATTGCGCGCGCAGAGCGAAGGCCTGTCGTTCCCGCCGGCCACTCGCTTCGAGCATGCGGAGATCTGCAAACCCAAATCCGCCGGCGGCGTGCTGGAGAGTGCCGGCGTGACCGAGGTCACGTCATCGGTCTACCGCGACGGCACCGACGTGCCGCACAGCCTGGTGATGGGCACCTATGTCGTGTTCGAAACCGGCAGCGCCTACACGGAAGAGTGTTTCCGCGAGTACAGCATGCTGCCGGACAAGACCGGCAAATACGCCTCGCTCTATCGCCCGATCCACATGATCGGGCTGGAGCTCGGCATATCGGTCGCCTCCGCCGCGCTGCGCAAGGAGCCCACCGGCGCACCTGTCACGTTCAATTCGGATGTGGTCGCGACCGCCAAGCGCAAGCTGAAAACGGGCGAGATGCTCGACGGCGAAGGCGGCTTCTGCGTCTGGGGCAAGCAGACCCCGGCCGACGCCTCGCTGCGGCAGGGCTATCTGCCGCTCGGCCTGGCGCACCAGGTCAAACTCAAGACCGATATCGCCGAGGGGCAGCGGCTGCGGTGGGCGGACGTGGACTACGATCCGAACAACTCCGCCGTGCGCGTTCGCCGCGAGATGGAGGCGGCCTTCCGCCAGCCGAACGCCGTGGCCTAACTCGACCGGTCGCAAGCATGAAGCTGCCCGGCGGATTCGATCCACCGGCAGCATGCGTCGTGAAACACCACCCGTCCTTGAGATCGAGGCTCGCTTGAAGGAAAGTTGGCGGGACGGGGCCAGACCTGGAGTCTTTTCCGTTCCGATGGAATCGGAACGGGGCTCTGGCATTTTGTTTTGACGCGTTGTCTCCGCGCAACCGCTTCGCGTTTGTCGCGAGGCAACCGGTATCCACGTCGCTGGAAAATGCTCTAGCTGTAACCCCAGCACCACTCCGTCGTGATCCGCTGGAACGCCATGGTGAAATCGTTGGCACCGGCCAGCGATTTATCGACGTATTCGGCCCCGGGCACCTCCCTGCTGAGCTTCAATCCTTCGTTGAAAATGCCTTCGAGCGCTTCATGCGTTGGCATTATCGATCTCTTGTCCGGAAGGGAATTGAACGTTCCAATTTCAACCCTTCCGAGGTGACGCCGCCTGGCCGACACCGATCTGCATCAGGTCTTGGCCAATCACGAGCTCGCCAGAGAAGCCCTTGCCCGCGGGTAGCAGTTGTTCGCGCGTGGCAGTGCCTGGAACAATGTGGCTAAGAACGAGTTTCTTGACGCCTGCCGCTTCAGCTATTCCTCCAACCTCTTCAACCGGCGTGTGGGCGTTCAACAGATGCTGCATCAAGCCTTCCTGGGCAACCGAACGCGGCGCCGGAAAGAGAGCATGGATCATGCTCGTCACAATGACCTCGTGAACGAGAATGTCTGCGCCTTTTGCAAGTTTGATCAAATTCTCGCTTCGCCCCGTATCGCCCGAGAACACAATGGACCCATCATCGGTGTCGAAGCGGTAGGCGAATGCGGGCCAGACCGGAGCGTGCTGCACCAGGGTTGCAGAAACACGAACGCGATCGTCCTCGAAAAGTTTGAACGGCTCCATCGGGGGCGAAGGGGTTTCATTCGGCGATTTGAAGCCGGCAATTGGCGGGATGTCGATGTCGTGCACCTCGACCAATTCTTCGAGACTGCGTTTTCCGTTGTCGCGCATTCGGTCATTCAAATCCGTCGCGAAGGCCTGATAGAGGTAGCCCGTCATGTCCTTGGTGCCGGGCGTCGGATTATCGGGATTGATGATCGGCACAGTCGGGGTCGGAGAACCGGGCAATGAAAAGACAGGCGCCATTTGGCCTCGCCGGCCCGGACCAAAGACCTTGAGGGGTGAGGATGAGCGATCGAGCCCAGTGAACAACCCGAACACCAGCAGGTTCGCATAATCGATTGTATGATCGGAATGGAGGTGGGTCAGGAAGAGCGCTCTCAAGCTGGCGGTCATGACCGTGCGGCTGTTCGCTGGCGATATCGCTTGCTGAAGTCGTTTCCCGACCCCCTCGCCGCAGTCCACGACATAATAGGCGTCTCCGACCGCAACTGCCGACGAGATGCCGCATTGGTCCGAATTCGGCCACCAACTGGGACCGCCTGCAGTGCCCAGCAAAATAAGTCTGGTCCTGGAACTGCTGGCGCCTCCGGATGATTGTGCGAGCCGAATTCGTGTGTCCAGGCTACCGTCGCCTGCAACGGCGGAGCATATCATGGGCGTAATAAGGCTTGCTCCAGCGGCGCTTCCCGCGATGAAGCCGCGGCGCGTGAGCGCTTGCCGGACCTCGCGTGTCTGAGCCAGGTCCGTTCGTCCCCTGCCAGCGGGCTTATCGTTGGCATTAGCCAGCGATTTATCGCCGTATTTGGCCCCGAGCACCTTCCTAATGAGCTTCAATCCATCGTTGAAAATGTCTTCGAGCGCTTGATGCGTTGCCATCATCGACCTCCTCCCTTCAAGATTGTCATACAGAATGACAATCATTCAAATAAGTTGCAAGTTGGATTCGCGTCGACTAGGGTGTTTTGCATGCAGAACTAAGAGGTTGACGGATGGATCGGCCGATCAGGCGCCCCGCAGATCAGGAGGGCGAAGCCGCGAGCCCGCAACAGGCGTTCCTGCGGGTCGCAACACCACCCACCCTCCGGCACCAGATCGTCGAGCGACTCAAGGAAGCGATCGAGCTTGGACAGCTCCTGCCGGGTGCGCGGCTTATCGACCGCGACCTTTGCGAGCGCATGGGCGTGTCCCGAACCTCCATTCGCGAAGCGGTGCGTGAACTGGAAGCGGCCGGCTTGATCACCACCTTGCCCAACAAGGGCTCGATCGTCTCGATCGTGACACCCGAGATGGCGCGCTCGATCTACGAGACGCGCGCCGTCCTCGAGGGACTGGCTGCCCGGCTGTTTGCCCGCCGCGCCAGCACGGACCAGATCGTTGCTATCAAGAATGCGGTCGACGAGCTCGCCTCGGTGTACACGAACTATACGCCGCAAGGCATGATGCGCGCAAAGACCGAGTTCTATCGCATTCTGCTGGAAGGATGCGGCAATCCCATCGTGGCGGACATGCTCCGGATCATCCACACCCGTGTCTCTCAGCTTCGCGCCACGTCGCATTCCAACCCTTTGCGAGCCGAGCGGTCGATCGCCGAGATCCGCGAGATCGTGGCGGCCTTCGAAGCCCGCAACGACGAGGCGGCCTGGTATAAGTGCGTGAGGCATATCGAGAATGCCGCAGAAGCGGCCCTCGCGGTGCTGGCGACGCAACAGCCGTCGCAATCCGGGCCGGCAAAATCGCGCCCGGGCAAACCCGCGGCCAAACCGAAACCCCGCAAGTCGTGATGGTTGCCGTGCGCAGGCCGGCCGCAGGAAAGCCTTGAATTACCCTGCGCTGACGGAAATGCCGCCATCCACATGGAGGACTTCGCCAGTGATGAAGTTCGCGGCCGGCGACAAAAGAAAACGTATCGCCTGGGCGACGTCCTGTTCGGTGCATAGCCTGCGCAGCGGTGTCTTGGCCTTGCGCAGCTCATAGCCCTGCTCGTCGACGATGGCACGCGCCCCCGGTGTCGGCACCGCGCCCGGAGCCACCGCATTGACCCGGACAGCGCGCGGTCCAAGTTCGACAGCCAGCGCGCGCGTCAGCGCGACAATGCCCCCCTTCACGGCCGCATAGATGGCGGTGTTTGCATAACCTTGATCTGCCGCCGGTGACGCAAGGTTGATGACCGAGACCGAACGCGCCACATCCCGGTGACGCAGCAGCGCCTGGACTCCCCACACCGGAGCCTTCAATCCGATCGCCAGCATGCGATCCATGGTTTCGGTCAAGACCCGCTCGATCGGCTCGTAGCGGATCCACATCGCGTTGTTGATCACTGCATCAATGCGCCCGCAGCTGCGCGCGAGCTCCGCGGCAGCCTCCGCGAAGCCTGCCTCGGTCGCAAGATCGGCCGTCAGCGGCACAGCCTTGCCCCCCTTGTCGCGGATTTCGCGCGCAACTGCTTGCGCACTCTCTCCCATCACGTCCGCAATTCCCACCGTCGCGCCGGCGGCGGCAAGCAGCTCGCCGGCCGCCCGCCCGATCCCGCGGCCAGCGCCCGTCACCAGGATGACTTGGTCAGACCCGCTCATGAAAACTCCTGTTGCTCGATTCGATTGGTATTGACTGACTATCATACAATATGATCAAAAGCGGCAACAATCGTTGAAACAAGGCGACCGCGGGGGAGGACTACATGGGATCTGCCAAGCTGAAACTGGCGGCCGTCGGGCTCGCTTTAAGTGGGCTGCTCTCGAGCGCAAAGGCTCAGACAGCTCCGCCTGTGCGCATCGGCGTCATGGCCAAATTCGCGCAAATCAACGGCGCCGCCATTCTCAACGGGGCGACCCTCGCAGCCGAGGAAATCAATGCTGCCGGCGGCATCAAGGGGCGCAAGGTCGAACTCATCACGTATGACGATCAGGGTTCGGCCAGCGACGCCGTCCTGGCGTTCCAGCGCGCCGCCAAGCAGGATAAGGTTCATGCGATTGTCGGCACCTTTCTCAGCGAGATCGCGATCGCGCTGACGCCCTGGGCCGCCCGCCTCAAGACCCCCTACATCATCACCGGCGCGGGGGCCGATCAGGTCGGCCTGCTGGTGAAGCAGAATTACCCGGCCTACAAATATGTTTTCCGCACGATCCTTCCGGCGAGCTCGACGGCGCGCGGGGTCTGCGAGTCGATGGGTGACGTTGGCGTCAAGCAGCTGGGTTACGGAAGCGCCGTACTGCTCACCGAGGATGCGGCCTGGACCAAGAGCTACGATGAGTTTCTGAAGACGTGCCTGCCGTCGGTCGGCCTGAAGGTTCTGGATACGGTCAAGGTCGCAACCGATACCAGCGACTTCACGCCGATCTTCCAGAAGATCGAAGCCGCCAAACCCAGCGTCATCGTGACGGGCGTCGGAATTGTCGGCAACAAGCCCGTCGTGCAGTGGCACAATCAGCAGGTTCCTCTGCTGATGATGGGCTACAATGCCCAGGCGGGCGCCAGCGCGTTTTGGAAGGAAACCAGCGGCGCCACCAACGGCGTTGTCACGTTTACCGCCGCGTCCGAAGATTCCCCACTCACGCCAAAGACCGTCCCCTTCGCAAAAGCCTATCTCAAGCGCTTCAATACCACGGCGGCGGCACACTCCTTCGCGACCTATGACGCGGTCTATCTGCTCAAGGATGCCATCGAGCGCGGCGGCACGACGGACGCCGATGCGCTCACCGACGCACTCGAAAAAACCGATTACGTGGGCGCCAGCGGCCGCATCGTTTTCCAAGGACCCGACGATCCCCTCACCCACGACATGAAATACGGCAACGGCTTCGTCACAGGCGTCAGCATACAGTGGCAGGATGGCAAACAAGTCACGATCTGGCCGCCGAATGCCGCCACCGGCAAGGTTGTAGGTTCTCCTGTCGCATCGAAGTAGTTCTTCACTGCAGGAACTGCCCGGACCGATCGAGGATCGGCCGCTCGGATTGAGGTCGTTCGTCACATGCTGGCTCAACTGCTCATCAGCGGATTTCTCATCAGCGCCGTCTATGCCCTGGCGACGACCGGCTTTACGCTGCTTTATGGCGTCAGCGGAATCCTCAACCTGGCACATGGCACCACGCTGGCAACAGCCGGCATCGTCGCCTGGTATGTCGCCGGCCTCACATCCTTCGGTCCTGTCCAGGTCATGGTTGCCGGCGTGGCGTCGGGAATCGCCGTCGGTCTGCTGACCTACGCGGTGATCGTGCGGCCGATCCAGCGTTTACCCGGGCTGTCGGAGGCCGACGAGCATGTTTTCATGCTGGTCGGCACCCTGTTGTGGACCATCATTCTCCAGGAAACGCTCGCCAATGTGTTCGGAGACGTTCCCGTGAGCGTGCCGCAGATCGTGAGCGGCGTTGTCAATATATTCGGCGTGCGGACGCCCATCTCGAGTCTGCTGGTTGCGGCAATCTCGTGGAGTCTTCTCGGGGCGCTCTGGCTCTATGTCGGGTTCACCAAATCCGGCCGCTCGCTGCTGGCCGCCTCGATCAATCCTCGCGGCCTCGTGCTGTGCGGCTTCAATCTCGCCTCGATCCACAGGGTGGTGTGGACCATCTACGGCCTTCTGGCAGGCGTCGCGGGCGTTCTGATTGCCATGGTCCATGGCGTATCCCCGAGCGGCGGCCTCGAATTGACGGCGACCGCTTTCTCAATCGTCATTCTAGGCGGCCTCGGCAGCGTCACCGGATCGCTGATTGCCGCCAATGTCATCGGCTACATCGAAACGGCGACCGCCTATCTCGTCGGGCCATCGCTACGCAGTCTGCCATCCCTGATCATTCTGGTCGGCGTCCTCTACTTCCGCCCCCAGGGACTGTTCGGCCGCCGGTGACCCGATGAACCATCCGACAGTGCCCGCCCCATCGAACGCAAGACGTCTTTCGCTGCCAGCGACCAGCCTGCCATGGCTCGCGGTGCCGTGCCTGATCTCGCTGCCATTCCTCGGCATATCCGAATACGCGATCGGCATTTTCACATTGGGCCTGTTTTTCGCTGTCTACGCCATGGGATGGGACCTGCTGTTCGGTTACGCCGGGGAGCCCAATTTCGGCGCAACCTTCCTGATCGGGGTCGGCGCTTACTCTGCTGCAATCCTCAACAGCAATGGCATTGCTCCCCCTTGGATATGCGTCATCGCCGGGTCCGTGATGTCCGTCTTTGCTGGCGTGCTGCTGGCGCTTCCAGCGCTGCGGCTGCGCGGTCCCTATTTCGGCCTCGTCACGCTCGTGGCCGTGCTCATCCTGCGGCAGCTGATCATCCTGTTCTCGCACCAGACCGGCGGCGAAATCGGCATTGCCGTACCGGGTGTATTGGCGCTGAGCTCCACCGCGAACTACGAGATCGCACTTGGCTGCGCAATCGTGAGCGCCGTCATGATCATCATCGTCGCGCGATCGCCGTTCGGCCTGATTCTTCAGGCCATCGGCCAGGATCCGCTCAACGCCCAGGCCATGGGGTTCAGCACCACCAAATACAAGCTGACAGCCTTCTGCTACAGCGCGTTCTTTTCCGGGCTGGCCGGCGCCCTGATGACATTCTACATGGGGACCGCATCGCTCAACGTTTTCGTCGATGCTTCGGTCGGGGTCCAAATTATCATCGCCGCCATCATCGGTGGCCGTCGAACCATCATCGGGCCTGCGATCGGCGGCGTCTTTCTCGTCGTGCTCGGCGAATACATGCGCCCATTCGGCCGGTTGAGCGAGCTGGTCGTGGCCATCGTCGCATTGATCGTCCTCTTGTTCCTGCCGAACGGTTTGCTCGGTCTGCTGAAGTGGAAAAGGGGCGCACGCTGATGTTGCTGAACGCCACGGGATTGCACAAGCGCTTCGGCGGTCTTCAGGCGGTCAACGGAGTGGACCTCACGGTCGGCGAACGCGAAATCGTCGGCCTGATCGGGCCGAACGGATCAGGCAAGTCCACCCTGCTCAGCCTGCTTATGGGCATCCATCGGATCGACGCCGGCAAGGTGCGGATCGGTGAGACGGACATCACGGGCTGGCCGCCTCACAAGATCGCCCGGTTCGGAATGAGCATGATGTTTCAGCACTCCCGTCCGCTTCTGCAGCAAACCGTTCTGGAGAACGTGCTGCTCGCCCTGCTCCCCGACAAGATGCTCAACTTTCGTTTCTCCGCGGACCTGCTCGCCCGCGCGCGGGATATTTTGGCCCAGGTTCATCTGACGGAAGCGGCGAACCGGCTACCCGGAGAGCTGGCCTTTGCTGATCTTCGCCGACTGGAACTTGCCAAGACCCTTGCGGCGCACCCGAAACTGATGCTGCTCGACGAACCGTTCGCCGGACTCAGCGCCACGGAGGTTCGGGAGTTCTCCACCTTGATCCGCGCAATGCGCGACGAAGGGCGATCCATCATCCTCGTCGATCACAATGTGAAGGGCGTGCAGGCGCTCGTCGATCGCATGGTGGCCATGAGCAGCGGAACCAAGATCGCCGACGACCGCCCGGATCGCGTGCTTGCGGACGAGCAGGTCCGCAGGGTCTATCTTGGTTCCCGCGAGTCCGGCGCGACGGTTGCACCTCCCGAAATCGTATCTCAACCGATCCTCGATGTCTCGGATCTTTCCGTCCGCTACGGCAAGGCGACCGCACTCGACAAGGTATCATTGACAGCACACCAGGGCGCGGTCACCGCACTTGTCGGCCTCAATGGCGCCGGCAAGTCCACCCTGTTTCATGCTGTCTGCCGCCTGGTTCGCAGCAGCGGGACCATCCGGTTTGCCGGGCATGCCGCAGCTGACAGGGCTGATCAGATTGCGCGATCCGGTATCGTCCTGTGCCCCGAGAAACGTGAGCTCTTCGGCGACATGACGGTGCTCGAGAATCTCAAGATGGGCGGCAGCCATTTGCCGGCGGCGGATTTCCGGGAAAGGATCGATTTCGTCGAGACGCTGTTTCCCCGCCTCGCCGAGCGCCGCAAGCAGAATGCGCGGACGCTTTCCGGCGGAGAACAGCAGCAGCTCGCCATTGGCCGCGCGCTCATGATGAAGCCGAAGCTGCTTTTGATCGATGAACCTACGCTCGGGCTCGCGCCTGTCGTCCTGGACCTGATCTCGGAGACAATCGAGACGTTGCGGGCCTCCGGCGAATTATCCCTGTTCATCGCGGAGCAGAATATCACTTTTGCGCTCCGCCACGCCAATTCGATTCACCTGCTCGAACAAGGACAGATCGTCTGGTCGGGCCCCACGCACCGATTCGCCGACGAGGTCGGCTACAAGGTGCTGTAAACGCGCTGGAGGAGAAATTGATGGAAACGGTGACCACGACCGCGCAGGCGCGCGGCAAGACATTCGCCATTCACGGCTTTTGCGAGCCCCGTTTCGCAGGGGTGCGCGACGCCTTCATCGAGAACTACCGTTGTGAGGACGAGGTCGGCTCGGCCTTCAGCGTGGTGCACGACGGCAAGACGATCGTCGACCTGTGGGGCGGCTGGAAGGATGCCGCCTGCAGCAAGCCGTGGGAGCGCGACACCATCGTCTGCATGATGTCGGTGGTGAAGGGCCTCGGCGGCATCACCTTCAACATGCTGATCGATCGCGGCCTCGTGGATCCCGACGCGCCCGTTGCCAGGTATTGGCCCGAATTCGCGGAGAACGGCAAGGACATGCTGCCGGTCCGCTTCGTGCTCGATCACCGGGCGGGGCTGCCCGTGGTCACCGCTCCGCTTCCCCGCGGCGCGATGTTCGACCGCGAGGCCATGACCAACGCACTCGCCGCTCAAGCGCCGCTGTGGGAGCCCGGGACCAAAGCCGGATACCACATTCACACCCAGGGCTTCCTGCTCAGCGAAATCTGCCGACGCGTGACGGGCAAGACGATCGCCCGCTTCTTCCGCGACGAGATCGCATTGCCGCTCAAAGCGGACTATCAGATCGGCGGCCTGTCGGAGGCCGACCAGATGCGGTGCGCCGAACTTCAGCCGGTGCTCGAAGGCACACTGTTCGCGGTGAAGGACAACGAACCCGAGACGCTGCTCGGCAAGGCCTTCGCCCAGAATCCGGACGAGCCCTGGCCTGTGACGCTCAATTCGAAAGCCTGGCGCGAGGCCGAGATCTCCAGCGCCAACGGCCATGGCAACGCGCGCGCGGTGGCGCGCATCTATGCCGCAGTCGCGAGAGGCGGAGAACTGGACGGTGTTCGTCTGCTGTCGCCTGCGGGAATCGCGCGCATGGGTACTGAACAGCACAACATGACCGAGGTCATGCAGCAACGCCCGTATCATCAGGGTCTTGGCGTCCTCCTCAACACCGCGGAAGCGGTGTGGATGGGACCGAACCCGAAGGCGTTCGGCCACCACGGGATCGGCGGGTCGCTCGGGATGGCAGATCCCGAGGCGAAACTGGGGATCTCCTACAGCGTCAATCGGATGCACGCACGCGGCGACAATGGCCCCCGCGCACGGCGGCTGATCGAAGCCGTCTACGCTTCGCTGTAAGGGAGTCCGGACATGGACCGTTCGACGAGCGCAAATGTTGCGGTCATTACGGGTGGTGGCGGCGGCATCGGTGCCGCCACCGCGGCGATCCTGCAGGAAGAAGGCTGGCGCGTGGTGATCGCGGACCTCGATCTTGCTCGCGCTGAGGCAGAAGCAGGCCGCATCGGCGCCATCCCTTGCGCCATCGACATCACCGACAAGCAATCCGTCTGTCTCTTATACACATCTAGATGTGTATAAGAGACAGCTGTAAGGGAGTCCGGACATGGACCGTTCGACGAGCGCAAATGTTGCGGTCATTACGGGTGGTGGCGGCGGCATCGGTGCCGCCACCGCGGCGATCCTGCAGGAAGAAGGCTGGCGCGTGGTGATCGCGGACCTCGATCTTGCTCGCGCTGAGGCAGAAGCAGGCCGCATCGGCGCCATCCCTTGCGCCATCGACATCACCGACAAGCAATCCGTTGATACAGCGGCAGCCTGGGTCGAACGCGATGTCGGGCCCTGCGGCGCCCTCGTCGCATGCGCCGCTCACCTCGAAAATCCACACCGGCCTGAAGATCAGGACCTCGCAGAGTTCGACCGCATCGTCGCAACCAATATTCGCGGTACGTTCCTGACCATAACCGCTTTCGGAGCGGGCATGCTCCGCCGCGGCAAAGGTTCGATCGTCACCGTCGGCTCAATCACCGCGCTCAATTCATCCCCTCTTGTCGCCTACGGACCATCCAAATCCGCAATCCTCGCGATGACGCGCGACTTTGCAGGCGCATGGGGCCGGAAGGGAATCCGGGTCAATTGCGTGTGCCCGGGCCCCACACGGACTCCTGCTGTCGAGGCGAGCTACGCCAGGGGCGAACGCGATCCCAATGTCATGACCGCGCAGACGGCGTTGGGTCACCTCGTCGATCCCCGCGATGTCGGCCACGCAGCCGCATTCCTGCTGTCGGAACGGGCACGCTCGATTACCGGCGCCATTCTGCCTGTGGATGCAGGTACGCTCGTGAGTCAACTGTGGTCTCTCTACGGGGGTCTTCCAGAATAAGGGCGTCTCCGCCCGCAGCACCGCCCGAGAAACTTCAGGAAGGTCCCATTTTTCGGCGCAATTGTATCGCGGAATTCCCCTGTGAAGGAGGATGACCACATGGCCGATTTGAGCGCCGCCTATGAAGAAACAGTCCGGGCCATTGTCGCGAGCGTAT
>BFBZ01002112.1_pt1 | contig 11637 bp, 9 predicted proteins | sample 1888401 | NCBI WGS metagenome assembly BFBZ01 (sample SAMD00112614, study PRJDB3348) | symbiont metagenome | host: Chara braunii | reverse complement strand
GCCAACAGCAACAGGACAATAATGACCCAAAGGGCGAAATTGCGCAGATTGGCGTTCATCGATTTTCCTTCGTGGTCGCGCGGATCGCGGCCGTTCGTCCTCGGACTCATCCCTGGGTAGCCACGAGGGAATCCCCCGGTCGACCATCTCGTAATCTAGGTACCACTCGCCGCAATGCCAAGGGAACTAGAAAGGACTATTTATCGCATCCTAGCCCGATTCCCGCTCAAAAAATGGCGCGGGAAAGCGCCGCCAAGGCAGGTGGTTAAGCGTCCGCGAAGGCGGTGAACCGCTTCAGACCCCGCGCGACCGCCGCGGCGGCGCGGGCGTGATGCGGATCGTCTCTCTCGTCATGCTTACCAGTGCACCAGCCAGGGTCTGTTTTAGCCTGCCCGGAGCAGACGTACCACCATCTGCGATCTCCGCAAGAGTCCGGTCCAGCCGCGCCAGCAGCGACTCTGCCTTGCCGAGTTCCACGGGACCTTCGGTTCCAACGCGGTTGATCGCGCGCATCAGCAGCCGCAGCCTGATTTCGGCTGGAAGTGCGACAAAGGCGCGCGCCTCGAAGGTCTCGCCGTGAATCGCGCCCACCGGCCTGCTCCCGGCCGCGCGCAGTGCAAGATAGCGTTCGGCGCCATCCACCATCAATTCGATCGCGGCATTGGCCCGTCCGAGCCGGTCGGCCAGCATCGCCAGCGTCCGGGCATCGCCGCCCTCGGCGGCCAGAGCCGGCATCAGGGCGCGCAGCCGCGGCCGGGTGAAGGCGGGATCTTGATTGGTCGGATCATCTGCGAAAGGGATGCCGGCCGAGCGCAGCGTCGCCACCAGCCTGGCCTTGGCAACGTCGAGCAGAGGCCGCGCCAGCAACAGCCCTTCACGCTCGCTGAGCGGTGCCATCGCCGCGAGCCCCGCGATGCCGCTGCCGCGCAAGAGCCGCATCAGCACGGTCTCGGCCTGGTCGTCACGGGTGTGGGCGGTGACGACGTGTCCGGCGCCAGCCTGCCGCGCGGCGCGTGCCAGCAGGCGATATCTTGCCAGGCGCGCCGCTTCGGGAATCCCAGTGTCCGGCTTCTCATCGTTCCAGCGCAGGGTCCGGTGTGGAATTGCCAGCCTGCGCGCGGTCTCCTTCACCATGCGGGCTTCACGGGCGGACTCGCGCCGCAGCGCATGGTCGACCGTCACGGCCACAAGGCGCGGCCCCTCCGCGAGCCCCGCGCGCCACTGCGCCGCGAGCCACATCAGAGCCATCGAATCCGGACCGCCCGACACGGCGAGCACCAGCGCGGGCGCCCCCGAAAGCGGGGCGAACAGGCGCTCGGCTTCGGCTGCGGAGATCGCAGGATCGGCTTCGGAACGGGCCTTCGACATGGCGCCGCAGCCTACCCGCCCCGCCGATTATAGGCGAGAGGCTCCCCCTCGCCCGGGGACGTTCAGCACTTCACCCGCTTCTGCTCGCGATCGACGGTGGCCTTCACGCCCGCCGAGGCGCGCGGATATTTACGCGTCACTTCGCCGAACGCGGCGCAGGCGGCCTCCTTCTCCTTCAGCGCGGCCAGCGACTGGCCGAGCCGGAGCAGCGCATCCGCCGCCTTGCCCGACTTCTCGTATTTCGTCGTCACGGCGAGGAAGACCTCGGCGGCATCGCGATATTGCTGACGCTGGTAGAAGCTCTCGCCGAGCCAGTATTGCGCGTCGCCGACCATCGGATCGTTCGGATATTTCTGGGTGAAGTTGCGCATCGTCTGCTCGGCCAGCGCGTAGTCGCGGCGCTGCATGTAGCCGATGCCGAGGTCGTATTCGTCGCGCGGCGTCTGCCGCGGCGGCGCGGTCTCCAGTCCGCCAGCGCCGGGAGCGGCGGCCGGCGGAGCACCCTGGGGATAGCGACCGCCCGTGTTGGCGAGAGTCGTGGCATCGCCGGCGGGACGGCCGGCGGGCTGGCCGCCACCCGGCTGGATCGGCAACTGGCCGCCGCCGAGCGCTTGGGGGGCGCCGGGAGCCGTCGGATTCTGGCTCGGATCGAACGCATCGCCGCGGCGGCCCCGGCCAGGGGCCGCCGGCTCCTGGACGATTTGCACCGGCGCGCCGGCCTGCGGCTGCGCGTAGCCCGGCTGCTGCTGGGGATAGGCCTGTTGCGGCTGGCCGTACGGCTGCTGGCCATATTGCTGCTGGCCGTTGGCCGGCTGCGCAGCCTGGCCGTAGGCGGGATTGGCCTGCGCCGGCGCGGCCGCGCTCGGCTGCGCCGCGGCGGCGCCCCCAGGTGCTGCGCCCTGCAGTTGTCGCAGCCGCTCCTCGAGCTGGCGATTGCGATATTGCAGCTCCTCGTTCTGACCGGTCAGTTGCCGGAGCTGATTTTCGAGCCGCTGAATCCGGATCTCGGGATCATCATCATCGGTCTGGGCGAGCGCCCGCGACGAAAATGCCTGGCACGAGAAAATGACGAGCGCGGCGAGGATCGCGGCGGCGCTCCGTGGAAGAAACATGAACGACATGCTGCCCTGACGACCAGATCGGCGAGACGTTGAAAACAGGCCTGTGAGCGTGGCTGTAAAGCAGAAATGCGACGGATACAAATGACGTTCAAGCGAAGAAAATACCAAGTCCGGCCGAGACCCGCCGACCACAAACGACGAAGCCGGCGTCGATGGGCGACGCCGGCTTCATCAGCAACGGATTCGTTCAGCTTTATGAACTGGCGTTCAGGACCGTGACCGCACGGCGGTTCTGCGACCAGCACGAGATGTCGTTACAGACCGCCACCGGCCGCTCCTTGCCGTAGGAGATCGTGCGCATGCGGCCCTGGTCGATGCCGCGCGACGCCAGGAAGTTGCGGACCGACTGCGCGCGCCGCGCGCCCAGCGCAATGTTGTACTCGCGGGTGCCGCGCTCGTCGGCGTGGCCCTCGATCGTGAAGGAGTAGCGCGGATAGCTCTGCAGCCACTGCGCCTGCTTCTCCAAGGTCGCGATCGCCTGCGGCGTGAGATCGGTCTGATCGCTCTCGAAGAAGACGCGATCGCCGACATTCACGACGAAGTCCTGCTGGCTGCCTGGAGTCGCAGCGCTGGCCATCGCCCCGTCGGCCCCGGTGAGATTCTTGTTGGCGCAGGCGCCCATCGACAGCGCCACGGCCAGCACGGCGGCCAACTTCAATCCCTGGAGGATACGCATCTGATATTTCATTCCCGGAGCCTCCACGCTCACGTTCTTAGACTGCCATCCGGTCTACAGGGCGATGGTTAAGCGAACGTTCCGTCAACCTTGATGGGGTCTTGCCGAACCCCGTCAAATGCTAACGAAACCCGAAAAGCGACCGCGATGGTTAATGGGTTGTAAATGTGGCGCCAGGGTGAAGGCAAGCCGCTCAGCGCCTGCAGCAGGGCGCTTTTTCGCTGATTTTTGCATCGCTGCCACGGTGCGAACCGGCCGGACGGCCGAACTGGCCCCGATATCGGCCGACGATCAGCCAGCCCTCGCGACCGCGTGAATCCTGAACGAATCAGTGAAGGCGTCCGGCGCCGGACGATCGAACAGCATCCGTCGCTCGAACGCGCTCGATCGCATGAACGGAAAGCGCTGGAACACGCGATCGCGGATCGAAGGATAATGCGCCGCCACCAGGCCGACCGGCTTGGTGAGACCGGAGTAGAGCCGCGGTTCACCCCATGGTTCCTGCAGGAACACCTTCTTGTAGAACGCACGATGCTCGGGGCGCACGTTGGCGAGACCGATGTCCGCATTGAAATGGGCGCAGGCAACGTAGCCGAGCCGGACGGTCACATAGGGAAGCGCCGGAAACAGCCGCGCCTTCTCATGGTCGGCGACGAACCGAGTCGGGTCGATGATGACCTTGCCGCGATCGAGCTCGGGATGCAGTAGGTCGGCGAACATGTCCGAGGACAGCGATCGGCGCCATTGCGAGTTCAGCACGCTGATGCGGATCGAGCTGTAGAGCTCGCCATTGACGTAGACGCCGAAGATGAAGCTGTTGGGAAGATCGTCATATTCGTCGCTGACGCGTTCGCTGGGCGACGGCAGGATGGCGCCTTCACGCAGGTAGGCGCGGTAGCGCAGCCGATAGATCTCGTCCTTGTCTTCAGCAGTCAACGCCAGTCGATAGTCCACGTTCTCCAGCACATCCGACTTCTGCTCAGCAACGGCACTCACTCTAGCCGCCGACTTCATCCGCAACCCCTTTTCACACAACTCCTACGAGCAGTATGAGCTTAACAGCGGGTTAATGCCGACGCAAAGCTTTCGCCGGTACAAAGTTAACGGCACGTAGAATCCCGGAGGCGTAACCGTGACTTACGGGATTGGATGCTACGCTGGACGATTGCTTCGGATCACTTGCGTATCAAATCGAAACGGATTCGCTTGGCATGCACGTGCGATGTTTCCGAACGATGCGACGTGGGGTTGTTACATTGCCATTCCCATACGAGCCATGCTCGGACCGGCGGGATGCTGCGCACAGAGCCGCCTTCAGCACTGGTCGGTCTTTCCCGGCACCACCGCATCAAGGCGGAGGTCGGGCGATCAAGCGATCGAACGTGTCCCGCCGGCGGCCGCGATCGCCCCGTCGCTCGAACGGCGCCCATGCGATGCATTCAGGAGCTGCCGGATGCGGATGGCGGGGACGGGCCGGCTGAACAGATAGCCCTGCGCCTCGGTGACCGTACCGTCGGCGCTGACCAGTTCGAGCTGCTCGTTGGTCTCGATGCCCTCCACCACCACCGACATGCCGAGATCGGCGGACAATCTTGCGACACCGCGCAACAGGGTCAGCGGCCGATCGCTGTCGATTCCTTCGAGGAATGAGCGATCGATCTTGACCTTCTCCAACGGGAAGTTGTGCAGATAGCTGAGGCTCGAATAGCCGGTGCCGAAATCATCGAGCGAAATACGGACCCCGAGCATGTGCAGCTGCGACAGCACATCGTGGGTGAGCTGAGTGTTGCGCAACAGCGAGGATTCGGTGATCTCGATCTCGAGCCGATGCGGCGGCAGCCCGGACACTTCGAGCGCGTAGCGGACCTCACTGAGCACATCGCGCTGATGGAACTGCTGCGGCGAGAAGTTGACGGCGACGCTGACCGCATCCGGCCATTTCATGCATTCCAGGCAGGCCTTGCGCAGGATCCAGCGGCCGAGATCAACGATCAGGCCCATGTCCTCGGCGACGGGAATGATGTCGACCGGCGAGACCGTGCCGCGCACCGGGTGGTTCCAGCGCAGCAGCGCCTCGCAGGTCGAGATCTTGCCGGACTTCAGGTTGACCAGCGGCTGGTAGAACAGCTCGAACTCCTCGTTCGCCAGCGCCTTGCGCAGGTCGAGCTCGAGGATGCGGCGTGCTTCCACCGTCTGGGCGAGTTCATCGCGGAAGAAGCAGAAGGTGCCGCGTCCCTCCGCCTTGGCGCGATACAGCGCCATGTCGGCATTCTTCAGCAGGGTGTCGGCGCTGATCCCCGGCGCGGTCATGGCGATGCCGACACTGGCGCCGATCTCGACCAGGTGATTGTCGATCTTGTAGCGCTCGCTGAGCTGGTCGACGATCCGGCGCGCCAGCATCGCCGCGTCGTCGTTGGAGCGGATGTTGCGCTGGAACACCACGAACTCGTCGCCGCCGAAGCGCGCGACGAAGTCTTCAGGACGCAGCATGTCGCGCAGCCGCTCGGAGACCGCGCAGAGCAGTTGATCGCCGCAGGGGTGGCCGAGCGTGTCGTTGACCTGCTTGAAGCGGTCGAGATCGACGAACAGCAGCGCGGACAATTCGCCGTGCCGCTGCGGAATCCTGAGCAGCCGTTCGATCTCGTCGCGGAAGCTGACGCGGTTCGGCAAGGTCGTGAGCTCGTCGTAGCGCGCCAGATGCGAGATGCGCGCCTCGGCATGCCGGCGCTCGGTGATGTCCTCGAGCAGGACCACGGCGCCGCCGTCGGCCATCGGCTGGAAGGTCCAGGACAGCGACCGGTCGCGCGCGACGTCGGGATCGCTGGTAATGACATTATGGGTCTTGGTGTGCTCGATCTCGGCCAGGATCAGCCGGCCGCTCGAAGCGGAGATCGAGCCTGCAATCACGCAGGCGTTGATGATGTCGGCCGCCTTGCCGCCACGCTGCAGGATGTCATCCGGCAGGCTCATCATCTGGCCGAAGCGATGGTTCATCACGGCCAGACGCCCGTCGGAGCGGAACATGCACAGGCCGTGCGGCATGTTGTTCAGAGCCGTATCGAACTGCTTGGCCAGTGCGGCCTCGCTTTCGCGCGCCACGAAGGCCTGGACGAAGATCCGCTGCAGGTTGGTCGAGATGTGTTTCAGCGACACGAAGAACAGGACGCAGAACGCCGCCATGCCCAGGTAATAAGGGCTGCCGTGGATCGCGAGGGCCACTGCGAGCGGTCCGCAGGCGAGCAGGATCTGGACGTGGAAGATCCAGGGCCGCCCGTAGGTCCGGCCCGCGCCCGCCGACATGTAGCAGAGCGTCACCGTGATCGCGATCAGGTGCACCACCGGGTCGCTGTTGTCGACCAGGGCGACCACGCACCAGACGCCGAGCACCAGCGCATAGATCATGGCGCCGATCTGGTAGCGAACCTCCCAGCGCTCGACCGCCTCCTGCGTGAGGCGGCCGTTGTCGCACAGGCTTCGATAGTAGCGCATGTCGAGCGAACGGAACGCCCCTGCGATGATCAGCATCGCGGCACACGGCCACAGATTGACGTCGCCGCTCTTGATCGCGGTCATGACGGCGGCGACGGCGGCGCAGAGTGCGCCGGCGAACATCGGGCCGGGATCCTGGAAGAGGAAGTCGACGAGAGCCGCCTGGATCGCAGGCGACAACTTTCGATCGTCTTCTCCGTTCTGAGTGGCAAGCTGCATTCGTGCGCACGCGTCCTGTTCGGTGCACAAACATTACCGCTCGCAGGTGAAGTCTTTCTGAGGGAACATCGTTAGCGGAGCGTTTCCGCGTTCGCGAAGTGCACGAATTCGCTCGAAAATTCAGAGAACTAGACAAACACTACCCGGCTACTACAACTAATAGTTCTGCCTTTCCATAGAACACGCATCGCGCGACTGGAAAAATCGCGTCCACCACGACGTGAGCGGGCCCAGAGGCTCGCTCCATCACGACAGCAGCGGCGACCAGGCCGGATCCGAGGCGAAGCCCGGCGTCGGCACCTTCTGCTCGAAGCGGCCGGAGACGTCGATCGAATATAGCGACGGACCAGCGGTGCCGCCGGGGTCACGGAAGAACATCAGCACGCGGCCGTTGGGCGAGAAGGTCGGCCCTTCGTTGTGGAAGCCGGCGGTGAGGATGCGCTCGCCCGAGCCGTCCGTCTTCATGATGCCGATCGCGAATTGGCCGCCGCCCTGCTTGGTAAAGGCGATGAAGTCGCCACGCGGCGACCACACCGGCGTCGAGTAGCTGCCCTCGCCGAACGAGATGCGCTGCGCTGCGCCGCCACTGGAGGACATTACGTAGATCTGCGGTTTGCCGCCGCGATCGCTTTCAAAGCAGATCTGGCTGCCGTCCGGCGAGTAGCACGGCGAGGTGTCGATCGCCGGCGTGTCGGTGAGCCGCGTCGTCGTGCGCGAGCGCAGATCCATCACGAACAGGTTGGAGTTGCCGCCCTGCTGGAGGCTGAGGATGATGCGCTGGCCGTCCGGCGAGAACCGCGGCGAGAACGACATGCCGGGGAAGTTGCCGACGATCTCGCGCTGGCCGGTCTCGATGTTGAACAGATAGACCCTCGGGTCACCCTGCCCGAACTCCATGTAGGTGATTTCCTGGCTCGACGGCGAGAACCGCGGCGTCAGCACGAGGTCGGCGCCGCGGGTGAGGTAGCGGACGTTGGCGCCGTCCTGATCCATCAGCGCGAGCCGCTTGACGCGCCGCTCGGACGGGCCGCTCTCGTCGACGAACACGACGCGGCTGTCGAAATAGCCCTTCTCGCCGGTCATCTGGGTGTAGATCTGGTCCGAGATGATATGTGCGATGCGCCGCCAGTATTCCGGCGCCGTCACATATTGCTGGCCGGTGAGCTGCTGGCCTGAGTTCGGGTCCCACAGCCGAAACTCGGCCTTCAGCCGCCCGTCCGGCTGCCGCGTCGCGCGGCCGGTGACGAGCCCGCGCAGATCGAGCGGCTTCCAGCTCGCGAATTGCGGCGGGGCCTCGAAATTGCTGATGCGCTCGGGAAAGGCGGCCGGGTCCACCGGCGCGAACAACCCGCTGCGCTTGAAATTGTTGGTAATCACCTGTGCGATACCGTTGCCGACATCGGCGTCACCGGCACCGCCGGGCACGAATGGCGGAATCGCGATCGGGATCGGCTTGAACTCGCCGGGGCCGATAATCACACGTTGCGCGAACGCGGGCCCCGCGCCCAAGGCTGCCATGGCGGCTCCTCCGCCCAGCAGAACCTGGCGCCGCGTGGTGGATCCTGTCTTGCGCGTCGGAGGTGTCGTCAAGTTCGGCCTCGCATCGAATTCATCATTTTGAGGTTGAATGTCGCGGGTATCAACTTCCACTCATTGTACCGGTTCTTCGGCAGAAACGCGTAGGGCGCACAGTTCTCGACCGCACGCTTGGCATTTTCCGCCATGGCCAGGCTGACGGTACGGGACGGTCCGGTCATGCCGACGACGGCGGGAGCAGCAAAGAGCGATCCATCCGGCCGTAGCTGGATATCGAGATCAACGGAGATCTTGTCTTCATCCACGCCGCTATAGGGCGCATTGAAGCAGCGGGTGACCGCCTCCTGGAACGCGGCCTGCCAGCTCGCGACATTGGCCTCTGCCGTTCCTCGCACCGAGCCCAGCGCCGCATTCGCATTGATCTCGGATCCCGTGACCGCCTGCCGCGTCGGATCTTTCTGATTGATCAAGCTCGCCATCTTCTCGGCGTCGAACTTGCGCTCGCTCTTGTGCTTGGGCGGCTCCGGCGGCGCGGCGGCGGCCTGCGGCTTCGGCGGCTGCTTCGCCTTGTCCTTGTTGAGCACGCTGGCGATCTGGTCCGGATTGAACGGGTCCGGCTTCTTCTCCTCCGGCTTCGGCTTCTCGGCCGGCGCAGGCTTCGGCGGCTCCGGCTTCTTCTCGGCCACCGGCTTCGGCGTATCCGGCTGCTTCTCGACCGGCTTCGGCGGATCGGGCTTCTTCTCGACCGGCTTCTCCGGCTTGGGCTGCGGCTCAGGCGCGGCGTCGGTCTCGGTGACCTGCTTGGTATCGACCTTGCCGACGATGTCCTCGGTCGGCTTCTTCTCGCCGATCTTGTCGGCCAGCAGCTTCTGGGATTCCTTCTTGCCCGTCAGCGCGCCGGCCTTGGCCTTCGAGCTGTTGTCCTCCGAGATCACGTCGACCGGCACAAGGTCCTCCGGCGGCGCCACCATCGAGCGCGCGGAGAAGCTGAACAGGCCCCAGCACAGCACGAGCACGTGCAGGGCGACGGACAGCACTGTCCCCTTGCGCGTGCGCACGAACCGGATGAGGTCCTTCGACGTCATGAGCCCTGATCCGGCAGCACGACGATGCTGGCGCGATAGCCGGCATCGCGCGCCAGGCCCAGCACCTTCATCATGTCGGAGTAGCAGGCGTCGCGATCGCCGCGGATCTTGACGACGTTGTCGCCGCCGCCGGCGCCCGCCTCCTTCATCGCCTTGATCTTCGGCCCAAGCTCGTTGATCGCGATCGGCGAGTCACCGAGATACACGTCCACCTTCGACGCGCAGCCGCCGCCGGTCTTCTTCACGGTGACCTCGAGCGGCGGCTTGGCGTCGGCCGTCGAGGCCGAGCCGCCTTGCGCCTGGGGCAGGTCGACCTGGATGTTGACGGTGAGCAGCGGCGCCGCGACCATGAAGATGATCAGCAGCACCAGCATGACGTCGACCATCGGCGTGACGTTGATCTCCGCCATCACGGCCGCCTTGCGCCGACCGCGGCGACCACCGCCGCCGGACGCGCTGCCCATGCTCATGCCCATGCTGTGGTACTCACGATCCGGATGCCACTATACCTGCCCTCATCCCCGCTCGTCGATCTGACGGGACAAGATGGCCGAAAATTCATCTGCGAAGCCTTCCAACCGCTGCGCCTGCCGGTTCACCTCCGAAGAGAACTTGTTGTAGAAAATCGTCGCCGGGATGGCCGCGATCAGGCCGATGGCAGTGGCGAACAGCGCCTCCGCGATGCCCGGCGCGACCACCGCCAGCGAGGTGTTCTTGGAAGCCGCGATCGCCTGGAAGCTGGTCATGATGCCCCAGACCGTGCCGAACAGACCGACGAACGGGCCGGCGGAACCGACCGTGGCAAGCACCAGGAGACGGCGTTCCAGCCGCTCGACCTCGCGCGCGATCGACACGTTCATCACCTTCTCGATGCGCATCTGCAGGCCGGCGAAGGAGCGCGCGTGGCCCTCGAACGAGCGCTTCCACTCGCGCATCGCCGCCACGAAGCACGCCGCCATGGATTGCGTCGGCTTCGCCGATAGCACCCGGTACAGCTCCTCGATGGATTCTCCGGACCAGAAGGCCTGCTCGAACCGGTCCATCGAGCGACGGGTCCGCGAGAACAGGAACATCTTGTCGATCGCAATCGCCCAGACCCAGATCGAGCAGGAGATCAGGCCGAGCATGATGATCCGAACCACCCAGCCGGCATTGCCGAACAGATCGATCAGGGACAGGCCGCCGCTATCGACAGACATCTGCAGTATCCTCTCAACCAATCATCCCGGGATGCCCGGGACCATGCAGCCGCCGTTCCATGCCGGATGCCGTCGCGGCGGAAAGCGCCTGCGCGAGAAAACCCTGAACTGATCGCTTTAAGAGGCCCGCCGAAGCCATAAGCGGCCTGCTTCCTCTGCCAACGTGTCAAAACAAGGGCTCTTGGCGCGCGTAAGCGCCCCTTAACCAAACCCCCTCCGGGGTTAAGGCGGGGTTACCGCGGAGTATTGCCGAGGTCAAAGGTCCAGCCGGACCAGCCAGATAGAGCCTTTGTGATCAGCCGCTTGACCGTTTTGGCCGGCGGCGGACAGCGGCCAGCCGCCGCAGGCGGGCGGTATCGGAGAACGCAAAACGCCCGCCGGCGGGGGAACCGCAGACGGGCGTCTTGTGCCGTCAGGGCGGGGGCTGAAAGCCCTGCGGCGTCAGGTGAGAGGCGATCAGCTCTGCGGCTGGTCGTTCGGCGGGGTCGGACGCGGCTTGTGCTGGGCCATGAACGCGTCGAACTCCTCCTTGTCCTTGGCGTGGCGCAGCCGGGTCAGGAAGTCACGGAACTCCTGCTGCTCCTCTTCGAGCCGCCGCAGGGTCTCCATGCGGTACTCGTCGAAGGCGCGGTTGCCGCTCGAAGCCGGCTGCGAGAAACCGAAGCCGAAGCCGCGGCGCTCCATCTTGTCGCGCATGCGGTCCATCTTCCACTGCATCCGTTCCATCTTGTTCGACCAGCGATCGCCGCCGTTCCAGCACGACATCTTTCTGCTCCCGAGTGTGAAAAAGAGAAGGGCAAGTCCGATCGGCCACCAGATGATGAAGCCGAGCACGGTCACGGCGATCCAGCCGGGATGCCAGGGCGACTCCATCAAGAGAAGGGCAAGTCCGATCGGCCACCAGATGATGAAGCCGAGCACGGTCACGGCGATCCAGCCGGGAT
>BFBZ01000012.1_pt144 | contig 11639 bp, 8 predicted proteins | sample 1888401 | NCBI WGS metagenome assembly BFBZ01 (sample SAMD00112614, study PRJDB3348) | symbiont metagenome | host: Chara braunii | reverse complement strand
CGGATTACCAGATCGCGCCTTCCCTCACGCTGACCTCTGAGTCGGGTTACAACCTGTCTCTTATACACATCTAGATGTGTATAAGAGACAGGGTCATGCGGGAGGAGCTTTTGCGCGCAACGAAGATCCTCAATCGCCTGATCGTACTGTCGTTCGGCAACCCAAATGAGCGCGCGATAGATATAAGAGTTCGGAAACTCCGGGAGCAGGACAATTGAGCTGCTGCCGGTTTGATGGACACCCGGTTAAGCTAATCCCACCTTGCGCTCGAACTCAACTGGGCTGAGATAGCCGATGGTCGAGTGCCTGCGGGTCGCATTGTAGAATCGCTCGATGTAGTCGAACACATCTGTTCTGGCATCGTTCCTGGTGCGATAGGTTTTGCGCTCCACGCGCTCGGTCTTCGGCGAAGAGAAGAAGCTCTCCATCGCCGCGCTCGCCACCGGCTCGGACCGGTGGCGCCTTGGTGGCTCGCTCCCAACAATTGCCAGAACGGCTCATCGAACAGGTGACGCCGTGATCGGCCATCGACCGCTGGAACTGCTCGCTGGTGTATCCGAGGCAGCCGTAAAGAAGAACTCGCTAGTGCACTGATCTGAGCCCATTCTCTGAGCCGGCGGAATGTCACCGGTGTTATCTCCCCGACACTTCGGCCGAAGCCGCGACGGGCCAGAAAGAAATGATCGGGTCATAGCGGATTTGTCGACTGAAGTGCGGTCTCTGGACGTCGAGGTTTTGGTCGCGGCAAGGGTACCGGGCCCCCGGCTAGGCTAAAAGCACTTTGGTTGTGGCCGCGGGGCGGTCGGCCAGACTGCGATTCTTCACTGCGTCGGACTGGGTGGAAAATAAATTTAAGCACCCAATAGAACTTTCCGGGCGTACCTTCGTCTGCCTGAAGGTAACCCCCTTGGCCCTCTAACAGCAGGAAGCTGACGGAGGATGGCAGATACACCGGAAATTGGTCGTGAGGACTCCGCGCCACGGCGTTTGGACTTGCCCATGACTGCGTCCGAAGTGCAGGCCTGGTTTGTAAATGAGGTATTGCCTTTGGAAGCCCTCCTCACTTCGTTCCTCCAGCACAGCTGGCGCAACAGCGACGAGGTCGCCGACATCCGCCAGGATGTCTACGAGCGGGTTTGCAAGGCCGCTTATCGCCAAATCCCCGACAACGCCAAGCAGTTCGTTTTTCGGACAGCACGCAATCTCCTGATAGACCGTGTCCGTCGGATAAATGTGGTCCCAATCGAGGCAGTGGCCGATCTTGACGCCCTCGACGTCGCGATCGACGTTCCGCAGCCTGATCGGTATGCAATTGCGCGCGATGAATTGCGTAAGCTGCAGGCGGCACTTGACCGGTTGCCGCCTCGCTCGCGCGAAGCCTTTGTCCTCGGACGGATCGAAGGCCTGAACGGCCAACAGATCGCCGAACGCATGGGTATCGCAAAGAACACGGTTTCGGCGCACCTCGACAGCGCCATCCGCATGCTGGTCGACATCGTCTATGGCGAACGCGATCCCAGGAGGGACCCGTGACCGACGTGGATTCAAAGGAAGTGCCCGTCGGTAGGGCCGCGGAGCTAGAGGCCCAGGCAACGGCATGGGTCCGCCAGCAGCACTTTGGCGACTGGTCTGCTGACGATCAGAGGGCGCTTGACGAATGGCTAAGTCTGTCGATCGGACATCAGGTCGCCTATTGGCGCATTGACGCGGGCTTCGACACCACCAAACGTCTAGCAGCGTTGCATTCTCCTATGCGCCGACAAGAGGTTACCAGCGACAGGCCAAGGCGTTGGCCATTCACGCTACGCATGGCAGCAGGCTTTGCAACGATCTGCCTTGTGTGCGTGGCGGCGGGTACCGCGCTATCCCCCAAACAGAAATCTTACGCAACGCCGGTGGGTGGCCAGGAAATCGTCCATCTCGCCGATGGCTCTCAAATAGAGCTCAACACCAACACCCATCTACGTGCCGAAACGAACTTCTTCGGGAAACGGACAGTGTGGCTGGATCGAGGCGAAGCGTTCTTCGATATCAAGCACGATGACGACCATCCATTTGTCGTGTTCGCCTCCGGTCACCGGTTGACGGATCTGGGCACCAAGTTTTCGGTGCGTGCCAGCTCCGCCCGGGTGCGTATCGCACTCGTCGAGGGCGCTATACGCCTGGAGTCGGTTGACGCCGCAAGGCCGCAACGCGCGACACTCGTCTCCGGCGACGTCGCTATCGCCGACGCTCATTCGGTGTCGGTTCAGAGGAAGCCTGATCTCGAGCTGAAACGCGAAGTCAGCTGGCGCCGGGGTCTTTTGATCTTCCAGCGCACGACGCTCAAAGACGCAATCGAAGAGTTCAATCGATACAACACAAAGCAACTACAGGTTCGGGGTCGCGATGTCGGCGAACTGCAAATTGGCGGCACATTCAACGCCAACGATCCAATGCTCTTCGCACATGCAAGCTCCGCGATGCTCGGGCTTCGTTTTTCCAATCACGGAAATGAATTGGTGCTGGAACGCTGATCCAGCGCTGGGCGCATTTATCTGAGAATGCATTTGCAAGGGGGAACAATGAACAAGTTGACTAAACGGACGGTTCTACTGATCGGTACGAGCTGCGCCGCTGTCTACAACAGCGCGTATGGCCAGGATTTCAATATTCCGGCCGGCGGATTGGAGAGTGCGCTCGGCATGTATACGGCCCAGACCGGGCTGCAGCTACTCTATCCCGATAGCTTGATAAGGGGCGCTCGAACGACAGGGGTTAAGGGTGATATGGCCCCCGAAGCAGCATTGTCTCGTTTGCTCAAGGGTACGGGTCTTTCCGTCCATCACGAATCAAGCGCAGTGGTGATCATGCGCGCACTCGGATCGGATAACAGCAGTGAAATCGAAGAACCATTTCCTTTCCAATTGGCGCAGGCTGCCGCATCGCCCCGCGCCTCCGTCGAGACGGTGACTGTAACCTCCTCCAAGCTCGGGGGTGCCGATGTTCAGAGTATTCCTATAGCGATCACCGCCCTAAGTCAGGAGCAACTTACTTCGACCCAGACGGCAAGTGGCCCGGATCTCGTTAAAAGCGTTCCAAATCTCACTTTCTCGAAAACCAATTTCACAGGTTACAATATTCAAATTCGCGGCATAGGCACGCAAGCGATTTCCGCGACCACCGATCCAGCAGTGGCAGTTGCTTTCAACGACATTCCATTCATCCGCAATCATTTCTTCGAACAGGAATTTTTCGACGTTGGCCAAGTCGAAGTTCTGCGTGGACCGCAAGGAACGCTGTATGGACGCAACGCCACGGCGGGCGTGGTAAACATGGTTTCGGCCAAGCCGACGGATCAATACGAGGCGATGGCTTCTGTCGATGTCGGCAACTACAACAACCGGCGCCTCGAAGCGATGCTCAACGTGCCGGTTGTTGGTGACAAGCTGGATTTGCGCGTGGCCGGCGAATGGACCAAGCGCGATGGCTACACGTTCGACACGACAACTGACAAATCGACCGATGGCCGCGATCTATGGTCAGGCCGCGTATCGGTTCTCGTCCATCCCATCGAAAATCTGACAGCCACAGTCGTTTGGGAACATTTCCAGGAAAACGATGATCGCCTCAGAAGCGCCAAGACGTTGTGCACGACTGATCCCGGCCCGTCATCGGTCGATGGCCCGGACGGATTGGTCACAAATATAGACGTGAGCGGTGATGCCTTCCTCAGCCAAGGTTGCAAGCAGGGCTCGCTCTACAGCCCTTCGGCCTTTGGCGTGCCCAATCCCGGCAGTCTCCCGATTGTCGCGGGCAATGAATACGCCTTTAGCCTCGTCCAAGCTGGGTTCAATCCTTATGGGACACTCTCCCAATCTCCGGATCTGCGGGTCATCGGTTCGGCTCTTCAACCCCACTATCGGGCCCACAACGACACCCTGGAATTCAACGCGGATTACCAGATCGCGCCTTCCCTCACGCTGACCTCGCAGACGGGTTACAACAAAGACTCCCTCTACTCGACCGAGGATTTCAACCGCTTCAATACCGTTTCCGGCGGCTTGATTCCGTTCGCAGGCGTTACCGGGAACGACGGCATATATTGCGATCCGCAATTGGGCTGCTCGGATCGGTTTCTGGCGCAGGATGTGTCCGATGAATCTTCGGAACAATTCTATCAGGAGGTCCGCGTGGCTTCCAATTTCAGCGGACCGCTGAATTTCAGCGCGGGTGCCAGCTATCTCCACTACACCACAATCGACAATTACCATGTGTTTTCCAACTATCTCTCGATGTTCCAGCAGGATCTGAATCTCGCGTCCTTGCCGCCGCAGCCGCAGCCGGATCATATTCCCTTCGATCCGGTAATTAACAATTCTTGCGGTCCGGTCCCATCGACCTTGCCCTTCGAAGCCACAGGGCTTTTTGGGCTCGGCTGCGGATATATCGATCCCAATCCGCTCTCCAGCATAGATGGTCAGGGACACAATTATTTTCGCAGCGAGAATCCCTATCGTCTGCATTCCTGGGCTGGCTTCGGCGAAGTCAATTATCAGATCGCGCCGGATGTGAAACTGACCGGGGGCTTACGCTGGACGGACGACCAGAAGAGTTTCACCGAAATTCCCAGCTGGGCGGATCTTCAAGGTAAAGGCTATCCCTCGGCCGGCATCATCGACCAGCAATGGAAGGAATTGACGGGACGATTCAACGCCACCTGGACGCCGAAGCTCGATTTCACTGATCAGTCGATGTTCTACGGCTCCTATTCGCGCGGCTACAAAGGCGGCGGCGCCAATCCGCCGGGCGTCGTTCCCGTCATAGAGGGCGGCATCTTGTTCTCGTCGCCGAGCAGCGTCACCCATCCGCTGACCTTCGCGCCGGAATTCATCAATGCCTACGAACTCGGCACGAAGAATAGCCTGCTCGACGGTGCGATGACGCTGGATGGCGATATCTTCTACTATGATTACACCAATTATCAGATATCCGAGATTGTTGATCGCACGGCGGTGAACCTGAATTTCAACGCAACGGTCAAGGGCGCCGAACTGGAGGCAACATGGGAGCCCACCCCCGGCCTGCGGTTCAATTTCGCCGGCGGTTATGAAGAGACCCGCGTCGCCAACGGCCAGAAGGCGGTTGACCTTATGGACCGCACGGCAGGCAATCCTGCCTGGATGGTGGTCAAACCTTTCCCCACGGAAACGTCGAACTGCATCCTTCCGACCTATGTCATTAATGAATTGATTTCGGGATACCGGGCTCAAAGCGGAGGCAACAACTCGACACCCGCTTCTGCGGTGCCTGCCAACATCGCCGACGGAACCAACGGCCTCTATTTTTACGGCGATGGCAGCCAGGCATTATCGAATGCGTGCATACAAGCCTACACTTTTGGTGTCGATCCGGTCGCTGCCGTCACGGGCCAGAATTCGGGCTTCGATCCCGCGACCGCGCCGAACAATGGCGAAGGATTTAACAAAGACCTTGGCGGCAACGAACTTCCGAACTCACCGCACGTCACGATTTCTTTTGGGGCGCAATATTCCATGCCGGTGAGTGCCGATTGGGTTGGCACTTTGCGCGGTGACTTCTACGCGCAAACCGGATCGTGGGCGCGAATATTCAACGATAATCCCTATGATCGCATCCGCGGTTACACAAACCTCAATCTTGCATTGATCTTCAGCAATCAGGATGGGTGGCAGACGATGGCCTACGCCAAAAACGTTTTCGACACCACGGCGATCACTGGCGCGTTCCTGAACTCCGATGACACGGGTCTGAGCACCAACATTTTCACCACCGATCCGCGCCTGTTCGGCATTCGCATCACCAAGAACTGGTAGTGGTAGTTAGGCCCTAAACACATCGGGAATGAGGCGTTAGCTGAGCTATCGCCTCATTCATTTTATTCGGCCGGTTAGACCTCCAGCGGGCCGTTCGATCAAGGCGCTTCATTCTTTCTGAGATTGCCCAGGTGGGCAGATCCTACCGGCCGGTTCTCGAAATAATATTGCGTGCCACTTTCAGAGAACCATTCTGCCGACCATGCTCATCGCCGTGACTCGTTCGGCCAAAAGGCTCACGGCAATAAGTCCGCCACCGCCACCGCAAACACGATCTGCTCATTGCCGGCGATGTGAGCACCAGACCCAGGCATTGAAGCTTTCGATGAAGGCTTGTCTGGCGTCTAAATCGGAATTGCCCCCGGGACGGGCTTCGACGGACCGCCGACGCAGTGGTCCGTCAAGCCTTAGAAAATTTTCATGGAAATCCTCCCGCAACGCAAAATCTTTTTTCCGAGCATCCCGGAGAAATTTTCCTACGCCAAACTTTTTTGGCCGCGGATACCGCCTGGGTCGTCTTAATACTGTGGGCTTGAACCAAGACCCTGAACGGCCGGGAAACCGAGGGGATGGGCGAAACGCCAGAAACCGAGCGCGCATCGACGGCCACAAACAATGTGGGCGATCCCGTGCGCATGTCCGAGGTCCAGGCGTGGTTCGTCCGCGAAGTATTGCCGTTGGAGACGATCTTGATGCAGTTCCTAAGCCGCGGTGGTCGCAGCAGGACGGATGCCGAGGATATTTGCCAGGACGTCTATGTGCGCGTCTGCACGGCTGCCGGCGAAGAGATGCCAAGAAACGCCAGGGCGCTCATGTTTACAATCGCGCGCAATCTCCTGATTGACCGCGTAAAGCACGAACAGGTGGTGCCCATTGAAGCGGTCGAGAATCTTGACGTTCTGAATGTTGCGATCGATGAACCTTCGCCCGACCGAGTTGTCATCGCCCGCGAGGAATTGCGCCGACTTCAAAACGCACTGGACAAACTTCCGGAACGTATTCGCAGCATTGTGATGCTAAGCAAGATCGATGGCCTCACAAGTGCCGAGATCGCTGTGCGCACGGGATCAAGTGAGCGCACGGTCCGCCGCGACCTCGCCGAAGGGGTACGCGCCCTTACGGAGATCGTCCTGCGTGAGCCGCCCGACATCCGGAGGGCGTCGTGAACAAGGATCGTGCTGCTTCCGTGCCGGCTCTTGATATCCAGGCGCGGGCCTCCGATTTTCTCGTGGCGCGCCGGGAACGCAGACCTTGGACCGAGGACGACGAGCGCAATTTCCAGAGGTGGCTCTCGGAGTCCATGGCTCATCGCGTCGCCTATTGGCGCCTGGAGTCGGTCTGGGAACGGGCCGACCGGCTTAATGCGCTACGCCCTCTGTCTCAGTCCGCCCCAAAATCCAATGGCAAGGCCCCGTGGCGGGGAAAAGTTCTGTTCGCTGTCGCAGCAGCGGCCATCGCCGGTGTTGTTGCATTGGCGCCGTTCACCGGAAGCCTGATCTGGCATCCTGGTGAGGTAACTTACGCCACGCCCATTGGTGGCCGCGAAATGATCCGGCTGGCCGATGGCACGAGGATTGATCTCAATACGAATACCGTCGTCCGCATAGGCTTTTCTGCACACGCACGCAAAGTGCAGCTCGTCCGGGGCGAGGCGCTGTTTCAGGTGAAGCACGATGAGGCGCGGCCATTTGTTTTGCTGGCGGCCGGCCATCGGGTCATCGATCTGGGCACCAAATTTCTCGCGCGCGAAGAGGGCGCACAGCTCAAGGTCGCGCTGCTTGAGGGCAGTGCGCGTGTGGAGGCAGATGCGAACGCTCACGGGCCGCAATCTGCGGTCCTATCGCCGGGCGATGAAGCAATTGCAACGGAACATGGCTTATCGGTTACTCACAAATCGGATCGACAGTTCGACAGCGAACTCGGTTGGCAACGCGGCGTGTTGGTTTTTGAGCACGCAACGCTTGTCGAAGTCGCCAAAGAGTACAACCGGTACAATGCGCGAAAGATCATCATTGGTGATGCAAGGGCCGGTGGGCGGGTGATCACCGTAACCTTGCCAACCAGTGATGTGACTGGATTTGCCCGGATGGCTCGCAACTTCTTGGGCCTGCATGTCGACGAACGCCAAAACGAAATCGTCATTTCGCACTGAAGAATGAACGGAGATCGGCTGTCTCCAACGGGGAAGCCTGTATGAACGAAGGGGGGACAAAAATGCCCGGAATAAGAATTTTGAGACATCTGCTACTGGGGACTACCTGCGCTGGAGCCGTCGTTGTTTCGGCCTTCGCGACGAATTTCGACGTGCCCGGTGGCTCTCTCGAAGCTGCGTTGAAGGCTTACGCCGCGCAGTCCGGTATCCAGGTGATGATTCCGAATGATGCCATTAGCGGCGTGCGGACTCGCGGCTTCAAAGGCGAACTTCCGCCTTCGGACGCACTGTCTCGGATCCTCGTCGGCACTGGGTTTTCCGCCCGGCGCGATAGCACCGGGATAGTCGGCATCGTCCCCGAAACGCATTCGCAGGCCGATATTGCTCCCATGCAACTCGCTCAGGCTGCATCGACTCGTGCAACCGTTGAAACGGTTACCGTTACATCATCCAAACTTGGTGGCGCGGACGTACAGAGCATCCCCATTTCGATCACCGCATTGTCACAAGAGCAGCTCACTGCGACCCAAACCGCCGGCGGCCCGGACCTCGTCAAGCAGGTCCCGAATATGAGCTTCACCAAAACGAATTTTACCGGCTACAGCATCCAACTGCGCGGAATCGGGACCCAGGCCATCTCGGTCACCACCGATCCGGCCGTGGCCGTCGCGTTGAATGATATTCCCTTCATCCGCAACCACTTCTTTGAACAGGAATTCTACGATCTGTCGCAGGTAGAAGTGCTGCGCGGACCGCAAGGCACACTCTACGGTCGCAATGCGACCGCCGGCGTCGTCAATCTCACAACCGCAAAACCGACCGATCAATTCGAGGCGATGGCGGCGGCCGAGATTGGCAGCTATCACCAACGCCGCTTTGAGGGAATGCTCAATATTCCCATCGTCGATGATCGTTTTGATCTCAGAATCGCAGGCGAATGGACCAAACGACAGGGATATTCGTTCAACGCGCTAACCGACAGCCGGATTGACGGCCGCGATTTGTGGTCGGGCCGCGTGACGCTTGGTTTCAAGCCCTTTGATAATCTCCAAACGTATCTCGTTTGGGAGCACTTTTCCGAGAACGACGACCGCATGCGCACGTCCAAGCAGCTCTGCAAGACAGCGCCCAATCCCACCACCATCAATGGCGTTCCGCTCAACGGGCATTATTTTGGCGTAAGTGCCTATGATCCCCAATATTACGTGAGCCAAGGCTGCGAGGCTTCTAGCCTCTACTCTCCCGACGCGTTTCAGGTTCCAAATGGCCTGTCGCTATCATACGCATCGGCGATCGGAATTTTGAATCCGGCGATCCGGCAAAATTTCAATCCCTATGCCAGCACAACCCAGTCGACCAATCTGCGCGTTATCGAATCGGCCATTAACCCGACATATCGCGCCAAGAACGATACGGTGGAGCTGAACACGGACTATACGGTCACCCCAGAACTGACGCTGACCTCCCAAACCGGATACAACAACGACTTTCTGTTTTCGTCGGAGGATTACAACCGTTTCAATACCGCACCAGGGATTTTTAAGTATATTCCGGACAATTCTGGAAACACGCCATTTCAGCTCAATACGCTAGCACCAGACCCCAGCGGGCTTCAGGTTTGTGATGACGGCGGCAATGGCTGTGTGCCCGCTGCTGTGTTTTGTGACCCCCAAGTGGGCTGCAGCGACAGACTGGTAGCTCAGGACCTCTCGAACGAGCACGCCTGGCAGCTAAGCCAAGAATTCCGACTCACATCGCATTTTGGTGGTCCATTCAATTTCAGCGTTGGAGGAAATTATCTCCATTACGAAACCGAAGAGAACTACTACGTCTTTTTCAACACGCTTACGCAGACTGTGACGCGCGCCCAGGCGCCTGGCGCCGCTACGTCAATGCAGCGGCAATGGATCCCCGGTGTTTCCGACAACAGCCAGTGTCTGCCGGGCGGCTTCGCACCCGTCAATCCCTTCGCGCCACATGACCCCACTGCGTCCGGTGTTTGCGCCTATATCGATCCCAATCCGACCACCAGCTTGAATAGCGAGGGGCACAATTATTTCCTGAGTCAAAATCCTTACACATTGAATTCCTACGCAGCCTTTGGCGAAGCCTATTATAGCGTCTTTAAAGACGTGAAATTGACCGCGGGTCTACGCTGGACCGACGATCAAAAGCATTTTGTCGATATACCCAGCGAACTTCTTATCAACGGCTACGGTTACCCGATAACGGGAATAGTCAACCAACAGTGGGGCGAGTGGACAGGCCGACTGGCAGCCAACTGGACCCCCAAACTCGATTTTACCGACCAGACGCTGATCTATGGGTCCTATTCGCACGGTTACAAAGCAGGTGGCGCAAATCCGCCGGGGGCTACCCTTCTCACCTTCTTGCCCGGAGACATCGGAAACCCCGTTCATCCGCTGACGTTCAAACCAGAGTTCATTGACGCTTTCGAACTGGGCTCGAAGAATACGTTGCTCGATGGAGCGCTGACGCTGAATGCTGACGTATTCTATTACAACTACGAAAACTATCAGATTTCGGAAATTGTTGATCGCACCTCCATCAACCTCAATTTTGATACCCATGTGAAGGGCGCAGAGGTCGAAGCAACTTATGAGCCTCTCCCCGGGTTGCGGTTCAACTTTGCCGGTGGCTGGGAGAAAACCGCACTGGCGAAAGGCTCCCAATCCGTCGATCTGATGGACCGAACCGCAGGAAATTCCGATTGGATGGTGTTGAAGCCGTTCGTCACGCAAACGTCAAACTGCATTGTCCCGAAGGCCGTGGTTGCAGCCGTTCTGAACATTCCTGACACCAGTGCGACCCCGATACCGATTACCGTCAACAACTTCCCTACAATATGTGAAGACGCATATGTGCTCCACCTCGATCCAGTGACGCAGCTTCCCTACAAGGCTGATCCAACCATCACGGCCCAAAATCTCTACGGTTACATTTCTCCTGGCTACCACGGCTTCGACTGGAGCACGGCTCCGAACAACGGCCAGGGATTCGATAAGAACCTAAGCGGAAACGAGTTGCCGAACGCGCCGCCATTTACGATCTCGGCGGGCGCTCAATACACATTGCCGTTGTCGGCTGATTGGGCCGGCACGTTGCGCGGCGACTATTACTGGCAGGATTACTCCTGGGCACGTGTTTTCAACGACAATCCGTATGACAGGCTACGCGGATACACCAACGTCAACGTCACGCTGATCTTCACCAACCAGGATGGCTGGCAGGTCATGCTCTATGACAAGAACGTGTTCAACACGACCGCAATCACAGGGACCTTCCTCAATAGCGACGATAGCGGCCTGACAACGAACGTCTTTCTGACCGATCCGAAATTGATCGGCGTCCGCGTGACGAAGAACTGGTGAGGGGGAAATTATGAGCGAGACATCGAGAAATTCCAATAAGGTCGCGAAGCTCCGGTGGAGCCAACTGGCCACCACCTCAACTATCGCGTTGCTGGCTTACCTTCAGGGGACGTTCGTTGCGAGCGCAGCGGAGGATACGTCGAAGCCCTCAATATGGATCGAGCTTGGTGGTCAACTCAGCCGGTTGGGCGATGGGGAAGAAACCTTTGCGCCATCGCTGTTTAATGCCCGGCCATCGATATTTGATCCCTCTCAGCCAAT
>BFBZ01000012.1_pt217 | contig 11646 bp, 17 predicted proteins | sample 1888401 | NCBI WGS metagenome assembly BFBZ01 (sample SAMD00112614, study PRJDB3348) | symbiont metagenome | host: Chara braunii | reverse complement strand
GTGTGGCGATGATCTCCACATCGCCTGCCCACGCCGCTTCCGCGCCACACGATGCGGGGCAGATCAATCCGCGTCCGGCTTCGCTGGCAGCGATCGCCGTCGGCAACACGCCGGCCACCGCCGTCACCTGTGCATCGAGCGACAATTCCCCGAGAGCGGTGTAACGCGCCATTTCGCTTGCCGGCAGAACCCCCATCGCGGCCAGCAATCCCAAAGCGATGGGCAGGTCGTAATGGCTGCCCTCCTTCGGCAGGTCGGCAGGCGCAAGATTGACCGTCACCTTTTGAAACGGCATCGCCAGACCGATTGCCGAAAGCGCGGCCCGCACCCGCTCGCGGCTTTCGCCCACGGCCTTGTCGGCCAGCCCCACGATGTTGAAATTGTTGCCGGCGACGGCGTTGCTGCCGATATGGACCTGAACATCCACCTCGCGCGCCTCAATACCCTGGAACGCGACCGTGTAAATATGAGCAACCGTCATGCGCCACCCCCAACGCTGCGCGGATTAGGGCGTGCTTCGCCGGGGGCTGCAACAGGGCCGTGTCGCGGTTTGTCGCAAACCGCGGGCCTGGCGACGGTCGCCGACCTTAAGCCTTGGGCAGAACGTCAAACGCGATGGTGGTGCGCGTGTCGGAAGAGGTGAATGGCAGCGTGCCGTGCCACATGTAGGAGGGAAACAGCACCAGCCGCCCGACTTTGGGCTCGACCATGCGCCGCACCGGATCGGCAAATCCCATGTCGAATGGCGGCTCGCCGAATTTGAGCCAGCCTTCCTGCCCCTCGAATTTCGGCAGCGCCACGTAATAGACCGAGCTGATCCAGCCGCGGTGAACATGATTGAGGTGATAGCCGCCATCCTTCAACCGCGTGGTCCACGCGCCGGTATAGCCAAAGCCATTGCCGCGCCGCGCGAATAGCGGGTGATCGGGATCGTCCTTCATGCGCGCGATATAGGCATTCACCGCATCTTCGAAGCGCGCCCGCAGGCCCCCGATCAGCGGATGGTTGGTGGCGAACAGGTCTTCGATGGTCTGCGTGCCGCCGCGCACGTTCTGATCGAGATATTCGCGGCCCCGCGCATGCAGGGGATCGAGAAGCTCGTTGAGCGTGCGGTTGAAGCTCTCCATGTCGGAGAAGCCAGCGGGGGCTTCGAGGTCGAAGGTCTGGACCAGCCTTGCATAATCGTTGATGGCGGCTTCGCGCGCGTCGCCCAGCTTGCGCATGGCAAGCGTGCCGAAGGCGGTCGCCTGCGAATTGCCGGGCTGCACGGCGGATGCTTTTTCGCAGGCCTCAAGCGCGCGCTCGGGCTTGCCAGCGCGCAAAAGCGTTTCGGCGAAATTGCACCACGCAGCTCCATTGCCGGGCTCGATTGCGAGCGCGCGCTCATGGGCGGCGATAGCGCCGTCGAAATCCTCCAGCCGCGCCAGCGCGCGCGCCCGCCCGTCATGGCCAACGATGTGATCGGGTGAAATCGCAAGGCCCTTTTCGAAGCTGCTTTTTGCTTCGTCGAACCGCTCCGCCCGCAACAGCAGGCTCGCCTTGTCGAACTCCAGCGCCGGCACGCCGGGAACCGCTTCGATGGCCGCGTCGTAAGAGGCGAGGAATTCGCCGGTCTGCTCGAGCCGGTAGAGCAGGTGGTTCAGTTCGCGATGCGCCATCATGTCGAGCGGATTGCGCCGGATCGCCTGACGGTAGGCCTCAACGGCTTCGTCGAGCTTTCCCAGCCGATGCAGGACCGAGCCGCGCACGGAATCGACATAAGGCATATCGGGCGCAAAGGATTGCGCGGTGTTGAGCAGCCCGAGTGCTTCCACATCGCGCTTCTGCGCGGCAACCGCGACGCCGAGATTGTAATAGAGGGCCGAGGCCTGGCGCGGATCGAGCCGGTTCTGCCGGATGGTGATGACGGCAAGCGCCTCGGCCTCGCGGTGACGGCGCTGTTCGTTCAGGCTCGCGACGAGGCTTTGCTTGGCCATCATCAGATTGGGCTGCAGGCGCAGCGCATCGCGGAAACTCTTCTCGGCTTCCACATGGCGGCGCTCATAGGAAAGCGCCAGCCCCAGATTGAGATGGCCCTCGGCGAAGTTGGGTTTGATCAGGATGGCCTGCCGGAACGTGTCGATGGCTTCCGGATTGCGGTTCCTGTGGTTCAGCACCTGGCCCAGCGAATTGAGCACCTGCGGCTGGTCCGGATTGATCGAAAGTGAGCGGCGGTAATGCTCCTCGGCTTCCGAGAAGCGCCCCTGCGAGGCGCGAAGCGCGCCCAGTGTCTGCAAGGTTTCGGCATCGTCGGGCGCCAGGCCCAGAACCTGCTGCAAAACGGCCTCGCCTTCGGCCGTCTCGTTGCGTTGCAGATGGGCCACCGCCTCCGCCAGCAGGGCCTGGACGCGTGTTCCGCCCGGTTTTTTCGTGATCGTCGCCATGGCGCCTGCTCGCGTTAAAGGGTGGGCCGGAGGGCAGAACCGCCGCACTTGCGAAGGCCCCCGCCCGCCCCTACCGTGGAATCTCCGCCATTTCCGAAGAGAGACAAGATGACATCGCAGCGTTTCGAGGGCACAGACAAATATGTCGCAACGGAAGACCTGCGCATCGCCGTGAACGCGGCCATTGCGCTCGAGCGTCCGCTGCTGATCAAGGGCGAACCGGGAACCGGCAAGACAGAACTGGCCTTCCAGGTCGCCGACGCGCTCAAAACCCCGCTCATCACCTGGCATGTGAAATCCACCACCAAGGCGCAGCAGGGCCTCTATGAGTATGATGCCGTGACCCGGCTGAGGGATTCCCAGCTCGGCGACGAACGCGTCAAGGATGTGAGGAACTACATCAAGCGCGGCAAGATGTGGGAAGCGTTCGCCAGCGCCAACCGCTCGATCCTGCTGATCGACGAGATCGACAAGGCCGACATCGAATTCCCCAACGATCTGCTGCTCGAACTCGATCGCATGGAATTCTTCGTCTACGAGACGGGCGAAACGATCAAGGCGAAGGAACGCCCGATCGTGATGATCACCTCGAACAACGAAAAGGAGCTGCCGGACGCATTTCTGCGCCGCTGCTTCTTCCACTACATCAAATTCCCCGATCGCGAGACGATGCAGAAGATCGTCGATGTGCATTACCCCGACATCAAGCAGAAGCTGGTGGCAGAAGCACTCAACGTCTTCTATCAGATACGCGATGTGCCCGGCCTGAAGAAGAAGCCCTCCACCAGCGAACTGCTGGATTGGCTGAAGCTGCTTCTGAACGAAGACGTGCCGCCCGAAGCGCTGAAGGAAAAAGACCCGACCAAGCTGATCCCGCCGCTGCACGGCGCGCTGTTGAAAAACGAGCAGGATGTGCATCTGTTCGAACGGCTGGCGTTCCTGGCGCGCAGAGAGCGCAACTGAGTGCCTCGATGAGAACCGCGGCTGCGATTGTGTGTGTGGGGCTTTTTGCAAGCGCCGCGTTCGCGCAGCCTGCCGGTATGGATGTGTTCGCCGAAGGCAAGAACGGCGACAAGATCCACACCGCGTCCGGCTTCGTCTGCCCCCATGCCATCGGCACCTTCGTGCGCGATGCGGCGGGCGAGACCGATCCCGAACGGCAGACCGCCTCGTGCAACTATTCCACACTCGATGGCGTCTACGGCATCATCACGCTGGTGCCGCTGAAGGATGGTTACGACCCCAAGAACTCGCTTGCCTCGCAATTCGAGGAAACGCAGACCACCGGCGGCAAGATGGTGTGGCAGGGCACGGTGAAGATCGGCAAGCCGCCGCTCGCCGTCTATTCGCGCATCTACCAGACGGCGAAACTCGAAGACCTGAAATATTCCGTGCTGTTCTCCGGCAGCGTGGTGAAGAACTGGGCGGTGGAAACCACCATCGAATATGCCGATCCGCGCGACACGCCGGAAAAGACCGCGTTCCTGAACGCCGTCTATGAGGCCGCGCTGGCCGAGATCGGGAAATGACCGTAGACTGCGGTCTTCGCTATCGGGACTGACGACGATGTTCTTCCAATTCTTCGACGAACTGCGCGCGGCCAAGGTGCCGGTCACGCTCAAGGAATATCTGGCGCTGATGGATGCGCTGTCGAAAGATGTGATCGAACTGAAGACCGATGAGTTCTATTTCCTCTCGCGCACCGTGCTGGTGAAAGATGAGAAGAACCTCGACAAGTTCGACCGCGTGTTCGGCCATGTCTTTAAGGGGCTGGAATCGATCGATCCTTCGATGCTGGCGCAATTGCCCGAGGAATGGCTGAAGGCGCTGACCGAGAAATTCCTGAGCGAGGAAGAAAAGAAACAGATCGAGGCGCTCGGCGGCTGGGAAAAGCTGATGGAGACGTTGAAGGAACGTCTCGAAGAACAGAAGAAGCGCCACGAAGGCGGCAACAAGATGATCGGCTCGGGGGGCACCTCGCCCTTCGGCAATTCGGGTTATAACCCGGAAGGCGTTCGCATCGGGCAGGATAAATCGCGTCACGGCAAGGCCGTGAAGGTGTGGGATCAGCGCGAATACAAGAACCTCGATGATTCCGTCGAACTCGGCACGCGCAACATCAAGGTGGCTCTGCGCCGCCTGCGCAAATGGGCGCGTCAGGGCGCGGAAACCGAACTCGATCTGCCCGGCACGATTCAGGATACGGCCAACAAGGGCTATCTCGATCTGCGCCTGATCCCGGAGCGCCACAATACGGTGAAGGTGCTGCTGTTCTTCGATATCGGCGGCTCGATGGATGCTTACATCAAGCTCTGCGAGGAATTGTTCAGCGCGGCGAAGACCGAATTCAAGCACATGGAATTCTTCTATTTCCACAATTGCCTCTATGAGAGCATGTGGAAGGACAATCGCCGCCGCCACAACGAGAAGACCAACACCTGGGATGTGCTGCACAAATTCCCGCATGATTACAAAGTGATCTTCGTGGGCGACGCGACCATGAGCCCGTATGAGATCACCTATCCCGGCGGCAGCGTCGAACATTGGAACGAAGAGGCCGGCGCCGTCTGGCTCGATCGCGTGGCGCAGATCTATCCCCATGTCGTCTGGCTCAACCCGGTGGCGCAGAAGCATTGGGAATACACGCCTTCCATCGGGCTGATCGGCCAGATCCTGAACAACCGCATGTATCCGCTGACGCTTGGCGGGCTCGACGCCGCGATGCGCGAACTGAATCGATGAAGATGGCGAATAGCAAATAGCGAATGAAATTCCATTCGCTACTCGCCATTCCCCACCCCCAAGGACCGATCCCATGCTGAAAGTCCACCACCTCAACAATTCGCGTTCACAGCGCATCCTTTGGCTGCTCGAAGAAATGGGCACGCCCTATGAGATCGTGAAGTATCAGCGCATGCAGCCCGTGCCGCTCGCGCCGCCGGAATTGAAGGCGGTGCATCCCCTGGGAAAATCGCCCGTGATCGAGGATGGCGATGTGAAGATCGCGGAATCGGGCGCCATCGTGGAATATCTGATCGAGAAATACGGCAAGGGAAAATTCAAACCCGCCGAAGGCAGCCCGGAACACTGGAAATATATCGAGTGGATGCATTTCGCCGAAGGCTCGGCAATGCTGCCGCTTCTGATGGCGCTCTACACCGGCATGCTGGGCGATGCCGCGATGATGCTGAAGCCGCGCGTCGACAGCGAGATCGCCAATCACCTCTCCTACATGGAAGAGGCGATCAAGGGCCGGGACTACTTCGTGGGCAAAGAGCTCACGGGCGCAGACATCATGCTGCTCTTCGTGCTTGAAGCCGCGGGCACGCGCCTTGAGCCCTATCCCTCGCTGATGGCCTATCGCAAACGCATGCAGGATCGCCCCGCCTATCAGCGCGGCATCGAAAAGGGCGGGCCTTATCAGTTGATGAGCCGCTAGGCTTTGGTGGCACTGCCCCAATAGTTGAAACCCGCGAAACGCGGCGTGCCGGGCAGATACATTGTCTGAATGTCGCCTATGCGAAAGCCCGCATCCTGGAGCAGTTGCGGCACCGCGCGGTTGAGGTGGCATCCGCCCGCGATTCTGCCCCATGCGGGATCGAGCCGCGCCTGCCAGCGTTTGACGCTTTCATCGGGCGCGGCGCCGTGCTCGCAGAAAATAAGATTGCCCGTGGGCTTCAGCACGCGGCGCATGCCCGATAGCGCGCGCATCACATCGGGGATGGTGCAAAGCGTATAGGTGACGAGCACGGTATCGGCGGCATCGTCTTCCAGCGGAATCTCCTCGCCGGGCAGATCCAGAAATTCGATTTCGAGCGGCGAGGCGGCAATGCGTTCGGCGGCCTTGGCGCGGATTTCGCGCGAAGGCTCCAACGCCCAGAGATGGCTCACCTTTGCGGCATCATAGAACGGCAGATTGTGCCCCGCCCCGAATCCGATTTCGAGCACGCGGCCTTCGGCGCGCGGCACCACCTTCTTGCGCTGATAGCGGATGGGTTTGGTCCCCATCATCGCGGAGAGGAGCGGCGGCAGGATATGGCGGTCGTAGAAGCCCATCTGTGTCTCCCGGCGGAAAGGCCGGACACAATTACACAGGCTTGATGTGCTTGCGAATCCAGTCGGCGAATTCGCTTTCGGAAAATGCGCCGGAGGCAACAGACAGCATCGTCATCGTCGCTTGCACTTGGTCGGCGACCAGGCGGTGGCCGTTCAACCTGAGGAACAGGCCGGTCGCTATGAAAGCAACGCGCTTGTTGCCGTCCACAAAGGCGTGATTTTTTGCAAGGCCGAACCCATAACACGCCGCAAGACGCGCGATGTCGGTCTCGCCTTCATAGGCAAAGAGATTTTGGGGGCGGGCAAGCGCAGATTCGAACAAGCCCTCGTCTCTAAGGCCATCAGCACCGCCATGTTCCGCGATGCTTTCGCCATGGAGCAGCTCGAGCGCGCGCCGGTCGAGCCAGACGGGCGCGCTCATTTTGCCAGCGCGCGCAGCGTATCGCGATATTCCCGCATGAATTCGCGGCCCGTTTCGATCTGCCTTTCAATCTCAGGATCGTAGGCGGTCAGCTGCAATCCACCGGCGGTCTGGCTCAATGTCAGCGTGTCGCCTTTGTCCGCATGAAGCGCGCCGAGTGCCTCCTTCGGCAGGACGATTCCCACCGAATTGCCGATCTGGATGATCTTGGTCTTGCCGAGCATGGCTGGCTCCGTTGATACATTCGTTATAACGCGAGGTTATAACAAATATACTAACGTCCGCAAGCGCCCTAATTCAGGGGCGTTTTAAGGACCGAGGGATCGCCATTGTTGGGAACATGGATGGGTTCGGATTTGTCCATGTAACCTGGCTGGTTGTCGGGATCGAAGCCGTTGGACAATCCCTTGGCAAGGCAGAGCAGCGTGCCCAGGCCCACACCGACGCCCTGCGGGCTGGCGCAGGGCAGCAGCACCGGCGCGTTTTTGCGCGCGCGCCCCCGGGCCCAAAGGGCGCGATCCTGCGAACGGTCGGTGTGATCGGTGTAGTCCACCGCGTCCTTGTCGCGGTCGCGCGAGGCTGCCGCGACCGATGGGCATTTGGCGCGATCCTGCGGAGAAAGCAGCGCGATGTGATCGGGTTCGCAGCCGAACAGCGACAGGTTGAGCCCGTGCTGACTCTTGCCCTCATACAAGGGGGCCAAATCGATGTGGCTGTAATCGGGAATTGTCGTTGCCTGCGGTGTGATCTGCTTTCGCGCGTTGTCGTTTGCGCGGGGATGTTCGGGTTTCTTCTCGGGCTGAGGCTTGGGCGGAAAGACGAACCAGATCTCGAGAGCGCGCGAAAGCGGATGCGTCGGCATGTTCACGTAAGTCGTCCTGACCAGAACGGCGATAACGATGACATGCAGAAGCCCGACACCCGCGGCACTCGCGAGCTCTCTTGGCGGTCTGCGCTTCCCCTGGCGCTCCGTACGAAACGGCGGCGTCATCATGGGAGACTATCCGTCGGGCTTGAATTCCAGAAGATCGCCGGGCTGGCAATCGAGTGTGGCACAGATGCGTTCGAGGGTGGAAAACCGCACCCCTTTCACATGTCCCGATTTCAGCAGCGAAAGGTTGGCTTCCGTGATGCCGATCGCTTCGGCGAGTTCCTTGGAGCGCATCTTGCGCCGTGCCAGCATCACGTCGAGATTGACGATGATCGCCATCACACGAAGCTTTCGTTTTCGTCGGCCATTCGCCGCGCCACGGCCATCACACGCGCGATGACAAGCACCACGCCTGCAAGGAACAACGAACCGAAATCATCGCTGCCGAGCGCAAGTGAGATGGCGCGATGGCCTGTTCCGCGCGGCCATGTGAGCAGCAGCGAAACGGGGGCCTGCACCGCAAAACTCACGATGACCTGGGCGAACAGCGCCACGGCCACGTTGTTCAGGCAGCGCAGCGTCTCGTTCGAAAACACATCGTTCGCCGCATAGCGCAAAAAGAGTCTGCGGAGCGACCACAATCCCCACATGATGAAAGCCGTGGGCGCCGCCTCAAACGCCAGCGCGCCGAGCCGGTAGGGAAGCGGTATGTTCCCTTTGAGCATCTCCTGCAGGTGGGTTTCGCCAAGATACCAATCCGAATGCCCGCCGGGGATGAGAAACGCAGCCCCCACGATCAACGGACAGAGGAAGAGGCCCGCGCCTGAGAGCCAAGCCATGATGCGGCTCAGGCCTGCAAGGTTTTCTGGGACGGTTCGGGCGGCCATGGGCGGCTCCAGCAGGGTTCCTGGGAGCCGTATAGCAGAAAATTTTTATTGCAAAACAATAATTCTAGTTTATTCCGGGGCGACGGTGACCTTGATCCCGTCCAGCTCGGGGGCACAGACGATCTGGCACGAAAGCCGCGAATTGGCTTCCACCGCCAGCGCCATGTCGAGCATGTCGGTTTCGGCATCGGATTTGGGCTTGAGCTTGGCCAGCCAGTCCTCGTCCACATAGACATGGCAGGTGGCGCATGCGCACGCCCCGCCGCATTCAGCCGTGATCGGCAGGCCCGCATCGCGCAGGATTTCCATCACCGTCCAGCCGTCGCGGCCTTCGAGTTCGCGCACGTCGCCGTTTCTGTCTGTCGCGATGATCTTCATTTACGCCACGCCCAGTTTCTTCTGCAGGTTGGAAGACGATGTTGTGTACTGGAAGCGCAGCTTCTCGTTCGGCTTCACGATGTGGAAGGCGGCTTGCGACATCAGGGCCGCTTCATGGAAACCCGAGAGGATGAGCTTCAGCTTGCCCGCATAGGTGTTGATGTCGCCAATGGCGAAGATGCCATGCGTGCCGCTTTCGAATTTCTCCGTGTCCACGGGAATCAGGTTTTCGTGCAGGTTCAGCCCGAATTCCGCGATGGGACCGAGCTTGATGGTAAGCCCGAAGAACGGCAGGAACGCGTTGGCGTTGATCTTGAATTCCTGCTTGTCGGCCCCGGCGAGCGTTACCTGCTCAAGCTTGCCGCCATCGCCATGCAGCCCCTTCACGCTGGCGACATGGAATTTCACTTTGCCCTGCTCCACCAGTTCGCGCATCTGGTTGACGCTGTGCTGCGCCGCGCGGAAACCGTCGCGGTGATGCACAAGCGTCAGCGAATTGGCGATGGGTGCGAGGTTTAAGGTCCAGTCGAGCGCGGAATCTCCGCCGCCCGCGATCAGGATGTCCTTGCCGCGGAAATGATCCATCTTCCGCACGGCGTAGAACACGCTCTTGTCTTCATAGGCCTCGATGCCCGGCACGGGCGGGCGCTTGGGCACAAAGCTGCCGCCGCCGGCTGCGATCACCACCACAGGGGCGATGATCTCGGTGCCGGCATCGGTGGTGAGTTTCCAGCGCCCGTCTTCCAGCTTGGAAAGGGCCGAGGCCATCTGGCCGAAATGGAAAGTGGGGCTGAACGGCTTGACCTGTTCCATCAGCCGGTCGGTCAGCTCCTGACCGGTGACGATGGGCAGGCCCGGAATGTCGTAGATCGGTTTCTCGGGGTAGAGCTCCGTGCATTGCCCGCCCGGCCGGTCCAGAATGTCCACCAGATGCGCCTTGAGATCGAGCAGACCCAGCTCGAACACGGCGAAAAGCCCGATCGGGCCTGCTCCGATGATGGCGACGTCTGTCTCGATGGGGCTGGTCATGCTCTATTCCACAAGGTTTAGGTGTATGAATTTCTAAACTAACGTGTATATATGTAAAAAGGCCGGGCCGGACAATCCCCAGCCTCTTCATGGCTGGCGCGCAAGTGTCGCGGCCCGCTCTCTTGCCCCCGCCGAGCCGTGGGCGGCAAGAGAAAACCGCGTCCCTGAGAAGCAGCGCCGCATGAGCCTGGCCATTCCCGCCGCCGACTGCCGCACGATGGAAGATGTGCGCGCCCAGATCGATCGCCTCGACCGCGCAGCCGTGGGTCTGTTCGCCGAACGCCAGACCTACATCGAGCGTGCGGCCGAACTGAAAACCGCGCGCGATGCCGTTCATGACGATGCCCGCATCGAAGATGTGGTGGCCAAGGTGATTGCCGAGGCCAGGCGTCAGGGTCTGAGCCCAAAGATCGCCGAACCTGTGTGGCGCGAACTCATCGCGCGGTCCATCGCGCTCGAATTCGAAGCCTTCGACCAGCGAGCGCAATCCCGCGAAGTGTGATGCGGTTCGCGCCAGATTGCGCGACAATCAGAAACGTCAGCGCAATCCCGCGAAGTGTGAAGCGGTTCGCGCCAGATTGCGCGGCAGGAAAAATCTCAGCGCAGATAGCTGTCGATGAACATGTGCACGAGGCCGGCCCGGCTTTTCATCGTGGCAAGGGCCGCTTGTGCCTTGGCGCGATCCTGCGGCTGGATTTTTTCCGCATCGGCCACGGCATCGGCCAGCGCGAAGGCGCCGATCCCGCGCGCGGCGCCCTTGATGGAATGGGCGGCTTCGAACCAGCCATTGCTGTCCGCCGTATCGAGGCAATGGTGAAGTTGGGTCACCAGATCTATCGCCTGTTTCTGGAACAGCCTGAGGATCTCGGTGTTCAGCGTGAGGTCGCCGGCCGTGTACCGATTGAGATGCGCCAGGTCGACAGCAGCCGCGCGTTCATCCGCAAGCATGGGGTAGCCCTTCGAAAAGCTCAGCCCATGTTCGCCCCTTATGCGTCAAGGCCCCGTTAACGGTTTCGATCAGAATGGCTGCCATCCGCCCGGGAACGGCGAAACACCGATCACGTGCCCATGCCCGAACAGCACCACCACGAACAGCGCAACCGCCACCGCCATCCGCCAATCCAGTATCTCGCCCCATTTCAATTTGGTGCAGCCCGCCGCTGCGGCCGCAAATGGAATGTTGGAGGTATGTGCCGCAAATCCGTCCCACGCCGCGCCCATCTTGCGTTTGCGCTTGGCATCGATGGAAAGCGGGCCCAGAAGCGCCAGCACGAAGAACGTGCCGAACAGCACCACCGAAGCTTCGTCGCCATTGAGCACCAGATGCATCGCCGACCAGATCACCACACCCCAAAGGAAGGGATGGCGTGTAACCGCAACGATGCCTTTCACCGCGTCGGGTCTGGTGGCCACACCTTCCTGGCGCACCGAGGTCGGGTTGGGTGTGAGCAATCCCGGCACGCCGATGAGGAAGGCAAGCAGCACCGCCGGGATCGCCAGATGCTTCATGCCCGCGCCCAGATCGTAGAGCAGCGGATTCTCCGCGCCCGCCTGCGCGTGATTGTAAGAAAGAACAAGCCA
>BFBZ01002080.1_pt1 | contig 11648 bp, 15 predicted proteins | sample 1888401 | NCBI WGS metagenome assembly BFBZ01 (sample SAMD00112614, study PRJDB3348) | symbiont metagenome | host: Chara braunii | reverse complement strand
GTCGCCTGCGCAATGCTCAAAAACCGAACCCTCTTCAACCCCGCGCAAAGGCCCGAAAAAACTGCTTGATAAAGGGTAGAAGGTCCCTTCCCCTCCTTCGCTTCGCTCAGTCGGCCGGGGATGACGTAGAGTGTTGTCGAAAGCGCGCGAGACGCGACGAACTGGCGGTGAGCCAATCCGTCACAGGCGAGCTTGCCTGACAATCCGCCGCCGTCTCAGCCCTCGATGCGCGAAAAATCCGCCACCGCGGCGGTCGCCGTGCGCAGTTCGGAGAGCAGCTTCAGCCGGTTGACGCGCACCGCCGGGTCCTCGGCATTGACGGTGACCTTGTCGAAGAAGGCGTCGACCGCCGGGCGCAGTTCGGCCAGGACCTTCATGGCGCCGGCGAAGTCCTCGCGAGCGACGTGGTCGCGGGCATGGCCGGCGGCCGATTGCAGCAGGCCGAAAAGGGCGCGCTCTTCGGGCAAGCCCTTGTCGTGGATCAGGGCCGCGTCGGGGGCGCCGACATAGCTGATGCCGTCCTTCTTTTCTTCGATGCGCAGGATATTGGCGGCGCGCTTGGTGCCGGCGAGCAGGTTCCGGCCGTCCTCGGTCGCCAGCAGGGCGGCCAGGGCCTCGACGCGGCGAACGATCAGCAAGAGGTCGTCATTGCTGTCGCCGGAAGCTAGCACCGCGTCGACCAGGTCATGGCGCTGGCCCTGGTCGCGCAGCGAGACCTTCAGGCGGTCGTGGAAGAAGGCGAGCAGGTCGGCGTTGAAGCCGGCGACCTGGCCGAGCGGGAATTTCAGGCCGTTCTCGACGATCAGCCTGATGACGCCGAGCGCGGCGCGGCGGAGTGCGAAGGGGTCCTTCGAGCCGGTCGGCTTTTCGTCGATCCGCCAGAAACCGGTCAGCGTGTCGAGCTTGTCGGCCAGCGCCACCGTGACCGCCACCGGATCGGTCGGCACCCGGTCATTCGGTCCCTGCGGCCGATAGTGATCCTCGATCGCCACGCCGACGCTTTCGGCCTCGCCCTGAAGCAGCGCGTATTTGCGGCCCATCAGGCCCTGCACTTCGGGAAACTCGCCGACCACCTCGGTCATCAGGTCGGCCTTGGCGAGCTCGGCGGCGCGTTCGGCGAGCGCCTCGTTGGCGCCGACCATGGGTGCGATCTGCCTCGCCAGCACCTTGATGCGGTCGACCCGCTGCCCTTGAGTGCCGAGCTTTTCGTGGAACACCACGTTGAGCGCGCGCAGCTTCGCCATGCGCTGGTCGAGCGGCTTGCCCTTGTCTTCGAAGTCCGGCAACGGCCGCTGGTCGGTCTGGTAGAAATAGAGCGCGTCGGACAGGCGGGCGCGGATCACGCGTTCATTGCCTGCAATGATCGCCTGGCCGCCGTCGGTCGCTTCCAGATTGGCCGTCAGCATGAAGCGATTGGCCAGCCGGCCGGTCTTCGGGTCGCGTACCACGAAGCATTTCTGATTGGCGCGGATGGTGGCGCGGATCACCTCGTCGGGGATGGCCAGGAAGGCTTCCTCGAACGAGCCCATCAGCACGACCGGCCATTCGACCAGGCCGGCGACCTCGTTCAGCAGGCCCTCGTCCTCGACCAGTTCGAAGCCCTGGGCAAAACACAGGTTCTGGGCATCGGCGAGAATGCGGTGCTTGCGGTTTTCCGGATCGGCGACCACCTTGGCCGTCTCGAGCTTGGCGACATAGTCGTCGAGCCGCTTCACCTTGATCGGGCCGCCGGCCATGAAACGGTGGCCGCGGGTGACGTCGCCGGAGACGATGCCGTCGATATCGAAGCCGATGACATCAGGGTCCTCGGTTTCCGGGCCGAAGGTGCAGATGATCGAATGCAGAGGCCGGACCCAGCGCAGCGACGCGGTCGAGACCGAAGCAGGGCCCCAGCGCATCGATTTCGGCCAGGGAAAGGACCGGACGATGGCCGGCACGATCTCGGCGATCACGTCCGCCGTCGGCCGGCCCGGCTTGTCGATGACGGCGACGTAGAACTCGCCCTTTTTCGGGTCGCTTTCGATCTTGGCCTGATCGATCGAGCTGAGGCCCGCGGCCTTCAGGAAGCCCTGGATGGCGCCATCGGGCGAGCCGACGCGCGGCCCCTTGCGCTCTTCCTTGACGTCGGGCGTCGAGACCGGCAGGCCATGGACCGACAGCGCCAGCCGGCGCGGCGTCACCAGCGCCTTGGCGCCGTCATAGAGGCAGCCGCGCTCGACCAGGGCATTGGTCACCGCCTTCTGGAGGTGAGCGGCGGCGTCGGCCTGCATGCGGGCCGGAATTTCTTCGCCGAAAAGTTCGAGCAGGAGGTCGGGCATTGGCAAACGCCTGGCTGTCTTTGGGCTTCGCCTTGGGGGGCGAGGCTCGGGTGTCGGCATGACGCGCGGGCGCGCATCGTCTCATCGCTGGGGTGATAGAGGGTCTCTCTCACCCCGTCGAGAGCTTCCGAAACGACCAAGGCCGGGAATGGCGCGCCAAGCGCCGGACGAACGGTCCGGCCGCCGCCGGGATCGGTCCGGCTATTCACGCCTCTGCAGGGTACGCGAGATCGGTTCGCCGCCCTGGTACTGGATCTCGTCGACCAGCCATTTGCCGTTTTCCAGAACCAGGCTGTAGGTCGCCTCGCGCTCCTCGAAGTTCTTGAACTTGACCGTGACGCGGGCCGTGCGTTCCCCGCGTGCGGCGACGGCGTAGCGCAGCGTCTGTTTCCAGTTGTCCTCCTCCTCCTGGCAATTGCAGCGAAAGTCGAAGTCGAGACCGGGCAGGGGACCGTCGGCACGCCGCGCGCGCTGGCGCTGGGTGGCGAACAGGCGCTTCAGGCGGGCCGACAGGAAGGCGGCCTCGCGGGCTTCCTGCGTCGTGGCGATCAGGGCCTTGACCGTGTCGATCGGGTCGGTCGCGCTCTGGGCGAGCAATTGTGATGGCGCGGCGAGTGCCGCGGCGAAGCCGGACAGGGAGAGCGCCAGCATCCGCCGGCGGGAAAGGGTCTCGGTCATCATGTGTTTCCTTGCTTACCAATCGGCCTGGAGCAGACGCGACATCGGCTCGGAATTCTCCAGCTCGATGTCGTCGATCAGCCAGCGGCTGTTCTCGAAGATCATGTTGAAGGTGGTGCGGTACGGCGTGCCATTCGTGAAGCTCGCGACCACCCGGGCCGTCCGGTTGGCGCGAGGCCCTTCCTGGTAGCGCAGCGTCCGGCGCCAATTGCCCTCGTCGTCCCGGCGGAGGCTGAGATAGCTGAAGCCGAGGCCGGGCATCGGCGTGCCGCGCGCCGCGGCGCGCTGGCGCTGCGCGGCGAACAGGTCCCGCAGGCGGGCCGACATATAGGGGGCGTCGGGCGCCTCCTTGGCTTTGGCGTAGAGCGCCTTGACGGTGTCGACCGGGTTGATGGCGCTTTGCGCGGCGGCTCGGTATGGAGCGCCACAGGCGGCGACAAGGACGAGCGCCAGCATGTGCCGGCGCGGCAGGCGGGACGTCATGCGGTTCTTCCTCGCTGGGCGCGCAGGATGGCGTCATGAGGTGCCCAGGTTTCAGTTTCGCGTCGTCGGTCCGCGCCGGTGTTGTCGATCCGGTGGCCGCCGGGAGCGTCGCGGGCCGGCGTTCGGGATGAGCGCGATGGCGTGAGGCGAGGAGCCCCGGGGGCTGGTGTTTTCAGCCTACCGCATCCGGAGCAGGCGCGACATGACCCAGTCATGGCCGGGTCCGGCGCTGCCGCTGATGTCGTCGATCAGCCATTTGCCGTTTTCGCGGATCAGGCTGTAGGCGACCTCGCGGCCGTCCCCGAAGAGCGTGAACTTGGCCGTCACGGTCGCCGATCGCGCCGTCCGGTTCGTCTCGGCATAGGTCAGCGACTGTTTGAAGGCGTCGTCATAGTCCTGGCAGCTGCAGGCATAGTCGAAATCCAGGCCGGCCATGGCATCGCCGGTCCGGCGGCCACGGGCGCGTTGAGCGGCGAACAGCCGCTTCAGGCGGGCCGACAGGAACGGAGTATCGGCGAAGCTTTGGGGTTTGCCGTAGAGGGCTCTCACCGTGTCGAGCGGCTCGGCGGAGCTCGGGCCGAACGTGGTGGTCTCGGCGCCGGCGGTGCCGGAAGCCAGCGTGGCGGCGGCAAGATTGGCCAGGGCCACTGCCACAAGCCGCCGACGGGACAGGTGAGGCGTCATGACGGTCTTCCCCGTTTGGGCGCAGGACGATGTCATGGCGCGTCCAGGTTTCAGTTTCGCGTCGCCTGCGGCGGGCGGGCCGGCTGCCGTCAGGCGGCGAGGCCGCCGCCTTCCGTCTTCAGCCAGGCCTCGCCGCAGGCTTTCGAGAGGTCGCGGACGCGCAGGATATAGCTTTGCCGCTCGGTGACCGAAATGACGCCGCGGGCGTCCAGCAGGTTGAAGGTGTGGCTCGCCTTGATGCACTGGTCATAGGCCGGCAGCACCATCCTGTGGCGCTGGTCGTTGCCGCCGGCGGCCGGTGCGCCCGCCGCCAGATATTTCTGGCAGGCCGTCTCGGCCATCCTGAACTGCTCGAACAGCATGGCGGTGTCGGCATGTTCGAAATTGTGCCGGGAATATTCCTGCTCTGCCTGCAGGAAGATGTCGCCATAGGTCACCTTGTCGGCGCCCTCGCGGCCGTTGAAATTCAGGTCGTAGACCCGCTCGACGCCCTGCACATACATGGCGAGCCGTTCCAGGCCATAGGTGAGCTCGCCGGCGACCGGCGCGCATTCGAAGCCGGCGACCTGCTGGAAATAGGTGAACTGCGAGACTTCCATGCCGTCGCACCAGCATTCCCAGCCGAGGCCCCAGGCGCCGAGCGTCGGGCTCTCCCAGTCGTCCTCGACGAAGCGCACGTCGTGGACGCGCGGATCGAGCCCGATGGCTTCGAGGGACGCGAGATAGAGCTCCTGCAGGTCGGGCGGATTCGGCTTCAGGATCACCTGAAACTGGTAATAATGCTGCATCCGGTTGGGGTTTTCGCCATAGCGGCCATCCTTGGGGCGGCGCGACGGCTGGACATAGGCGGCCTTCCAGGGCTTGGGGCCGAGCGCGCGCAACGTCGTCGCGGGATGGAAGGTGCCGGCCCCGACCTCCATGTCATAGGGCTGCAGAATCGCGCAGCCCTTGTCGGCCCAGAAGCTCTGCAGCGTCAGGATCAGGCCCTGGAACGAACGTTCGGGCCGCATATGGTCGGGCAGGTCGGAAAGGGACATCGGTCAACGGCTTTGCTTGAGGGCAAGGCGAGCAATAAGGACCGATGCCTGGAGGGTCAACCGCCCCGGCATGCGCTCAGCGGCGCTTTTGGCCGGGGCAGCCCATTCACCATTGTGGCCGGATGCCGCAGCGAGCACCGGCCTCGGCGAAACTCAATAGGGACGATATTCGCCGGTGACCGGATCACGCCTGAGGCGACGGATCGGCGCCTGGGCGCGAACCGGCTGCGGCTCCAGCGCCGCGAGGCTCTTGCGCAGCAACGCGTAGGCGGCAATCGCAATGGCCGCCAGTGCGGCCCCGATCAGAAACGGCGGCATGTTTGTCTCCATCGTATGGTTTATCAAGCCTTAACATTCCGGCGAAAGCGGGGCGCTCGCGCAACATCATGCAGGCAATCACGCACAGGAGGGCAGCGCGAGGCGCACGCCCTGAAACAGGCCCCTTACCTCCGGCGAACGGTCGAGGCCGAAATCGTCGGGCGCCAGTGCGCCGCGCTCGGCCAGATCCACCGCGGCACGGCGAACCATGCTCGGCTCGGGGCGGGTCCAGAACGCTGCATTGGCGGGGGCCTCGGTCTTGATCGGTGTCCTCGGAGAGAAATAAGCAGCGACGAAGAGATTGATATTGGCTGCGGCGACATAGCGCAGATGCTGGTCGCACGGCGTGTTGGCGAGCATCCTGAGCGCGGTGGCGAGGCTCGATGCATGATCCAGCATGCGCCGGGACGGCCCGAGCGGCGGCGGCATCAGGCGCGGGCCGTCGATCTCGACGAGGCTGGTCCGGGTGCGGATGACCACCGGCCCGGCCGGGATATAGCTGAAGGCGAGCTCGCCCGAGCCGGTGGGGAGGACGCCGGTGGGCGTCTCCAGCGCGGTCTCGCGCAGGCCGGGCACGACCGAGATGATGCGCGGTCCGGCGAATTTGGCCGGCGGCGTGGCGGTGGGCGGCAGGTTCGGCGCGGCGACCGCCCTGACCAGGGTGGCGCCGGCACCCTTGCCGAATGCGTTGAGGAGATGCGGCCCCGATGTCAGGGCGCCGAAGAGGCCGAAGCCGACCGCGCCGGCCGTGAGCCCGAGAAGCCAGAGCGGCGTTCCGCCCCGGCTTGGTGTGCGCGCCGACGACGGCACCCGGGTCTTGCGAAAGTTGATGGCGAAATCGTCGGCCATGGGCTCCGGGCGAAGTCTGTCGCGTCAGTCGGATATTTCAGCCGGTCATATTGGCCCTGGAGATGTAAGAAGCGGTTTATGGAAATTGCTTGCTTGCAAGACAAAGATGCTACGGATGGTTCACCATGGCATCGCTCGGCCCGGCTTGCTCCGAGTGGCGGGAAGCGGGTTCGGATATGGGCGGCGCGTCTTCGTCCTGGCCGGCCTTGGGGGCGGCCATCCACGCATTGGCCGGACGCGGGACGACGTGGATGGCCGTGACGACCGCGGCCATGACGAGCGGAGCGGCGAGGGACCGGATGAAAATCCGGTCCGGGCCGTCCGCCTCAGGCCAGTGTCCAGTCGAGCGTGATCTCGGCGGTGAACAGCTTCGAGATCGGGCAGCCGGCCTTGGCGGCGGCGGCGATCTCGCCGAACTTTTCCTTGGTCACGCCTGGCACGGTGGCCGAGAGCGTCAGCGCCGATTTCGACACCTTGAAGCCGGCGCCGTCCTTGTCGAGCGTCACCGCGCAAGCTGTCTTGAGTTCCGTCGGGGTCAGACCTGCGGCCTGCAGGGCGAAGGCCAGAGCCATGGTGAAGCAGCCGGCATGGGCGGCTGCGACCAGCTCTTCCGGATTGGTGCCCTTCTCGTTCTCGAACCGGGTGGTGAAGGAATAGGGGCTTTTGTCGAGCACGCCGGATTGGGTGGTGATCGAACCTTTGCCGTCACGGCCGGTGCCGTTCCAGACGGCTGTCGCGGTGCGGATCATGGGGAGCCTCCTTGCTGTCGGGACTGGGACGATAGGGCAGGCTCGGAGTTCAGGCGAGAGGCCAAGGTTTCACCCCGGCGTGATCGGCCGGCCCTGCGAGACGGTCGCCGACGATGCGGCCGCTCACAGGATGCACAAAGCTCACGACGCCGGCTTATTCACGGCGGCGACCAGTGTCTTGAAGCCGACCCAGCCCCAATAGACGCGGTGGTGAACGATCAGGCCGTCGGCGATATCCATGACCTCGATGAGGTCGATCTGGTCGCCGTCGGGCGCCTCGCGCGGATATTCCCAGATCAGTTGCCGGCCGTTGGAGAAGAACGTGCCGGTCCGGTACCAGCGGGCGAGGCCGCCCGGGAGCTTGCTCAAGCCGGCATTGCCCGCGAAGAACGAGCGGATCGCGGCGCTGCCCTTGAGAACGCCATCGGTCTTGTCGGGCAGGGCGACCACGACGAGTGGCGTTTCGAAAATGGCGTCTTCCGCATAAAGCGCCATCAGGCCGTCGATGTCGCGCGTGCGGATCGTCTCATGCCAGCGCTCGTAGATGTGGCGGATGGCGGCGTCGCTCTTGTCGGTCATGGTCGGGTTTCCCTGTGAACTCGTCCGGACCGTAACCTGCCGGCAGGACCCGATGTTTCGACCCCGATCGAAGCGTCCGGCCTCGCATCGGTCTATTCTGACCTGGTGTCGCAGGAGGTCCGGACCATGGATTCGCAACAGAGCGTCGCCGCCGCGGCTTTCCTGATCGGCGACCCGGCGCGTGCCGCTATCCTCACCGCGCTGGTCGACGGGCGGGCGCGACCGGCCGGCGAACTGGCCTATGCGGCCGGCGTCACCGCCCAGACCGCCAGCTCGCATCTCGGCAAGCTCCTGGCCGGCGGCCTGCTGGCGGTCGAAACCGAAGGGCGGCATCGCTATTACCGGCTGGCCGGGGGCCATGTCGCCGAGGTGCTGGAAAGTCTCGCGTCGATCGAGCCGGCCGCGCCGGTGCGCCGCAGGCCGTTGGGGCGCGAGGCCCAGCGGCTGCATTTCGCCCGCTGCTGCTACGACCATCTGGCCGGCTGGGTCGGTGTCGCGGTGACCCAGGGCCTGCAGCAACGCGGCTTCCTGATCGCGGCCCCCGACAAGCGGTTCGGGGTCACGCCGGCCGGCGTCGCATGGTTCGGCGGCATGGGTCTGGCCGTCGGCGGGTTGAGGCCGGGACGGCACGGCCTGGCGCGGCAATGCCTCGACTGGACCGAGCGCGAATACCATCTCGCCGGGCCGCTCGGCACCGGGTTCATGGCCGTGCTCTGTTCGAACGGCTGGCTGCGCCGCGCGAAGGCGTCGCGCGCCGTCGAGGTCACGCCGAAGGGCTGGCTCGGGCTCAAGGAGCAGCTCGGCGTCGCAGCGCGGTCGGTTCGGTCGGCCGCCTGACGTCGCAGCGGGCGACCTGCGGGAACGCTTGCGCATGCCGCTGCGCCATGACAAGCCGTCAGCCATCACGGGACGAGACATGATCGCATCCGCGCCGCGGTCGCCGGCCGCTGCGAGGCGGGACGGGCGGAATGACGGATAAGGTGATCCACCGGGATGCGGTCAGGGCGATCCTGCTGACCCCCGACCGCGAAGTGCTGCTGATGCGGCTGGTGCTCGAAGGCGCCGGGCCGTTCTGGATCGCGCCAGGCGGCGGTATCGAACCCGGCGAAAGCGTCGAGCAGGCGATGCGGCGGGAGCTGAAGGAAGAGGTCGGCCTCGAGCGGTTCGAAATGGGGCCGCTCATCTGGCGGCGACAGCACACCTTCACTTTTGGCGGGCGGCGGCTGTGCCAGAGGGAGGACTATTTCGCCGTGCATGTCGAACGCTTCGACCCGGTCATGACCGACGAGATCGAGGTCAAGGTGCTCGACGCCTTTCGATGGTGGAGATTCGTGGACCTCCACGCGGCGGCCGAGCCGCTCACCCCGCTTTCGCTTGCCGATATCGTCGAGCGCTATCTGCACGGCGGCCCGCCCCGGCCACTGCCGGAGATCGAAATTCTGGTCGACTGAGACCTGTCGCGCCCGCGATGGGAGCCATCCGGGCTAGTCCTTGCCGACGCTGATCGCGGGGCGGCCAGCCTCGGCGATGCCGGTGGCGACGCTGCCACCGCAGAACCGGCCGATAAGGTCGATGGCGTCGGCGACCGCCGCCTCGAGGTCGCCGGCGCCATTGGTCTGGATGGTCACCACGGCGCGCCGGGTTGCCGGAGTGATGATCGAGCGGGCGTCCTGGCGCCAGTTCCAGCGTCGGCACAGCACATGGCGCTCGTCGGCATAAACGACTTCGCCGTCCTTCGGCGGGTCGTTCGGGTCTTCGCCCGGCTCGGCACCCATGTCGATGAAGGTGTCGGAGGACCGCGCGAAGCGGAAGGCGAGCGGCGGCGCGAGGCCGTCGCGGTCGTCGGCGCCGATACAGGCGACGGCAGCGAGCGAGACGGCGTTATAGGCGTCGACAAAGCCGTTGATGTGCGGCAGCGGCCGTTCGGCCAGCGCATTCTTCATCAGCCGTTCGACCGAGCAGCGATAGCTGGTCTTCTTGATGCCGAAGCCCCGATAGGCGGCGCGCCAGGCGGCGATGCCGGCGATATCGGCAAGCTCGGTGCCGCCATGGGCGGCACGCGCCGCCTGTTCGCGCGCGGCGATCAGTGCATCGAGGCCGGCCGGCCGCTCGGCCGGAATGGTCAGATCGTCGCAGACCAGGAGTGCTGCGCGGAAGTCGGGAAAACGCTCGACGAGTTCGGCGATCGACAGGCTGAGGGGCATGGTGGGACCTTGGCATGACCTTGGTTTCGCTTTCCGGCTTAAGCGGTCAGCCGCGGTTCCGGCAAGGCCGGGGCTCGTCGCGGTCGCGCTTCGGGCGACGACAGGATAATCTCGCGCATCACGGATTCGCCGCAAGGCCGCGCCAGGTTGACCTCATGATCATTCGTTCCTCGTGTCTCGCCGTTTGCGCCGCGCTCCTGCTCTCGGCCGCCCCCGCTCTGGCCCAACAGGGCGGAGCGCCGCGTGCGGCCGATTTTTCCGGTCAATGGGCTGCCCAGCCGGGCGGCGCGGCGACGGTCGAAATGCGCATCCGTGGCGATCGGGTCGAAGCGCGCGAGCTGTTCACGACACCCGGCCAGGATCGCTGCGGCACGCAAGGGCGCGGCCGCGCGCAAGGCGCAACCGCGCGCATGCAGTTCCAGGGCCGCTGCGCCAATGGGCGGACGACGCCGGCGACCCAATGCACGGTGACCCTGGAGAACCGTGATCGCGCCCGCACCCGTTGCCAGAACGGCCACCAGGCGGTGATGCACCGGGTCGGGCGCTAACCCGGCGACGCCTGTCCTGGCGCCCAGCCGGCTGCCGCCGCCGCGAAATCCCGGTTTTCGAGAATGCGCAGGGATGAACCGTGCCGCGCCAGCGCGATCATCGCCCGTCCGATCTCCTGGGTGGTCGTGACATAAGCGGGGAACAGCCGCCGGAGCAGCGGCGCCAAAGGCGCCAGCACGGTATAGAGCACCTGGTAAGCGGGTGTCCGCGAGCGGATGCCGCCGAGCGGCTGCACCGCCAGGGGGCGGACCACGAAAGTCTTGATCGGCAGGCGGAACAGGTCGTTTTCGGTCCGGCCCCGGACGCGGGCGAACATCCGGCTGCCCTGTTCGGTGCTGTCGGTGCCAGCCGCCGAGAGATAGACGAAGGTCATGGCGGGGTTGAGCCGGGCGAGCGTTTCAGCGGCAGCCAGGGTCAGGTCATGGGTGATCCTGACATAACCCGCCTCGTCCATGCCGATCGAGCTGGTGCCGAGACAGAACAGGCAGGCGTCGATGCCGGTGAGCCTGTCCTCGATGGCCGCATAGTCCCACAGGTCCTTGTGCACGAGGTCGGTGAGTTTCGGATGGCTGGCGCCGCTCGGCCCGCGGCCGATGGCGAGCACGCTGTCGATGCCGGGATCGTCGAGACATTCGCGCAGGGTTCCCTGGCCGATCATGCCGGTCGCGCCAAAAATCACCACCTTCATGCTCCGATGCCCCCCTGCGTCTGTCGGTTCATCCACCGATGTCCCCGCCGGTTGGCCGGCGCAAGAAAAAGGGCGCCTCCCAGGCGCCCTTGGCTTCACTACATGCCGGGATAGTTCGGGCCGCCGCCGCCCTCGGGCGTCACCCAGTTGATGTTCTGGGCCGGGTCCTTGATGTCGCAGGTTTTGCAGTGGACGCAGTTCTGCGCGTTGATGACGAATTGCGGATCGGTCTTGGCGACCGCATCGGCGTAGACGACCTCGTAGACCCCCGCGGGGCAATAGAGCCGCGCCGGCTCGCCATAGACAGGCAGGTTCTTGGCGATCGGGACCGTCGGGTCCTTCAGCGTCAGGTGGACCGGCTGGTCTTCCTCGTGATTAGTGTTCGAGATGAACACGCTCGACAGCTTGTCGAAGGAAATGACGCCGTCGGGCTTGGGATAGACGATCGGCGTGACCTCGGCGATCGGCTTCAGCGTGGCATAGTCGGGCTTGCCGTGCTTCAGCGTGCCGAA
>BFBZ01000012.1_pt304 | contig 11649 bp, 13 predicted proteins | sample 1888401 | NCBI WGS metagenome assembly BFBZ01 (sample SAMD00112614, study PRJDB3348) | symbiont metagenome | host: Chara braunii | reverse complement strand
CTGCCCCACAAGCCCAGCCCCACATCGCGGCCAGCCATGAAATCAGCGACGATATGGCTTTCCTTATGCGCCGATACGGTGTCGCCGAAACGGGTCAACTGGACATACCACGGAGCGTCGTTTTGCAGAGCCTTGCCGCTCTGGCGCACTTCGGTCGTTTGCTGGTGCAGATGTTTTTCGGTGTTGGAACGGCCATAGCGGACCGCCGCGGACAAGGACCAATCCAAGCCTGCGGGGGCAAAGGTGATCTTGCTCTCGCCGCCGATGGCATAACGCGATGGACGCTGGATCGAAGACGATGGCACGACCTCAAAGGCAGGGCGAGGATCGACGAGCAGGAAGGGCGGCAGGAAGGCATCCTGTTTGCTATCCACCCGTTCGAGTTGCCCACCCAATTCGATCCAGACGGTGGGACGATCCGCATCGTCGGCTGCATAAGCGGGAAGGCAGGTACAGGCCGCCAGCGCCAGAGAGGAGACCGTGGCCAGCAAGGTCCGGCGCATATCGCCCTGGGTATTTTGTGATTGGATCAGTTCGCTCATTGTGTGCTTCCCCCCGTGAGAATCGCGAATAGTGAGTGGTGAGTGGCGAATGAGGGGTTGGGGAGTAGCGCTACGCCCCATTCGCTATTCGCCATTCTCTCTGTTTTCCTTGTCCCCATCGCGCTCACCAATTCTTCGTGATGCGCACGCCGATAAGGCGTGGATCGGTCAGGAATACGTTGGTGGTTAAATTGGAATCGTCGCTGTTGAGGAACGCGCCGGTGATGGCCGTCGTGTTCATCACATTCTTGATATAACCCATCACCTGCCAGCCGTTCTGGTTTGTGAGGATCAGCGTGAGGTTGAGGTTGGTATAGCCGTGCAGGTGATCGTAGGGATTGTCATTGAAGATGCGGGCCCAGCTATCGTCCTGCCAGTAGAAATCGGCGCGCAGCGTGCTGGCCCAATCGGTGGTCAGCGGCATCGAATATTGCGCGCCTGCCGAAAAGGTAAAGGGCGGCGCATTGGGCAATACGTGATGGCTTAGATCCTTGTCGAAGCCTTCACCGCCGTTCGGAGCCGGTCCGACACCGTTGTTTGTCGCTGCCGGGTTGATAGGATCAAACCCGACATAACCGGCCGGAACGCTGGTCGGCGCACCAATAGACGTCGAATTGGCAACGGGAGGATTTGCGTAGGGCAATTCGGTGACAGGATCGTAGCCTTCCGTGTAGGCATGGCTGCACGCTATCACGCTGTTACCGCCGGATTCGTTGCCGCTGCTGAAATTGTTCTGCTGGAGCAGTGCCGCGATCACATAGGTTGGCAGGATGCAGTTCGACGCCTGTGTAGGGAACGGACGCACTACCATCCAGTCGGGATTGCCTGCCGTCCGATCGATCAAGTCGATGGCTTTTTCACCGTTGGCCGCGCGCGCATCCTCATAGCCGCCGCTTGCATTGAAGCGCAGACCGGGGATCGGCTCCCATGTCGCCTCCACTTCCGCGCCTTTCACATGGGCATCGAAATTCTGGTTGATCGCCGTGCGATCCACAATTTCGGAAATCTGGTAGCCTTCATAATTGTAATAGAAGACACTGCCATTGAGCGTGAGCGCGCCATCAAGCAGCGTGTTCTTGGTGCCCAGTTCGAAGGCATCGATGAATTCGGGTTTGAAGGTCAGCGGGTGATCGGGGTTGGCGTCGCCCACGGCAAATTGCGGTAGCACCGGGCCCGGCGGGTTCGCACCACCCGCTTTATAACCATGCGCATAGGAACCATAGACAAGCGTTTGATCGGTGAAAGTGAGTTTCGGTGTCCAGTTGAGTGCGGCGCGGCCGGTGATGGCATCCCATTGCTGATCCACCGCGCCGGTGGACGGGTAACCCCAGCCGTCATTGATAAGCTGGCTCGGGATGTCGGTGAAATGCTTCTGGTCTTCCGTCCAGCGTAGGCCGGCTGTCAGCTTGAGGTTTTTGAAGATGTCGTAATAGCCTTCACCGAACGCCGCATAGGAATTGAGCGTGTAGGGGTTTTGGCTGAGGAAATAATTGTGGCCGTTGTTGTTCAGACTGCTGATCGGATTGGGATCAATATAGACGCAGGCATTCACAGATGGTTCGCCGCCGCCCAGCGCCGGATCGTGATATTTGAAGCCGCCATACCTGACCTGACATTCGTGTTCATCGGTCACGCCAGGAATCCATAGAGGGCGGCGTGTCTGAAACGCCGGATCGACGCTTTCAGAATACGCGAAGGCCGTCATCGTGTTGATGAAGACGTAGTAGTTCTCCGCGGTTTCATAGTGGAGATAGTTGCCGCCGACGCTGAAATTGAACGGACCAGAGAAATGCGAGGCAAGCCGAAACTCCTGGCTGGCTTGCCAGGAACGTTCTTCAGACAGGTCTTCGGCCAGAATACCCGAACTACAGCCAAGCTGCGGATCACAAAATATCCCATTGGCATCGGTAAGATGGGTCGTAACTCCATTGACCGTTGCGGCATAGAGATTCTTCCCAAAAACACCCGGCGAGGATTCAAAGCGGTTGTAATCCTCAGTCGACCACAGGAAATCGTTATTGAACCCGGTTTCCGACGTAAAGGTCAGGCTTGGCGTGACCTGATAGTCGGTCAAAAACTGGACGGTATCGTTCTTGGCTTTGTAAGTTGGTGTGATCTGCGAACTGATTGTGCGCAGGTCCGGCGATTGGAAGGCGCTCAGATACGGATCGATATTGTTGACAAGCCCTTCGAATTGCGGCGCCGTAAAATAGGGCAGCGAATAGCCGTTGGGCACTCCGAATGCTTGCGGCCCATAAAGTGGCCCCATCTGGCATCCCTGACTGAGATAAGCGCCAAAACCGCCGAGCAATGCGCTAGCCGGATGCGGCACTGCCACGCCACCGACAGAGTCCGGAATCGGCGCGGTCGTGCAAAGCTGTTTGGAGCTCCGCAGGCGGTCGTCGCCTTCCGAGAAATGTTCCCAGATCAGATAGGTCTGCACATTCTCGAAAGGCTTCCAGCCGATTGACAGGCGGCCCGACCAGAGGTCGCGCCCATCGATGTCGTTGTCGGTGTGTTCGTTGAAGGTGTAGCCGTTGCGCTTGGTCCATTCGCCGGCGGCGCGGATGTCGAGATAATCGTCCAGAAGCGGCAGGTTGATCATGCCTTCGAAACGTTTCTCGCCGTAATTGCCGAATTCTGCCGACGCCATCGCTTCGAACTGGTCGGTCGGGCGCGCGGAGGTGAGGTTCACCACGCCCGCCGTCGCGTTGCGGCCATAGAGCGTGCCTTGCGGTCCGCGCAGCACCTCCACCTGGGCCGTGTCGTAGAATTCCTGCTCGAAGAAATGGTTGCGAATGAACGGTGTGTCGTTGAAGGCAACCGCCACCGCCGGATCGGTGGTCACCGAGATCGCCTGTGTGCCGATGCCGCGGATCTGGATGCTGTAGCCGGAGAAGTTTGTTTTGGTGAAATTCATGTTCGGGACCTGCTTCACCAGGTCCGGGCCGCCCGCCGTCTGGGTGGAGGTCAATTGTTCCTGGCTGAGCGCGGTTATGGAAATCGGGATGCTTTGCACATCGGCGCCGCCGAGTTTCGAGGAGGTGACGGTCACCGTTTCCACCGCGCTGTGCGGGGCGGGTGTGGCTTGTGCGAGCTGGATGGAAAGATCTTCGGCGTTGTTGCTGCTTTGGCGCCCGCCCGGCACCACGGCGATCACGCCGGATTCGCGCTGGATGGTGAAGCCCGTGCCGGAGAGGATGTGGGACAAGGCATCATCGGCCGAGAGATTGCCGCGCACGCCTTTGGACTGGATGCCGCGAACGGCCTCGCCCGAGATGACGAGCGATTGGCCGGTCTGGGCGGTGTAGGCGTTGAGCGCGCGGGCCAGATCGCCGCTTGGGATGTTGAAATCCTGCGCGCTCGCCGCCTGCGCCAGCAACAGCGCGAACAGGCTTGCGGTGGTTGCCTTGAGAAGTGTGCGCGTTGCCATTTGCCCCCCGGTGATTTTCATGATTCCCCCTGTTTGATCTTCGCGCTCAGCGCGAGATCACGATTTTGTCGCCCTTGTTGGCGACGTGGACTTTGAGAATGAGCGTGGCCACGCGGCCGAACAGCTCCACATCGTTGATCGGAAATGTGCCGACCATCGTCAGATGCGTGGGCGCGCCGGGCGCGAGCACGATTTTCTTCTGGTTGTAGCGGTTGAATTCGGCCACCGCGTCGGCAAGCGTGGTGTAATCGAAGATCACAACGCCGCGGCGCCAGCCCAATTCGCTTGCCAGATGTTTTTCGGTTTTCCGCGTCACCGAGATGTTTGTCGCGGTGGCGACCGCCACATCGCCCGGCGTGAGCACGGCGGGTTGTGCGCCCTTGTTTGGCGATTCCACGCGCGCGCGGCCTTCGACCAATGACACTTCGAGGCGGCCTGGCTCATCGCGCACCACGAATTTGGTGCCGAGATCGACGATGCGATGGCCAGCCACGGCCACGACAAAGGGATGGGCCGCATCGTGTTTGATCTGGAAATAGGCCTCGCCCTTTTCCACCCACGCCATGCGTTTGGCGGGCGCCACGCGGACGGCCGTATCGGTGTTCAGTTCCACCTGCGAGCCATCGAACAGGGTGATCACTTCGCGCCCGCCGACCGGGGTTGCGTAGCGTTCGCCTTCGGGCTGCAACAGCCAGGCGGCACCTGCCGCACCTGCCGCCGCGATCACGATGGTTGCGGCAACCGCGCGGCGCAGGATCGGCCAGAGATCGCGGCGCGGTTCGTGTTTTGCGGTTTGCGGCTTGAAGGAGCGCAGCGCACTCAATCTATCTGCATCGGCCCACACCGCTTCGAGGCGCCAGAACGCGGCGCAATGGGCGGCGGATTGGGCGAGCCAAGTGTCCAGCTCCGCCTGATCGGCATCGCTCCAGCGGCCGAGATCGCGCCGTTCGAGGAAGCGGGCGGCTTGCGCATTGATATCGGCGGCGCGCATCAGCTTCTCCGCAGTTCAGCGGCTTCGCCGAGATAGATGTCGGCGAGTGCGGCCATGCCGGCGGTGATATGATCGGAGACGGTGTTCTCGCTCACGCCCATGCGCTCGGCGATTTCGCGGCGCGACAGGCCTTCCACCCGGCGCAGCAACACCGCTTCGCGGCAGCGCGGCGGAAGCAGATCGATGGCCGCTTGCAGGCGGCGCAACACATCGCGCGCGATCGCGCTGCGATCGGGGCCCGGCATATCGAACGCGATGCCCAGCTCATCGAGATCGTTGACGGCATCGATGGGCACCACCTGATTGTGGCGGATGCGATCGATCAGCAGATTGCGCGCGGTGGCGATGAGGAAGGCTTTGGGCTTTTCGGGGATTTCCCGGCGCGCGGCTTCAAGCACATGGGTGTAGACATCCTGGCGCAGATCTTCGATCTCGGCCTTGTTGCGCCAGTTCTGGTGCAGGAAATGCATCAACATTGCCTCCAGCGGCAGCACCTCGCGGACAAACCAATGCTTCACGTCAGACGCAGCCATCGTCGCGTCCGCGCCTTGCGGTTTTCCCGAGCGGTTGAATTCGCCCGCCTGATTGAATTCGAATGTCTCGCCCATCCCCCGACAGCGTTCCCTTGCCTTTAGGGGTTCAAGTGTCCGACTTGCCTATAAGACGGGGCAAGCGCGCGCTCGTGTGGGCGGGGGGGCAATTTTTTTGGCGACATTATACTTGACAAACCCATGGCCTATCCCTAGATTTGGCTCACAATATGGAGCCGGTCATGGCAAGCGTTCTGAAAGAGGCATATTTCCACGATGAGGAGGCGGCGTTTGCCGCCCTAGAAAAGCTCATGTGGCCGGAAGGTAAGCCTCCGCATTGCCCCCATTGTGGCGTGGCCGACAAATGCAATCGCCTTGCCGTGCAGACCTCCAAGCCTTCCAAGCGCAACCCGGGAGGCAAGCCTGTCTATGGCCTTTGGAAGTGCTACGCCTGCCGCCAGCAATTCACCGTTCGTAAGGGCACGATCTTTGAAGAAAGCCGCCTAGAGCTTCATCTGTGGTTTCAGGCGGCGTTCCTGATGCGCAGCAGCAAGAAGGGCGTTTCTGCAAACCAGCTTCACCGCACGCTTGGCGTGACTCTCAAGACCGCGTGGTTTCTCGCGCATCGTCTTCGCGAAGCAATGGCAGAAGGTATCATGAACCCGTTCGGTTCTGGCGGCGGCGCGGTGGAAGCTGACGAAACTTACATTGGTCGCTGGCGTCGTAAGGGTGAAAATGAACGCGCCTCCGCTCATAAGATGAAGGTGCTGACGCTGATCGACCGCGACACAAAGCGCGCGAAGTCCACCGTCTTACAAAACATTACTTCCGTCACGGTTGGTGAAGTGGTTGCGGCGAACGTGGCGCAAGAAGCGCGCCTTATGACCGACCAAGCGAGTGTTTACGGCCCTATAGGTCGCACGCTGGCGAGCCACGAAAGCGTCAACCACGCCAAGGAAGAATACGTCCGTGGCGATGCCTACACGAATACAGCGGAAGGCTATTTCAGTGTCTTCAAGCGCGGCATGAAAGGTACTTACCAGCATTGCCGCGAAAAGCACCTGCACCGTTATTTAGCCGAGTTCGATTTTCGCTATAACCATCGAGTCGCTAACGGCTTTTCCGATTTGGCCCGCATGGATGTGGCCATAAAAGGTGCCAAAGGCAAAAGGATATACTATAATCAACCTATCTGAGTTGCTGGAAAACCTGCAACTTGGTTGGTTGATTGGAAGCCAATGAAACCGCAAAAGGACCCGTTCAACGCAGATAAATTCCAACACGCTATCCATTACGTCATTTGGAAAGCGGGTAATCGGAAGGGATTCGGCGCGACCAAATTGAACAAAGTACTGTGGTTTTCTGATGCCCGTATGTATGTCCTGCACAAACACTCAATTACCGGTGCTACCTATATCCGTGAAAAGTATGGCCCTGTTCCGAAGGAATTTATAAGGGCAAGGGAATCTCTGCGGTCACACGGAAAGATCGAATATTGGGCTGATAACGGCCAAACCAGGTTTCGCACTACGCAAATGCCGGATATGTCCATATTTTCCGCTGAAGAGCGGAAGATTCTGGACCATTGGATAGAAACAATTGATCGTGACCACACGGCCAACTCCATTAGCGAAAAAACGCACGATTATGGCTGGCAGATAGCTCACGAAGGCGAGGAAATACCCCTTATAGCTATCCTTGCAGAGCAAAACATTCGGCAACCGAACGACGAAGAACTAGCTTGGGCATCTGAAAAGGTGCGTGAACGCGGCTTCAAATAATGAAGTCTCCGCCATATCTAAGGGATATTAGATATGATTCAGAGGCAGCGACGATTCTAGCAGAAGCAGAAGAATGGTTTCCTAGATTAGATGATGCCATTGCCTTGATGGAATTTGCGATAGTACGCGACCCGACAGAGGGAAAGGCACTTACCGAGAGCGGCAATATACGATTGCTGACGGCGCAGGGCGCGGTATCAATTGGAATGCCCACATTGACATATTTATACGAAGTTGAACGGGACTACATTACCGTGAAGGAGGTTCGAGTTGTCGAAGCAAAGCCGCAAAGAAAAAATTAAACCTAGGAAAGACGATTTCGAATCCGTCGCCAAGCGCCTCGAATGCGACGAAGACAAAGGGCGATTTGAGGCGAAGCTAGGGAAGCTGGCAAAGGCGAAGCCAGCTAGTGGCAAGTGATGGCATTAAGTACCACGCTGCGGCGGCGCGTGACGTGCGGCTTAGGCGCCGTTCTAATGTTTGGAAGTCAGTGCTTTGCCATCTTCGCGTCAAAGGCTCCCAATCAGGTCACCGGGGAGACATGGGTCGTATTTCTATTAGCCAAGCACGGCGGCGGCTTGCGCTATTGCACGCCTGTTGCGTGTGTCGCGGTCTGGGCAGGCACAATCGCCGGGGTCGCAGCTATCGTGTTGGCTAATTACCTGTGGCCAAAGGCCGCCTGAGGGCTGGGTTTGTCAGATATAATATCGCCATTTTTTTGACGAAAGATTATTCCAAGCAAAAGCGCGCGGGATTAGCCGCGCGCTTTGGCCGGAAGATGTGTTCTGTCAGTGGTGGTGGTGCCAGTGACCGTGGCCACCGCCGAACCCGAAGCCGAAGGAAATGCCCGGTCCATAATAATAGGGCGGCGGGTAGTAATAGTATGGCGGATAGTAGGGGCCGTAGCCGTAATAGGGTCGCGGCGGAGGAGGCGGCGGGCCCTCGGCATAATCGCCGCCGCGCGGCGGTGGCGGGCCATCGGCATAATCGTCATCCGCATTGGAAGCGCCGCCCGAGGCCATGCAATCGTAATAGGCGGCGGCATAACGCTGCCGAACATTGGTGGCGGCCTGGCGCGCATTGTCCGCACCGACCGCGGTGCCGGCGAGCAGGCCCGTGCCCGCGCCGATGGCGGCACCGGTGCCTGCGTGACCGCTGGCGGCACCGATGATCGCACCGGCCACAGCGCCGAGCGCCGTTCCGCCGACCGTTCCCCTCGCCTGTTCGTTGCGCGCGGCCTGGCTGGGCGTCACATAGCCGACGCGGGCTGCTGCATCGCGGCGGCAGAACAGATCGTCACGATGATATTGCGCCGAATCCGAAGGCGGTGGCGGCGGTGCATCGGAATCGGAGTCCGCTGCCTGATCCGGCGATGGATCGGGGGGTGCGGGCTGCGCCAAAGCGATCCCGCTCGACAACAACAGACCAAGAGCCGCAAGTCCGAACTTCCGCACCATGACACTGTCTCCAAAGAACGCCTGACGCTTTATATCTATACGCGCTTGGACCGGTTCAATGGCGGGACACGGCGGTTACAAAGAATTTAGCGCCCGGTGCCGGTGAAAAATCCAGCACTTTCAATGGCCTGCCTCAAGGGGCGAGTTGACCTGCATCTTCACTTCCCTGCGACCATGAGAAGACGACCTTGGGCTCCGGACGGACGAGCTTCTTGTCCTGCCCCTTGTAGTCAAAGCTGCCCAGGAGATCGCGCAGGAATTCCAGACGCGCGATCTTCTTCACATCGGTGCGCACGATGGTCCATGGCGCAAGCGCGTGGCTGGTGTGCGCCAGCATTTCATCGCGGGCCTCGCTGTAAGCGTGCCATTTCTTTTGCGCGGCCTCATCGACGGGGGAAATCTTCCAGTTCTTGAGCGGGCTTTCACGGCGCGCTTTCAGCCGTCTGGCCTGCTCGCTCTTGGTGATGTCGAGATAATATTTGCGCAGGTGAATGCCGTCGCGCACCAGAAGCTCCTCGAACGGCACCACGGATTCCAGAAATCCTTCGACCTGTTTGGGCGTGGCGAAACCCATCACGCGCTCAACGCCCGCGCGATTGTACCAGGAGCGATTGAACACCACGAACTCCCCGCCCGCCGGAAGTTCCGGGGTGAAGCGCTGGAAATACCATTCGGTCTCCTCGCGGTTGCTGGGCTTGCCGGGCGCAAACACACGCGTCTCGCGCGGGCTCATATGTTCGACGAGGCGTTTGATGGCGCCATCCTTGCCTGCCCCATCGCGGCCTTCCATGACGACCAGCACGCGCGTATTTTCGGCGATGAGCTTGCGCTGCAATTTCACCAGTTCGACCTGGAGGGCGTAGAGCGTCTCTTCGTATTCTTTTTTGTCGGCTTGCTTGGACATGGGTGGCCTCGGGGCGCGCGCGGGCCGAGCATAGCAAAGCCGGGCGGGGTTTAAAGCGGCGTCCACGCCAGCACGGCGGAACCATCGCCCTCGCGCACGCGAAGGGCGCGGATGGCGAAGACGCGGGCGAGCGTTGCATCGTCCAGCGCCTCGTGAGGCACACCCTGGGCCGCGATGGTTCCTTTTTCCAGCACCACGATCTCGTCGCAATAGCGCGAGGCAAGTGCGAGATCGTGCAAGGTCACCAGCACGGCGGTGCCTCTGTGGGCTTCGTCTTTCAACAGCCGCATCAGGCTCAACTGGTGAGCGGGATCGAGATGGGCCGCAGGCTCATCGGCCATCAGGATGGGAGCCGCTGTTGCAAGCGCGCGGGCGAGCAGCACGCGGGCGCGTTCGCCCGCCGAAAGCTGGTCTATCGGGCGATCGGCGAATTCACCGGCCTCGCAGCGCGCGAGCGCATCTTCGATGGCGGCTTCATCGGCGGCATTGGATGGCGCGAAGGCTTTGCGGTGCGGCAGACGGCCCAGCGCCACAAGCCGCTTCGCGGTGATCGGCCAATGGGCATCGGTGCCTTGCGGAAGATAGGCGATGGAACGCGCCAATCCCTCGCGCGACCAGCTTTTGAGATCGTGGCCGAGGATGCGGATTTCGCCTTGCGCGGGCAGCACGCCAAGGGCTGCACGGAACAAGGTGGTTTTGCCCGCGCCATTGGGGCCGACGATCGCGGTGACCGCGCCGCTTTTGAATCCGGCCGTGACGGCGCGGAGCACCGGACGCGTGCCGTAGGCGGCCGAAACGCCCGCGAAAGAGAGCGCGCTCATGCATCCCTCCGTAGACGGAGGATCAGCCAGAGGAAGAAGGGCGCACCCAGAAGGGCCGTGAAAACACCAAGCCGCAGCTGCTCGGAAGGATCTGCGAACCGCACGATGATATCGGCCAGCGCGATCAGCGCCGCGCCGCCCAATGCAGAGGGAAGAATAAGGCGCGCGGGTTCATAACCATAGAACGGACGCAGCAGATGCGGCACCACGAGGCCCACGAAACTCACCGCTCCCGCAGCCGCCGTTGCCGCCCCCGTGGCCAGCGCCACACCGAACACCACGCGGCGGCGTACGCTGCCGACATCTATGCCGAGGCTGTGGGCGGCTTCTTCGCCCAAGGTCAGCGCATCGAGGCCGCGCGCGGCGCTGGCCAGAAGCGCGATGCCGGCCACGGTAAGCGGAACGGCGAAAGTGAGATCGGCGAGCGTGCGATCTTTCAGCGAGCCCATCATCCACAACACCATTTCGCTCATCGCATAGGGGTTGGGTGCGAGCGAAAGCGCAAGTGCAGTGAGCGCGGTGGCAAGGCTTGCGATGGCGACGCCGGCCAGCACCAGCGCCATCACGCCCGCACCTGCGCGCGAAAGGAAATAAAGAATGGCGGCCGAAACAAGCGCGCCCGCCACCGCGCAGGCGGGAAGCACGGCGGCGCTGAGTGTGGCGAGGCCGAAATAAAGCGCGATCACCGCACCCAATCCGGCGGACGAGGTGACGCCGGTGATGCCGGGCTCCGCCAGCGGATTGCGGAACAGCCCCTGCAAGGCCGCTCCGCTCGCACCCAACGCAGCACCGACGAACAATGCGAGAAGCGCACGCGGCAAGCGGATTTCGCGCGCGATCACGCTGGCCGAACCATGGTCCGAAAACAGGCCCGCGATCAGATCGGCGGGCGCGATGTCGGCGGGACCGAGGAAAAAGGAAAGCGTGGAAAGACCGAGCGCGAGCGCCAGCAGCACAATCGTCACGCGCGTGGAAGAATTTCCGCGCGCCGCATATCCAAGCCGTCTGTCCTGCCGTGTTGCCACGCCGTGCATCGCCGCCTCTTTGGCTTGTCGGCGCACGCAGGGTTCGGGCCTGCGATCCATCTGGCCGCCCGCCAGGGGGATGGTCGACGGCGACGGGCAGGTCTCCTGGCTCGCGGCTTGTAACGCAGACTTCCGCCTTCCCGGTTGCCCAGTGGCATTTGGAGC